>Ga0315910_10004349_pt1 | contig 11878 bp, 8 predicted proteins | sample EdamamesoilMG_FD_204470 | JGI IMG/M metagenome (GOLD analysis project Ga0315910, IMG submission 204470) | Garden soil microbial communities collected in Santa Monica, California, United States - Edamame soil | ecosystem: Environmental > Terrestrial > Soil > Garden | place: USA: California... | reverse complement strand
TACGTTTATAAGTCGCATACACATCTGCTGCTTTGTCGCCGGGTACTTGCGATTTAATGCGTTCGATTACCCCTGCGTCGTCCAGCGCGAGAATTCGTGGATCGCGACCCATCGCAAACGATGCTTCGGTAAGGTTGGTGCCGATCATCATCGGTACATTCGCCGACATGGCCGGTGCAGCCGGATCGAAGGGATGTGCAGGCAAAGATGGCGCGCCGGTGGTCGGGCGAAATTGTCCCGTGCCCTGCATTGCTTTGCTCATTGCGCCGAGCAGCGCCTCGGTCGGCAGTGCCTGCAGTTTGTCGATGTCGCCGGCCTTGAGCTGCAATGCGTCGAGAAGTTTCTGTGCGCGCTCCTGCGCTACGTCTTGCGAGTCCATGCGTAACGCCGAACCGCTTTGCACGACGGCACGATGGAAAAGTCCTTGTGCCTTTGGCATCGCCATCAGCACGCTAACTTTGCGGCCGCCGCCGCTCTCTCCAAAGATCGTTACATTGGAAGGATCGCCACCAAAGGCGGCGATGTTTTCTTTTACCCATTGCAACGCCAGGATGATGTCTTGCATACCGACCGTGGAGCTGTCGGCGAATTCTTTGCCTGCAAGACTTAGGTCCAAGTGTCCGAACACATTCAACCGATGATTGATCGTCAACACGACGACGTCTTGCGTGCGTGCCATGTTCGTGCCGTCGTAGAGCGCGGATCCACCCGAGCCTGTGGAGAAGCCGCCGCCGTGCAGCCATACAAGTACCGGCCGCTTGCCGGTGCCGAGTCCAGGCGTCCAAACGTTCAAGTAGAGACAATCCTCCGAGAACGTCGCGCCATCGCCTTGCAACGAGAAGCCCGAGTTGGCAGGGCGCGGCTGCTCCGGCAGCAACGACGATCCTTGCGCTGCCGCGTGGCCGTATTGCAGAGCATCCTTTACACCTGTCCACTTTGCAGCAGGTTGCGGGGATTTAAACCGCATTTTTCCGACGGGAGGTGCGCCATAAGGCACGCCTTTAAAGATGCGGATACCGTTGCTTTCCGCACCACGCAGCTTGCCCGCGGCGGTTTCCACTTCCGGGGATGCCGCGAAGCCGAGGCGAGGCAGTGCAGTCGATAGCGCGCCGAAAACGGCGGTTTGCAATAGGGTGCGACGGTTAATGCCGCCGTTGCTACGAACGTTCCTGGACATATATTCCCCCGGAGTGATTGCGTCTAATGCGCTGACGTCGGTGACCGCGTCGGTTCCAGTACTATTGCATATCTATGTGGAGCACGTCGTCGCGCTAAAGCTGTTGAAAGCTTAAGTTGTGCAAAGCTTGATCCGCGATGCGAAAATAACGACTGTTGAATCACCGAGGGCTTCTCAATGAATCGACGCGAAGTAATGCTTGCCGGCGCGACGGGCTTGGCGTTTGTAGCATCGGCGGAGGCTGCGGCGGCCACCCCGATTGCATCGTTTAAAGTGGACAAAGCCTTGCTGAATGCCGCAACTCACTGCGCGCAAGTAGCCGAGGTTTGCCAGGCGCATTGCCAACAGTCACTGGCCACAGGCGACACGATGTTGAAAGACTGCAGTCGTAGCGTCGCGCAGTTGCTGCCTATCTGCGAGGCCTTGGCGTCGCTGACGGCGCAAGCGTCGGGATATCTGCCGCAATACGCCAAACTAGCGTTGCAGGTCTGCCTGGATTGCGAAAAGGAATGCCGCAAGCACGAAAAGCATCATGACTTTTGTAAGGAGTGTGCGGATGCTTGCGCGGCGTGTGCGAAGGAATGCCGGCGAGTAGCGGCGTAAGACTTAAGACTGCATCCGATTGCAGCATCAGCTCGTATGTTGGTGCGTGTTCAGTCACTTTCTGGAATGGCGATGACGATTGCGATCGGTCAACGGCTCCTGCGAGCCAGCATCCTTTGTGGGCTAGTCGGCGGTGAGGCGTTTGGCGCGGGCGTGCCTACTGCCGGTTTGCCCGAGGTGATCGTCACGGCGTCATTGTCGGCTCTGCAGGGCGATCCGTTATCGGCAACACAAGGAATCGTGACCGCAGACCAGTTGGCACAGCGTCCAGTATTGCGCCCCGGCGAATTGCTCGAAACCATTCCCGGTTTGGTGGTCACGCAGCACAGTGGTGCGGGCAAGGCTAATCAGTATTTTTTGCGAGGCTTTAATCTCGACCACGGTACTGACTTTGCCACCAGCGTGGACGGCGTGCCGGTGAACATGCCCACGCATGCACATGGACAGGGTTATACCGACATCAATTTTGTCATTCCCGAATTTCTGCAATCCATCGAATACCGTAAAGGGACGTATTACGCGGACACCGGAAATTTCTCGGCGGCGGGTGCGGCGAATCTCACTTACAAGTCGTCGCTGGCACAGGCCGGCTTGATTGCTTTGGAAGGCGGCGAGGACGAGTACTACCGAGCAGTGCTCGGTCTGTCACCCAAGATGGAAATCGGCAGATTGCTGTTCGGTTTGGAGTACTCCACCAATGACGGTCCATGGCAATTGCCTCAGGATTTTCGCAAACTGAATGGGTTGCTCAAGTACTCGCTGGATACCGAAGTCAGTGCGTTTTCGCTCACCCTCCAGGGCTACGATGGCCGTTGGGCGGCCACCGATCAAATTCCGTTACGCGCCGTAGAGGATGGATCGTTGGATCGCTTCGGTTACGTCGATCCGACCAATGGCGGTGACACGCACCGCTACAGCGTGGCGGGCGACTGGATGCTCAAGGTCGGCGGCACGCAACTCGATGTTTCCTTGTATGCGGTCGACTATGCGCTCGATCTATTTTCCAACTTCACCTACTTCATCGATCCTGTTAACGGCGATCAATTCGAGCAACTCGACGACCGGCGCATTTACGGCGGCGAGGCATCGTTCATGCAGCGGTTTGAGTTATTCGGCGCCTCGCAATCGATTGAAGGCGGCGTGCAATGGCGACGCGATGACATCGACAAGGTGGGCTTGTATCTAACGGATGATCGTGTACGTCATGACACCGTTCGCGAAGATTCGGTATTGCAAAATAGTTACTCTGGATACGCGAGCCTCGATTTACGTTTCGGCAGCAAGATGCGTAGCGTGCTCGGTGTGCGTGCTGATCATTACGAATTCGAGGTGAATAGCGATAATCCGTTGAACTCCGGCACGGCGCACGACACGCTCGCAAGCCCGAAGTTGTCGTTGATCTTCGGTCCATGGGCCAAGACAGAGTTGTTTGCCAATATCGGGCGCGGATTTCACAGCAACGATGCGCGTGGTACGACGATAACCGTTGACCCAACCGATGACTCTACACCCGTCGATCGAGTGAATCCGCTGATCAAGGCGTTGGGGTATGACGTCGGCATTCGCACGGCAGCGATGCCTGATCTGCAGTTCAGCGTAGCGGCATTTCATCTCGAGCTGGATTCCGAGTTGGTTTATATCGGCGATGCCGGGGCGACGGAAGCGAGCGGTGCAAGCAGGCGAAGAGGGGTTGAAGTTGGCGCGGTGTACAACCCAATCAAATGGCTGATTATCGATGCCGACGGGGCGTGGTCGCATTCGCGTTTCGACAACGGCGATTACATCCCCAACGCGGTCGAAAGCGTCATGTCGATGGGTGTCGCCGTCAATCATCCTTCGGGTATTAATGGCGGCATTCGTTTTCGCCATTTCGGTAGTGCGCCGTTGATGGAAGACAACAGCGTTCGATCGGATCCCACTACCGTTGTGAATGTGGAAGCTGGCTACGCATACAAAACCATCAAAGCGAGCATCGGTGTGTACAACGTCTTCGATAGCGACGACAACGACATCACTTACTTCTACGAATCTCAGTTAGCCAACGAGACAGCTCCCATTGAAGACGTTCATTTTCATCCGGTCGAACCCCGCACCGTGCGCGCGTCGTTGGGCGTGAGTTTCTAGGCGAATAGCAATGCGGCTTTGTCCCAAAGCTGCGCGGGCAACTATTCGATGATGCCGTAGAGGTTCGCCGACAGACGACTAGACCCGACACCGACAGCGGCTGCGATCATTCTTTGGCAAATTATGCTTTTGATGAGCATGAGTGCCGATGGACGAACACATTGCAGCGACGCCGATATGGATGGAGGAGCCGTTACCCCCGTTCCCCACGCTGGATCGTGACTTGGATGTCGACGTCGTTATCGTCGGCGCTGGCTTGACCGGAATTACCACCGCGTACTTGCTGCGTCAGGAAGGAGCGAGCGTTGCGCTATTGGAGCGCGGCAGCGTTGCAACTGGCGATACAGGTAAAACCACAGCGCATCTCACCTATGTGACCGACACCCGCTTCGGGCAGCTAGTAGCTTGCTTCGGTATGCAAGTTGCCAAGGCTGTGTGGCAAGCCGGCGCCTCAGCCATCGAGCGGATCGCGAGTATTGCGGCGCAGACCGGCGTCGATTGCGATTTTCGTCGGGTGCCCGGCTATCTTCACGGGCCGCTGAGTGCCGATTTGAACGCATGCGCAGCGGAAGCGCGGCAGCTGCGTCAAGATGCAGTCCGCCTTAAGCAGTGCGGATTTTCGGTCGAGTATTTAGATAGTGTCGCGATAATGGATCAGCCGGGAATTCGTTTCGAGAATCAGGCGTACTTTCATCCGCGTAAGTATCTTGCGCCTTTGCTCGCGGCCATTCCGAACGACGAGAGCTACGTGTTCGAGTACACGATGTTTGAAGGTGTGGAGCTTGGGCCGCTAACTGTGCGCGCCAACGGTCGACGCATTCGCTGCCGTTACGTCGTGATTGCCACGCACGAACCTCTGATCGGTAGCGCGGCAAATAGCGCCTTCGATACAAAGCGTGTGGCGCTGCATACCAGCTACGTAGTGGGTGCGCGCTTGCCGAAGGGGTCGTTGCCAGAGGCGGTGTTCTGGGACACGGGCGATCCTTATCGTTATTTACGAGTTGATGATCGCGTCGATCATCAGTATGTAATTTTCGGCGGCGAGGATGTACCCGCCGGGGAAGAGCGAGATGCCAAGCTGACTTTCGAGCGATTGGCGGCTTGCCTGCGAACCTTTGCGCCGCGCGCAGAAATTACTCATCGATGGTCGGGGCGGCTGGTGCAAACCGATGACGGGTTGCCATTCATCGGCGAATACGCCGACCGTGAATTCATCGCTACGGGCTTCTGCGGCAACGGCTTCACCTTCGGCACGTTAAGCGCGTTCATGGCGCGCGATCGATTTCTCGGCCGCCCGAATCCGTGGTTCGAATTGTTTGGCTTCCAGCGCGGTAAGCCGGGAGCCAGTCCCACAGTCGTTAATCACCGCTAAATGTGTTGACGAGACTCGTTCGACACAATATCTTGTGGCTACTCGCGGTGTTCAGCCCAATGGGATGAACCTAAGAGGGAATCCGGTGCGCCAACTCATACACATATATATGTGCATATGTGAGGCTATTCCGGAGCTGCCCCGCAGCGGTAATTGGGAACGAACGATGCGCGCTCGGCCGACCGAGCAAGCACTGGGCCAGTCCAACAGGGCGAACCCGGGAAGCTGCATTCAGTAGATGTGAATTAGTCGATTTCGACCAACCACTCGCCCATCAGCCCGAAGACCTGCCGTAAGTCTTGCCTCGACTAAATGTTGGGGCAATGTGGCTCGGGCTCTCGTGGGAAGGAGCAACGGCATTACGGCGCATCGCGTCGTCTCCGTCGCTTTCTATTTTTCGTGTGCCCGTTGTTGCTCGTGGGGAGCAACGGCCGAACGCGCACGCGTCCGTCCTGTATTCCCCGAGCGTTCGCACAGCGTGGGGACTGTCATGGCATTAGAAACGGCGCAAGAAACGGCGCAAGAAACGGCGCAAGAAACGGCGCAAGAAACGGCCCAAAGAACGATATTGGGCGCGGCGAGTAAATCGCAACCGTATCAACCCGAATTCAAGTTGGCGTCGCCGCATACTGCGCGCGTCGTCATGAGCGTTAGGAAGCGCTCTGGTGCGCACGAACCGGTCGACGTAAACAAAATCGTGCGCGCGGTGTCGCGCTGCGGCGATGGTCTGCACGAAGTAGATTCGATGCGTGTTGCACTTAAGACCATCGCCGGTCTATACGACGGTGCCACGACTCGTGAGCTAGACGAGTTGTCGATTCGAACCGCGGCGTCGTTCATGATCGAAGAGCCGGAGTATTCCAAACTCGCCGCGCGCTTGCTGGCGGGTTTCATCGACAAGGAAGTTGCCGGACTCGGCGTGTATTCCTTCTCGCAATCCATCCGCCTTGGCTTCGACGTTGGCTTGATTAACGAGCGCGTACTTGGATTTGTCGAGGCGAATGCGCGCAAGCTCAATAACGCTATTGACATGTCCCGTACGCAATTGTTCGAGTACTTCGGCGTGCGTACGCTGTACGACCGTTACTTGTTGAAGCATCCGACGCGTCGCTTGGTGATCGAGACGCCGCAGCACTTTTGGATGCGCATTGCGGTTTCCTTAAGTGCGAATGTGCAAGAAACCATCGAGCTTTACGACCTGTTCTCCTCGCTTGATTACATTGCCAGTTCGCCGACGTTATTTAACGCGGGCACGCGGCATGAACAATTGTCGAGCTGCTTTCTGCTGGACTCGCCGGAAGACTCGCTCGAGTCGATTTACGACCGCTACAAAGACATCGCGCTGCTGTCCAAGTTTTCCGGCGGTATAGGCGTAGCGTGGCATCGAGTGCGCTCGGAAGGCTCGCTCATCCGCGCAACAAACGGCTTGTCTAATGGCGTAGTACCGTGGTTAAAAACGCTGGATTCTTCCGTCGCCGCCGTGAATCAAGGCGGCAAACGCAAAGGCGCGGCGTGTGCCTATCTCGAGCCTTGGCACGCGGACGTCGAAGCGTTCTTGGAGCTGCGCGATAACACCGGCGACGAGGGTCGTCGCACGCATCATCTGAATCTTGCCAACTGGATTCCCGATCTATTCATGCGTCGCGTCGAATCGGATGAACGGTGGTCTTTGTTCGATCCCGCCGACGTACCGGAATTGCCGGATCTATTCGGTCCCGCGTTTGAAGATGCTTATGTCCAAGCCGAGGCGCGCGGCATTGCCAAGAAGAGCTTGCGTGCCCGCGATTTGTACGCGCGCATGATGCGTGTGCTGGCGCAAACGGGTAACGGCTGGATGACGTTCAAAGACAAATCCAATCTGGCCTGCAATCAAACCGGCAAGCCGGGCAATACGGTGCACTTGTCGAATCTCTGCACCGAGATTCTCGAGGTGACCAGCAACGGCGAAACGGCCGTATGTAACCTAGGTTCGATCAATTTGGCTCGTCATCTAAGTTCCCTCCCCCGGTCGCCGGGGGAGGGTGAGGGAGGGGGCGCGTTCTTTGACTTCGAAAAGCTCGCGCATACGGTGGAAATAGCCGTACGGCAGTTGGATCGGGTTATCGACCTGAATTTTTATCCAATCGCTACTGCGCGCGCGTCCAACATGCGCTGGCGTCCGGTGGGGTTGGGCGTGATGGGGCTGCAAGATGTGTTGTTCAAGCTACGCTTACCGTTTGACAGCGAGGCAGCGCGCAGCCTGTCGACTCAAATCGCGGAAACGATCTATTACCACGCATTGAAGATATCCAACGAGCTGGCGCGACAGCATGGTCCACACGATGCGTTTCCGGATACGCGTGCCGCACGCGGCGAATTGCAATTCGATGCGTGGGGTGTCACGCCGCCGAATAACGAGCGTTGGAATCAGCTGCGCGCCGCTATTCAAGCGCACGGACTGCGTAATAGCTTGCTGATTGCGATCGCGCCTACGGCAACGATTGCCTCCATCGCCGGTTGTTACGAATGTATTGAGCCGCAGATTTCCAATCTGTTTAAGCGTGAGACCTTGTCCGGCGATTTCTTGCAAATCAACCGATACCTTGTCGATGAGCTCAAGCAATTGGGCCTGTGGACCGAGGAAATTCGCAACGCCATTAAATTGGCCGACGGTTCTGTCCAGGGATTGAAGAACTTGCCGGAGGAGTTGCGTGCGATTTATCGCACCGCCTGGGAAGTGCCGATGCGTGCTCTGATCGATCTTGCGGCTGCTCGTGGCGCGTATATCGATCAAAGCCAGTCGCTGAACTTGTTCATGGCAAATCCGAATATCGGCCAGCTTTCCAGTATGTACATGTATGCGTGGAAGAGCGGTCTCAAAACCACCTATTACTTGCGCTCGCGTCCTGCAACGCATATCGCGAAGACGACAGTGCAGAAGTCGAGCGATGCTGAGGCGGTAGTGTGCTCGCTGGAAAATCCCGAGACGTGCGAGGCGTGCCAATGAACAACGAGATTGTTTCGATGAGCGGTGAGTTTGTTCGGATAACTCCCTCTCCCCAGCCCTCTCCCATCAAGGGAGAAGGGGCGGGGATCAGCGTTTTCACCTCTCCCCCTGTGGGAGAGGTCGCGCGTAGCGCGGGAGAGGGGGCATCTTCGCTGCTCAATCCCGGCTTCGATCTCACCCTCCGTCCAATGCGCTATCCGCGCTTCTACGAAATGTATCGCGCAGCCGTAAAGAATACCTGGACGGTGGAGGAGATCGACTTTCAGATCGATCTTGGCCATCTGCGTCAACGCATGACGCCCGCGGATCAGCATCTGATCGAACGATTGGTCGCGTTCTTTGCGACCGGCGATTCGATCGTGTCCAACAATCTGGTGATCAGTTTGTATCGGCATATCAATTCGCCGGAAGCGCGCATGTACTTATCGCGACAGCTATACGAGGAGGCGTTGCACATTCAGTTTTACCTCACGCTGCTGGACAACTACGTGCCGGATCAAGAGCGGCGCGCGCAGGCATTTGCGGCGATCGACAGCATTCCGTCCATTAAGCGCAAAGCGGCGTTCTGTCAGAAATGGACCGACGAAGTCTATGCTATGGATCGCATCGATACGCACGAACAGAAACGCCGCTTCTTGTTGAATCTCACTTGCTTCGCGGCCTGTATCGAAGGTTTGTTTTTCTTCGGTGCTTTTGCCTATGTTTATTTTCTGCGTTCGCGTGGCCTCTTGCCGGGCTTGGCGGCGGGCACTAATTGGGTATTCCGCGACGAAAGCGCGCACATGGCGTTTGCGTTCGAAGTGCTCAAGACGGTGCGTCGCGAAGAGCCCGAGCTTTTTGACGCCGAATGGGCGGCCCAAGTGCAAACCATGATCGAAGAAGCGGTGGAGTGCGAATCGAAGTTCGCGGAAGATGTTCTCGCCGGCGGCGTGGTGGGACTAACGCAGCGCGAAATGCGTCAATATCTCGAATACGTTGCCGATCAGCGTTTCGTCATGCTGGGGTTGCCGGTGCGATACGGCGTCCGCAATCCGTTTCCATTTATGGAATTACAGGACGTGCAAGAGCTAACCAACTTCTTCGAACGCCGCGTGTCGGCATATCAAATGGCGGTGCAGGGAGAAGTCGCGTTCGATCAGGCGTTCTAATGGTCGAATGTAGGCTGGGTTATAGCGAAGCGAAACCCAGCGATGTATTGGGAATAATGCTGGGTTACGTTCCTTAACCCAGCCTACTTTACGCGGCCGATCAAGCCTCGCGGCGAATCATGCGGCCGGTTTGGGTATTCGCGTAGGCGTTGTGGCGGCCGTAGCTAACCGGTTGCTGACTGCGGCCGGAGATGGCGTTCAACATGCCTTCTACGTGCTTGAGCCGTGAGGCGACTAACATGCCGTTGCGGTTGTTCGCGTCGCGGCACTTGCCGGCGCGGTCGGAGCATTCGTCGAGTCTCTTCAATAGAGAGTGCGATGGATCGCACCACTTGATGAGCTGTTCCAGTCCCTTGGCATCGCTTGGCTTGCCGAGCATGCGACAGAGCGACAGGCGCTCTTCTTCGACATGAGCCAGTATGCCCATATAGTGTTGGCGTTCCCGACCCGTGCGTTCCAGCGCATCGGCATCGCGCCCTAAGATCACATCGTGTTCGCGATTCAACAAATCTTCCAGGTGCGCGAGCGCCTCGGCTTCTTCGCCGAGCAGGCGGTCAAGATGCTCGCGGCAGAGGGAGGCTTCCATAAATCTGGCGTATTTCTCGCGTTATCCGTTTGAGGTGAGCAGGTCGTGTTCCATGTGCATCAGCTTTTCGGCGATGCGTTCCGGAGCGATTTGATACGAGCCATTTGCAATCGCCGTGCGAATTTCAGCCACCTTGGCTTCGTTCACTTCGGGCATGCTGCGAATAGCCTGTTCCAACGCGGCGAGTTGACGAGCGGAGTCGGTAATATGCACGCCCTGTCCGGCGGTTTTACCGGCATCGCCCGTTTGCGCTGCGCTGGTTCCAGTGCTGGTGGAGCGCTTTACAGCGCGATCGGTACCGACCTGCGAAGGCCGATTATCGATGCCACCACTGCCAATTTTCGTCGTCACAACACTACTCCTACAATTCCTGACCGTAAAAATTCAATCCTGTCAGGGCGTTTTAACGGCGGCGGGCCGTGAAACTTTAGACTCGAAATGGCTCACGAACGATATTTTTTGCCGGATGGTCCCACGAGTCTTTAAGGGAAACCTGCAACCCGAGGCAGTGGCGCCATTCATCAATGCGAATGAGGCCTGTCGCCGAGGCAGCAAGCTTACGCCAGGCGGAGCGCGGTTTTCACGTTTGCGTGTGCGATACGTCACATGCCGATTCTGACGAGATTCGACGACTCGACAACGCCTTCGACTACTTTAAGTGAAGTCGCGTTTTGCACGCGAATACGGTCCGCGTTGCCCCCGCTTGTCAATGCCGTGCCGCTGGCACGCACGTCGATGCCGCCGACGCTGGCTACCAGGGTGACTTGCTGCCCGCGCTTGACCACCACATCCCGGTTCAGCATGTCGACCGTAAGGGCCGTTCCTGCCGGTAGAGATCGCTTCGCATGCCGGTTTTGCAATTCATCGTGCTTGCTTAGGTATAGATTTCCCAGCCCAGGAACTCGTCTGCGTTGCACATCGACGTCGGATGCGGATATGTGTGCGAGTCGTGATGCGGGCTCACGCAATATGAGTACATCGGTTTCCGTTTCGATCTTGACGGGCAAATAAACAACCCACTCGGCCTCGCCGCGACAACGTACGCCTACGGTTGTGCGTGCGGCAATCGGTGCGTTGTTTAATGTTGTGACATCCAGATCACCGGTACATTCGGCAAGTTGCAAACGCGGGTCGAGTTCGCCTGCCGTTGCAATCACGGTTGCATTGGATGAGCTTGCCGACGCGCGTATGAATTGCTCGGCTGCGGTACGAATCGCATCCAACGAATGGAGAGTGCGTGCGTTGGCGACCGAGAACACACTATATATAAGCAGGCCTATGACCGCCGCAAAGGCGGCGCGTATGCACACCGTACTCGGGGCGGCAGCGTGGGGGCGGCGGGAAAGCGTCAATGTTTCGGCGCTGTAGTTCATGCCGATATACAAAGCAAGCCGCATGCCAGCAGCGCTTTCCAGAGCGACTACATCTGCTGCGTCAACAATTCGGATCCATCTCAAGCGATAGAACGAGCACTGCGTCGCTCTTTGTCCTGCCGACGCGATTGCCGTCATTGCAAAGGCGGCAATGCGGCGGCAAAGGTTTGCCGCCGCACGTGCGTTGAATCACGAATTACTTGCTCGAAACTGTGTGCTACCCGCCGCAAGCGGCATTGCACGCATCCTGGCACGCACCTTGCTATGTGTTGCTCATGAGTCAGTTTCAATGGCGGTCATCATGGCAACCAACCTAGATACCTATCTCGGCATACACCCCTCCGCACTTAAATTACGTTCGCAGAGGACGGAGATGTTGGCCTACAACTTGGCCAATGCCGATACACCCAACTATAAGTCGCGCGACATCGACTTTCGCAGTGCGCTGTCCGAAGCATCGGGCAAGAGCGCACCAGGCTCGTCGTTGCAGATGACGGCGACTAAGAAGG
>Ga0315910_10004348_pt1 | contig 11878 bp, 11 predicted proteins | sample EdamamesoilMG_FD_204470 | JGI IMG/M metagenome (GOLD analysis project Ga0315910, IMG submission 204470) | Garden soil microbial communities collected in Santa Monica, California, United States - Edamame soil | ecosystem: Environmental > Terrestrial > Soil > Garden | place: USA: California... | reverse complement strand
AGGAGTAGTTTATGAACGTCAGAATCACTTTTCGTCACATGGACTCGAGTGAAGCCGTCAAGGCGCACGCAAAACAGAAACTCACCAAATTGCAGAAGTTTCTGCGTGAGCCCATGACCGCGAAGGTGACCCTCTCATTGGACAAGCTCTCGCACGTCGCAGAGACCCACATCCAGAGCGGTGGGTCGCGACACGAAGCCAAAGAGACCAGTGAGGACATGTACACGTCGATCGACAAGGTGATGGCTAAGCTCGAACGCCAAATCCGCGGCGACAAGGGCGTCAAGCAGGCAAAGCAGAAGCGCTCCGGGAAGACGCTGCGCGGCGGTAAGGCACCCAAGGTGGTTCTCGCGGAGTTGCCCGTCGCAGCAGCCGCGAAAAAGCCCGCGAAAAAGAAGCTGGCGACGGCCGCGAGCAAAGCACCGAAGAAGAAGAGCCCGGCCCGCTAGCCCCGAGCTCCGCCACGAACGCTCCGGAAGAACCTTATGCGACTCTGCGAGATACTGACGAGTGACCGAATCATGGTGGACCGGAACAGCGTCGTGCACGACAAGGCGGATGCTTTGGATGCGCTCGGGCGCCTGCTGGCACCCGCCGTGGGGCTCTCCGCCGAAGAAGTGACCGAGCGCTTGCAAGAGCGCGAGAAGCTGCAGAGTACGGGTATCGGTGAGGGTATTGCCATTCCGCACACTTCGTTCGATTCGGTCGAGCGTCACATGGCGGCGCTTTTGGTCTGCACGCCGGGCATAGACTTCGATGCCATCGATGGCTCGAAGGTCACCATCATTTTCGGCGTCGTCGGTCCCAAGCGTTCGACCGGCGAACACCTGAAAACCCTGGCGCGCATCTCGAAGCTGCTCAAAAGCTCCGTGACGCGCGAGCGCATCGCGAAGTCGCCCGACGCGGGGGCGGCTTTCGCGCTGATCGAAGAGGAAGACCGCGCCCTCGGCTAGCCGAACAAGAGAGCCATGGCCACCCACGATCCGCCAGCCTCGGCCTTGCCCACCATGAGCGTGCGACAGCTCTTGGAGGAACCAACGCTGGGCTTGGAGATCCGGCTGCTCGCGGGCGCTCGCGGCCTCGAGCGCCGCATCACGCACCCCCGCATCCAGAAGTCGGGGCTGGCGATGGTCGGTCACCTGCACGGCATCGTGCCAACGCGGATTCAGGTGCTCGGGGAGACCGAGCTCAGCTACGCGGAAGCGCTCGACACGGCGTCGCAACAGAAGGCTGCCGAGCACCTGTTCGGTATGGACCTCGCGTGCGTGGTGGTGAGCCGGGGCATACCACCGCCTGCGCCGTTCATCGACATGGCCGAGGCCACGGCCACCCCGCTGTTGCTCTGCGAAGAGCGCTCGTCGACGGCCATCACCCAGCTGCACGCCCTGATGGACGAACACCTGGCGCCGCGCGATCGCTTGCACGGGGTATTGGTCGATGTGTTCGAGGTCGGCGTGCTCTTGCTCGGCCAGAGCGGTATCGGCAAGAGTGAGTGCGCGCTCGAGCTCGTGATGCGCGGGCACCGCTTGGTGGCCGATGACGTCATCGAGTGCGACTACCGCCCGCCGGGCATGGTGTTTGGGCAACCGGCGGCGTTGCTTCGGCATCACATCGAGGTGCGCGGCCTCGGCATTCTGAACATCAAGGACCTGTACGGCGTCACCGCGATTCGCGAGCGCAAGCGGCTCGACCTGATCGTGCGGCTCGAGCTCTGGAAGCCCGATGGTTCGTACGATCGCATCGGGCTCGAAGATCATTTCCGCGAGGTGCTCGGTGTGCCGATCCGCGAAGTGGTTTTGCCGGTGCAACCCGGTCGGAACATGAGCTCGATCATCGAGATCGCGGCGAGAAACGAGCTGCTGCGCCAGGCGGGCCACCACCCCGCGCGCGATCTGGTGCGCCAGATCGAGGCCGGCCTGCTCCAGACCGACGAGACCGGTAGCCGCATCCAACGCCCGCCGAGTCGGCAATTCCGTGCGGTGCGCCTGAACGAAAGCGCCGCTCCGCCCCCCGTCAAACTTCCGCCCAAGAGGGGGCGCTGATGCCCGACGGGCGTACGATCTTGGTCGTCGTGACCGGGCTCAGTGGGGCAGGCAAATCGACCGCGGTACACGCGCTCGAGGACGCTGGGTTCTTCTGCATCGACAACCTGCCGACGCCCGGCGTACGGGCTTCGCTCGACGCGCTCCGGCAAGAGGGCATCGAACGCATCGCCCTGGGCATCGACGTGCGCGTTCGGAGCTTTCTCGAAGGCACGACCCGCGTGCTCGACGAGCTCGAGCGCGCCTACGCTCCAGACCTCAGGGTGCTGTTCCTCGACGCCTCGGACCAGGCGCTGCTCCGCCGCTTCTCGAGCACCCGCCGGCCGCACCCGCTCAGCACGAACCCGGTCCCCGGCCACGAACGCGCCGCGCGCGCCGTGCTCGACGGCATACACAGCGAACGCGATCTATTAGGGGCGCTCAGGGCGCGTGCCTCGGTCGTGATCGACACCACCGAGCTCAGTGTCCACGATCTGCGGGCGCAGGTGCTCGCGTCGTTCGGGCCCGGCGCGGACGGGCTCATGCGCATGCGTTGTCGCGTACTCTCTTTCGGGTTCCAGTACGGCCCGCCGCAGGATGCCGATCTGGTGTTCGACGTGCGCTTCCTCAAAAATCCGTTCTTCGTGCCCGAGCTGAGGCCGCTGTCGGGGCTCGATCCGAGCGTACGTGACTACGTGATCGAGCAGGCCGACGCTCAGGCATTTTTGGATCATGCGGGGGGGCTCGTTGGTTTTTGCGTGCCGCGCTTCGAACGGGAGGGGAAGGCCTACTTGACGGTAGCGCTTGGATGTACGGGGGGGCGACATCGCTCGGTCGCGTTGGCCGAGCGTCTAGCCAGCAGGATGGAAGGTGAGTTGGGTATGCCGATAGACGTGGTGCATCGAGATATGGAACGAAATCTTGGCGGTCGACGTGAGGCGCTCGGGGCGGGGGATGTGGGCAAACCGGCGCTGAACGGCGACTCTGAAGGTCGGCCGGCTACCGGGCGGGAGGGCGCATGACGTCGGAAGGTACCTTCGAAGTCGTGAACAAACTCGGGTTGCACGCCCGCGCCGCGTCGCGCCTGGTCCAGCTAGCGTCGAAGTTTCCGTGCGACATCGTGCTCAGGCGCGAGCAGCAAGAAGCCAACGCGAAGAGCGTGATGGGTGTGTTGTTGCTCTGCGGGTCGAAAGGCACGAAGCTAACGGTCGTCGCCAACGGCGAGCGCGCCTCGGAGGCGGTGGATTCGATCGGAGAGCTGATCAAGGAGCGCTTCGGAGAGGAGGAGTAGAGGTTGGGGGACGACGGCAAACGCGACGCCTCGGGGTCTGAGCCCCCGATGACGCGTGACCTGCGCGGTTTGCCCGGTTCGGCCGGGTTCGCGATTGGCTCCGCCATCATCGTGGATCAAGGCCGATCGGGCGTGGTGCGCCGTCGGATTCACAAGCATACCGCCGACGACGAAATGGCGCGCTTCGACCGCGCCGTGAAAGAAGCCGCGCTGTCGTTACGCGAGGTCGCAGAGCGCGCACGGCCCCGCATCGCCGAGGTCTCGATCCTCGAGGCGTACATTCTGATGGTGCAAGACGAGACCCTGCGTGAGGACGTCGAGCGGCGCGTGCGCATCGATCTACAGTGCGCTGAATGGGCCCTGCGCTCGTCGGTGCTCGACATGGGCGACCAGCTGCGGGGCAGCAACGACCCCTACCTCACCGAGCGCAGTCACGATTTCGAGTTCGTCGGTGACCGCATCCTAGGGGCGCTGGCCGGACGCACGCGCCCGAGCGGTATCCCGCTCGGGCACGAACCCGGCATCATCGTCGCGCGCGATCTGTCGCCGGCCGAGACGGCGACGCTGACCAAAGAGCGGGTGCTCGGCATCGCCACCGAGATCGGCACGCGCACCAGCCACACCGCCATCCTGGCGCGCGCGCTCGAAATCCCCGCCGTGGTCGGCGTGAAGAACCTGCGGCAGCTCGTGGCGCACGGTGACCGGCTGATCGTGGACGGGGTGCACGGTAAGATCACGGTGCTGCCGAGCGACGCGCAGCTCACCGACGCGACCGAGCGTTCGAAGCGCTACTACGCCATGGCGAGCGGCCTCCGGTCGGCGCGCGATCGACCGGCGACCACCAAGTGCGGCGTGCCCGTCACCCTGAAGGGCAACATCGAGCTCTCGCTCGAAGCGAGCATCGCGCTCGATCACGGCGCGCGCGGCATAGGCCTGTACCGCACCGAGTTCTTGTACGTCGATCGGCACGAGCTGCCCTCGGAAGAAGAGCAGTACAGTACCTACCGTCAGGTCGTAGAAACGGTCGCGCCACTGCCCGTGACGTTGCGCACCTTCGACATCGGGGGCGACAAGTTCGCGTCGGTGTTTCAGGTGCCACCGGACATGAACCCCGCGCTCGGGTTGCGCGCCGTGCGCCTGGGGCTCGAGCGCCCGCACGTGTTCAAGGTGCAGCTGCGCGCCATGGTCCGCGCCTCCGCCCACGGTAGCGTGCGCATCATGGTGCCGATGGTCGCGAGCCTCGTCGAGCTGCGCGCGGTGCGGAAGCTGTTGAACGAAGCCATCGCCGAGGTCGACGCTGCGGGGCATCCGCGCGCTGACTACCTGCCGCTCGGAGCGATGGTCGAGGTGCCTGCGGCCGCCATTCTGGCGGAAGAGTTTGCGCGCGAGGCAGAGTTTTTGAGCATCGGCACGAACGACCTAGTCCAGTACACGATGGCGGTCGATCGCTCGAGCCGCGATCTCGCATACCTGGCGAACTACTTCGACCCCGCGATTTTGAGGCTGATCAAGAACGTGATCCAGGCCGGCAACTTTCGCCAGCGACCGGTCATCGTGTGCGGCGCGATGGCGAGCGATCCGCTCGCTGCGATCTTGCTCGTGGGAATGGGACTCCGCGAGCTCAGCATGGAAGCCAACGCCATCCCGGAAGTGAAAGAAGCGCTCTCGCGCGTGACGCTCGAAGAAGCCAAAGACGCAGCAGCCACCGCGTTCGAGGGGAGCACTGGGGCCGAGGTGCAAGAGGGTGTGGCGGCTCGCTTCGCGCCCCTCATCGCCGACCTGCTCGACCCCGATGAGCTGCCAAACTCACTCCTGCGCGGCCTGTGACGGTTCAAAGAGTGACGCTTCGTGTTTTGCCCTGTGGGTACGAATGGGCGTGGCGGTCGACGGGCCGAAACTGTCCGGAAAAAGTTGCTCTCGCAGGACTTGGTTTTGGACCTGCTGCCGCCAGCACTTACGGAAGCGTATGGAAACTCAGGACAATGATAGCCTGGGCGGGTCAGCATTCGGTCAACGGGCCGCATGTGCCGTCGTAACCCGCCAGGGTTTGTGACACTCGTGTTTGACCAACGAACGCGGCCGCGTATACTCCCGCCGCATTTTTCAGGAAGGAAGTCATGCCTTTAGAACCCGGCGCCAAGGGGCGCGTCATTCAAGAATACCGGCAACACGAAACCGACACGGGCTCGCCCGAGGTACAGATTGCGTTGATCAGTCAGCGCATCACCTACCTCAGCGATCACTTCAAGGTGCACGAGAAGGATCATCATTCGCGACGTGGCCTGCTGAAGCTGGTCGGTCAACGTCGTCGCCTGCTCGACTACCTGAAGCGGTCCGACGTCGAGCGTTACCGCAAGGTGGTGTCGTCCCTCAACCTACGCCGCTAAAGGCGTAGGTAGGGGGCCTATCGTCAAATACCGGCGGAGCGCCGCCCTTCAACTTCGTTTCGTGCGAGTGAGACGCAGGCACGCTCACTCGCAGGCACCGAGGCTGAAGTCATGGGCGCTCAAAGATGCCGGCGTTTGGTCGCACGAAGCGACCTTCGCGCCAAGGAGCGCATTGTGTCATGTTTGTTAGAGAATCGATCAATGTGGGCGGGCGTCCGCTCACATTCGAAACGGGCCGGTTAGCCAAGCTCGCCCACGGTGCCGTACTGGTCACCTACGGCGAGAGCGTCGTGCTCGTCACGGCTTGCTACAGCGAAGAGCGGCCGGGGTTGGATTTTTTCCCACTCACCTGCGAGTACCAAGAAAAGACATACGCCGCCGGCAAGATCCCCGGCGGCTTCTTCAAGCGGGAAGGGCGGCTTCGGGACTACGAAGTGCTGGCGTCCCGCATCATCGATCGCCCGCTGCGTCCGCTGTTCCCCAAGGGGTTCAAGAAGGACACGCAGGTGATCGCGACGGTGCTCAGCACCGACAAGGTGAACCCGACCGACGTGCTCGCCCTCACCGGCGCCAGCGCGGCGCTTCACATCTCGGAGATTCCCTGGGCGGGTCCCGTCGTCGGTATCCGCGTCGCGCGTATCGATGGCGAGTTCATCGTGTACCCGAGCTTCGAGCAAATCGAGCAGGCTGACATCGACCTCGTGGTCGCGTGCAGCAAAGACGCCATCGTCATGGTCGAAGGCGGCGCCGAAGAGGTAAGCGAAGGCGACATGGTCGATGCGCTGATGTACGCCCACGAGCAGGCGCAGCCCATCATCAACCTGATCGAGAAGCTGCGCGCTGCCGTGGGTAAGCCCAAGCGCTCGTTCTCGGCGCCGGCGCTCGACGAAACCATCGTCAAGCGCATCGGTGAGATCGTGAAGCCCGAGCTCGCGACCGCCTGCTTCATCAAAGAGAAGCAGGTTCGCTACGACGCCTACTCGCGCATCAAGACCACGATGGCCGAGAAGCTGCTCGCGGAACTCGGTGCAGAGAAGTACGCCGAGAACGAGAAGCTCATCAAGTCCGAGTTCGAGCACAACAAGGCAGACGTGGTGCGTGAGGTCGTGCTGACCGAAGGGCGCCGTATCGATGGCCGCGACACCAAGACGATTCGCCCGATTTCGTGCGAAGTCAGCATGCTGCCGCGCACGCATGGGTCGGCGTTGTTCCAACGCGGCGAGACTCAAGCGGTGGTGACCACCACGCTCGGCACCTCTTCCGACGAGCAGAAGATCGATGCGCTCACCGGCGAAAGCTGGAAGCGTTTCATGCTGCACTACAACTTCCCCCCGTTCAGCACCGGCGAGACGAAGCCGCTGCGCGGGCCGGGACGGCGTGAGGTCGGTCACGGCGCGCTCGCCGAGCGTGCGGTGATCCGCATGGTGCCGAGCCACCAAGAGTTTCCCTACACGATCCGCATAGTGAGCGAGGTGCTCGAATCCAACGGTTCGAGCTCGATGGCCAGCGTGTGCGGCGCGACCCTCAGCATGATGGACTGCGGCGTGCCCATTCGGCAGCCAGTGGCCGGCATCGCGATGGGCCTCATCAGCGACGGCGATCGCATCGCGATCTTGAGCGACATCTTGGGCGACGAAGACCACTTGGGCGACATGGACTTCAAGGTCTGTGGCACCAAGAACGGCATCACCGCCATCCAGATGGACATCAAGATCGAGGGCCTCGAACGCCGGGTGCTGGAACGCGCGCTCGATCAGGCGCGTGAAGGCCGGCTGCACATCCTCGGCAAGATGCTCGAGGTGCTCCCTGAAGCTCGCACCGAGATCAATCGTTTTGCCCCGAAGATCACGACCGTGAAGGTCAAGCCGGACCAGATCCGTATCATCATCGGACCGGGTGGCAAGACCATCAAAGGCATCATCGAGCAGACCGGTTGCACCGTGGACGTCGAAGACGACGGCACGGTCAACGTCGCCGGTACGGACGGCGAAGCAGTCAAGCGCGCCCTGGCGCTGATCGACGGGCTCGTGGCGGAACCCGAGGTAGGCAAGATCTACCAGGGCATCGTGCGTCGCGTGGTCGACTTCGGTGCGTTCGTCGAGATCCTGCCGAACACCGAGGCGCTGCTCCACGTCTCCGAAATTGCGCACGAGCGGGTGGAAGCACCCGGAGACGTGCTCGCCGAAGGGGACGAGATCGAGGTCAAGGTGATCAGCGTCGAGCGTGATGGCAAGGTGCGCCTCACCCGGCGTGAGCTCGTGCCGTTCCCCGAGGGCGACGAGGGCGAGCGGGCGCGCGAGCGCATCGCCAAGGCGCGCGAGGGCGGTCCGCCGTCGCGCTCCGGAGGCCGCGGCGATCGCGACCGCGGGCCACGTGATCGCGACCGCGGTGGTCGTGGTGGCGGTGGCGGCGGTGGTCGCGACCGCGATCGCCGGCCGCGACGGGACTGAGGTCGGCTAGGTCTGACCTAACCTTGGACCCGAGCACGAGCGCGACCTGGCACCCGCTGGGTTGCGCTCGCGTGCTTTGGTGCTGCTGAGCGACCCCCGAGACGAGCAGCACTACGTCGCCGTCGACAGCACGGCGGGGACGGCTCAGGGCACGAGCTTCAGCGAACGCCCCGTCAGCATCTCGTTCAACGAACCGGTGCGATAGCCGCCGAGATCGAGGGTGACGTAACGAAAGCCGTGGCGCTTGCCGGCTTCGACGACGCGTTCGCGCGTGCCGTCGGTGAGCAGCAGGCCGAGCTCGCTCAGCTCGACCTCGATGCGGGCGATTTGGTCGTGCCAGCGCACGCGGATCTGACGAAACCCGAGGTCGTGCAGATCGGCTTCGAAGCCACCGATCTGCGCGAGGCGTTCGCGGGTGACGCTGGTGCCGTAAGGGATGCGGCTCGATAGGCAGGCCGCGGCGGGTTTGTCCCACACGTCCATGCCAATGAGCTTGGCCGCAGCGCGCACGTCGGCTTTGGTGAAGCGAGCTTCGACCAGAGGACTGCGCACACCGTTGTCGGTGGCCGCTTGCAGGCCGGGTCGGTAGTCGCCGAGATCGTCGAGGTTGGTGCCGTTGACCACCACATGAAACCCGAACTCGACGCGCTTCTGCGCGGTGAGCGTGTAGAGCTCACTCTTGCAGTGAAAGCAGCGGTCCGGAGCGTTCTGCACGTAGCCGGGCCGTTCGATCTCGTGGGACTCGAGCAAGCGGTGCGCAGCGCCCAACTTCTTTGCGATGCGGGCCGCATCCTCCAGCTCACGGGCCGGCAAGCTCGGGCTCACCGCCGTGACACCGAGCGCGCGTTCGCCGAGCTCTGCATGCGCTACGGCCAGCACGAAAGCGCTGTCGATACCGCCGGAATAGCAAACCAACACGGATTGCATGTCGCGCAGCAAGCGCCGAAGCGCTTCGAGCTTTTCGGCAGGAGCAACTCCGGGCTCGGCTGCGTCCTCGGTTCCGGGCTCGGTCGAAGGGATCATGCGAGTAGCTTCCATAACACCATTTGGCGGCGGGGGCACATCTGGGGCAGTTTCGCGGCGCTCCAAGGACTTTGATTTGTTGGGGTTCGGGGTTATGCCGTTAGCATGAAGCGCTCCGAGTTCTTGCAGTCGTTGGCAGCGCTCGCGGGGGTGGGGTGTGCCGAGCAGTTGCCGCCTCCGGCTCCGCCGCCGCCACCTGCGCCGGCCCCCCCGGCGCCACCCCCCGCGCCGGTCGAACCTTCGCGGGCGTATCGGCATTGGGCCTGGCTGACGGCGGACGCTGCGCTGAGCGATGCCGACTACGAGCAGCAGTTTCGGTTGATGCAGGCGGCCGGGGTGGGCGACGTGCTGTTCGAATGCTTCAACGGGAAGGAAGCGTTCTTCGCGAGCGGGCATCTCCCCGTGAAGGCCGACCTCTTGAGCCGTGTGGCGCCGATCGCGACTCGCTCTGGCCTCAGCATCCACGCTTGGATCTGGAGTCTGCCGTGCAGCGTCGAGTCGGTCATGACGCAAACACCCGAATGGTACATGCTGAACAACAAGGGCAAATCGACGGCACAGCATCCCGTTTACTCGCCCGAGTTCCGTTATCTGTGCCCGACTCGAGCGCCGGTGCGAGCATTCCTGCTGCGGCGCGTAGAAGAATTGCTCAAGTATCCCATCGCTGGCGTACACCTCGATTACCTGCAGTTCCCCCAGGTGGTGCTCCCGCCGGGACTGCGAGATTTGTACGGGGTGCAGCCGGAAAAGGCGGGCTCGAAAGCGGCTGTCGACGCCGGAGACATAGAGCGGGCCGAGTTCGACTACTGTTACTGCGAGGTGTGTCGCGCCGAGTTCCGCAAGCAGACGGACATCGATCCCATCACGTTCAACATGCCGAGCGAGAGCGACGCCTGGCGCCGGTTCCGCTACGACCAGGTCACTCGTATCGTCAATACCGATCTAGTTCCGGTGATCCGCGCGCAGGGCAAGCAGGTGTCGGCGTCGGTGTTGCCGGATTGGGAGGCTGCGCGACAAGACTGGGCCACGTGGCAGCTGGATGCGGCACTGCCGCTCTTGCACCACTCGCTCTACGGTGAAGACATTGGCTGGATCGGATTTCAGACGCAGCAGAGCGTCGAGCGAAACAAGGCGCCGTGTTACAGCGGCCTCTTGGTGTCTCACCTGAGCCCGCCCGATCTGACGGGTGCGGTTCGCCTGGCGCTCGAATCGGGGGCGCGAGGCGTGGGGCTGTACACGGCTCAGAGCATGAGTGCACTGCATTGGGAGGCTCTGAAGACGGTCACCGATGAGGCTGAGGCAAAGGCTCGGGAGGGCGCTGGCAAGGGGCCTGGCTGAGAAAGCCGGCTGGGTTCGAGGGGTAGGGGTGCCGATGTCGATTTGCGATGGGGAACCGGACGCGATTTTCCTGCTGCAGTTCCGCAGGTTAGTCACGCGCAGATCTGGACATTGTTTGTCATACTGAACAAGAGCACTGGTGACACTGAACAAGTCTGTTATTATGTTCAGTGTTCTATGGCGCTCTCCACGAATCTGCTAGAAAAACTGCCTCCAGCACTCGTCAGCACGCTCAGTGCTCATTTCGGCGATGCTCATTTCGGCGATGCTCATTTCAGCAATGCTCATTTCGGCGGCGCCGCGAGTGCTGGGCGCGCTGTCACGTTGCCTACGGGCATTTCCGCCATCGATCGGCACTTACCTGGGGGCGGTTTGCCGACAGGGGCTCTGGTCGAGTTTGCCGTCACGGGCGCAGTCTCCTTGGCGACCACCCTCGGGCTTGCGGCGTGTCGCTCGGCGCAGCGTGCGGCCGAGCACTTGGGCGGCGCTGTGCCTTGGTGCGCCTTCATCGATCCCTCGCGCGCTCTTTATGCGCCGGGTGTGGCGCAGGCTGGGGTGCAGCTCGATCGGCTCTTGGTCGTGCGTCCCCCAGCGTCAAGCAGCAGCGTAGAGGCGCTCGGTCGGGTGGCGCTCAAGGTCGTCGAATCGCAGTGTTTTGCCGTCATCGTCATCGACACGGTGGGGGTGCCGGGGGCTGAGCTCAATGTTCCCTTGGGCGGCTGGCCACGCATCGTGCGCCGCCTGGCCATGGCACTGCACGAAACTCAGAGCACAGCGGTGCTGATCACCGACAGCACGGCGCGGCGTCCCCTAACGCTGCCCGTGGCGCAACGCATCGAGCTCAAGCGCACTCATGCGCACAAACTCATTTTGCAAGTAGCCAAAGATAGACAAGGGCGCATCTCAGCACCTGTCACGATCGACTTGAAAGAGCGCTCGTTGGGGCGGGGCTCGTTGGTGCAGGGTCCGGTTGTACCAGGCTCGTTGCGAGGCCGTGAGGGGGTGCGCCGTGTCGGGTAGGCGTGTAGTCGCGCTGGTTCTGCCAGAGCTCTTGTGCGAAGTCGCTGCTCTGTTGATCTTGCGCTGGGGCCCCAACCCCATCGCCGTGCCGCAGCGAGGCCGTGAGGGGGTGCGCCGTGTCGGGTAGGCGTGTAGTCGCGCTGGTTCTGCCAGAGCTCTTGTGCGAAGTCGCTGCGGAGACCTTGGTCAGCGCTGAATCGAAGCAGCGTTCGCTCAACGAAGTGCCGCTGGCTGTGGTGCTCGATGCCGATCAATCAGCTGCCAAGCTCGATGCCGTCAACCGAGTGGCTCGGCGTTTCGGGGTCAACACCGGGCAAACCATCGTCGAGGCGCAGGCCTTTTTGTCCC
>Ga0315910_10004346_pt1 | contig 11880 bp, 3 predicted proteins | sample EdamamesoilMG_FD_204470 | JGI IMG/M metagenome (GOLD analysis project Ga0315910, IMG submission 204470) | Garden soil microbial communities collected in Santa Monica, California, United States - Edamame soil | ecosystem: Environmental > Terrestrial > Soil > Garden | place: USA: California... | reverse complement strand
TCACCGCAATGCACGGTTCACCGCAATGCACGGTTCACCGCAATGCACGGTTCACCGCAATGCACGGTTCACCGCAATGCACGGTTCACCGCAATGCGCGCTTCTATTTCACTTCGACAAAGTGAGTGCTTTTGGATTTTGCAAAGAAAGCAAGCAACAAAGCTCCATACCTCATTTAACGAACAAAGTCAGAAAGTGGGGCGGCGTGAAGTTTGTGTATCTGCCGCATCAGAAGAGTTTCTGAGTAGGTGTCAGGAACCACTCCCTATTCCTCAATTGTTCTTGGATTGGATTCGGCTGCAGATGTCACCTTGAGTCACCACTTCTCCGCAATGTGGTTCCTTCCGTTACCGCGATGTCGCATCTAGACAAGCGATGTCGTGTTTAGACAGGTCAACTTGCTTTTCCTGTTGGCAAAGTGTGGTTGAGTGGGTGCGTCAGTAATGCGGTTCGCCGTCCGACGAGGTGGGGCGGTGTTCCCGAAACGAAGGTTCACCAGGAAAGGACCCTGCAATGAAAGCACCATCGATTTTACTAGTGGTTGTTCTGATCACCCAGATCGGCAATTCGCAGACGAGCCGACAGGGCCCGCGTCAATCATCCGACGGATTCACGATCAAGGAACGCGGTCCGCATCATCGCGTGTGGGAACGTACGGTACATGAAACGGCGCCGGATGGACGGCAGGTGTCACGCCAACGGGCCTATACCGAGCTCGCCACGGGGATGCACTACCTCAAAGACGGCAAATGGGAGGAGAGCCGTGAAGACATCGAACTGTTCCAGGATGGCGCCATCGCTCGGCACGGGCAACACAAGGTCATCTTTGCCCCGAATCTGGCGACCGAAGGCGCGATCGACGTTGAAACGGCCAGCGGGGTGAGGTTGCGATCACACGTGCTTGGACTGAGTTATTTCGACACGGCCAGCGGCAAAAGCGTATTGATCGCCGAAGTGAAAGATTGTGTCGGTGAAGTCGAGCCGCCCAACGTCGTCATCTACCGCGATGCGTTCACCGACATCAATGCGGATGTGCGCTACATCTATACCCGTTCTGGTCTGGAACAGGATGTGATTCTCCGCGAGTCGCCGGTCCCGCCGGAGAAGTTCGGCCTCAATCCCCAGACCACCCACCTTCAGGTCCTCACCGAATTTGTGAATCCGCCGGTCCCGCAAAAAACCACCACCCTTGTGAATGACCGGGCCGATGAGACGCTTGAGTTCGGGCAGTGGCGGATTGTGCCCGGCAAGGCGTACTCTGAACCATCCGAAGAGGGGATGACCATAGGTGGTGCGGGTTTGCGCGAGGGAACCCCCGTCAACAAACAATGGCGCAAGCTCGACGGTCGAGATTTTCTGATCGAGGAGGTGCCGATCAAGCGAGTCGAATCTGAACTACAGGCGCTGCCAGAAGGTCAGGCTTCGCATCCTTCCAGCACGAATACCACCCGGCGACTTGCCTCAGCGCGGCTATCATTGCCGCCCAAGCCCAAGGTTGCCGGCACAGCCGGCATCAAGCGATCAATCCGGATTGGCGAAGTCAGCCAGGCGGCCAAGGGATTTGTCATGGATTATTCCACGGTCGGTTCATCGCTGACGGATTACACATTCAAGAGTGATTCAACCTATTACATCAGCGGTGGAGTCAACCTGTACAACAAGACGATTTTCGAGGGCGGTACGGTCCTGAAATTCACCAACTTGGTCCACAACGGTGTGATGTATCTCTCCCAACCGTTTCTCGACCTCCATGGCACCGTCGACTGTCAAACCGGGCCATACCGACCAGCCGTCTTCACTGCGAAGGATGACAACAGCGTCGGCGAGACCATCAACGGAAGTACCGGCTCGCCATCATGGCTTTATGCGTATACGTGCCTCTCTTCCGTCAATCCCAGTCAGGTGCTTGATCTGCACGATTTGCGCATGGCTTACGCGGCCTATGGAATCCGGATCCACAACAGCACCAATCTTGTGCATTCCGTTCGTAACTGTCAGTTCCTGGAGGGGTATCGGGGTGTTTATTTCGAATACTCAACCGCCAAATTGCAGAATCTCCTGTTCTACCGTAATGCAGTCATGTCCATATTCGGCCGAGGCTCCACACTTAGCGCAGAGCATCTGACCTTCAATCAGGTTTTTAAGGCCTTTGAGGAAGGAACGATGTCCTTGACCAACAGCCTACTGGTGCTGGTGACCAATTGGCCGACCGGCTTCACCAGCTTCAACAACGTCACCAGCAGCAGTCCGAGTAGTGTGTTCCAGACGGTGGGTGCCGGTGCGCACTACCTGGCAACGAACAGCATCTATCGGAACGTGGGCACGACCAACATCAGCCCGAGCCTGCTGACAGCCCTGCGTAATCGAACGACCTACCCGCCCGTGATCCAATCCAACGTGACGGTTGTCGCTGACACCACACTTTCTCCAACGGTCCAAAGGGATACGGATGTGCCGGATCTGGGGTACCATTATGATCCGCTGGACTACATCGCCTACGCTTATGCTTTCACCAATTGCACGCTGACCATCAACCCCGGGACGGCCATCGCCTTCTATTACTGGACGGGCCTTTGGATGCAGGATGGCGCGACCATCATCAGTGAAGGCACCCCGCTCGCCCCGATCCGGCTGGCGCAATACCAGACGGTCCAGGAGCAGCCTATGAAGATCGGTGCGTCAACCGGCCAGCCGGTCAATCCCTACCGCTACGGCAGTGTTGGGTCGCCCGCCAGTTTCAGGTTCACGGAATTCTGCTGGCTGGCTCCGGCCAGCTATAACTTTTATATCAGCGACAGTTCTTGGAAGTACAGCAATCTAGTGGTCAAAGATTGTTTCCTTGGTGGAGGCTATGAATCTCTCTGGGTGGTGAACAACGTCACGGTGCAATTTCACAATAACGTCCTGTTCCGGAACTCGGTTGGGCTGACGGATTTCTCCACGACCAACTCGATTTCCTTCCGGAACAACCTTTTCTGGGGCGGGACCTTCTATTACGACTCGTTGAGTGACACGCCTGCGATAGTAAAAGATAATGCATTTGACGCGACTACGATCGTCGGCGAGGCCGACCCCGCCTTTGATCACGGCTACAATGCGTACATCAACAGCGACGGTCGCATCTATCCTACCAATGCCAATGACGTGGTGTTGTCTTCGTTCCGTTACACGAACGGTCCGCTGGGGAGCTTCTATCAGGTCTCGACGAACTTGATCGACGAAGGCAGCCGCACGGCGGATCTCGCCGGGCTCTATCACTACACGACCCGAACCAATCAGGTGAAGGAAACCAACAGCGTGGTGGATATCGGGTTCCATTACGTTGCGGTGGACGCGAATGGCAACCCGGTGGATACCGATGGAGATGGGATATCCGATCCGGAGGAGGACCTGGATGGCGATGGGGTATTCGATCCGGCTGACGGGGAATCACCTTGGGATTGCGTTTCATTTCCGTCCGGCCTGCTCGCCTGGTGGCCGGGGAATAACCATCCAAATGATCTCATCGGAACGAATCACGGAACGCTGCTAAATGGCGCTGGCTATACCGCCGGCAAGGTCAGCGGCGCCTTCGACTTTGATGGGGTAAACGATCATGTCCTGGTCACCAATGCGGTCCAGTTGAACCCGACAACCGCGATCACGCTTGAAGCGTGGATTTACCCGCGGTCCACCTCGGGGGCGGAGCAGGATTTTGTCAGTAAGGACGGCGAAAGCGCGAACCGCCAGTATCTGATGAATTTCACGGACGAGAACAAGATCCGGGTTCACGTCTGGACGTCAACGGGTCTGCACATGATCGACAGCGGCACTTCGCTGTCGATCAACACCTGGTATCACGTGGCCATGACCTATGATGGTGCGAGCTTGAAAGCGTACATCAATGGCGTGTTGGACATCACCACCAGTGCCAATGGTACCATCGTAACGACCACGCAACCGGTACGTATCGGCGGCGGAGCGCCGACGGGTGAATCTCAACTGTATTTCAACGGCTTGGTCGATGAAGTCGCGCTCTACGGTCGCGCCCTGTCCGCCGCTGAAATCCGCTCCCTTTACGATGCCGGCACTTATGGCCGGTGTGGCGCGGGGAATGTTTTCAACCAGTCATTCCGAGTGATCATCACCCGTCCGGGGAATCATTCGATCATCCCGTAGGGATGGAGGTCGTTGACAGGCGGAAAAGACAGCAAAAGTGCAAGGCTAGGAATACCATGAAAATTCATCAGAACTTTGAACGATTCGTCCACCTTGGAGTGCTCAGTTTTGCTTTCCTGCTGGGGTCGATCGGCCCGGCAGCCGGCGAACAGAACGTGACCGCGGAGGAGCAGATCCGCGCCCACACGGTGTTCTCACGCCGCTTGGTCTGGGTTGGGGATCAGCCGCCTTCAGCCGCGGAGACGCGCGCGATTCTCACGGCGCTGAGAAGCGAAGGTCCAGCCTCCTCAACCCGCTTGGCCGATGAAGAACGCTGCCTGAATGCGTTGGCGCAATTTGTCACCGCGCATCCCGAATCGGCATGGACGCCATCCGCCCGGAGCATCCTGGCCAGGTATTACCGTGCGAACGGTCGCTACACGCTGGCGCTCGAGCAGTGGCAGAGTGCCTGGAAAGCGACCAAAGACTTTGCGAACGGCGATGGCAAGAATGTGGCCGATGATACGTTCGCCTATTGGACCCGGTTATTGGCAAGCTTGGGCCGGCTTGAGCAGTTACAGGCGCTTTACCAAGAGGCCGAAGGCCGGGTGTTCGATGGCGGGCCGCTCCAACAGATGGTCAATGCGACCCGAGAAGCGATGGGCACGATGAAGCGCTCGCCCGGGATCTCCTACCGCTGTGGCACATTTTCACTGGCCAACGTCGCCCAGGTCATCAAAGGAAAGAACTTCCGGTCGGAACGGATTGAAAAAGCAGAATCGCCGGTGGGAGGCTTTTCTCTGGAAGCCCTCCAAACCATGTCAGATCAGGAGACACTTGGGTTGACGGCAGTTCGACGCGCCGGGGATGACTCGATTCCGGTCCCGTGTGTGATCCACTGGCGGCAGAACCATTACGCTGCGGTGCTGGAGCAACGCGGCGACCGCTACCGCGTGGTTGATCCCACCTTCGGCCGGCCGCAGTGGCTGGCCAAAGAGACCATCAACGAGGAAGCCAGTGGGTTCTTCATGGTGGTTTCCGATCGCATCCCCGAAGGCTGGAAAATCCTGGCGACAGAAGAGGCCAAAGTAGTGAAAGGGCAAGGCTGGCCAAACGATATCAATGATGAGGAAGATGGTTGTGGTAACGGAGGGGGCGGTGGTGGAGGTCCGGGCGGAGGTCCTGGTGGCGGAAACGGTAACTCGGAACCAGAGATCATGGCGGCAGCAGCCAAATGTGGAAGTTGCGGCGGTGGTGGCGGAGGAGGAGGTGGCGGTGCTGGGGGAGGTAGCGGAAGTTGCGACGAGTGCGAAGGTATGGCCGTATGGTCTGTCTCTGAGCCATACATCAACCTCTGGCTGCACGACGAGCCGCTGGGATACCGACCTTCGGCTGGTGCCAAAGTTTCCTTCAAAGTCAGATTCAAGCAACGCGGTAATCCCATCCTGACGCCCAACTTCTTCAACGTCGGCAATCTGTGGCACTGTTCCTGGCTGGAATACGTGATCGATTATGATGAGTCGTATACGGCCATCCTCAAGCAGGGCGGTGGTGGCGAGCGAACATATTATGATGTCAGTGGCAGCCCGATCGGCGAGTTATACACGCAATCCCGGATGGAACGGCTGACCAGTGGTGGCAATCTGACCGGCTTCAAACTTACTCACCCATCAGGAGCCATCGACTATTTTGGCTTCGTATCGCCGGTTACAATTGATGGCAAGGAGGTTGCGATGCTAACCGATCGTGTCGACACCTTCGGACGCACCAACCGGCTTATCTACGCTTCTGGAGCGGCGACCAAGCTGTTGTACTTGATTGATGCTGATGGCCGCACCAATTACCTCCGGTACACCAACAGTACTTATTCTGATTCGATCACCGAGGTCGAGGATGCCTTTGGCCGGAAAGCATTCCTGCAGTACGACGGGAACAATCGGATCACCAATATCATCGATGTCATCGGCCTAAAGAGCCGGTTCGTATACGATTTGGATGGGATGGTGACCAATCTGATCACCGATTATGGGACGAATGTCTTCGAGTACACTTCAGCCAGCGGCTCGGGTGTTGAATTGGGTGGCGAAGATTTGATCAATCGATCGTTGCTCGTCACCCAACCGGATGGCGGCAAGCACCTGTTCGTATACCGTGACCGCAGTACCGACTTCCTCGATTGGTGTAATGATGACATTCCCTGCTTTGGGCCATCCAGCCTTCCCTTGAACCCGAAATTGTCTGAATTCCCGGGGACCTATCTGGATTACGACCATAACCCGCTTCCAGCCCTCCCGCCCAATACCTTGGAGAGCGGCAATTTCTGTTTCCGGAATTCCTTCTACTGGGGACCCTTGCAGTACTCCGCCCTCAGCACTACCACCATGACAAGCTTTACCACCAATGACTATGCCAAGGCGCGCTGGAGCCATTGGCTGCACAAGCCGCCCAACACGCCGCCTTACTTGGTGGGACCGATCATCTCTTTTCAACGGGCGCCCAGTCCCGACAAAGGCGGAACAATCATGGGCCAGATCGTGTGGTACGATTATCCGGACAAATACTATGGAAAATACTTCGAAGGGAGCAGCGCGTTACCCAACATCATCGCCCGCGTCGAACCGAACGGCTCGAACCACTTTACGTTGTTGATCCGCGATCAATGGGGGCACCCAACGAACGTCGTCACGACGTACAGTCTGCCCAACGGAAACGTACTACTGCGCACTAATGTCTACCGGTATGACGCGACCGGACATGATCTCTTGTTTGAAATTGGCGCGGACGGTGACACCCACGCGGCCTACGCCTACAATGCGCGCCATCAGGTCCTACGCTTCACCAACGCGCTCAACGAGGTCACGCACTACACGTACGATACGCAAGGCCGGCTAACAAGCACCCGAACGCCAGCGGGATTGACAACCACCAATAATTACGCCCCCAGCGGACTTAACCGGGGATATCTGGAGAGCACCATTGACCTCGAGATCAGCCGCAGCAACTCCTTCACGTACACAAATGGCCTGGTCCACACACATCTTAACGAACGGGGACTGAGGATCACCAACACCTGGGATGCCCTCCAACGCCTCCGCCGGGTGGATTATCCTGATGGCACTTTCATCACCAACTACTTTGACAAGTTGGATCTCGCGCGCGTTGTAGATCGGATGGGTTTTGCAAGTTCGTTCGGCTTCGATTCTGTCAGACGGATGATATCGAGGACCGACGCTTTGGGGCGCTCCTGGTCGTTCAATTACTGTTCCTGCGGGGCCTTGGATTCGATGGTGGACGCCGGCCAGAACACGACCACGTACTTCTATGACAATCAGGGGCGCAAACTCCGCACTCTCTATGCCGATAATTTCTCGGTGACCAACAACTACAACCTCATCGGCCAGGTTACCAACGTGACGGATAGTGCCGGCAGTAGTTCGACCAACTGGTTCAACAACCAGGGTTTGCTGATCGCTTCCAGTAATGCTTTTGGCCGGGTTATCGGTTACGTCTATGATATCGAAGATCTTGTCACCAACTCGGTGAACGCCGATGGCGTTAGTGTGGTGACAACATACGATCCGCTGCATCGTGTGCGCACACGCAGTTATCCCGACAACGGGGTGGAAAGTTTCGGTTACACCTTGAACTTTCCCAGCACGACCAGCTACACGAACCAGCTGAGTAAGGTCATGCTCTATGCTTATGACGTTGCCATTCGAAAAACCAACGAAGTGGCCGTAGGCATTCACACCAACAAGTTTACCTACAACGCGAGCAGTGATCTGCTGACACTGAAGGATGGCAAGGATCAAACGACGACTTGGAATTATGATGAATTTGGTCGCGTGACCAACAAGTTGGATGCGGTTAGAGAGATTTTCCGATGTCGCTATGATCCCAACAGCCGGCTGACCAACCGCTGGACTGCGGAAAAGGGCACAACTGTTTATCGCTATGATCCCGTTGGAAATCTGACCAACGTGGATTATGCGATCAGTGCGGATATTTCGTTGCAGTACGACGTGCTCAATCGTCTTACCAACATGGTGGACGCTGTAGGCGTGACGCAGTACGGTTACGATGCCGTGGGGCAGCTTCTAAGTGAGGATGGACCATGGGCCAGTGATACAGTGAGCTATTCTTACCAAAACCGATTGCGCAATGGTATGAGCATCCTCGCGCCGAATGCTTCCGCGTGGGCGGTGGCATATAGCTACGATGCAGCCAAGCGATTGACGAGTGTCACGTCTCCGGCAGGCGTGTTTGGCTACACGTTCCCCCTTGCCCGCCCTTCCACCTTGGTTGCTCGGCTATCTCTGCCCGGCGGAGCTTACATTACCAACCACTATGACAGCGTGTCACGGCTGCTGTTTACCAAACTCAACAATGCAGCGAACCTTGCTATCAACGCGCACCAGTATGCCTACAATCCGGGCAACCAACGTACGCAGCAGGTCTTTACGGTCGGTAACTTCGTGAATTACATCTACGACGATATCGGACAGCTGAAATCAGCCCAAGGGAAAGAGGCCGGTGGCACTCCTAGCCGCGTGCATGAGCAATTGGGTTATGCCTACGATGCCGCCGGCAATCTGCGTTACCGGACGAATAATGCGTTCCTGCAGACATTCAATGTGAATACGTTGAACCAGCTGACCAATGTGACCCGGGCCAACAATTTCACCGCCGCCGGGGCCACCAGTTACCCGGCTACGAACGTGACCGTGAATTCGCAGACAGCGCTTTTGTATGGTGATAACACATTTGCCCGAACAAATCTCACCTTGAGCGATGGGAACAATACCTTTACCGCCGTGGGCCAGGATGAATTGGGCCGTTCCGATACCGACTCCGTCACCGCTTACCTGCCGACGAGCCCCACTTTCCTATATGATTTGAATGGCAACCTACGCACCAACGGAAATCAGGTGTTCGAGTATGATGACGAGAACCAATTGACCAGCGTGACTGTGAGCAACGCGTGGCGATCAGAGTTTGTGTACGATGGTAAGTTGCGGCAGCGCATTCGCAGGGAATACCAATGGAGTAGCTTGGCATGGTCGCTGACGAACGAAGTTCGTTATGTCTATGACGGAATGCTGGTGGTGCAGGAACGCGATGCTAACAACTTGCCACGGGTAACTTACACTAGGGGTAGGGATTTGAGCGGAAAGATGGCTGGGGCAGGAGGTATTGGCGGGTTGCTGGCCCGAACTGATCATAGCTTGCTTGGCATTCCTGATTCGAGTTCTAGTGCATGCTACCATGCCGATGGTAACGGAAATGTGACTTGTCTGATCTACACAAATGCGAACGTCGCAGCAAAATATCATTATGATTCGTACGGTAACACGCTAGGCCTGAGCGGGCCATTGGCGGGAGTCAACTCATATCGGTTTTCCAGCAAAGAATTCCATTTGAACAGTGGGCTCTACTATTACGGCTATCGTTTCTACGCTCCCAATTTGCAGCGGTGGGTGAATCGAGACCCGATTGCTGAGAAAGGAGGGCTGAATCTGTACGGATTTGCCGGAAACACGCCACTGAATTTGGTGGATCTTTTTGGCCTTGCGATAGTAGTGGATGTCCCGACGACGCCTAATCGGCCAGCACCAAAATTGCCGCCTTGGCCAACTTACCCCTGTCCCAAAGGAGAATCGTGGACAATATCTGAAGGCTGTCTTCGGGAGTGTGATCTCACCTTCTTACAGAATTCGGCGATACTAACAACTGGCTATTACGCGAGCTTGATAAGTTGCGGACTTATTGCCAACCCGATTGGAATTGCTATTTGCGCCGGCGCCTATACCGTTGCTTATGGAGTTGGAATGGCAATCCTTGAACAACAGCGCGACCAGTGCAGGGCCAATTGTTGGAAATGCCAAAAATGCCCGCCTTTACCAGATACGCCCGAGTGGATTGCTGAGCAAAACAAGATAACGTTGAAATTGAGGTTAGATTTACCGATCGAGAATTAGCTTTGTGCGGTAGTTTGGTTGAGTATGAGTCAAAAGGGACACCCACATGCTCCGATTAGAGTGAAGACCTTCGTTCTCTATTCGTTGATTTATTGCTCAACCCCGTTGGCAAATTTGATTGCGCCAGAAACAACATCTTATCGCTTGGTTGTCGGAATCTGCGGAAAATACGATTCGATCTTCTACTTTTGGGCTTTAATCGGCGTTTTCGCGTTTTATCTAAGCACCCACGTGTTTCCTGACTACACGATTAAGCCCGCCTCGATTCGAAGGCTGCCAATCGCGGTTTCTATTCCATTAGCTCTTCAAGCGACTTGCGGATTCTGGGGCATCGTCGACCATTTTTGGATCAGCAGTCGTGTTGGAACAGGTCAACTCTCTCAAATCTATCCATTAATAGTTCGTGTTTTTTTGCCCTCGTTGTGGATTCATTTCTGGTTTTCGCCTCTGTGCGCGGATTACTTGGGACGAGTGCAGGAGCATGTCTGGGGCTCTAAACGGATTGTGCCGGACGAACCAAACATAACTAGGCAGTCCTAAGAGTTATGAGCGGAGCATAAGGGCTGGGCTGCGTGATTTGATCATCAGGCACAAAGGCTTGGGAGTTTCTGGATCCTAATGGGGCTTCGCCGAAGAGAAATGTGGCGTAGGTGGGTTACGGGAAAGCTCCTTTCAAGGGTGTAGGTGAACTGTCGGGACGGACGAATATCCGATTCTCCAGCGGAGCATCAGATCACGGAGCGAGCGCTGTGAGCGTCCACGGACTAATTGCTTGGACCATATTTGTCCAAGTCAAATGGATATCTACCCACCGCAGATGAAAAACTCGGTCGGGTACTGATTCCAATTTCAATTCGTTTCGCAGATCACGCCGCAAATCTTGCAGCATTTCGTCCATTGTGGTTTCACCTTTTGCGGCGAACTCAGCAGCAAAAGTCTGGACTAGCTCAACCTGCCGGGACGTACCAAAAAGTTGAATATCGGCAACAGCCGATTCGAGTTTTGAGAAATCCAATTTGTCTCCCCGCCGAGGACACGATTCAAGTCGTCGGTATGCCTCAATTAAATACCCGATGCGTTGCTCCCGTCTCTTGTTTAATCGGTCACGCTTGGCGGAAAGCGTGTGACCAGCAATCCAGCCGCCGATAGCCACAGCGATAGTCACAAGCATTGGGCCGAGAAAATTCCAATTCATACTGCCGACATTCGGGGAACCTCCGCTTGCACTCAATTACAATTCGCAACATAAACTTGCCGCATCCGGCAAAATTCTGCGTCTGGTTCCGTATGTTCATGGGATCTATCCTGTGGGGCATGGCACGAAGTTTCTACAAGACATATAAATTACCCTTCTGTTGGCTTGGTATAGCACTGATCGGCTGGATCTCTTTAATTGTCAAGGCGTCACACACTCCTCGTCTAAGAGAATTCTTCCAATTGAGTGACTCCGTGATTATGAATGACGGCCGTGAATCGAAACCTTCAAACTGGAATAATGACTCTTGGAACGCTTAGATCAAAACGTTCAACGTTCCAACTAAAACTGCTAGATCAATTCTGGCAACATTATTGTCAAAAGCATGAATGGCCAATGAGCAGGGCCGTTTTTAGCGAGCACGAAAGGGCGGAGGTTAGACAAGCTCTTTCGGACTTGGGTGGTAGTGTTGTAAGGGAAGATCGAGATTCACGAGGAATGGGACGGCTTCAGCTGACAATCCTTGGAGTTCTTCTAACGAGTAAGGCAACAGAATCTGAAAACCTGCTG
>Ga0315910_10004345_pt1 | contig 11881 bp, 5 predicted proteins | sample EdamamesoilMG_FD_204470 | JGI IMG/M metagenome (GOLD analysis project Ga0315910, IMG submission 204470) | Garden soil microbial communities collected in Santa Monica, California, United States - Edamame soil | ecosystem: Environmental > Terrestrial > Soil > Garden | place: USA: California... | reverse complement strand
ACCAGTTTTTCAGCCATGACTTTTCCTTTGACGGGATTTAATTTCATTAATGAATCCACATAGGGTCCCAACAGAAAACTCCAAACCGTTCCCTGGTGGTAGGCGCCATCGCGGTGCCACTGATCTCCCGTGTATATTGGTTTGTAATCTTTGTGATCGGGCGACAAACTCCGTAGTCCGCGCGGAGTAAAAAGTCTTTCCGTCACCGCACTCATTACCTTGTTTGCTTTTTGTTTGGGCAGCAATGAGAAAGATAAACAGATTGTATATAATTGGTTGGGGCGCAGGTCATCGTTTTTCATTCTCCCATTCACAACGTCATAGAGATAACCCTTTTCTTCATTCCAGAATGATTTATTGAAACTTGATTTTACTCTAGTCGCGCGCTTCTTATATAAATCAGATTCCTTATCGCCTGCTGCGGAGAGCAATTCGGTCATGATCATCAAGTCGTTGTACCACAGCGCATTTATCTCAACTGCTTTTCCCTGACGCGGTGTAACCACCCAGGCGCCAACTTTAGCATCCATCCATGTAAGTTGAACACCTTCTTCTCCGGCACTAAGTAATTCATCAACAGGATCTACCTGGATTTGGTACCGTGTACCCTTGTAATGCCATTCGACAATATCCTTCAGAACCGGTAACAGGCTTTTTATAAATTTCAGATCGGATGTGTATTGATAGTATTTATAGATCGCCTGAAAAAACCAAAGCGTAGCATCCACGGTGTTATATTCAGGTTTATCGCCATAGTCCGGAAACCGGTTAGGCAACATACCTTCACTTACGCTTTCTGTAAACGCGCTTAATATCTTCCGTGCGTCATCAAAGCGTTTGGTTACCAAGCAAAGTCCAGGCAACGCGATCATGGTGTCACGTCCCCAGTCGCTAAACCAGTGGTATCCTGCGATAATCGTTTTCAGGTCGTTACCACGCTTTACAACAAATTGATCCGCAGCCAGCATTAGCCGTGCGGGGTTTCCAGCGTATCCTTCAACCAACCTGGATCTTCGTCTTCGTTCATTGGCAACTAACTTCAAGGCATCTCTTCCTTCCGGGTTTTTGGTGGAAATAATAATTCCAATCCGATCACCCTTTTTCAATTCAACCATCAATTTTCCGTGATTGAATAAATCCTCCTGAAAACTCAAACCACGACTTTGTTCAATCGGAAATTCAAAATTCAGATACCAATGTTGTGTTGGTTCAAAGGTTGATGATGGAATTGAAATAAACAGATCTGGTGAATCACCATAGTTTTTTGTCCTGAAAATTCCGTCCTGAAATGTATATGCCCGACTGATTGAATCATTTGCCCGTGTCACTCCGTGAAAATCACGACAAGAACAAAGCGGCAATAATTCCATCCGAAATTTTTCCGATGCCGAAAGTACTTCATATAAAACAATGGTCGTGTTTTCGCTATGAATTGCGACAATGGTCTTTTTTAATTTTATGCTCCCTGCTTCATAGGTGAATTCAGGAAACAGGTCGCGCTTAAAATCCTTAATGAATTGAAACCCCTGAGGATGTATAACCCCGGGATACTGATTGGCACTTAGTTCATAACGTTGCTCATCTACCAACAACGTTTCATCGAGTTTCGATAATACCGTCAGTCTCCCAACCGGTGGATGCATTGCCGCTACCAGCAAACCGTGATACCTTCTTGTGTGGGCACCCGATACCGTACCGCTGGCATATCCACCGAGGCCGTTCGTTTCCAGCCACTCGAGGCTACTGGAAAAGTTAAAGTCGTTGAAATTATCGGATATCATGTAGTATTCGCGATGGGTTAACTTTTCCGCGATGGTTGAATAAGCTTGGCCACGAGTCCCGTCCAGCCCGTTTGATGTGAGGCCCCTACACCTCTTCCATTATCACCGTGGAAGTATTCATAAAAAAGAATGTAGTTATTGAAATTAGGATCAACCTGCATTTGCGGATGATTACTGAATACGGGTCGCTTTCCGTTTTGGTCTTTCGTAAAAATCCTGACCAGTCGCTCTGAAAGGTCATCAGCGATTTCGCGAAGCGTGCGCATTTTTCCTGACCCGGTAGGATGCTCCACTTTAAAATCATCGCCATAATAATGATGAAAACGTTGCAGGGATTCAATGAGCAGGTAATTAACCGGAAACCAGATCGGGCCGCGCCAATTCGAATTTCCACCAAACAGCGAAGTATCACTCTCGCCAGGCGTGTACTTCACCACGAACTCATTGTTGTTAGCATAGAATTTAAAGGGATGATCATGGTAAATTTTTGACAAAGCACGAACACCAAAATCAGAAAGAAATTCTTTTTCATCGAGCATGCGTTTGAGTATCCGTTTCATTCGATGCCCGCGCAACAGTGAAAGCAAGTGCCGTTCATTCTTACCTTTTTCGCCCCAGCGGGAAATAAGGTTGGCCAGATCCGGACGGTTTTCCAAAAACCATTCGAGACGATGTGTAAATTCAGGCATGGATTGAAATAGCTCTTCGTCCAACACCTCCACGGCAAACAGTGGAATCAATCCCACCATGGAGCGGATTTTCATAGGCGTTCTACGATCATCGGGTGTATGAAGAACGTCATAGAAGAAACCGTCCTCCTCATTCCACAAGTCAATGCCTTCATGACGAATGGCGCCCGCTATGTACAGAAAATGTTCAAAGAACTTGGTAGCCAGGCTTTGGTAAGTAGCGTTTTCTTTCGCGAGCTCCAGGGCCATTCGCATCATATTGAGTGTGAACATGGCCATCCAGCTTGTTCCATCTGATTGTTCAATATGACCACCGGTTGGCAAATGAGCACTCCTGTCGAAGACCCCAATATTGTCCATCCCTAAAAATCCACCCTGAAAAATATTATTCCCGTTTGAATCTTTTTTGTTCACCCACCAGGTGAAGTTGAGCAGGAGTTTATGGAAGACCTCTTCAAGAAATTTACGATCTGATTTGCCCTGCAGCTTCTGATCAATTTTGTAGATGCGCCAGGTTGCCCATCCATGCACCGGAGGATTCACATCGCTAAACGCCCACTCATAAGCCGGTAGTTTTCCGTTGGGATGCATGTACCACTCCTTGGTGAGAAGCAACAACTGGTGTTTGGCAAACTCCGGATCGATCATGGCCAGGGGGATCGTATGAAATGCCAGATCCCACGCAGCGTACCATGGATATTCCCATTTGTCGGGCATGGAAATAATATCGGCATTATTGAGATGAATCCATTCACGGTTGCGGCCATGCTTGCGTTGTTCGGGAGGTGGCGGCTGTGTGGGATCACCGTTCAACCATTTCGATATTTCATAGTAGAAAAATTGTTTACTCCACAACATGCCGGCAAAAGCCTGTCGTTGAATTTCTTTCTTGTCCTTGTCCTTTATCCCCTTCTGAATATCCGCATAGAACTCGTCTGCCTCTTCAATTCGTTTTTTAAACAGTGTATTGAATTCTTTAAACGGTTCAGCTATAAATGATTTTGAAAAACGTAGCCTTATCGTCCTGGATTTTCCCGCTGGAACTTTGAATGCATAATTCAGGGCCGCTTTGGTGCCTTTTAAAGTATGGTTTACAGCATCGTGCTTATCGTGAACGATATAATCGTTAATGCCATCCTTAAAGGTTCCGGGCTTAACGAAATTATAAAGTCGCAACGTATTCGTTTCGTTTTCACAAAAGAGTGCCTCGTGTTTTCCGTCAGCAAAAAGATACAAGTCGCCCAGTTCAGAATGGTTAACCTTAATGGTGTTATCATCATCCAAATACATTTCCGGACGAATTGCATTTTCTTTCCATGCCCAGGTGTTTCGAAACCAGAGTTGGGGAAGTATATGCAGTGGGGCTTCTTCACTACCCTGGTTGGTTACCGTGATCCGGATTAATATATCGTGTTCATCGGCTTTGGCATACTCAACCACCAAATCGAAATACGCATTGCCATCAAAAATCCCAGTGTCAATCAACTCATATTCAGGATCTGATTTACTACGCTTGCGGTTTTCCTCAACTAACTTTGTATATGGAAATTCACGCTGAGGATATTTATACAACATCTTCATGTATGCGTGGGATGGTGTACTATCGAGGTAGTAATAATATTCCTTGCAATCTTCCGCATGATTGCCTTCGTTGCCGGTCAGGCCGAACATGCGTTCCTTAATGATGGGATCTTTTTTGTTCCAGACTGCTACCGAAAAACATACAAACTGTTTGTCATCGCTGATTCCTGCAATTCCTTCTTCACCCCAGCGATACGCCCGGCTTCGGGCTGCATCATGCGAGACATATTCCCACGCATTTCCATAAGGGCTGTAATCTTCACGGACTGTTCCCCATTGTCGCTCGGTCAAATAGGGGCCGAACTTTCGCCAGTTCTTTTTTCCATCGCGGTCTTCGATGAGTCTTCTTTTTTCCGCTGTCATGCAAATGTTTGAGGTTTGAGGTATACAGTGTACGGATAGTCTGTAATAAATTTTTATCAGCCATTATCTTCAAAGCCGGGATATAACAACATTCCACCGTCAACAAACAAGGTAATGCCGTTGACATATTCGGAATCATCGGAAGCCAACCAAACTGCAGCGCCACCGATATCTTCAGCTTCGCCTATTCTTTTGGCAGGGATGAGTTTCAATAAATTGGCGTATGATTCAGGAGTCTGCCATGCCGCATGATTGATGGGCGTTCGGATGGCTCCAGGTCCAATGCTATTAACTCGGATTTTTAAAGGCGCATATTCCTGTGCGATGGTCTTCATCAGCATCATTACACCACCTTTGGAAGCCGCGTAATTGGCGTGGCCTGCCCACGGAATTACTTCATGTACTGAACTCATGCAAATAATTTTCCCGGCCGACTTTGAACGTTCGGGTACAATTCCCCTTCGCATAAATTCCTTAATCGCTTCGCGGGCGCAAAGAAATTGTCCCGTGAGGTTGATATCCATCACGTGGTTCCACTCTGCCAACGACATCTCATGAAACTTCGCATCTTTCTGAAGACCTGCATTATTCACCAGAATATCGACTGTACCATAGCGAGTAATGGTGTGTTGAAACATGGCAACTACCTCGTCCTCTTTACTCACATCGGCCTTGAAGACAAATCCATCACCCCCGTGTTGTATTATTTCATTCAAAACCTTTTCCGCTTTATCAGCACTACTGGAATAATTGACGACTACTTTAGCGCCCGCAGCAGCAAGAGCCTTTGCGACTCCCGCTCCGATGCCTGAACTGGCACCGGTCACAATAGCTACCTGTTCGTGAAGTTTCTTAGGAAAAGCATCCATCGGCATTGGTTGGGTTAAGCAACTAGAAAACGTAGTCCGGTTACGGAAATAAAAGATACAAAAAATGAATTGATTAAAGGAAGCTATAGCCTCAGAACGGAAACAAGACACTTACCGGTTTACCGGTTGGAATGGAGGGGATTAGAAAACCTCAGATGTGATAATTTTCATTGATAAGCCTTTCAAGCTTTCTTCGCTGTTTAGGCTCGAGCGTTTCCCAGATTAACTGGCTGCGATTTTTCAGCGACTCCGACACCTTTGTTCGTATGGCCGTACGGTCGTCCTGATTTCTATTGTAGGTACTTAAAAGTTCTTCGTAAAACTGATGATTGATTTCGCGGATACGCGTAGACTGCAGGGCATTAAGATGCAATTCACTTTTCCAAAAAAGCGGATCGTACTTGATCAGGCGGGTAGACGTTGCCTGGTCTTGAGCCAAAACAGGGCTACCGGCCAAAATAATAACCAAAAAATAAAGGATGTGGACTGCCTTCATCTCTACCAAACTATTTCTAAACCGTTTTTCGGAACGTTTACTCTACTCCCTGTTCCAAAATAACGTATTTGTTGAGAAATAATTTTTAAAGAGCGCAAATTTTTAGACTACTTCGATTGTGAAACCGATAACATAACTGAATTCCAATACAAAATATCACTTCGTTGTATCAAAGTTATCCGTCCGGAAAGGTGATGCGGGCAGGCCCTCTTTATTGTACAGGTTTGCGCCTTCCGGATTATCGGCCCAGGCGTACCGTACAGCTACCGGTGCGGTAATTGCTTCACTCCACACAATTACTTTGTTCCCTTCTATCTTTGCCTTTGCCCATTGAAATTTCTTGTTGGATCCGGCAATACTGAAATACCTCAGATCCCCTCCTCCTTTTGCTATCAATCCACTGCCTTTACCTTCAAACGTGAGGATGATTTTGTTTCCTTTAATTTTCATGGATTTATACAATGGTCCGGAATCAACCACTTGCTTGTCATGATAGGCAATTTTTTGCGCAGCAAGTGCAAGACGCTTTCCTACGTCTTCTTTGTTGAGTGGATGAATGTCATTCCATTCGCCAATATCAATTGCAACGGTCAGGGCGGTGTTTGGAACCTTCAGTGTTTGCAATTGTGCTTCACGTAATTCAGCCCAGTCGCTTTCACCGGGTTGCTCCTGTGTGGGCAAATAGTTGGCAAGCTGCACAATCAAAAATGGAAAGTCTCCGATGCGCCAGTTTTTTCTCCAGTCGGCAATCAACGCTGGAAGCAACTTTTTATATTCCGCTGCACGTGCCGTATTGGATTCTCCCTGATACCACAGTACACCCTTCATGTTGACATTCAACAATGGTGCGATCATGGCATTGTATAATCCGGTAGGTTTGTAATTAAAGAATGTAGCCGGTTGCAACGGCTCGCTTTTTACACCCAGTTGATATTGCCATTCACCGGCCAGATTGATCGTATCATTACCGGATTTCAACAGATAGGGTTTACCCACATAGAAACCGCCTTTACCAATGCTGTTGATCACACGAACAACAATTACATTTTTACCTTCCTTGAACACACCTGCGGGAAGATCGTACTTGCGTGGCGGATACTGATAGCCGGTTGTTCCGGAAAACACACCATTCACATATACGGAGTCGCTATCAACGACATTCCCTAATTGAAGTCTAATTGGCTTTTCGGCAAACGATGCGGAAAGATTTACTTCCTTCCGGAACCACATCACTCCGTTTACTCCCGGTAAACCCTGGTCGGCCCAATATCCCGGAACTTTCATTACCGGCCACGCAGATGCATCGTATTGCGGATCATACCATTTTGTAGTTTCATTCGAGCCTTTGTCATTCTTACGAATGTTGGTGAACCATTCCTTGCTCATCGCAGCTTCCGCCTTCTGGATGCTGTCAGGATAATTTTTGTTCTGGAATTTTTTAGCCACTGCATAATGCTGTGGAAATTCTTTGACGGCCTCTTCACTGATCCAGGCTTCTGCCGGTGTACCTCCGGCCGCGGAACGAATCAAACCGATCGGTACGTTATATTTATCAAATAAGTCTTTCGCGAAAAAATAACCAACCGCGGTAAAACGAACCATGGTTTCCGGTGAAGCCGATTCCCAGGTACCCGAACTAATATCACTTTGCGGTCCATCAAAAGCGTACCGGTTGGGCACAATGAACTGACGGATATTGGTGTTGGTTGAGTTGGCAATTACTTGCGGATATTTGTCTTTCAAGCGCGAGAAGACTTGTTCCATGTTGGATTGTCCGGAGCAGATCCATACATCACCGATCAATATATTGTGAAGTGTAATTTCATTCTGTCCCTTTAGTGTCATTTCGAACGGACCGCCTGCAGGTTGTGCAGGAAGGGTGATCATCCATTTCCCATTCGTGTCGGCCTGCGCTGCGTACGATTTGTCTTTAAACGTCAGGCTGATTTTTTCCCCAGCCGAGGCCCATCCCCAGATATTGACTTTGGCATCGCGTTGCAATACGATGCCATCGCTGATCAGACGGGGAAGTCTTATCTGACTAAACGCAGGTGAGAAACATAGCAGACACGCTGCAAGAAACAGAATGAACCTTTTCATCTTAAAATTTTATTACTTCCGGATAGACTTTTTTAGGCTTCAGATCTTTATTAAACAACAACGGATAATCTTTTCTTCCCCGCACGGGAAAATTATCCAGCCAGCTATGGCGATCGCTGATGTTCCAGAATGTAACTCCGGTGATGTATTGCTTATATTTTCTGAACATCTCGAAACACATCTTGTAAACCTCCAGCTGCTTTTGTTCTTTTTCTGCCGTGAAATCAGTATTGGTATCGTCCGGCTTCTTTTCGCGGGCATTGTGTTCTTTAGGGTATACAGAAATATCCAGCTCAGTGATCTGAAGTTGCAGACCGGATTCGGCAAATCGTGCCAGCGTTTTATCTAACTGTTCTGCAGAAGGTTCGTTAACCGCCCAGTGTGCCTGAAGGCCGATGCCGTGAATCGGAATACCTTTGGCTTTCAGGTCCATGACCATTTTAAAAATCTTTTCGCGTTTTATCGGATCGATCTCATTGTAATCATTGTAGAAGAGTGCTGCACGCGGATCCGCTTCGTGTGCATATTGAAATGCTTTCGCAATGAATTCATCACCACATATTTTATACCACGGTGAGTTGCGATAGAACTCATCGGCTTTATCGGAGATTACTTCATTCACGACATCCCAGGCATAAATCTTTCCTTTGTAACGCGTTACTACGGTAGTGATGTGGTCCTTTAATCGCTGAAGCAAAACTTCCTTGGATACCGTATCACCTTTTGCGTCAACAAACATCCACTTCGGTGTCTGATTGTGCCAGCAAAGCGTATGGCCACGGAGTTTCATATTATTGCGTTGAGCAAAAGCAACGATTGAGTCAGCGTGCGTCCAGAAGTATTCATTTTCATTGGGATGAATGGAGCCCATCTTCATGGCATTTTCTGCCGTGAGACTATTGAATTCCTGCTTGATCAGTGATGCCTCATCGGTTTTTAATGCACCCGGTGATACTGCCACACCAATCGGGAAATAGGCGGAATAGTAATCCCTTAATCCGCGTTCTTCGTATGCGGTTATCGTTTGAATGGTGCCATCGCTATTGTGTTTCAGCTCGGTCACTTTTATATTCCGCAAATGTGTTTTACCGCTCAGTTGAACATCGTGATAAAAGATGTACCATTTGCCCTGAAATTCGATGATGGAATGATGGTTAGTCCAGCCGGTAACGGGATTTAGAACAACCCCTTTATAGGTAAAGGGTCCATACGGAGAATCGCCAATAGCATAACAGATGTTGTGCGTATCACCGGTTGAGTAAGAGAAGTAGTATTTTCCATTGTACTTATGAACCCAGGCCGCTTCAAAGAAACGTTTCTGATTCTGACCTTCAGTAAACGTATTCCCATTTTCATCGATCAGTTGTATTTCTTTTACCTCACCGGAAAAATTCTTCATGTCCTTCGAGAGTTTAGCAACGCGCGGAAGTACTGCTTTTTCCTGAGGCTCGCGAAGTTTACCGTTAACTTCATAGGTATTGTTGTTCCAGCGTTGAAGTTGTCCACCCCAAATACCTCCGAAATACATATAGTATGAACCGTCATCATCCTTGAACGCAGTGGGGTCGATACTATAGCTACCGGCAATTGGTTTCTTCTCAGCTACAAACGGGCCTTCAGGCTTTTTGCTGGTGGCTACCCCTATCCGGAATACATCATTCTTATCTTTTACGGGAAAGTATAAATAGTACGTGTTGTTGGCATAAGCCGCATCGGGAGCCCACATTTGCCGGCCCGCCCAGGGAACATCCTTAATATCGAGTGCAACACCATGATCGGTTACTTTGCCGTTTATTTGATCCATAGAAAACACGTGGTAATCTTTCATATCAAAATGTCCACCGTCATCATCGAGCGCTGTAGAGCTTTCGATATCGTGCGAGGGATAGATATAAATTTTGCCGTTAAAAACATGCGCTGACGGATCAGCTGTGTAAATGTGATTAACAAGCGGTTGAGATATAGGATGTTGTCCGTAGCTGCGAATCGTTGATGTGATCAGTAACAGGGAAAACCAAACTATTTTTTTCATGAATCGGTGTTTAATACGGTTGAATTTATTTTTTATTTAAGTAGAAAACTCTCTGGTGGTCCGAGATAGCTTGGTTTTAAGCCTCCCGTATCGATGAGAATTTTTTGAAGCACAATTCCAGGATCAACACGCCAGAACTTCACCACGTGTTCTCCCTTTGTTTTTACTGCATGCCTGGACGCGGACGTGATCGCATTATCACGCACGGATTTTTCCCAGGCCTGCAGTGAATTATCCTGGTGAATATTAATTACCTGAGGTGTTTCATCATCCAATGAAATGGCATATTCCAAACCGCCTCCATTGTGAAAATCAATTGTGGGCGAAACGATCGTGGTTATCGTAATCGAATCGGTATCCTCAAGATTTATCACATACTCGAGGTAGGGACTATTCTTATCCAGCGGAAGGGGACCTTCAGTAACAGGAAATGTGGTTACTGCTGAACCTGTTTTGCCGTGATCCGGAAGTATAGTCCAGTTTCCTTTTGGTGTGTTCACTGCCTTGGAAAAGTGAGCCGCTTCGATGGATATGTAGCCATTGCTTTCTACAAATCCCTTTGAACTATCTTTCTTTTGGTTCAGCGCAAAAATCTTTACAGAAACTTTTTTACCATCAGATCCTTCGATCGTTACCAGCCCCTCCTGATTTCCGGATGGAATTGTTTTCCAGTCGATGGTCACCTCAATACGCTGATCAGTACTTACCGTACCTTCTTTTTGAGAAACGGTAATCCAGGGAGCTGACGACTGAAGAGACCATGTAAAAGGTTTCGCACCCCGGTTGAAAATGTCGATGTAGTAAGCCTGCTTGTTGTAAAGGTCGAATGCCGGTAAGGCAGCCTCTATCTTTTCACCCGGCCACCACGCATCCGATCCTTCAATCGCTACACCCATATCAGAAACATCTGCCACGGTGATGGTCTTTACTTCAGGTAAAACATCTTTCTCGGGTTGCTGCCAGTAAGTATAGCTGATGTGTGTCTGGTTCATCATATTGTTCCACTTACCGCCTGCCAGTTCCTTGTTGTAATAGCGTGAGTATTCTTTATCGCGATCAAACAACACCTGCGCTTGCTGAGCAAGATCATTAGCCGATGCTCTTCCCTGCGATGCATAATGACGGTTCCTGGCTACCGTTAAATACAATTCATTCAGGTTGGCGCAGGCAATAACGGGATGCAACACCAGTTGGTAATAGGCGTCTTTCTGTTCAGCGGGCACGAGTTTATAAATGCGCCCGGCTTCCGCAGCCAGATTCTTATACTCGTTCACCACCGTTTCGGCTTCACGATAATTTGAGAGACTGAAAATATCCGCTGCGAGCAGCTCTGGTTTTCTTCGGCCGTTGAACTTGGTGTATTGTGAAATGATATTGGCGATTTCTTTCGCGTGAGCATCACCGAATTGTCGTGCCGCCCATTGCTGCGTATACGACTCAAGTTCGTTGTGTTTGATTTTCTCGGGATTCCATGCAAAATCAAGGAAGAAGGAGATTGGAAATTCCATCGGTTTGAGATCACCCACGTTCACAATCCAGATGCGTGTTGCGTTATAACGATAAGCAAGGTCCATTTGCTCCCACACGCGTGCAATGGGACTCGTATTTAACCACTTGTAATTTCGGGGACCCCCTACGTAATCAAAGTGATAGTAAATTCCATAACCGCCTGCTCGTGGTGCATCGGTAAGTTTTGGAAGTTTCCGGTTGTTGCCCCAATTATCATCACACAATAAGAGCGTAACATCGTCTGGTGCACGCATACCGTTGTCATAATAATCCTGAACCTCTTTGTAGAGTGCCCAGAGTTGTGGAGTCTTCGTAATTTCTTTCTTCGTTACATCCTGAATGATCTGTCGCTGATCCTTTACGATACGTTCCAGCAACGCAATGTTTGTTCCTTCACTCATGGCCATGTCACCATCTCCGCGCATTGCCAGGCTGACGATGGTTTCATAATCCCCCATGCG
>Ga0315910_10004343_pt1 | contig 11885 bp, 7 predicted proteins | sample EdamamesoilMG_FD_204470 | JGI IMG/M metagenome (GOLD analysis project Ga0315910, IMG submission 204470) | Garden soil microbial communities collected in Santa Monica, California, United States - Edamame soil | ecosystem: Environmental > Terrestrial > Soil > Garden | place: USA: California... | reverse complement strand
AGCTCGGGCTGCGCCTCGGCGATCCGTGGGAAGCGCTGCTCCAACGTGCTCGCGATCGCACCGTTGAGCTCGCGCCGCACGCTGCGCAGCAGCGAGTCGCGCGCAATGTCCTGCAGCAGCGCGTGCTTGAACACATGCACCGGCCCGTCCTCACTCGGCCGCACCGAGGTCAGGCCGGCCTGCACCAGGTCGGCCAGCGCGCGTTCGACCTCGGGCGCCGGCATCGGCGCCACCGCCGCCAGCAGCGCATCGCTGAACTCGCGGCCGATCACCGCGCCGATCTGCGCCACGGTGCGCGCCGCCGGCACGCGGTCCAGGCGCGACATCAGCGAATCGCGCAGCGTGGCCGGCACCGGCGCTTCGGTCGCGGCGCCAGTCTGCACGGCCTCGACGGTGGCCCGCGTGAGCTCCTCGACGAACAGCGGGATACCGTCGCTGCGCTCGACGATGCGCTCGGCGACCGCGGGCGGCAGCCCTTGCCCGGCGGCCAGGCGCGCCGCCAGCACCGTCGCCTGCGCACGGCTCAGGCGCGAGACCGGCAGTTGCGTCAAGCCCTGCCGCCCCAGGCGTTGCACGTCGAACTCCGGCCGGTGCGTCACCAGCAGCAGCAGCGGCCAGCCCGGGGCACGTGCCACCAGCTCGGCGACGACGTCCAGCGTGCTGGGGTCGGCCCACTGCGCATCCTCGAACAGCAGCAGGCAGCGGCCCTGGCAGGCAAAGGACTCGACCAGCCGTGCCAGTGCGTCGATGGTGTCCTTGCGGTGGCGCGGCGTGGGCACGGGCTGCGACAGGTCGGCCTTCTCGACCGCCACCGCCAGCACCTGCGCAAGGCGTGCGGCGTCGGCCGGCCGCCGGCCCCAGACGCGCACCAGCAGCGGCTCGAGCGGGGCGCCGCGCGCGCGCGCCAGCGCCGCGGCCGAAGAGGCCAGCACCCGCTCGAGGCCGCGCGCCACCGGGTACAAGGCGGTGTTCTGGTGGTAGGGCGAGCATTGCAGCTGCAGCACGGTGCCGACGTCGTCACGCAGGCGATCGACCACCACGCGCAGCATGCGCGACTTGCCGATGCCGGGCTCGCCACCGATGGCCACCGCCTGGCCAGCGCCTTCGCGGGCCAGGTCCCAGCAGTCGAGCAGCGTGCCGAGCTCGCGCTCGCGGCCCACCAGCGGCGACAGCGAGCCGGTCGGGTGCAGCGCGTCGAAGCGGCTGAGCCCTGCCCTGCTCCCGTCGACGCGCCAGGCGGCCACCGGTTCACTGAAGCCCTTGAGCGTCAGCGGACCGAGCTCGGTGCAGTCGAACAGGTCGCCGATCAGCTGGCGCGTGACCGGCGAGATGAGCACGGTGTCGGGCGCGGCCGCGGCCTGCAGCCGGGCCGCGAGGTTGGGCGCCGCGCCGGTGATCGCCGGGCGCCGGCCCGGCCCCTGGCCGACCACCACGACGCCTGTGGCGACGCCGATGCGCACGTGCACCGATTCCCCGGGCACGGCGCTCACGCGCGCGACCTCGGCCACCACCTCCAGCGCCGCCGCGACGGCGCGTTCGGCGGCGTCTTCCTGCGCATGCGGCAGGCCGAAGCAGAACAGCTGCGAGTCGCCCTCCTCGCGGTCGAAGGCACCGCTGGCGCCGCCCTTGTGGCGCCGCACCGCTTCACGGATGCGGTGCTGCGCCTGCAGCAACAGTTCGCGCGCGTCCTCGGGGTCCAGCCGATTGGTGAGCGGCGTCGAGTCGACGATGTCGCACAGCAGCACCGTGGCCTGACGGACCTCGGGCCGCGCGCTCCCGGGCGCCAAGACCTGGGCGCCACACTCGGGGCAGAACTTGTGCGTGGGTGCGAGCGCGGTTCCGCAGTCGATGCAGGTGGGTGCCACGGCAGCGGGCTCAGGCGGCGGGCGCCAGCATGCGCACCTGCTCGATCAGGCGCTCGAACTGGGCTCGGTTCCGCACGTTCTGCGCCTTCGCCTCGCGCTCGACCTGCTGGCGGATCTCGTCGAGTTCTCGCGCGGCGTGCGGCAACTCGTCGACCAGCGCGCGGCGCAGCAGGTCACGCTCTGCCGGCGTGCGCTGTTCCTTCGCGTAGATCGCGCGCACGCGGTCGCTGCGCCGGATCGCCAGCGAGGCGGGCAGCGTGAGGATGCCGTCGTCGAGGTCGGCATCACCCCCACCGCCCAGGCGCTCGAGCGCCTGCACGTCGGCGACGTCGTCGCAGCCGTGATACAGCATGCCCAGCAGCCGCCCGAGGCGGCGGAAGCGCTGCGTGCGCGCGCCCAGGCAGGCGCAGATCTCGAACATCGAGCCGGTGTCCTCGCGCGCCAGGTAGCGCCAGTCGGAGACACCGAGCATGCGGCCGGCGCGCGCGCGGCCGCCACGCAGCGCGCCGTCCTTGCGGTTCTGCCATTGCACGCATTCGGCAATCGCGAGGCGGCGCTTCAGTTCGGCCAGCAGGCGCAGGTCGAAGCGCACCGGGCCGGCGGCCTCGATCGAGGGCCAGTCGCGCCGGGTATCGAAGCGGCGCGGGGCAAGCTTGGTGGTCGAGGTGGCATCCTTGGCGCCCGGCACCGGGCGCCGGTCGAGATCCGGCAAGGGCGACTCGGGTGGCCACGCGTCGACCGGCAGCGCGAGCAGCATTTCGGTCGCCGCCGCATCGATGTAGCCCGCCACCATCCACGCCGTCAGCGGGTCATAGAACTCGTGCAGCGTGGGTTTCCCGCGCCGGGTGGGCGAGTTGTCGACCAGGTCGTCGATGATCAGCGTGACGTTGTGGAACAGCTCGACCGCCAGCGCGGCCACGAGCACCGGCTCGGGCAGCGGCCGTTCCGAGACGGCGTGGTGGCAGGCGAAGACCGTGAGCGGCCGGAAGTACTTGGAGCCGCCGCCGAACTGCAGCCGCAGCATCGGTCGCATCTCGGGATCGCTGTCGGCCACCCAGGCGTTCAGGCGTTGGCGCAGGCCTTGCACCTCGGGCTCGAAGCCCAGCGAGCGGATCACCTCGGAAGGAGTGACGTCGACCATGACGTCACGGCTTGACGCGAGCAGACCAATCGGCGACTGGTTCGAGAGCGGCGATGCCGAGCAGTTGCGCCTGGAGGTCCAGCACATCGCCTTCGAGCTGAGCGCCCTGGTCGCGGAAGAAGGCACCCGCCTCCTGCGCCAGCACGGCCAGCGCGTCGACAACCTCGCGCGCCAGCGCGGGAGCGGGGTCGGGGTCCGCGCCATAGCGGTCCAGCGCGCGTTGCAGGCGCGGCGACTGATCAGCCACCAGCCGCTGCCAGTCACGCGCGATCCGCACCAGCGCTGCCAGCAAGCGCGCCTCGGCGCGCACGCCCAGCGCCACGGCGTCGCTGCCGACCTCGACGGCGCGACGCACGCGCTCGGCCTCGAGGTCGTCCTGCGGGTCATCGGTGAGTTCGTCGTGCTGGTCGAGCCAGCGTTGGCGTTGCTCTTCGCGGTGGGCCGACACTGCGCGGGCCACGCTGGCCCAGTCGATGCCCGCACGACCGAGATCGAACAGCATCGACACGGCACGCGAGACGGCGTCGGACGTCACGTTGGCATCGTTGGCCATGGTTGTCTTGCTGCTGTGCCCCCGGGGTGCAGCGCCCGGCGCGATGCACTCCGCCGATGCGCTGTGCGCATCGTTCTGTCATGATGGCACAAGGCCTGGAAGCGGGCAACGAACCGCCGGCGGGCACACCGGAGGGAGGAACGGACGATGGCTGATCCAGCAGACCGCTCACGCTTCGTCGAGGCTGCTCCCGGCCTGCTCGCCCAGGCGGCGCGCGCTGCACTGGGCGCCGCCCTCGCACCGGCCGCGGGTGACGGGGACACCGCGATGCCCGCCTGGATCGAGCGCCTGCTGGCGCCGTTCCGTCCCATGCTGGGCGACCTGGCCGGCGCGCTGCCGCGCATCCTGGCCCGCGTGCGCGAGCGGACCGAAGGCACCGACAGCCCGGTGCTGCTGTTCCGCATCAGCGACGGCACGGATGCCGCGAATTCGCAGCTCGCCCGCCTGACAGGTCTCGACAAGGAGGGGGTGACGAAGGCGCTGCTCACCCGCCTGCCAGATCCCGACGAGGTGTGGGTGACGAAGGCGCTGCGCGCGCGCCTGAAGGACAAGCTGAAGGGCCTTCCGCTGGACGACGCCCTGACGCACCTGGACGATCTGACGCGGGACCCACGCAGGCTGGACTTGCCGCAGCTGCTGGACAAGCTCAAGCACGCCGTCCGCGCCGATCGTGTGACCGGTCTCGAGCTCGTTCACAAGGAACTGGACTGGATGTTCGGCAACGCCGACCATCGCTCGGCCTACGAGCTCATGGACCGGCTGTCCGACGCGCTGGGCGAGTCGAACCTGCGCGAGCTGCGCCGTCACCACAGGATCGACGCGCTGCTGTCCAGCAAACCTGTCGACCGGGACGTATGGCGCGAGCCGCTCGACGGGCTGCTCTCGAGCATCGGCTGCCCGCCGTCCGCTGCCCTGAGCGTCGTGCGGACCGGCGGCGATGTCCACGCCAGCGTGTTCGTGCATGACCACGATCTCGACCGCCGCCATGAGCTGCGCTTCAGCCCCGGGACGCAGCAGGACGAGATGTCGATCGAGGTCTTCGGTCAGGCTCCCGGCTGCGACTACACGCACCTCGATCCCCGGCTGCGACTGCCGATGCGCATCCACGACGCGGCCAACGGCTTCGCGACCTGGCTGGTCGACCGACGTGCGGTGCACGAGTCGCGCGCGTGTTTCCCGCGCGACGGCGACCTGCGCATGCGCGCCTTCGACGCCGGCGGCCAGCGCACGCCGGTCGCGCTGTTCTTCGTGCACCACCGCGACACCGATGCCGGCCGCTACTTCGAGCTGGGCCTGGGCTGCTTCGTCGCGCCGCTGCAGGACCCGCTGTCCGTCGGCATGGCCGCGCTGGACACGATCCTCGTCTCGACCGAGCGCGGCGCGCGCCTGGGCTCGGCGATCTGGGGCTGGGACAAGCTGCACGTCGAGGAGCCCCATTGGGAGGTGTCGTACCGCCCTGCCAGCCTGACGTGCGCGGTAACGCTGCCGGGGGCCAGGATCGCGCTCACGCTGCCGCGCGGCGGCAGCGTTTGCACGACCGCGATGCCGGCGCTGCTGTACACGCGCAAGCCCGCCGCCGACGGCGCCTGGCATCGCAGCGCGATGCTGCGCTCCGGTCGTGGCGAGATGCTGCGCATCGCCGGGGCCGGCGTCGAGCTGAAGGTCACCATCACGGACAAGGACGAGGCACTCGCCCAGCCGCTGCTGCGCGAGCTGTACCGGTTGGATCTGATCGACGCAGGCGGCAATCTGCGGCTCGAACCCGACCTGGCCGCGTGGTCGGAGCACGTCGAGGCACAGGTCGGCCCGCCGCTGCCGCTGCCGTTGCCCGAGCCGGTGTTCGACTGAGCCTCAGCGCCTGCCGCGCGCGTGCATCGACGCCACCGCCTGCAACCCACGCCCGGCGAGCGCCGCGGCCTGCGCCGGCGGCGCGACCATCGCCTGCATCGCCTGCTCCAGGTGCAGCTGCAGGTCACGCGGCGACAGCGCACGCTCGGGGTGGCGTGACCATTCGCCTGCCTTCGATGCCGCATAGGCCATCGCCACCTGCGGCAGCAGCAGCGTCTTCAGCGCCTCGACCTGGGCCGGATCGGGTGTCTCCGGCAGCCTGATCGGGATGGCATCGAAAAGGCGATCGTCGGCCGGCACGGCGGGCTCGTCGATGCGCAAGCGCGCCTGCACCGCGCGCGCCGCCAGCAGGCCGCTGACCACCGCGCCTTCGACCGACACGATGCCGATGTCGTTGGTGCAGAAGTCCCCGGCGAGGAACACGTTCGGCATCTCCGTGCACGTGCCCGGGCGCCAGGGCTCGCTGCCGACCTCGTTGACGAACAGCGGCTCGCCGTTGTTCATCTGGAGGTAGGTGCGCGTGAAGTCGACCTGCCCGTCGTCGAAGGTGATGAAGCGGTGCAGGTCTTCGAGGATGGCCCGGGTCGCCTGCTGCTTGTTCATGCCCTCGATCTTGTAGAAGTCGGTCACGGCCACGTTCAGGTGGGTCGGGCCGCCCTGCTCTTCGGGCCACACCTGCGACTCGTCGATCAGGGTCAGCCCGAGCGCCGAGCCGCGCATCACCACGTGGTGCGGAGGAAGCCCGGCGATCGTCTCGGTGAAGTACAGGTCCAGGGCCGCCGTCACCGCGCTCTGCAGCTTGCGCACCGTGGCCAGCCCCGGCACCTTGTCGCGGAAGTCGCCGACGATGCGCGCCAGCGCGGCCGGCGGGACGGCGAGGATCACGTAGTCGACGTTGTCGAGCGACATGCCGGTGCTGCCGCCGCCGTCCGCCGGAGCCTCGTCGTCGTCGCCCGGCCTGCGGCCGGTGTCGGGGTCGCGCGGCGTGCCGCGGATGTCCGAAGGGCGCACCTTCAGGCGTACGCGGCCCCCCACGGGCTCCGAGAGACCAACCGCCTGCAGCCCGAGGTTGAGGCGCAGGCCACGCGCGACCAGGCGGCGCTCCACGCGATCGAACAGATGCTCTTTCGCGTTGCCCTTCAGCACCCACAGCATCGGGTCGGGCGCCGCCATCGTGTACTCCACGTACTGGCGGTAGGTGTAGGCCGAGCTGAAGTAGGTCGGCACCGCGAAGGCCTTGGCCAGCAGGTGCTCGTGGAAGCGCACGCTCTCGTCGGTGGCGTACCAGCGCGAGCCGAGAAAGGCGTGCACGCTGCGCCGGTCCAGGTAGCGGTCGGGATCGAACGAGCGGCTCACGAGGTCGAGCATCGAGTACAGCCACAGGAACAGGTCGGGCATCGGAGCGGCGCCGGACATCAGGTTGTCGGCACTGCGCGCGATGTCGCCCAGCGAGGCCATCGTGGTGCTGCGCGGTGCCAGCGGACCGCGCCCCGGCGACAGGTGGACCACCTCCTGATGGGCGACGAAGTCCTTGTCTCGCCACACGTCCATCTCCTCCATGAACTGCCAGAAGTTGTGGTACCAGTTCAGGAACATGTGGTAGCAGTGCTCGTGGACCGTCGCATCGCTCAGCTCGAGCGTCTGCCGACCGTCGACGCGTTCGTGGATCGCCACGTCGAAGACCACGGGGCGAGGGCTCTTCGCCACGCCGGTCAGCGTCACGCGCCACGCATGCTTGGGGCCGACGACACCTCGGCCGAGGTCGAGGCGTTCGATCTCGATGCGGTCCATCTCCTTCGCCGCCCAGCGCAACGCCTTGAAGCGTTCGCGGAACGACGGCCCGAGCTGCTCGCAGACCTTCTGGAAGTAGACGTCGACGACGTCGAGCACGAAGGGGGGCAGCCGCCCATCGTTCATGCTTGCGGCGAACTGCTCCGCCTGGCCTTCCTTGAAGGTGCTGGCCTTGAAGTCGAGGTATCTGCGGGCACCGGAGCGCGCCTGCCTTGAGTCGCGCAGCGCCTGCCACAGCGGCATGCGGGCCGGGTGTCCGCCCGCCTTGCCGCCCAGGTGGATGCGTTCCTCGAACAGCGAGACGACGAAGCCGCGGTCCAGCAGGGCCCAGGCCGCAGCGAGACCGGCGATGCCGCCGCCGACGATCGCGACCTTCTTCTGCGCCGGATGGGCCATCGCCGCCTCCTTGGAGCCAGGAGCTAGGATAGCCGCGTCGCCCACGCCATGCACCTGGCCGCCGACACCTTGGAGGTACACCATGCCCTCGCCCACCGGTTTCGAGGAATTGACCAGCCTGGAGGCGCTGGGGCAGCGCCTCCAGGTCTCGCCGGGGCTGCTGCTGGACGTCTTCGGCCATCCTTGCGACGGCTGCACCACCGACCCGGCGCGGCGCAAGATCGCGAAGGCGGTGGGCGGCCGCATCGCACTGGTGTCCATGAACGCGAACGAGGTCCCGGACATCGGCCTGGAGTTCGGCATCCAGATGATCCCGGCGCTGCTGCTGTTCGTGTGGGGCAGCGCCGCTCCGATCAAGTACCCGTTGCCGCCCGACAAGTCCGGCACGAAGGTCGCACGCTGGGTGCAGGAGCAGATTCTCATTCACGTCGCCGCCTGAGCTGCCCAAGCGCGCGACTCCGGCACGGAGGAGTTCATGGCCAAGGGGTCGGACATCGTGATCGTCGGCGCCGGCTCGGCCGGCTGCGTCCTGGCCGCCCGCCTGTCGGAAGACCCGGCCTGCCGGGTGACGCTGATCGAGGCCGGCGGGGCCGGCGACTCGGACGCCGTGCGCCAGCCCAACCAGTGGCCGCTGCTCTGGGACCGGGACGAGAACTGGGGCTACGCCACCACCGTGCAGAGCGGCTACGCGCTGCGCAGCATCCTCTGTCAGCGCGGCAAGGGCCTGGGCGGTTCGAGCGCGATCAACGCGATGGTCGTGATCCGGGGTGATCCGCACGACTACGACCAATGGCGCGACCTGGGCAACCCCGGCTGGGGCTGGCGCGACGTGCTGCCCTATTTCATCCGTTCCGAGGACCACGAGCTCGGTGCCTCGGCCTGGCACGGAGCGGGGGGGCCGCTTGCGGTGACGTCGCCGACCTCGCCGCACCCGATCGCACACGCATTCGTCGATGCCGCAGTGGCCTGCGGGCACCGCCGCAACCCCGACTTCAACGGCGAGCTTCGTGACGGCGCCGGTCTGTACCACCTGTCGATCCGCGACGGCGTTCGCTGCAGCACAGCGGACGCCTACCTGCGGCCGGCGCTGGGCCGGGCCAATCTGGAGGTGATCACCAGGGTGCGGGCGCTGCGCGTCGCGCTCGACGGCGACCGGGCGGTCGGTGTCGACGTCTTCGACGGAGCGCAGGTCCAGCGGATCGGCGCCTCCCGCGAGGTGCTCGTGTGCGCCGGCGCGATCGACTCGCCGAAGCTGCTGATGCTGTCGGGGATCGGTGATCCGGCGGCGCTGCAGGCGCACGGCATCGGCGTGAAGCAGGCGCTGCCGGCCGTGGGTCGACACCTCTGTGACCACCCGGGTGCCTACCTGGTCTGTGCACTGAAGGCCCCGCTGAGCGCCCGGCCCGGCAGCAACCTGGCGGAGGCGGGACTGTTCATGAGGAGCTCCACCTCGAGCGGCGAGTACGCGGCCGACATCCAGTTTCACGCCTTGCCGCAGGCCCCGCTCGTCACCGCAGCACTGGGGACGGCGCCCGCGATGTCGATCGGCACGCTGGCCTGTCGCCCGCTCAGCCGGGGCCGGGTCGCGCTGCGCTCGGCCGACCCGCTGGACGCGCCACTGATCGACCCGGCCTACCTGACAGTGCCCGCTGATCTCGCGCTGCAGATCGAGGGCCTGCGCGAGGCGCGGCGAGTCGCCGCAGCCGAGCCGCTCGCCCGCCACCTGAGCGGCGAACTGATGCCGGGTCCCGCCGCGACGACGGATGCCGATCTGGAACGGTACATACGCGGTACCGGCGGCTGCATCTTCCACCCGGTGGGAACCTGCCGCATGGGACCGGGCCAGGATGCCGTGGTCGACGCCGAGTTGCGCGTGCACGGGCTGCGCGGCCTGCGCGTGGTGGATGCCTCGGTGATGCCGCAGATCACGTCGGGCAACACCAATGCCCCGACGATCATGGTCGCCGAGAAGGCCGCCGACTTGATCCGGCGAGCCGCGTAAGCGCACACGGCCGGCAGGGCTGCGGGTACCCGACCCCCGACGACGCGTGGCGCGATGGTCCGGTTCCCGGCCCGTCGCTTCAATTTGTTGCATCTTCTCGCCGCGCCGCGCGGGAAATGTTGGCTTTGTGCCGTCCATCTCTCGTTTACAGTCGCGGGCGATTCGGCGATCATGGGCTGTTCCAGCCTCTATAGCACCCCTCTTCCGTGGACACTTTGGCAGAAGCCCCGCAGTCGGCCCTTTCCGGTGTCGCCCGGGTGCTCGTCCATGCAGGACGTTTGAATGCCAAGACCGCGGAGGACCTGGTCAAGAGCGCCAAGGAGAAGAAGGCCAGCTTCGTCTCCTCGGTGATCGGCGCCGGCGCGGTAGCCCCCGCCGACCTCGCCCACACGCTGTCTTCCGCGCTCGCGCTGCCCTTGCTCGACCTCGCCGCGGTCGACGTGCAACGCCTGCCCAAGGGCGTCATCGACGCCAAGCTGGCGGTGCAGTACCAGATCGTCGTGCTCGGCAAGCGCGGCAACCGGCTCTTCATCGGCGGCGCCGACCCGACCGACCAGGAAGCGGTCGAGCGCATCAAGTTCGCCACGCAGCTTTCGCCCGAGTGGGTGATCGTCGAGCACGACAAGCTCGCCAAGCTGCTCGAGGCGACCGGTGCGAGCGCCAACGAGGCCCTCGAGTCGATGGCCTCGGGCGACTTCGAGTTCGATGTCACCGACGACGTCACGTCGCCGCAGGAGGCCGAGCAGGCGCCCGATGTCGAGGATGCGCCGGTCGTGCGCTTCCTGCAGAAGATGCTGGTCGACGCGATCAACGCACGCGCCTCGGACCTGCACTTCGAGCCCTACGAGTACCACTACCGCGTGCGCTTCCGCATCGACGGCGAACTGCGCGAGATCACCCAGCCGCCGATCGCGATCAAGGACAAGCTGGCCTCGCGCATCAAGGTCATCTCGCGGCTGGACATCGCCGAGAAACGCGTGCCGCAGGACGGTCGCATGAAGCTGAAGTTCGGCAGCAAGGCGATCGACTTCCGGGTCAGCACGCTGCCGACGCTGTTCGGCGAGAAGATCGTGATCCGGATCCTCGATCCGTCGAGCGCCAAGCTCGGCATCGAGGCGCTCGGCTACGAGAAGATCGAGAAGGACCGCCTGCTGAAGTGCATCGCGCGGCCCTACGGCATGGTGCTGGTCACCGGCCCGACCGGCTCGGGCAAGACGGTGTCGCTGTACACCTGCCTGAACATCCTGAACCAGCCGGGCGTCAACATCGCCACCGTCGAGGACCCGGCGGAAATCAACCTGCCGGGCATCAACCAGGTCAACGTCAACGACAAGGCCGGCCTGAACTTCGCGGTCGCGCTGAAGTCGTTCCTGCGCCAGGATCCGGACATCATCATGGTCGGCGAGATCCGCGACCTCGAGACCGCCGACATCGCGATCAAGGCCGCGCAGACCGGCCACATGGTGATGTCGACGCTGCACACCAACGACGCGCCGACCACGCTGACACGACTGCTGAACATGGGCGTCGCGCCGTTCAACATCGCCTCGGCGGTGCTGCTGATCACCGCGCAGCGACTGGCGCGCAAGCTGTGCGAGAACTGCAAGGCGCCGGCCGACTACCCGCGCGAGGCCATGCTGAAGGCCGGCTTCCAGGAGACCGACCTGGACGGCAGCTGGCGCCCGTACCGCGCGGTCGGCTGCTCGGCCTGCAGCAACGGCTACAAGGGCCGCGTCGGCATCTACCAGGTGATGCCGATCAGCGAGGAGATCCAGCGCCTGATCCTGGCCGAAGGCACGGCGATGGACCTGGCCGCGCAGGCGCAGCGCGAAGGCGTGCGTGATCTGCGCCAGTCCGGCCTGATCAAGGTGCGCGGTGGTGCGACGACACTCGAAGAAGTGATCTCGGTGACCAACGAATAATCCGTCAATCGAAGGGCGAGGGAGCCACTCCCTCGGAAAGACTATGGCCACAGCGCTGGCGGCAAAGAACTTCAAGGACCTGGTCTTCGAGTGGGAAGGCAAGGACAAGAACGGCAAGATCGTGCGCGGCGAGATGCGCGCCGGCGGCGAGGCGATGGTGAGCGCCAGCCTGCGCCGCCAGGGCATCCTGACCACCAAGGTCAAGAAGCGCCGCATGAGCGGCGGCCGCTCGATCAGCCAGAAGGACATCGCGGTCTTCACGCGCCAGCTGGCGACGATGATGAAGGCCGGCGTGCCGCTGATCCAGTCGTTCGACATCGTCGCGCGTGGCAGCACCAACCCGAAGATGACGCGGCTGCTGACCGAC
>Ga0315910_10004342_pt1 | contig 11885 bp, 5 predicted proteins | sample EdamamesoilMG_FD_204470 | JGI IMG/M metagenome (GOLD analysis project Ga0315910, IMG submission 204470) | Garden soil microbial communities collected in Santa Monica, California, United States - Edamame soil | ecosystem: Environmental > Terrestrial > Soil > Garden | place: USA: California... | reverse complement strand
CGGCGCTCGTGTAGAGCGGCTTCACCGGAACGCCTTCGGGTGTGAGCAGCTCCAGATCTTCCGGACGACGGCCGTCGAGCTCGCGCGCCAAGAGCTCGCGAAACAGGGACGCGCTGGAAGGCTTCTCGGTCATCGCCGTTTCCGCTCGATCACCAAGCGCTCCAGTGCGTCGCCGGCGGCGGTTACCAGGCGATCGATGCGCCGTGTCGTGGCAAATGAGCGCTCGAAACCGGTCGACAGCAGCATCAAGCTCGCGCGCCCCGTCACCAGCACGGGCGCGACGTACACCTCGGGTCCGAGCCGCTCCGCCAGCAGATCTCGGATCAGCGCGTGCACCAAGGTTTCGGGCAACTTACCCAGATAATGGCTGGACTCGAGCGCGGCCTGGAAGACGTTCGGCCGCGAACGCGGCAGGCTGACGTCTCGCAACCCCTGAACCTCGAAGCTCGCCGACCGCGCCACGTAGCCGTCGACCTTGACGCTGAACACCAAGGTGCTCCCTTCGGGACACGCGTGCTCGACCAAAAGCTCGACGACGTCGTCGGGACTCTTGGTCTGGGCGAGCTGGCGCTCGACTTGAACCAGGTCGGCTTCGCGCAGCCGCGAGCGCGTGAGCGCCTCGGACGCTTCCGGCTTCGGACGCGTCAGATCGATGACGGGCTCGCCGCGCTCGTCTTGATCGAGCACGCTCGGCCGCGCCAATGCGCCTACGCCGGGCGTGGTACCTGCGGCGGTGCGGGGCGCAGCCGACGGACGGGGCGGAACCGATGGCGCCCGAGACACAGGCGCATGCGGCGCGCTCGAACGCTGCACCAAAGGGAGCGGCGCCTGGCTCGGGCTCGCCGCGAGCTCGGGCGTCAGGGCGGTTTCAGGCTCGAGCTCGGCTGCGGCTTCGGCGAGCAACGCGGGCGGCGGTGGGTCGGAACCATGCCTGGGTGTCCGCTCGCGTTGCACGCCCAGCATTTCGCTGACACCCGCCACGAACGCACCCCCGGTGTGCATGCCGTCGAGGGCCGCTACGACGTCAGTCAGGCTAGCGCGCAACATGCGCACCGGCGCGTCCAGGTGAAACGAGAACTCTTGCTGGATGTGGCTGTCGAAGGGATCCACCGCGGCCACGTCCACCGTGCGCGTGATCGCTTCTTGTCGCACCGGCAGCGCCAGCAAGCGCTCACACATGCCCACCGGCAACAAAGCGCACAGCTCGATCTTCGCGTGAAACCTGCGCACGAAAGGCAGCGTCGCCCGCGACAGCTCCTGCTCGAGCAGGGCTGTCCAGTCGCCCCGCTGCGAGGCGATGGCCTGCACCAACGAGATCTCCCGAATCACCGATTGCAGCAAAGCAACCTCGACTTCGGCCCTTGGGACCAACCCGCCGTCCAAGAGGCGGCGCACGGTTTCGATGCTCACAGCTCACCCCCCAAAACTACCGACACAGCGCTTGGAGCCGGTCGCTGGGGGCGGTGGTGGGACCGCGACGAACCCATCCATGGATAGTAGTGCTTTTCTCCCCAGGACGAAACCCGCGAGGTCACTCGTCGAAGTGAAATACCACTTCGGTCTTGCGGACCAATCCGAGCTCGTCGCGCGCTATGCGCTCGACGGCCTCCGGCTCTGTACGTACGGCTCGCACCTCGGCACGCAGCTCTCGGATCTCCTGCGAAAGCCGCGAAATCTCCTCGTCGGCCCGCCCTCGCTCGGCCTTCAGCTGTTCGAGCCGCGAGAGCCCGGCGGGGGAGAAAATCATGACCGGAACCGCCACCAGCGCCAGCGAAAGGATCGACAAAGGCAGCACCCGTTCCAACCAGGCCTGGCGTGACGGCTTCATGCGGGCGAGCATCCCATGAACTTGGCCGGGGAAGCCAGAAAGTGGCAAGGCAGGCACGGATGCACCTCGATATCCTGAGTGGCGAGCTCGAGCGACTCTTCGATCTCGACGAGCTCCAGGCGCTGAGCATCGACCTGCTCGGGTTCGATCCCAGCGCAGTGGGCGGAACGACCCACAAGGGGTCGTTTGCTCGGGCGCTCACGGCCTATTGCGTGGCCGAAGACGCGGTCGAAGCGCTTTGTGATGCGCTCTTGGCTACGAAGAAGGGGGTGGACCCTCGGGTCGTCGAGCTGCGCCAGGGTGCGCTTTCGGAGCGTCCGCTCGAGCCCGGCGATCAGCTGGGGGCGTTCACCATCGTGCGCCCTTTGGGCCGAGGCCGCGTGGGCAACGTCTACGTGGCCAGTGACGGCGCGAGCCAGCTTCGCCTCAAGCTGCTGCATCTGGCCGCGACGCGCGACAGGCGCAACTTGCACCGCTGCTTGACGCGCAGTCGCCTGATCGGACGCTTTTCACATGCAGGCGTCGCGCACCAGCTGCGAGCTGAGCGCCTCGGCGAGCGTTACACCATCGCCCACGAGTGGGTCGACGGGCAGACGCTCGGTGCTCGCTTGGCGTTCGGCGGGCCCATGCCGTTCGATGCGGCTCGGCCATTTCTCAGCGCCATCTTGCGCGCGCTCGAACCCTTGCACGATCGGGGCCTTGCACACGGTAACCTGCACCTCGAAAATGTGATCGTCGCGAGCGCCGGCTCGGCGGATACGCGGGTAGTACTGGTCGACGCCGGCTGCGAGCGCCTGCGCACGGCTCGCCCCAGGAACGCCGGCCAGGAGCTGTTTTCCACGGGAGGCTGCCCCAACACACTGGCGCCCGAGCAAATTCGCGGAAAGGCCGCGGACGCGCGCAGCGACGTGTACGCGTTCGGCGCGCTCACCTTTCAGCTTTTGAGCGGGCACGCGCCGTTCTCGGGCACGGACCTCGAAGTGGCACTCGCCCACCTCGGTAAGGCGCCGCCTGCGCTCGCTCGCGTCGCCCCGCGCGGCTGGGTCAGCGAAGAGGTGGAACGCTTCATACTCGACTTGCTGGCGAAAGACCCCGACGCACGACCGCAGACCGCCGGGCACGCGCTCGAGCTGATCGGAACTCTCGATCGCCGTGACGCGAGCGGCAAACCCTCCGAGGTGGACGACACCACGCTCACGCGCAGCATCGAGGCGCTGCTCGAAGAGCCGGCGAGCGAGGGTCTGGCGCGCGACCTCGAACGACTGGTCGATCTCGGCGCGGATCCGGCGCGCGTGGCCGACGCCTTCGTCATGGGCGCAGACGTGCTCGACGATCCACAAGGCGGCCAGGCGGCGCGGACTCAGCTCTTGCTGCGCGCAGCCCGCCTGTACGAAGCGAAACACGAGACCCTCGCGGCCGCGGAGAAGGCGTACGTCGCGGCGCTCGAGCTAGCGCCCGGTGACGAGCTGGTGCTGGCAGGGCTCGAAGAGGTGAGGAAGCGCGCCGGCAAGCACGAGGAGCTGATAGAAATGCTCCTGCAAAGGAACGAAAGAACTCGAGATCCCCACGAGCGCGCGCAAACCTTCGCAGAGATCGGTAGAATCTACGTTCGCGCGCTCGACGATCGGGAACAAGCGCTCGTGGCGTTCACGCACGCCTTCGTCGAGGAACCGCTCGAGACCACACACGTCGTCGATCTGCACGAAGTCGCGGGCAGCGACGAACGTGCCTGGACCGACGTGCTCGGCTCGCTGGAAGAAACGCTACGAGGCGGGGCTCTGCCGGCCCCGACCGAGAGCGCCATCCGCCTGAAGATGGCGGAGTGGTATCAGGCGCTGCTCGGCAGACTCGACCTCCAGAGCGCCTGCCTCGAGCTGGTGCTCGAGGCGGACCCGACCAACGACGCTGCCCTCGAGAGCTTGAGCAGCAACTACCGGCGCGCACAGCGCTGGCGCGATCTCGGAGCGGTGCTGTTGCGGCGAGCCGATCGCGCGCCCGCGCCGCTCGCGCGCGACCTGAGGGCGGAGGCCGCCGAAGTCTTGGAGCACCAGCTCGGGGACACTGGCGCCGCGCGCGACCTGTACGAACAGGTCTTCGCAACGGACCCGAGCCACCGGCGCGCTGCCGAAGGACTCACTCGCATCTGCGAACGCAGCGAGGATTACCCGGCGCTCGCGCATCTGCTGTCGCGCCGCGCGGAGGCGCTCGGGGGCGAGGAGCGCCTGAAGCAGCTGTGTCGCCTGGCGGAGGTCCAGGACACTCGCTTGGGCGACCGAGAGGCCGCCATTTCCACCTACGAGAGCGTGCTCGCCGTGAACCCCGAGCATCAGGAGGCGCTGCGTGGCCTGGATCAGGTGTTGGTGCGAGCGGGTCGCCATCGAGACCTGCTCGGGATCTTGGAACGCGAGGTAGAGCTCAGCGCAACACCACGCCAGAAGATAGCCTTACAGGAGCGCGTCGCCACGCTCTACGAGCAAGAGTTCTTGGACCACGAACACGCGAGCCTCGCTCGCGAGCTCATTTTGCAATGGGATCGTTCGAACCAGGAAGCGCTGGCTCGGTTGCTCGGCAACTACCGCGCCCTGGGGCGTTGGGAGCGCTTGTCCGAGGCCTACGAGCGCCTGCTCGAGCTCACCCCCGAGCCCGCCCGCCGCGTAGAACTCGCGCTCGCCTGGGGCCGCCTACTCTCGGAAGAACTGCAGGCGCCCGAGCGCGCGGCGAGCGCCTACGAGCTCGTGCTCGAAGTCGCACCGAATCAAGCCGATGCGCTGGACGCCCTGGCACGCCTGAGCGAGTCCACGGGCGATGCGACGCGAGCCATCGACGCGGTGCTGGCGCTCGCCGACACCGCTGCGACGCCGCACGAGAAAGCCCGACAACTCGAGCGAGCCGCCAAACTGTTCGAGGCCCACGAGAACCTGGAACGCGCGATCGAAGTCTACGAGCAAGCAGTCGACGTCGAACCCGAGAATGCGTCGCTCAGGAAAGCGCTGCGCGACGCCTACGTCGAACGCGGCGACGTCGTGCTCGCCCTGGAACTGTTCGAGCGCGAGCTCAGCCGCGCCGAAGGTGACCATGCCAAAGCACGTCTCGCCAGTCAGATGGCGCGGCTGGCACGCGACCGACTCCACGACGACGAGCGCGCCGAGGCAGCAGCCAAACAGGCGCTCGGCTTCGATCCCACCGACCTGGAAGGCCTCGCGGTGCTCGGTGATCTGGCGTACGAACAGCAACGCTTCGTCGAAGCGAATCGCTACTTCGAGGCCATCGCCGGGCGCCTGGACACGCTGGCGCCGGCGGAGGCGAAACGCATACTCTTGCGCAGCATCGAAGCGCTCGCTCGCACCGACAAGTGGCAGAAGGCAGCGGGCCTTCGGGAGCGGCTGCTGGCGCTGTCCGCCGACGATGCCGCTCTCAGCGAGCAGGTCGCGCACCTGACGCTCGAGTTCGGCGACACCCAGACCGCTGCCACGCAGTACAAGGACCTCCTCGCTCGCTTCGAAAACGAGCTCCCCCAGACGCTCCTGGCTCTCGCCGAGTGCCGCTACGGGGAGGCGCTCTACCGCTCGGGGCAACGGGCCACGGCTCTCGGCCATTTCGAGCGGGCAAGCGAGCTCGATCCGAGCCTCGACCAAGCGCTGAGCGCCCAGGCGCGCCTGCAAGCCGAGCTCGCGCACTGGCCGGCCGTAGTGGCCATCAAGCAGAGGCAGCTCGAAACGGCCGCGGCAGATGGGCATTTCCAGCTCTGGGCAGACATTGGTGACATCGCCCACGAGCACCTGCACGACCGAGCCAAAGCCGCCGAAAGCTACATTCGAGCGCTGGAAGTCAAACCGGACGAGCGCAGGGTGCTGAGCCGGCTGATGCAGCTCTATTCCGAAGACGAACAATGGGAAAAGTTGGTCGAGGTCGTCCTGAAACTGGCGAGCTTCGTCGACGATGCCAGCCAAAAAGCCAAGTATCTAGAAACGGCCGCGGTCGTCACGGCCCAGCAGATCGGCAATAAGAGCCAAGCGCTCGAGTACTACGAACGCGCCTTTGCCTTGCAACCGTCGCAGCGAGCCCTCGACGAAGCCATCGAGATCTATCGAGCCGAGAGCGCCCCCTCCGAGGTCGAGCGACTGCTGCGGCAACGGCTCGAACTCTGCACCAAGGACGGCAACAAGGACGAGATGCTCGCGACCTTCAGCGCGCTCGCGGACCTCTACGAGCACGACCTCGGCGACGTCGACAACGCGATCGATGCGCACGAAGCCGCCCAAACGCTCGACCCGTCGAACGAGACTCGCGCAGACGTACTGACCGAACTCTACGGCACCGATCTCGAGCGCTACGCCGCCCGGGCCGTGAAGCTGCACGGCGGGCTCATCGAACTGAACCCGCGGCGTGTCAGTTCCTATCGAGCGCTGCGCCGCGTTTACGCCGCTACCCGCGACGTCGACGCCTCGTGGTGCCTGTGTCAGACGCTGAGCGTGCTGGGCTTGGCGGACGCGGACGAACGGCGCTTCTACGCCCGGTCGAAGGTCGCAGAAGCCGCGCCGATCCAACACGCGCTCTCCGACGAAGACTGGCTCGGGTCGGTGCTGCACCCGCTGGTCGATCCGCTGCTCACCAGCGTGTTTGCCCTGATCGAACCGGCAGTGATCGAAAGCCGCGCCGAGCCCCTCGAGGCTTTCGGCTACACGGAAGGGCACCGCGTGACGCTCGACAACCACTACGCAGCCTTGAGTCAGAGCCTGCATCACGCGTCCGGGGCACTCGGCGTGCCGCTGCCCCCCGTCTACGAAAACACCAACGACCCCGGAGGGCTCTCGTTCCTGCACACCTTCGAACCCGCGGTGGTGCTGGGCAACGCGGCTCTGAACGCCGAAGTGCCGAGCCAAGCGGCCGCCTTCATCGCCGCTCGCCACCTGAGCTACTTGAGGCCGGGCCTGTACCTGCGCCAGCTCGTCGGCACGGGCACGGGGCTGAAGAGCTGGCTCTTCGCCGCGATCCAGCTGACAGCTCCGCAATTCCCAACGGCGCGCGAGCTCGAAGGTCCCATCAGTGAAGCGCTCGAGGCGCTCAGGCAGTCGCTCCCGAAAACCGCACGCGATCACCTCACGCGCGTGGTCGCGAAAATGCTGCAGTCAGGCGCCGCGCTCGATCTCAAACGTTGGATCGCGGGCGTCGATCTCACGGCAGATCGCGCGGGGTTTCTGCTCGCCAACGACCTCGAAACGGGAGCCGCGATTTTGGAGGTGTCCGACGACTCCGCCAGCGCCGTCCCGAGCCGCGAACGCTACCGCCAGCTCGTGATCTGGAGCGTGAGCGCCGAGTACTTCGCCTTGCGCAAGAAGCTCGGCGTGGCGCTCGAGCGCTAGCCAGACCGCCCCGGCGTCGAACGGCCGAAAAGCCTGGGACGAACGCACTGCTCTCGGGTGCGTTTCACGCCGTTGGTCGACGAACGTCTCACGTTAGCCATCAATCAGAAACAAACGTAGCGAGCGGTAACAAACACATGACTAGCCAGGCGCCAGCACAAATGGCAGTTCTGTCAACACCGACGAACGCCATCGTCGATGCCGAGCCCTGGAAGCTTCGTGGAAAGAATCGCCTGGACGCAGATCCGTTCGCAGCTCGAGTCCGGGCTCGCGCTCGAGCTCAGGCTCTGCCTCGAGACGCTCTGGGCGTTGCCCGGGCCAGACACGCCGTTCGCAGTCACGCTGTTGCCCTCCAGCGTCCTGGTGGGCCCCGACGGCACGGTCGAACTCGGAGTGCCAGATCCCGCGGACCAGCGCTATTTCAGACGATATCTGGCGCCGGAACTCGTTCGGGGCGAAGCGGCCACGCTGAGCTCGGCGACTTACGCGGTCGGCGCGCTGTTGTTCGAAGCGGTCAGCGGCGCTCCCTTCCGATCGTCGGACTGTGTCGAACTCGAGCTCGGCTACCGCGCCGCCCGCGCCCAGGCCACGGGGCTCGGCCCAGACGCCGCTGATACCGGGCTGCTCCAGATTGCGGCCAGGGCCACGCAGCCCAACCCGGACGAGCGCTGGGCCACCCCCGAAGCCTTCTCTCGCGAGTTGGATCGCTCGGCACGGCATCGCACCGCGAGTCGTGAAGAACTCGCGCGACGGGTGCACCGCTGCTTGCGGCGCCGCGGGCCGTCGCGCGCTCACACGGACCCGAAGCTCGCCAGTGAGCTCGTCATGCCATTCACGACCCTCGACGGCCAAACGGTGACGCGGGAACGCACAGCTACGGTGCCGCGCGCCGACGCGCTCCGCACCACCACGCTGCGCGGATTCTCGCTCGACCTGAGCTCCTATCCGCCACCGCGACCGCAAAGCGCACCCGCCGTCGCCCCCGACCCAACGCCGGCAGCGCCCGAGGGCCGCGTGCGCCCCTCCACCTCGACGGTTCGCCGCGCCGCTGAAGGCCGACCGGTTGCCCTCATCACTGCGCTGGTCGTGGCAGTCCCCCTGGTGGCGATGACGCTGTGGAACTGGCGATCCAGCGCCCGTGCGGCGGCTCGGAACGCGCCCACCGCGCACGAGCCCCTGCCCGTTGCGCCCAACCAGGGCGCTCTCGGCCTGCACCCGGCCTTGGCCCTGCCCGCGCCGCGACCGATCGCCGCCGCGCCCCCCTCGAGCGCTGCCCCACCCCCGCCCCCCGTGGCGGAACCCGCGCGCGTTCGCCGAGCAGCCAAGCGCCCGTCGGCGTTCAAGCCGCGCGAGCCCTTCGACTACGGAATCTAGCGCCTGCATTCACCCTGCCGGCGCGCTCGGGCGCCGGGCTTGGCTAGCCGCACGCGCCTCGAGTATGTTCGACCACTGCATGCCATCGATCATACCGACTCTGAAGGGTGACAAGGTCGCCATCGATGTGGACGCGGTGCGCCGCGAGTCGGTTTCCGCCGATGTTGCCGCTCGTTTCGCCGTCCAAAACCTGCTCGGCGAAGGCGGCATGGGCAGCGTCTTCGTCGCCCAGGACCGTGGCCTCGGGCGTATCGTCGCCCTGAAGCGCCTGCGCGACGGCCTCGAGAAAGACGCGGGGGCCATGCGACGCTTCGTCCTCGAGGCGCAGATCGGGGCGCAGCTCGAGCATCCCAACATCGTTCCCCTGTACAGCTTCGAGCACTCCGAAGATGGCTCACCTGCCATCACGATGCAGCTCCTCGAAGGCACGACGATGGATGAATACATCCACGACGCCGCCAAAGCGCCCGCGAGCGCGCGTACGCTGCAGGGAGAGTATTCGCTGAAAGAGCGCGTCGGCAAGCTGCTCGGCGTCTGCGAAGCCATCCACTTCGCGCATGAACGCGGCGTCATCCACCGCGACCTCAAACCGCACAACGTGATGCTCGGCCGCTATCGCGAGGTGTACGTGATGGACTGGGGTCTTGCGCGCGTCATCGGCAGCCCCATCGACATGGCCAACGAACGCGGCTCGATCGTGCCTGATCTCGAGGCTGCGAACACCGACGAAAATGATCCTGAAGCGCTCGGCTCGCTCCCCACCGTCGCGTCGTTCGACGAACCCGCGTCCGCATCGAGCGGAGCCATGGCAACGCGGCAAGGCGAAGTGATGGGCACACCGCAGTACATGCCGCCCGAACAAGCGCTGGGCCTCATCGACAAGGTCACGCCCGCCGCCGATCAGTACGCCCTCGGTGTCATGTTGCAGGAGCTCGCCACGCTGCGGCCCGCGCGTTCGCACACTTCGACCATGCAGGCCCTCACGCAAGCTCTGCAAAATCACCTCGAAGAGCCGATCGACGGTGACAAGAAGCCGGTGCACCCGGCCCTGCTGGCCATCATCCGGCGCGCCACGGAGCGTGAACCCGAGAAACGCTACCCCTCCGTGCGCGAGATGAGCCAAGATCTCCGCTGCTTCATCCGCGACGAGCCCGTCTCGGTGTACCAGGAAGGCCTCTCGCGCCGCTTGGTGCGAGCCGCTGCGCGCCGCCCTGGTCTAGCCTTCGGGCTGTTGTCCCTGTGTGGCTTTCTGGCGAGCGCCGCCATCGTGGGCGGCCTGATCCGCGACGCCCACAAGACCGCGCGCCAGACCGAGCAGCTCGAGCTCACTCGCAAAGTGATCGTCGCCGCCAGCGGGCGCGCGCACGCGATCGATGTCGAGCTCAGCGAGCTCGCCGCCGACGTGCATGCCGTGGGCGCCGCTACTGTCGAGCTGCTCGACCGCGACATCAGCGGCTTCGACCGCCGGGACCGCCCGCTGCCCCAGCTCACACCCTTCGAGCCCTCCGGGTGGGCACCGGTCAGCTTCGAAGCCAGCGTGGTGGTGTGGCCCGGCAAGGTACCCATGACCGAGCTGCCCCCCAACGCTGCGCGGCTCCAACACGCCGAACGCTGGCTGCGCGCGTGTGTCGTCAACGCCTTGCCAGCTGGCGACCGAACAGCGTCCGTGGCGCGCCAAAACGCCGCGCTCACCGCGGGGCGCAGCAGCCTGCTCCGTTGTTTCGTCGGCTTGGAAGACGGCAGTTTCACGCAATTCCCCGCGCGCGAGGTCACCGCCGATCCGCGCAAGCGGCCCTGGTACGCCATGTCCAAGCGCGCTCCCGAGCTGCACTGGACGCGACCCGTCGCGGACGCCACTAAACGCACCGTCCGCATCTCTGCCCTGCTCGGCCTACAGTCGCGCGGCAGCTTCCTTGGCGTCGCGGGCTGCGATCTCGGGGTCAGCTCCCTCGCCGAAAGGCTGCGCCTCGATCTCGAGGGCTTCCGTCAGGCTTATTTGGTCACCGAAGATGGCAAGATCGCCGTGAGCGAGCAGCTCGAGGCCAGCATGCTGGCCACCGTGAAGAACCAAGACGAACCGCTCCCCCTTCCCGCCGTCGACGATCCGGCGCTGGCGCGGCGCATCGCCGGCAACGAGCGCGGTGGCTCCCTCGTCTCTGGCGACAAGCTCTTCGTGTTCGCCAAGCTCATGTCGCTCCCTTGGACCTATGTCATCGAGCTCGACCGGGCGCGCTACGAGCTGGATTGACCCTCAATCGCTCTTCGACTTCGCCGGCTTCTTCGGGCGCAGGGAGGGTTTGGGGCGGCGGGTGGAAGAGCGCGTCGACGTGCGGGACGTGACGGGACTCGAGGCTGCGTCCGAGGCGGGCGAGAACGACATCTTCGCGATTTGACCGGCGGCGCGCCAGCCATAGAAGCCGTCGGCGCCTTTGGCGCGCTTGATCTTCGGGTCCAGATCGAACAGGCCCGGAACCTTGGAATCGGGCGCCCCGAACAGACCGCGCGTCATGTCGTTCTTGTTCGTGTAAGCGTCCTTGAATTTGAAGTTGACGCGCAAGTCGGCGACGCTGGTCTCGAAGGGGTCGCGCAGGCGCACGGATCCGTCGGATTTCAGCTGAAAATCCGGACCATTGGCGGAGAGTTCTTTGAGGTCGAGCTTGCCTTCAGTGGCTTCCGCCGCGAGCGTGAGGGTGCCGACACGCAGCTTGGGCAGCGCGATGGTGTCGCGGATCTTGGCCTTGCCGTCGCCGACCTGAAGCGTCTCGATGGTGAGATCGATCTTACCTTCGGAGGCTTCGAGCTTGTTCTCGGGCATCAAGAACTCGACATGGCCGGCCAGGGTACCCTCCAGCGGAAGCTGGATGATCTCTTCCAGGGGCCCGAGCCCGGCGACCGAGAGATCGGTGATCTCGAGCGCGAGCTCGCTTTCGTCACTGCTCCTCACGAAGCTGCCGTCGAGCACGCCTTCGCCGATCTCGAGCCCAAAGTCGACGGCGGTGGTTCCGAAAATCAAGGAGAGCACCGATATGCTGCCGTGGAGGCTGTCGATACTGAGCTCGCGCGCCTTGGGTTTGGGTGCGGCAGGATCGTCGGTCGACTTCGCAGCGGGTGGCGGCGTGATGAGCCGGACCCCCTCGGCCTCGACGCCGAACAGCCAGTAGCCGCTCATGTCGTCGATCTCGAGCTGCTTGGGGTTCGGCCCAGTCTGCCGCGCGTGGAACTCAGCCAGGATGCGGTTCTTCACACGGTCGTAGGGGAAGGTCAGGCGCGCAAACAGCACCAGACAAAAGAAGTAGAAGATCGGGTACAGCGTGAGGCGC
>Ga0315910_10004341_pt1 | contig 11885 bp, 8 predicted proteins | sample EdamamesoilMG_FD_204470 | JGI IMG/M metagenome (GOLD analysis project Ga0315910, IMG submission 204470) | Garden soil microbial communities collected in Santa Monica, California, United States - Edamame soil | ecosystem: Environmental > Terrestrial > Soil > Garden | place: USA: California... | reverse complement strand
CCCGATCGCGGGCTCGAGCGAGAGCTGCGGGTCGCCCGGGAAGAGGCCGCGCTCGAACAACGGCGCGTCTACGAACTCGAGAACAGGCTCGTGCGGCTCGAGGAAAGCAGCAAGGGCGAGGCCAGCGCGAGCCAAGCGGCCGCGGGCGACGCTACGTTGCAGCGACAGCTCGACGTGCTGATCGCCCTCAACCAACAGCTGCTGATGCAAACCCAAGCGAACCGAGAGCAGCGCGCGCTCCCAGCGCCTGCGGCTGCGCCACCCCCGCCGGCGCCGGCGCCAACGCCTCCGCCGGCTGCCACGCCGGCTCAGAGCAAACTGCCCGAGTGCAACGCCGGCCTGACCACCGAGCAAAAGATCTTGCAGCTCGTGCTGTCACTCAAGAACGAGCGCTCCCCCTGGCGCGTCGATGGCCTGTCGTACGAAGAGAGTCAGGCTCTGCGCGTGCTCTTGCGCGAAGAACGCGCGTTGGATCGCGACAACCCCTGGCAGTAAGCGCCTAACAATCACGACGCGCGTTAGGCCCGCCTCGCGAGCGGAGCCGCTTCTCGCTGAGCGCTGCGGATGAGGCCGGCCAATGTTTCGCCGAGCGCGGTCAACATCGACAGCCCCTCTTCGCGCGTGGCCTCTGAAGGCCGACCGGTGACGCCGTTGAGGCTCGTATCGGCCACGGGCCAGGTGAACACGTGCCCCTCGGTACGGTCGGGGTCGTCGGCCTGGATGTCACCGACGGCGTCGGGATCGAGCGCCAGCATCAAGGAAGTCTCTGCGCGGTTGGCGTGAATGTCCACGCCATCTAGCTGATAGAAGTCGCCGGCTTCGCGGCTGAGCGTCCAGGTATTCCTAAGACCGACCATGAGCTTGCCGCGATGTTCGGTGCGCAGGTAGTCGATGGCGCAGCGCAGTGGGGCGTCGTTGCCGTAGTGCGCGTTGACGATCAGCAGGCGTCGAAAGCCCGACCGCAGTACCCACTCGGTGATCTCGCGAACCTGCGCGATCAACGTGTGCGGCGTGGACGAAATCGTGCCCGGCCAGTGATCGGTGTGCGCCAGCGAGTTCGTGTAGGGGATGCACGGCAGCATCGGCACGGCGGTCAGGGCCGAAGCGTACAAGCAGACGCCGCTCGCGATGGCCACGTCGGTGTTGATGGGCAGATGCGGCCCATGTTGCTCGATCGCGCCCGTGGGCAAGAGCGCCATGTCGGTGGTTTCGCGCAGCGCCGCGAGCTTCGGCCAGCTGAGGCGATCCCACAACACTGGTTCCGGCGGGGGCTTTCCAGAGGCGCCTGCAGCGCGCGCGAACGCGGCTGTGACCGCTTCTGCATACGGGTATTGGCCCATGCAGAACTCGTAGCGCGAGCGCGCGCGCCCCGTGTTTCTGGCGAGAGACCGCCGTGTTTCGACCGCTAGCCCGCAGGTCGTGTCACCGAGCGAATCGGCGGCGGCGGAGCCAAAAGCAGCTCGCGCACGGCGTGGTCGACGCGCTCTTTCCGAGCATCGAAGGCCGGGCGCTTGGTTTCGATGCTTGGAATCGCCGCGCACAGCTCGCTGATTGCTCCGTCCACCGCTCGCGGCAAGTTCAGGTGCACCAGGTTGTCGCCGGTGAGGGGCTCGTCCCAGCGGCGCTCGAAAAGCACCAGCACGGCTGCCGAGAAGTGGCCCAGGCACGCGGTCAGCGCGGCGCGCTCTTCGTCTTCGGGGGGTGTCGCCAGAAACAGCACGGGGACGTCGCTCGCCGCAGCAGCGCGATCGAGCTGCGCCCGTCGATACAGCTGCGCTCGCAGCGCGAGCAAGAATGGATCGAGGGGCCTCGCGCGGGCTTCGGCTTGTGCCGCGATCACAGGAAACACCTGGCGGATCAACTCGAGGCCCAGGCGATGCGGGTGATCGGGTTCGGCTTCGAAGCGGCGCGCTGGCGGGGTGAGCCCGAGGCCGTAGGGCCAGAGCGAGCCGGTGGATCCAAGCATCGTGACGCCGCCGTCGCTACCAATGAGGTACTCGACAGCCCGCGGGTTCGCGCGCTGCAACGCGTACGCTACCAGGAACGCCGCCCGGAATGCCCGCGCGTCGAGACCTTGATCCACGATCGGTATCGCGGTGAACGGCAGCTCGGACACGCGCTGGGTCGCGGCATCGCAGCGCTGGCCCAAGATGTCATCGAGCAAGCGTTTGAGGGTCGGGCTCTTCGGGTAGGGGAGGATCTTCGCCCACTCTTCGAGCGGCAGATCCATGCGTTCGAGGCGCGCCGAAATCTGGCGGGCGGTCTCCGAGACCAGCTCCGAAGCCTTCTTGTGGTCGGCCGTCATCAGCTTGCCGTCGAACGCTTTCAGAGCGCGCATTAGCTCGATGTCCGACATGGTCGACGCCATCGTGCTCAAGTACTGGAGTGTCCTCGGGATTTTGGCTGAGGTACGGATACCCTCCGCGACGCTCCACATCCGGAGCGGAGCGGCCGCCGCCGCGAGTACCTCTGCTTGCTTCACCTTGGCGACCGGCTTGGCTTGTTTCGTGAGCAGTGGCGAGTGCGCCGCGCGGTGAGCGAGGAGGTAGAGCTCGAACACCTGAGACGGATATTTGGCTGGGTCGTACTTGCCGTACATCGCGAACGCGATGGCACCGACTGCGCGCTCTTTCTCCGTCTTGCAGCGAAAGCGCAGCTTGCGGAAGATGCGCTTCACCCAGCGCCGGTACTTCACCAGGTGGTAGTCCGAGAGCGACGCGAGCTCGGCCCGGAACAAGCGCTCGCCGCGGTGCGAGTGGCGGGCGGCGAACAGCGCATACCAGAACTGAAAGTAGCTTCCGGGCGCGTTCGCGATCAGGTGACCCGTAATACTGGCGAAGAAGCCATCGTCCTTCTGTTCAAGTGCGCGCATTGCCAACTCGACGAGCTGGGCGTTGAGGATCTTGCCGTCGCTGAGCGCACGCCGCGCCCAGCCAGTGACCGTCTGCCAGCCTTCGACGCGGATCGCCATCTCGTAGACACGCAGGGCGTCATCGACGGTCGCTTCGTTCTCGAACCGCTCGCTTTTCCAGAGCGCGTGCAGGTCGCGTTCGATGTCGATGTCACGGTGGCGGCGGCGAGCAGACGCGTACTTGTTCGGCACAGCGGGGTCCTGGAAATGAGAAAGCCCCGATTCGGACGTCCGGGTTGTGAAAGCAACTGAAGGGACGCCCTGGCGGGGCTCACCCACTATCCGAAGGACTCGCGGGCGCGTCAAGCCCAGCGACCAAGCGCCGGGCTATCCGCAGGCGGGCGGCCGCTGACTCAGAGTCCGCTTCCGTTACCGAAGCCGTCCAACACGTACTCGTAGATGCGGATCTGCTGCTCCCCATCGTCATAGCCGGAGGCAAAGATCGTGTCGCCCACCACGAACACCATCTCGTTCGTGAGGGCGGCCGGGTCGGGCAGAGGAATGGTCGTCTCCTCCCAGCGCAGTCGGGTAGTGTCGAGTAGACGGATCGCGGTGCCGGAGTAGTAGTCGGAAGCGGCGTAGAGCAAGTACGAGCCCCACGTGGGCACGTTGCGGCCCCAGCAACTCCCTGGCGCATTCGGATCCGAGTCCACTTGAGTCCAGATGTTGGTGCCAGGGTCGTACTCTGCGAGGCCTCCGTCGTCCCAACCGAAGGCGTAGATCTTACCGTTCGCCGCGCCACCGCAGGCGTTGGCCAAGTCGCCACCGCTCGGGTAGGTGGCGAGCCCGTCGGACACGAACAGGCCCGTTTCGATGTCGTAGTAGTAGAGGCGGGTCTCGTCGCTTCGGCCGCCCATGCGCCAGATGCGACCATCGTTCACGGTCACGGCGATGGCGCCTTCACCTTCGCGATAGTCCGTGTATGCAGGCACGTCGACCCATTCCGTGTCGACGCCGGGCGTCCACTTGCGCCCGTCGTTGGCGAAGTAGAACAAGCTGGTACCGTCAGAAACGGCGGCACTGGTGTAACCACACCAGCAGTAGTCATCGGTGAGCGGAGCCGCGCTGGTAACCCCTGACGCCGTGTCGTAGCCAATGTGATAGTCACCGTCGTTGGCGAAGTAGAGCGTGCTGCCCACCGACGTGGAGTAGATCTCGATGTACTCCTCGATCACGTCGATCGAAGTGACCCAGGACCAGCGCGCCGTGCATTCACCGCCGCTGTCGCAGGTGGTCATGCCGTTACACGCGCTCGTGACGTCGTCCATCCCTTGAACGGGAACGCTGCAGGCCCCGTCGGTACCGCAGTTCAAGCATTCGCCACATTCGCTCTCGCCGCAGCACACCCCATCGATACAGTGAGCGGAGACGCACTCGTCATCGTCGACGCAAGTCTCGCCGAGCACGAGCTTGCACGCACCCGCCGCGTCACAGCTCGATTGATCCATGCATTCGTTACCCGTGACGTCTTCGGTATCCGTCACCGGGACCGAGCAAGCACCGTCGCCGCCGCAATTCATGCAAGCAGGACACTCGTCGTCGGTGCAGCAGACGCCGTCCAGGCAATCCAAGAGATCATCGCATTCCTGACTCCGCGAGCAGGCCTCGCCCGGGGCCTTCAGCGCATTGCACTCGCGCGTGTCGCCATCGCAATATTGCCCAGCGGGACAGCCAGTGGCGAGACATCCCGGATCGCCGCCCGAACCGCCGCTCCCCGCGCTACCGCCAGAGCTCGTGGCTACGTTGCCTGCGCTGCCGCCGGAGCTCGTGGCCACGTTGCCCGCGCTGCCGCCAGAGCTCGTGGACTCACCGGCGCTGCCGCCGGAGTTCGTCGCCACGTTGCCCGCACTGCCGCCAGAGCTCGTGGAGTCACCGGCGGTTCCACCGTTATTGCTGCCCCCGTTGCTGCTGCCGCCCGCTCCCCCGGCCTCGTTACCTCCGGCGCCGCCGATGCCACCGTTCCCAGCTGCGCCACCCGACTCTTCGACGTAGTTGATCTCGGTTGCTCCTCCACAAGCGCAGACAAAGGCCTGAGCGAGCAGCACGAGAGTGAACGACGGATTCTGGGGCTTCATGCAGGACTCCTAAGATGGGTGGGGCCAGTGGCCAAGGTGACTGGTTTCGGGGGTTGCACCGTTCGATCGAGCATTCGAGGTGCAGACGCTGAGTCAGTAGCCAAACTCGCGAGCTTTCGTCCCACTTGGCGCTGCCGGTTTGGGAGGCGAACTCGGCGCCGTTGCCCGTGGCTTGGTGGTTGCTTTGGGTTGCGTGGGAGTGTGCGGCGACACCACCTTCTGGGTCGCAGCGTCGCTGGCAGGCTCCGCGGTACTCGCCGCAGGCGCGGGGGGCGCCGAAGCTGCTGCGCTGGCCGGGGCAAGGGGCTCCGGCTTCGGCTCGGGCTTCTGGGGCTCGGCGACTTCAGGTGCTTTGGCGGGCGCAGCGACCGCTGGCAGGTTCGCCGAGGCGGTGCTCGCCTTCGCCGCCTCGGGGTCGGAACCGCTCAGTTTTACGACCGCGAGGGCAACACCGCCCAGCAGCAGCATGGCAGCGCCCCCGAACACGAACAGCGGGGCCAGCGACTTTTTGGGGATCTGATCGGCCTGCGAGGTCGCCCAAGTGCTGCTGGTACCCACCGTGGCCGGCGACATACCCGCCGCAGGGCTGGCAGCAGGAACGACCTTCGGGGCGGCGCTGACGACCGTAGGTGCAACGACGGGAACCCCGAGCTGCGCATTCGACCACGCGTCTAGCGCTGCGATGACTTCTTTGCTGGTCGCGTAGCGGGCGTCTGGTTCGCGCGCCATCATCTTCTCGACGATCGCGACGAAGGCGGGGTCCAGATCGGGGCGTATGAGTTTGAGCTGCGGCGGCTCGGCGAGCACGATCTTAAACATCAGTTCGTTGAACGTGGAACCGTCGAACGGCACTTGCCCGGTGAGCGCCTCGAAGGCGATCACACCCATCGAGTAGACATCGCTCCGCGCGTCTACCGATCGGGAGCCCTTCGCTTGCTCGGGAGACATGTAATACGGCGTGCCCATGACGGCCCCGGTGCTGGTCATGGCCATGTCACCGCCGAGCACGTTGAACTTGGAAATCCCGAAATCGATGAGCTTGACGAAATCGGCCTTACCGGCCTTCTCGCGCACGATGAAGATGTTGTCGGGCTTCAGATCGCGATGGATGATGCCGGCTTTGTGCGCCGCATCCAGACCGCTCAAAGCTTGCCGGAGCAGCGGCACCAGCTGCTGGGGGATCATGCTACCCACGCTACGGATGCGTGAGCTCAACGGCTCACCGTCGAGGAACTCCATCACCATGTAGCGATCGCCGTCGGGCAACGCGCCAAGGTCGAGCACCTCTAGGATGTGATCGCTGCCGATGTGACCGGCGGCCTGCGCTTCGCGTTCGAAACGCAGCAAAGCGGCTTCGTTGTTCGCAGCCTGTTTGTGCAGGACCTTGATGGCGACCCGCCGCTTGATGCGGACGTTTTCACCCTCGTGGACCGAGCCCATTCCGCCTTCCCCGATGAGTCTCACGATCCGGTATTTGTTATCTAAGATGTCTCCGGGTCTGAGCGACATACGAGCCTTGTGTGCACTGCCAGTGAGGTGAGTCTGCTTGGTCCGGGGTGAGTACTGCTCTCGCTAAACGGAAGCTCGAGAGCAAACATCAGACTCCCTCGATGAATTAGTACATGCTACCATCCCGCAGCATGCGAGGGTTGTTCATTATGCCGCGTCGATCGAGCCAAATCACCACGGGGGTCGGCGTACTACAGCGTGCGCTACTACTCCGGAGGGCTGGGTGGCTAGCGCTCGCACTTCTCGTCTCGTGGCTCGGTGCAGCCCCGGCGGAAGCGCAAACCGATGCTGAGCGCGCTGGTGCCCGATCGGCTGCAACTGCCGGCGCCGACGCCTTCGACGCCGGCAAGTATCAAGACGCGCTCGACTTGTTTTTGCGCGCGGAGTCGTTGGTGCACTCACCTGTGCACTTGTCCTACATCGGGCAATGCCACGCCAACTTGGGCCACTTGGTCGAGGCGCATGAAACCTACATCAGGCTCTCGCGCGAAGAGCTACCCGCGAACGCGCGCGAGGCCGTGAAGCGAGCCGTCGCTGACGCGAGCGAGAAAGCCAAGCAGATCGAGCCACGCCTGCCCTACCTGGCCATCAAGGTGCAGGGCCTCGCACCCGGAGAGACAGCCGAAATCACCTTGAACGGCAGCGCGGTGCCCGCAGCTCTGATCGGCATTCCAGCGCCGACCAATCCCGGCGAGTACGTCGTGCGCGGAACCGCACCCGGCAAAGACAGCGGCGAAGTCAAGGTGACCTTGCAGGAAGGGCAACGCAAAGACGCAGTCGTCATGCTCGTCTCCACGGGCGTGGCGCCCGCGCCAGCCCCCGTGCCCGCCGCCGCGAGCAGCGCGCCCGCAACCGAAGCCGCTCCGCACGACGCCGGCGTCAGCAGTGACAGCAGTAAGCTGAGATTGCCGGCGTACGTGGCACTCGGCGTCGGCGTGGTGGGCGTTGGTTTCGGCACCTACTTCGCGCTCGACGCAGGCAGCGCCGCGGACGAAGCCGATGAGATGTGCGGCGGTTCGCGCAGCAAGTGTTCGCTCCAGGACGGTGTCACTCGCGATGATGTCGAGAGCAAGAACGACCAGGCTGGCAGCAGCCGCACCAAGGCGATCGTGGGGTTCGTGATCGGCGGAGCAGGGCTAGCTGCCGGCGCTACGTTGCTGGTGCTGAGCATGGGTGATGAGAGCGAGACCGCCCAGAAGCCCAGAGTGGTTCCCTACGTGGGCTTTGGTGAAGCGGGCGTCGTCGGCCGTTTCTGAGAGACGATCCGAAACCGCGGAGTCAGCCCCTCGGAACGGTAGGCTCCCCTACTGCTTGCGCCCTCGGCCAACACCAGCTCGCCTGAAGTGACAGCGCGGCCGAACAGCCGCGGGCAGAACACGGGGAGCTCGTCGAGGTCCTCGCTGAATTGCTCGGACGAGACGACGAGCCAGCCCGGGACGTTGCCGCGTCGCACGCGAGCGAGCCACGCTCGCCGTTGACGCAAGCGTTGCATGCCGAAGACGAGCATGAGTAGACAGCCTGCCACCGCGAGGATCCCGAGCTCGCTCACAGGCACCGTCGGCAGGATCGAGTACGAGGACATGCCCCCCAAGGCATGGTCCATCGCTAAGTCGTCCACGATTGGATCCAGACACGCGAGGGTGATGAGCCCCCACAGGCCGGTGCTCGCCAAGACTCGATCGAAGGCTTCGGCGGAGTGAAAGCGGCGAGAGCGCCTGGCCATCCAAACCGGCGGCAGCAGGACGAGCCCGTAGCTGACCCCGTGCAGACAGCCGACGAACCCCAACAGCAACGTAGCAGGGCCGGCGGTCGGCAGCTCTTCGAACTTACCCGAAAGCCAGAGGTGAAGGTGCAGCGATCCGATCGTGTTCATGTAACCCGCGAGCGCCCCGATCCAGATCGCATGGAGCACCAGCAGTGCGTCGCTGCGGATGCTCTTGAGCCAGAGCCAGTAGCCCACCGTGACCAGAAGCGTCGAGGGCACGACCACGTGCGCCAGCGCCGGAAACAGACGCGCCGTGATTGGCACCACCACGATCAACATACCCGCCAACGCCGCGCGCTCCGCGGTGCACCATCGCACACCGAGCGATTTGGCTCGGTCGAGGAAGCTACCTGCGGCGACGAAGCTCGACTCCACGGCGAAGCATACGCTTGGGGCACGCGATCGATTCCCCTGCATCACAGCCGTGGGTCGTCTATGCAGGCGGTTTTCGCCACCCTCGAAGCGCCCGGCGATAGCGGCTAAGACACTGAAATTATTGCAACTCGACAGGTGCGCCCAAACGTACAAGAAGGCGCGGCGTACCCCCGCACGCAGCTCTGCCCGAGCGCTAAGTCCCAAGCTTTCCCGTGATGGGCCCGTGTGCCATCCTCGTTAACGATGGGCAGGTCGGTAGGATGGGTTGGGTGGCTCGCGCGAGCGCCGGAGTTCGACAACCCAACCGTCACGGCGCGCGCACGGCTCCTGCTGAATGTGCTGCGCATTCTGATTGGCGGACTGGTCGCCGCCGTCGTTTTGGCGGCTCTCGACGCCCGCAACCATGCGGCGACGATTGCCGCAGTGTACGGGCCCGTCGCCGTTTGCCTCGGGATAGCCCTGGGCCTCTTGCATCGCCGCCGGCTCGAAGCCTCCGGGTGGCTGATCTCCACGCTGCTGTTCTTACTGGTGACGGTGGTCACAGTGCTCTTCGGAGGCATCACCGGCAACAACGCCGTGGCCTATATCACTGCCGTGCTCGTGGCTAGCACGTGTGTCGGCAGGCGTGCCGCCCTCTTCATCGCGCTACTTAGCGCTGGCGCGGCCGGTATCGTGGCGTTCCTCGAACACAGCCGGCAACTGCCCGATCCGGTATCACCCATCACGCCCTTCAACGCGTGGATTTCGATCACGGTGACGATGATCATCGCGGCGATCTTGCACAACATGGCGGTAAATAGCCGCGAGGTCTCGCTGGCGGAAGCCTCGGAAGCGCTGACGCGGCTGCGCGAGGCGCAAGCGGAGAACGAGACACGCGCGCTGCATGGTAAGGCGCTGGCGGACCTGAGCAGCAGTGCGCTCACCGTCAGCGACGCTCGAGCCTTCTGCGCGCGGGCGTCCAGCGTCGTCGCATCGCTCTTGTCGACGGATGCCGTCGTGTACCTCGAGTTCGATGAGGAGGACCGGATCAGCGTGGCCACGGCCTACGGCTGCCCGAGCCTGCCCGCTCGCAAGCTTCCCGGGCAAGACGCCTTGCTCTCGGTGCCACCGCGGGTGCTTTCGCTCGCCGATGCGCGCGTGAAGAGCACCATCGCTGGACTGGGTGAGCTACCCACCGAGTCGGGCCTCTTGGTACCCGTCCGCGGTGCCTACCGCACCTTTGGATTGCTTGGAGCACTCTCCGCCAGTGAGCGGCGCTATTCGCGCGACGAGGAGCAGTTTCTGACGACGCTCGCCGGCATCACTGCCAGCCTGCTCGAGCGCGAGCGCATGCTGGAACGCGCGGAACGAGCGCAGAAGATGGAGGTCGTGGGCAGACTTGCCGGCGGCGTCGCGCACGACTTCAACAACCTGCTCACGGTCATGAGCGGCGTTTCTGAATTGCTCGCCGAATCGGTGACGCCCGGCTCAGACGAGGCGACCTTGCTCACGGACCTCGATGACGCCATCACGCGCGCTACCCTGCTCGGCCGCCAGCTCTTGGCGGTCAGCCGTCGCCAGGTCGTCGCCCCTACCACCCTCGATCTGTGCCTCTTGGTGCGCGAATTCTTGCCGATGGCCAAGCGCCTGATCGGCGACGACGTGACCTTGAAGGCGCGCTTGCCGGAGGGCGCAGCCTTCGCCTACGTCGACCAAGGCAGCATCGAACAGATCCTCCTGAACCTGATCGTCAACGCCCGCGACGCCATGCCCCAGGGGGGTACCATCAGCGTGGCCATCGAAGAGGCCAGCGAGAGCAGCCTCGATCTGACGGTGTCGGACACCGGCATCGGGATTGCCGAGTCGACGCGACAGCGCCTGTTCCAGCCCTTCTTCACGACGAAGGAACAGGGGACCGGCCTCGGCTTGGCCACCGTTGCCGACATCCTCGCGCGCATCGGCGGCAGCATTCAAGTCTCGAGCGACCCCGGCGCTGGTGCGACCTTCCGCGTGTCGCTGCCGCGCCCGTCTTTGCCGGTGTCGGACTCGCTCGCCAGTGAGTCACCGGCATCGCTCGGCGGCCGCCGCGCTCGCATCCTGCTGGCCGAAGACCACGACCTCGTGCGCGCCAACATCGTGCGCATGTTGAGTACCTCGAACTACGAAGTCGTCGCCGTGAGCGAAGGCGGCGAGGCGCTGCGGGTACTCAGGGCCGGTGATCCCTTCGATCTGCTAGTCACCGACGTGACCATGCCGGGGTTGGGGGGTCGTCAGCTCGCAGACGTGATCGTCGACACGGAACACGAGACCCCCATCCTGTTCATCAGCGGTCACTTCGACGCGGCAACTCAGGGCCTGCCCGAACAGGCGCGTTTTCTGGCCAAGCCTTTCACACGCGAAGCCCTGCTCGCCGCCATCGCCGGCGCCCTCGAAGGCAACTGATTCGGAGACTTCACCGCAGAGAACGCGGCTGCGGCCTCTGCGTTCGCTGCGGTGCGAAACCTGTGCGGGCCTAGGCTGCCGGTTTGACCGGGGCGGCGGCGCCCTGCATTACGCGCGTGTACGAGTCGCGCGCTTGGAAGCGATCGAGCCAGCGCTTCACGTGTGCATGGGTCGCGAGCGAAACACCGGCCCAAAGGCTGTAGCCGACCACGGAGGCGACACACAGATCCGCGAGCGAGAAGTCACCGCCCAAGATATTGCCGTGCTTGGCCAAATGCGCATCCAGGATGCCGAGCAGCTCGTCGAGTTGGCGCAGTGCCAGCTCGGCTTGCGGCTTGTTGTGCAGCGCCGTATCGAAGCGTTCGCTCGACGCGTGTAACAGCCGGCCAATGATCGAACCGTACGATACGTAGGCCCAGGTACACCAGGTGAGCGCCTGCATGCGCGACGGATCGTCGAAGGCAGGCCAGAGTTTCCGTTCGACGCCGAAACGATCTGCGAGCCAGATCTGGATCGCGAGCGCCTCGAACATGGGCTTGCCGTCCACCACCAGCGTTGGAACCTTCGCGTTCGGGTTCAGGGCCAGGAACTCGGGGCGCTTGTGGTCGCTCTTGGTCAGGTCGAAGCTCACCACCTCGTGGGGCAGCCCGAGCTCGCAGAGAGCGCTGGCGACCGGGGAAGCACTGGACAGGTGGGCGGAATAGAAGACGATGGACATGCTGATTCTCCTCGTGGTGAGCCGGCTCGATTGCCTGCACTCCAAGCCTTGTAGCGCCCATTGCGGACAGATTCGGTCCTAGATAGCCTGTAGCCTCTTCAGATGCTGGAA
>Ga0315910_10004340_pt1 | contig 11885 bp, 15 predicted proteins | sample EdamamesoilMG_FD_204470 | JGI IMG/M metagenome (GOLD analysis project Ga0315910, IMG submission 204470) | Garden soil microbial communities collected in Santa Monica, California, United States - Edamame soil | ecosystem: Environmental > Terrestrial > Soil > Garden | place: USA: California... | reverse complement strand
ATCGCAACGCCAGGAAGACTCAACCACTGACCTGTGGTGAGCACGGCAACGGCATCTGTCTCTTTGAAGAACTCCGCGAAGAAGCGACCGCCACTGTAAGCAGTCAGAAACAGACCGAGCATCGCGCCCCGCCAGCGCTGTTCTGCACCCCATTTGCGATCGAAGTAGTAGAGCAGCATGAGCACGACGAGTCCGAGCACGAGCTCGTAGATCTGTGCGGGGTGGCGCAAGGGTGCGTCCGATCCGTCGAGGAGCGGAAACCGAACACCCCAGCTCGCATTCGTCGGGCGCCCAACTATCTCTGAATTGAAGAAGTTGCCGATGCGTCCCGTGACTGCAGCGAGCGCGGCCGACCAGACCAAACGGTCGAGTCCTTCGATCAGGGACATCCCACGACGGCGCGTGAACAAATACATGGCGGCGGCCACTCCGATCATGGCGCCGTGACTTGCCATGCCACCCTTCCAGATCTTCAAGATCCAAAGGGGGTCGTTCAACGCATGCTCCAGATCGTAGAACAAGACGTGTCCAAGCCGCCCACCGACGAACACCCCCAGCCCGCCGTACGTCAGAAAGTCCCCCGCTTCTTCGATGTCCCCACCGCGCCCCGTCGCACCTGCCACGAAAACAACGCGTAGCCGCCGAAGAGCGCGAGGATGAAGCAGACCGAGTAGTAACGCACCGGAAACACACCCAGGTGAAACCAGGTCGGATCAACATCCCACGTGAAGTCGATCACGTGCTGCGCCCTCCGGTAGCGTTCGGTTGGCGGAACCTCATTGCCATTGTAGCCACGCTCCACCGGCGACGAAGAGGGCTTCGACGCCGTTCCAGCTAAACCGAGGTGTCACCTTCGCAGCAGCGTTCAGTCGGTTGATGGCGAGCTGAACTGGCACGAGGACGAGGACCACCAGGTTCAAGACTGGCAGGTCGAGCGCCTGCAGCGCGAAAGGCGTGATGCCGCCCACCATGTTGTAGGCCGTGGCCAGCAGAATGGGCGCACCCAAACCCCGGACGCCACCCAGCACGCACGCGCGGTCAACGGCTGGAAACAGACAAAAACAGTAGGCACTGTTGAAGAACGCTCGCCAGAACGGGCTCGGACGGTAGCCAGTCTTTTTCCGCACGCGCCGCCAGAACGCCCGTCGCGAGTATCCGTCGGCGACGCGATAGGCCTTCCAATTCCGGTACATCCAGTAGCAGAGGTAGGGCCACGAGCCCACGACGCCATAGAGCAGGAGCTTCAGCACGGGCACGACGCAGAATGCGACTTGCTTGCCGTCGTCTGGTTGTTCGCCGCCCGGCACTCGCGCGCAAGCTAGCAAAACGCCCTGACCGACACAATCCTCGTCCGCGAGCTCGAGCTAGGCGTTGGTTAGAGGGCCTCGTAGACGCCGTCGCACCAGTCCGTGCAACTCGCCGCAGGGTCACCCACGAAACTGCTCCGGTAGTAAGTGACCTCGTCGTACGGGCAGTCGCAACGGCCGATCACGTCCGTCTGCGAGCACGCTCCTGGAGCCTGGATCTCACCCTCCTCAGTGGAGGAACAAGCGACCTGGCTGCAGGGGGAAGGCGTTTCGTCGCAGGTGTCGCCCCAATCGCAGTGACAGGCTGCCCCCGACGAACCGCCGTCGTCGTCCCCTGAACAAGCACCGATGCTGGAGATCGACGCGACCAAGAGCAAGCCGCACACACAGACCCGTATGAATCCCATCGGATAGACGTTGCACGAGAGCCGCGCTGCTGTCCAGGACACTCGCTAGTGCGCACCGCGACGCGGCTTGCATTTAGTTAACAAGTCGGTTAATATTCTCGGGCATGTCGGACAAGCAGAAACGTGCCCCGGTCGTCGTGCAACCGGGCGGCGGTCGTTCGTATGAGATGGGTGCTGTGCAAGCCGTCTTCAAGGCAGACGGCGCCGAGACGCGCGGGCAATATTCGATTTCCGAGTGGTGGCTCGATCCGTACACGCGCGGCCCAGGTGCGCACCAGCACGACGAAGACGATGTGTTCTTCGTCCTCGAGGGGACCATGAGTTTCTTCGTGGGCGGTGAATGGATTGACGCACGCAAAGGCTCGCTCGTGATCGCGCCGGGGGGCACACCGCACGACTTCGAGAACCGCACGGGAGAGCGCGCGGGTGCGCTGAATCTGTCGGTGCCCGGCGACTTCGAGCCGCACATGCTGGGCATCGCCGAATGGTTTCGCGCCCGCTCCGCGACCGACTCACGCACGGCGAACGCACCAGCGAGCCAGCCGAAGCGCTGAGCCCCGCGCCGCTCAGTGGCGCAACGTGGACGATTCGAAGAAGGCTTCGAGGCGCGTTGCCGAGGCAGCGACCGGCGCTGAAAGGAAGGGCGCCGGCGTGTCCTTCTGCGCGGCGGAGATCGCGTCTACCGGTACGGGGACGACATCGACGATTAGGCCGCTGCCGTCGAAGAGCGCGACCCAGGCGCGCCAGGCAGCAAGCTCGGCGCCGCTGATGGACACGCCCTGCACGACCTTGCCATCAGGCGTATCCACGAGCTGAAGCTCTTTCAGGCGTGGGAGTTCGGGCGCAGGCTCGAGATCGAGCAGGCCGGAGCCCGAGAGGGTCAGGTCGTGGCCGAGCGTGGCCGCCGCATCGAGGATCTGGCTGACTTCTTCGGGGAAGAGGCCGTTCTGGCTCCAAATGTCGGCTACTGCCAGACCGCGGCCCCCGGGCGGCACGCAGACATCGAGAGCGTCGACACCAGAATCTCGAAACCCACGATAGACGCTGCCCATGACGAGCCCGGCGAACGCGGGCACGCCTCGACCGTATTCCTGACTCGTGAGAGGTGCCCCTGCCAGCAGGCTGCCCTCCGCGTCGAGCAGCGTCGCGTTCAGCGCACGTCGACAGAGTGGTGTGTTGGCATTGTTGCGGAAGGTGAAGGCCCAGCGGGGTTGCCCGTCGGCGTACGTCCCCAGCGTGCTGTCGAGGACAGTGACGATGGGGTCTCCCTCGATCGGAAGGGAGGGCGACTGCACTCCGCTATCGGCAGGCGAGCCTGCGGTCGTGCCTGCGGCTACAGAATTACCTGCCTCATCGCCGTTTGCTTTGCTCGTGGCGCCTCCGCAGGCGGCCAAGAGTGAGAGAGTGAGGGTTGCTAATGCGAAGCACTTCTCCACCGGAAACACGTACCCTATGCTGCGCGCGGGCTGAGGATGGAGGCAACGTGATTCGAAGGGTGCTCGTCGGTTTGGGGTTTGCTGTGTTCGCGTGTGCGCCTGCGCGCTGTCCAGAGGCGCCGCCGGCTACAGCAGCGCCGGTCGCAGATCAGCCAGTGCAGCGTGAGGCCACTCAAAAGCTACATGCGCCTGGTCGCACCGAGCCCGGGGTCACGCTGCATTGCGACAACTACGCGACAGTGAATGTCGGGTCGTTCCAGTACATGAACAACATGTTCGGGATAGACCAGGCGCAGGGCCCCTACGATCAGTGTGTTTTGGTTCGTACCCAGAACGGTAAGCAAGAGTTCGGCTGGACCTGGATCTGGACCGGCTTCGAGCCATTCGCGTTCGCATTTCCGGAGGTGATCTTCGGCTGGAAGCCGTGGTCCGAGAAGTCCACCGACGCGCGGCTGCCAATAGCCCTCGCCAATCTGGGCGAGCTGTCGGTCCGCTACCGGGTCGACGTCAGCGCCAGCGGCGCTCACAACCTCACGCTCGCGGCCTGGCTTACCGACACCGGCAGCGTGAGCCCGCAGTCGATCGCGGCGGAAGTCGTGGTCTGGCTCGACGCCACGCCCGGTGTCGCGCCCACGGGCACGCTCGCCGAGCAGCTGAAGCTGGACGGCGTCGACTACGAGCTTTGGGTGAATCCGAACCACGGTGACCGCGGGGACGGCAAAGGCTGGGATCTCTTCTACCTGCGCAACCCAGGCCAAGCGACGCCGGTGACCAGTGGCACGGTGCAGGTGGGCTCGTTTCTGGGCGCACTCATCGCACTCGGCAAGCTGCGGCCGGAGTCGTGGGTGGCGAGCCTCGAGTTCGGCAACGAGCTCAAGGGCGGCAGCGGTACGCTCTGGGTGCGCGACTTCGACGTGGTGGTCAAGCCGCGCGGCTGAGCTCGGGCTACGCGAGACCTGCGCCTGGGTCCACGAGGAGCACGACATTGCCGCGTTTGTGCCCCTGTTCGACGTAGCGGTGAGCTGCAGCCGCCTCGAGCCAGGGGTAAGTGCGATCGATGACCGAGGTCCAACGCTTCTCGGTGTAGAGCTTGCAGATTAGTTCGAGGTCTGCGGGCTTCCAGTGAAAGTTCGAGGCCCCGCCGATGATGCGCTGTCCGCCTCGAAGCCAGGTCCACAGCATCCGCAGGCAATCGCGAAAGCCGAACACCGTGACCAGATAGCGGCCGTGAGGAGTCAGCGACGCGGTCACGTCGCGCATGCGGGTGCGACCGACGGTATCGAAGATGACGTCGTAGCGCGCCCCGCTCTCGCGGAAGTCCCGCTCGGCGTAGTCGATGACTTCATCGGCGCCGAGCGACCTGACCAGGTCCAGATTGCGCCCGCTGCACACGCCGGTCACACGCGCGCCGAAGGCCTTCGCAAGTTGGACTGCCGCGGTTCCGACCGAGCCCGAAGCCCCGTACACCAGCAGCTGTTCGCCCGAACCAAGGCCGCCCATGTTGCGCAGGTAGGCGAGAGCACTCAGCGCGCCGTTGGGAATGGCTGCTGCCTCCACGTAGGACATGCCCGGCGGCATTTTTGCGACGATGCCGGTCTCGGGCAGGCACCGATATTCTGCGTGAGCAGCGAGGCCGACACCCGTGTAGCCAAACACGCGATCGCCGATCGCGAAGCGCGTCACGCCGGCTCCGACGGCCGCCACCGTTCCGGAAAGTTCCATGCCCCAGATGCCTTGGCGAGGTCGCGGGTAACCCACGAGCAGACCGATGGGCAGCTTCAGGAACGCCGGGTGGTCGAAGGCTCGCATCTTGGGGTCCTCCGCCGACACGGTCGCCGCGTGGATGCGCACGAGCAGCTCGCCCTGCCGGGGCGCTGGCGTCTCGACGTCGACGACCTCGAGCACGTCGGCAGCACCGTATTCGAAACACCGAATCGCTTTCATGCGTCGGGTGTAGCGAAACCGGCAAGGACTCGCCGCTCCTAGGCGGAGGAGTTCAGCTCCCGGCGGGCGGCGGCTAGCGCACGTGGGAGGGGCTGACGCCGAACTGCGCCTTGAACGCCGCCGCAAACTTACTGGGGTTGGCGTAGCCCACCCGCACCGCGACCTCGCTGACGTTGTAGCGACCCTGACGCAGCAGACGGTGGGCTTCTTCGAGGCGCTGCCGTCGCAAATAGCCGTACACGGTGTCGCCAAACTGCGCCCGGAACCCTGCCTTGAGTTTGGCCTCGTTGAGCCCCGCAAGCCGAGCCAGTTCGGGCAGGGGAGGTGGCGAGGTCATGCGCTCGAGCAGGATGCGTCGCGCACGCTCGAGGCGCTCGCAGTCCTGCGCGCTCAAACGCAGCGCAGCGTGTGAGTCCTCGAGATGGTCGAGCCAAGCGGCCAAAAGCTCGAGCCCCTTCGCTTCCAGGTGCAGCTGACGACTGGCGCCTCGCGCCCGACAATGGGCCAGCTCGTCGAGCAAACGGAACGACGAGGGCGGTGCCGAGAGCAGCTCGACGGGATAGCTCTCGGAGCTCGACCACACCTGCTCGAGCGACGCCGGAAGCGCGTTCGTCCCCGCCAGCTGACACAGCTTCGCTCGGTCCACCTCTAGGCAAAGCTCCTCGTGCGCTTTCGCGCTCGTTGACTCGGAGAAGTCGAAGCGCAGGTCGACCGCTCGCTGGATGCGGCTGATGCTGCCCATACCGTTCACGAGTTCGTGCACTTGTCCCCCGCTAGGCGTCACTCGCGGGCCTGGACCGCGAGCCACGATGAACTTGAGCTTCGAAGGATTCGGATCGAAAGCGAGTGTCCAGCTTCGTTCCCAGCGCACGCGAGACAGGCTGAGTGTCATCCCGGTCCTGAGCGCGACGGTGCGCGAAGAGCCGGCGCGGTCCGCCAGCTCCCAGCTGATCTGGCGCTCGAACGGACCTAGGGTTTCGAGCGCTGCGCGCCCCCGAAGCACGCGATCCGAAAACCGCTCGAGTTCTCCCTCCTTAGCGCGCGTCACGATCGCAGATTAACACGCCAGCAAGGCTCTTGTGCCCCCCAGGTCACGGTGGTCGGCCGCCCACACGTGACGCCAGGGTGCTACGCTGCGAGGCTCGTCAGTTCCAGTTGTCGATCTTGAGATCTTCGGGCGCTGGCTTGCCCTTGCCGGTCTCGACGAGATCCTTGAGGCTCAGCAGAAATGTCGCCCATTTCATGCTGCAATGTGCCGTGAAGTCGACGGCTTCGCGCCAATTCCGGTGACCGAACCTGAGCAGCGTGTACTCGCCCTCCTCGGCCAGGCAGAAGGTGACGTCGGTACCGATCCATTCTTCGGGCCCGGACGTACAGCGCCAATGCACGCCTTCTTTGGGATCGAGCTTGGTCACCTCGAACGCCATCCTGCCGCGTTCGGTGCCCGCGTGGTTGCGGAAGAGCACCTGCACCGTACCTCCCGGTTTCGAATCGCCGGTCGTTTCCCGGGTCCACCAGTTCGCCACGCCCTCCGTTGTCGCTAGTGCCGCATATACTTTCGAAAGGGGCGCCTTGATTCCAACTCTGTGAATGATGTCTACCATCGTGAACTCCTTGTTCGTGGTGGCTTTACATCTAGCGCTCGGCGCCCCCTCCCTGGGAGTAACAAGCGCGGCGTGCTTCCCGTGCGCAGACCGTGGCCAGCGAGGGCGGACTCTGGCACCCTAGCGCGCGTGGGCTATCTCGAGATGAAGAAGCTGGCTCGCCCGCTCGCGCAGCGCCGCGACTGGGAGGGCGCGATTCACGCCCTGGTGTCCCATGCGCAGGCGCACCCCGATGACGCCGCGGATGCCCTCGCGCATGCCGGAGAGCTCGCGTTCGAGGTGAACAGGGCGCCGCAGCCGCCCTCCGGCGCTCCCGCGGTGCTCGTCTTTCAGGGTGACCGCGCACGGGCAGAGGCATTGTTTCGGTCGGCGTTGCGTCTCGCGCCCGAGCATCCACGTGCACTCTACGGGCTCGCTCGTGCGCTCCCCGAGAAGTCGCCCGAAAAGATCGACGTGCTGGCGGCCGCTACCACTGCGCACCCAACGTATCTCGGTCTGCTCGATTTCGGAGACAGCTTGCGCAGCGTCAAGCGAGACTACGAGGGCGCCCACTCCGCCTACTTTCGAGCCCACGAACTCAACCCGAAAGATCGCGGCGCGTACACCAAGCTAGCGGACATCTGTAAGAAGCTCGGGAGGACCGACGAGAGCAACGAGTGGCGCGACAAGTGGCAACGAGTCCGCTCACAGGCCAAGCCGTCGCTTCAGAAGCAGGTGCTCGAAGTCGAGGTGGACCGAGCCGGGTGGACGCGGTGTCCAGCATGCAACCGCCGCTTCAGTGTCGGCAACGCGCACGTGTTCAGCGACGGCAGGCATCGCTGCGGCCAAGCACTGGTGACGCGCCCCGCGTCCTGACGACCAAAAGTTTTTTTTGGGCGACGTATCCTCCGGTCGGGCTTACACGTTCTCGTGACATGTCACTCAAAGCGACGGACGATCCTGACGCCAAGGCCGGCCTCAATGCGCTCGCCGGCGATGCGCGCCAGGCTTGGCACGGATTTCTTTTGATTTACGAGCCTTTACGGCCCGAGCTCTACCGCTACTGCCGCTACCTGACGCGCAGCCCTTGGGATGCGGAAGACCTCGCCCAGGATGCGTTGGCGCGAGCGTTTTCGACGCTGAGTCGCATGGGCCAGGCGCCCCCGAACCCGCGGGCCTGGCTTTTCCGTGTCGCCTCGAACCTCTGGATCGATCGAATGCGCCACGAGCGCAGCATTCTGGCGGACGAGCGAACCGAAGAGCCCGCGCTGCCGAGCGCCGATCTGCAAGCCACCCGCGAGGCCGCGAGCACTCTGGTGGCCCAGCTCGGGCCGCAAGAGCGCGCCGCCGTGGTGCTGAAAGACGTCTTCGAGTTCAACTTGGAGGAGATCGCCGAAGCGCTCTCGACCAGCGTGGGCGCCGTGAAGGCAGCGCTCCATCGCGGCCGCAGCAAGTTAGAAGAGCCGGAGCCCGACCTGCCCCGGCGTGCGGTCCCCGAAGTGGTGACTGCGTTCTGCGCAGCCTTCAACGCGCAGGACATCGCGGGCATGACCGCGCTGCTGCTCGATCACGCCTCCATCGAGGTGGTGAGCGCGACGGTCGAAGCTCCAGCGGACGGCAAGGTGCTGCGCGCTCTGGTGTTTGGCGTCAAGCGCATGGCCCGCGCCGCCGAGTTGGGCGGCATGGAAGCGCACTTCGTCGCTGGCGTGCAACCCACGCCGCCACGGCTCGATCTCGTGATTTGCCGCGGTGAACCGTTGCTCTTGTCCTGGTACTGCCACGACGACGGCGAAGCCGTGCGTGCGGTCACGCGACTAGAAGTGAGCGACGGGCGTATCAGCAGGCTGCAGAACTACTTCTTCACGCCGGACCTGATCGAAGACGTCTGCCGCGAACTCCAGCTGCCCTTCCGTAGCAACGGCTACCGCTGGTGGCTGCCAGCTCGCTGACCTGTTCTTACCCAGCAAACCCGACACCCGACACCCGACACACGCGCGCCGCCGCGAACGGCCGACGTGCGCCTGCCACCCAACCAAGGAGATACCCATGTCATTCGAGCTCTACTATCACCCGTTGTCGTCCTACTGCTGGAAGGCACTGATCGCCCTTTACGAAGCGGAGATCCCCTTCGAAAAGCACCTCGTCGATCTGCAAGATCCCGCCGAGCGCGCCGCGTTCCTCGAAGTCACACCGCTCGGCAAGTTCCCGGTGCTGCGCGATGCCAAACTCGCCCGTGCGATCCCCGAATCGAGCATCCTGATCGAACACCTGGCGCACGCCGCGCCGAGCGCCGCGCGGCTCGTGCCCAGCTCACCCAAGCTCGCTCTCGAGGTGCGCGCGAAGGACCGCTTCTTCGACCTGTACGTGATGGAGCCCATGAGCAAGATCGTCGAAGACAAGATCCGGCCCGAAGCCGAACGTGACCCACGTGGTGTGGCTGCGGCGCATGCACGGCTGGCCGGCGCCTACGCGATCGCGGAAGGCTTCCTCGGAGAATCAAGCTGGGCCACCGGCGAAGCCTTCACGCTCGCGGACTGTGCTGCTGCTCCAGCCCTATTCTATGCGGACAAGGTGCACCCGCTGACGTCCGCTTCGCCCGGAACTCGGGATTACCTCGCACGCCTTTGCGCCCGCCCGAGCTTCGCCCGGGTGTTGCGCGAAGCAGAACCGTACATGTCGATGTTCCCCGGGTAGTCCGCGTCGGTAGTCCGCGTCGCACGTTCCTGCGCCGCTTTGTCGGGTCGGCGTCGCAGGTTGCTGCGCCCGCTTTGCCGGGTTGCGGCTCGCCACGGCGTCGTTTAGCCTTCCACCAGAACTCCGAAATCGTGAGGGCGAGCGCGACCATGTCAATGATAGGCAACTACTTGCGGCTCTCACCGGCGGAGCTCGAGCGCCTCGTCAGTGACCCGACGGAAGTAACGAACCTGTTGTATCCAGATGACAACGACGAAGACGACGATGACGACGACGATGACGACGACGATGACGACGACGATGACGACGACGATGACGACGACGATGACGATGCGGGTGATCACGCTGACGGCAGACGCCTTGAAATCGACAAGTCGTGGCACGCCATCCATTTCCTCCTAACCGGGGAGCCCTGGGAGGGAGCCGCGCCCTGGCAGAACGCAGTCCTGGGTGGCCAGGAACTGGGCGAGGAAGACGTTGGGTACGGCCCTGCACGCTACCTGACGCCGCCTGAAGTCAAAGCCGTTGCCTTGGCGTTGGCCTCGCTCTCCGGATCGGAGCTGTGGTCGCGCTTCGACGAAAGCGCCTTCGCCAAAGCGGAGATCTACCCGAATGGTTTCACGGCGGACGACGAGGGGTACGTCGTGGGCTACTACGAAGAGCTCCAAGAGTTCTTCGCGGCCGCGGCGGCGGCCGATGACGCGATGCTGCTGTACCTCAACTAGGCATGACCTCCACCGGCCGCACCGACACTGCTTCGATCGTCATCGCCGACGCGCGGGTCGACGCCGTGTTCCGTGCGTTCTCGGACCCTGAGGCGCTGATGGCGTGGCTACCCCCGAGTGACATGAGCGGTCGCGCGCTCGAGTACGAGTTCCGCGAGGGGGGGCGCTATCGCATCGAGCTCACCTACGCCGGAGGCTCGCAGACCTCGGTCGGCAAAACCACGGCTCGCACCGACCTCACGAGCGGGCGCTTCCTGGTGGTGGATTGGGGCCGGCGCGTGGTGCAGTCCGTCGAGTTCGAGTCAGACGACGCGTCCTTCGCCGGCGAGATGCAGCTTACTTGGTCGTTCGAGACAGTGCGCGAGGGAACCCGTGTCATTGTCACTGCCGAAAACGTACCGCCCGGTATCGCCGAGGCCGATCACCAAGCAGGTCTGCGCTCATCGCTGGACAATCTCGTGCGATTTCTCGGCGCGGATTGACGCCGGCGTTGGGCCGAGAGACAAGTCAGAAACTCTGATGTTCAACGGGACAGATCAAATAGTCGTGATGGACTTGGAGGCCACCTGCGACGATCGGGGCAGTGTGCCGCGGCACGAGATGGAGATCATCGAGATCGGAGCCGTGCTGGTAGAGCCCAACGGCTTCGAGCCCGTGACTGAGTTTCAGACCTTCATCCGACCGCTGCGGCACGCGACGCTGACGGCGTTCTGCAAAGAGCTCACGTCGATTCGTCAAGCTGACGTCGATGCGGCGCCGCCATTTCCAGAAGCCATCGCCGCTTTCAAAGCGTGGATGTATTCCGAGGGGGCGACCGTGTTCTGCTCATGGGGCGACTACGATCGCAAGCAGATGGAGCAGGACTGCGCGCTCCACCGGGTGCCTTATCCCATGCCCGGCCGGCACCTGAATCTGAAGGCGCTGTTTTCGACCAATCGTGGGCTCAGAAAGAAGCTCGGCATGGCCCAGGCGCTCGAGCAGGTCGGGCTGCCACTCGACGGCACCCACCATCGCGGCATCGATGATGCTCGCAACATCGCCACGTTGCTCCCCTACGCCGTCGGGGCACGCTAATGCAGCGAGGGCTTGCGCGGGAGGATTGGCCGCGCTCGGCCCCTTGGGTTCGCAGCCAGAGCCAGAGTGCAGGGCTTTTTCTTGCGCTAGCTGAGACCCCGCGGGGCTCGCACACCAGCGGGCTCGCTTGTCGGCTCGGGCGCTGAGGCCGCTCGGCGGATGAGCCTCCCGCAACGATGACCTGCTCGTCCATCGTTGCACGGCGAGCCGAGCCCCCTGTCCACGCTCGTTGCGCCGAAGCGTCTCACTGTGAGTTGGCCCGCGCCGCAAACGCCGACCTCGGACCGAACCGATGCGAGGCGCATCGACCAGTCCCCGTTGCTAAGGGAGCCGCCCGTCGTTGCTGAGGGAGCCGCCCGCCCGTCGTTGCTGAGGGAGCCGCCCGCCCGTTGCTGAGGGAGCCGCCCGCCCGTCGTTGCTGAGGGAGCCGCCCGCGCCGGCGCGGAGCCTGTGTACGGTTCTTGCTTTCGGGCGACTGGGGACGGGGTGCGGCTGGCGACGGGGGGGCGACTGGGGACGGGGTGCGGCTGGCGACGGGGTGCGGCTTCTTGCGCTAGCTGAGACCCCGCGGGGCTCGCACACCAGCAGGCTCGCTTGTCGGCTCGGGCGCTGAGGCGGCTCGGCGGATGAGCCTCCCGCAACGATGACCTGCTCGTCCATCGTTGCACGGCGAGCCGAGCCCCCTGTCCACGCACTGTGAGTTGGCCCGCGCCGC
>Ga0315910_10004339_pt1 | contig 11886 bp, 18 predicted proteins | sample EdamamesoilMG_FD_204470 | JGI IMG/M metagenome (GOLD analysis project Ga0315910, IMG submission 204470) | Garden soil microbial communities collected in Santa Monica, California, United States - Edamame soil | ecosystem: Environmental > Terrestrial > Soil > Garden | place: USA: California... | reverse complement strand
AGGATCTCGGCGGCGGCGCGTACCGCGCGACGTACTCCGTGGGCACCGCCGGGCGGTACATCGCCCGCGCGGTCGGCGCGGCGCACGGGGCGGCCGACTTCGTCGCCTTCACGACCGCCACCACCGCGGCCACGTCCATGCCCGACGTGTTGGACTGCCGGGACTACGACGCGGACGATCTGGCGAGCTGGGACGACGAGGCGGTCCAAGACGCCTTGGACGCCGAGGCGGCGGCTCAACGGCGCGCCTGCAACGTGCCCGCCGCCTATCCGGCGGACCTGCGGCAGGCCCTGCTGCGTCGCGTCGTCATCAACCTGACCCGGCGCGGCATCCGTGACGGCATCGTGCCGAACACCGGCGGCGACGGCTTACCGGCCGCGCATCTGGCCGCGAGCGACGCCGAGGTCCGGCGGTTCGAGGGGTCGCACAGAAAGCTCACGTTCAGATGAGCTGGGCGACGAAGCGCGCGGAGATCGCTGCGGCGGCCAGCACGGTGTCGGGCGTGCACGGCTACCCCCACCGCCCGGCGACGCCGACCACAGGCGATGCCTGGCCTCGGGTGGACTCGATCGCCCGCGACGACGGACTGTTCCGGGTCACGTGGCAGCTCCTCGTCTTCCTGCCGCAGGAGGAGCGCGCCGCCGCTACGTGGTGGGACGAGAACGTCGATGCGCTGATCGATGCGCTGCAAGAGGGCCAGGTCGGCTACGTCGAGACCGTCCAGCCTGCCGATATCTCCACCAACGGAGCCGTGCAGTACGGGCTCGCAATCACGATGGGAAGTGAATGATGGTCGCCTACGCCCGCGCGCACGTGATCAAGTACGCCGTCTTCGACGTCGATGAGGTCAGCTACAACAACCAGGTCACGAAGGTCCGCCTTGTGCCGGACACGCCGATCCAGACGCTTCGCACCATGGACCCCGCCGGCACGGTGACGGACGCCGACTCGGCGGTCTGGAGCCTCGAACTGGCCGGTATCCAGGACTTCGGCGTCGGCTCGCTCGGTGCTGCCCTGCGCGCGGCGGCCGACGCCGGGACCGACCTGGACGTGGTTTTCCAGCCCAAGACCGGCGTCGGCCAGGATCTGGCCGAGTTCACCATCCGCCCGGTCAACATCCCGTTCGGTGGCGAGGCCGGTTCGTTCCGGACCTTCGACGTCACCGTGCCGGTGGTCGGCGCCCCGGCGTTCGACCAGAGCGTCTCCTGACCTATGGGCGCGATGAGGTTCGACCTCCAGGTGGAGATGGAGGACGGAGAGACCTACGCCGTGACCGCCGATCAGCGGGACGTGGCGCGGTGGGAGATGTCCGATCTCTATTCCGTCCCCCTTCGCAGGCTCTCGATGGTCCGCTACCTGGCTTGGGCCGCCTCGGTCCGGCAGAAGCTGACCAAGCTGACCTGGGAAAAGTTCCAAGACCGGGCCGTCGAGGTCACCGACGTCAAGCCGGAGGCTGAGCCGCTGGACCCTGGCCAGCCGGATCCCAGAACCGAGAGTTCATCGAAATCGTCTGGCGGTCCGGCGGCCGAGTGACGCTGCGCGAGCTGCGCGAGGACTACGGCCCCCGCGACCTGCTCACGCTGCTGAAGATCATCCACACCGAGAACGGCAACGACCCGGGCGAGGCAGCGGACGGAGGTTCGGAGACATGGGGACGAGCCTCCAAGAGTTCGCCCGCGAGCTGAAGACCTTCGATGACCGCAGGGTCGTGCTCAAGGCGCTCCGCACGGCGATCCGCAAGCCGTTTCCGGCGGTCCGCGCCCGGATCAAGGCGAGTGCCCTGGCGACGCTGCCCAAGCGCGGCGGCCTCAACGCGTGGGTGGCCGCGACCAAGGTCAGCCTTTCCGTCAAGGCGACCACAGGCCGCTCGGCCGGCGTGATCGTCAAGGGCGGCCGCAACTCGACCGGCGGCCGGTCCGACATCCGGGCCATCGACCGAGGCCGGGTGCGCGCTCCGTCGTGGGGCCACCGCACCCGGGCGAGCTGGCACACCGTCGCGGTGGCGCCCGGGTTCTTCACCACGCCCGTGGTCGAGGCCGAGGAGTGGCGCGAGGAGATCGACAGGTCCGTCGACGCCGCTTTCGAGACCCTGCGGAGGGGGTGACACATGGCCCGTGACGTAGAGGTCAACGTAACCGCCAGCGACAAGACCGGCCCCGGCCTGGCGTCGGCCGAGCGCCGGTTCAAGCAGACCTCCAAGAACGTCGAGACCGAGGCTGACCGCCTCAGCTTCAGCGTCGGCAAGGGCATGGCCTCGGTCATCGAGGGGTTCGCCCCCGGCCTGTCCAAGTCGATCAGCGGCGCCATCGGTAGCGCCGGGCCGGTGGGCGGCGTCGCGCTCGCCGCCGGCATCGCCGCCAGCGCGCCGCTCATCGGTGCGACGGTCTCGGCGGCCGTGCTCGGCGCGGCCGGTCTCGGCGGCGTGGTCGGCGGACTGGTGCTCGCGTCCAAGGACGCCCGCGTCCAGGCCGCCACGAACACCATCGGCGACCGGATCGAGGCGCGGCTCTACAAGGCCGGTGGCTCGTTCGTGGAGCCCGCCATCGACGGCGTCGAGGAGATCGGCCGCGCCGTCGACACGATCGACCTGGAGGGCATCTTCGAGGACGCCTCGCGCTACGTCGCCCCACTGGCCCGGGGCATTTCCTCGGCTATGGAGGATCTGGGCGACGGCATCGAGTCGCTGGTGGCCAACGCAGGGCCGGTGATCGACACCATCGGCGAGGGCATCGCGGAGATCGGCGAGGCCATCGGGGACGGCCTGGAGAGCCTGGCCGACAACGGCGCGAGCGCAGCGGACGCGCTGGAGATCGTCTTCGGCATCATCACGACGAGCATCGATTCCGTCTTCCTGGTGGTCAACGCGCTGACCGAGCTGTACGAGATCGGGCAGAAGATCGGCGCCGACCTCGGGCTCCGTCTGGTGCTGAGGGCTATGGGCGTAGACCTGGACGCGCTGGCGGACAGCAGCGACGACGCGGCCGAGGCCACCACCGACGCGTCGGGCGGCATCCAGAGGGTGGGCGAGGCCGCCAAGCGGACCGAGGACCCGATGGAGACTTTCATCGAGCAGCTGGAGGACAGCGTCGAGGCGGCTCAGAGTCTGTACGACAGCGAGACCAGCGTGGCGGCGGCCATCGACAAGGCCCGCGAGGCTGCCGAGGAGAACGGCCGCACGCTCGACGAGAACACCGAGAGGGGTCGTGACAATCGCGACGCCCTGAGCGATCTGGCGACCAGCCTGCGGGAGAACTACGAGAAGTACGTCGAGCTGAACGGCGCCTCGGGCGAGGCCAACGAGATCGCCGAGGAGAACCGCCGGGCGTTCATCAAGGCCGCCCGGCAGTTCGGCCTGACCGGCGATGAGGCCGAGGCCCTCGCCGACAGCATCCTCGGCATCCCGAAGACGGCGAACACTAAGGCCAACTTGAACGACACTCAGGCCGAGAAGGACGCTAAGGCGTACATCGCCATGTTGCGCAAGATCCCGTCCCACAAGCTGACGGTCCTGGAGATCGCCCGGGTGGTGACCGGCAGCTCGGCGGGAGACAGCGCGATCGACTCGGCCCTGCGCAAGCAGAACGGCAAGGCGTCCGGCGGCCCCGTCCAGCCTGGAGAGTCGTACCTCGTCGGCGAGAACGGCCCCGAGATCCTCCAGATGGGCAACCGGGGCGGCAGCATCGTCCCGAACCACGCCCTCGGGGGCGCCGGGGCGGACGGCACGCTGTACGCGGAGATCGATCTCGGCGAGGGCATCCGCCAGGTCGTCGAGATCCAGCTACGTGGGCACGACCGGACCCTCAAGCGCCGCGCGATGGCGGGAGCCCGCTGATGAGCCTCACGCCAACTTTCGACCCGATCCTCTCGCGCGTCCGGCTCGCCGGGACCGCCCTCGACGGCGCGGCCACCGCGCTGTTCGAGCGGTCCAAGAACGGCGTCTACTGGGTGACGGTGCGCGGCGGCACGGCGGTCACGATCGACGGATCGGACGAGGCCAGCCTCGACGACTACGAGTTCGTCCCCGGCGCGGTCAACTACTACAGGGTCACCGCCGGCGCCGACGTCTTCACCGCCAACATCACCCCGGCGCAGAGCGGCGTGTGGCTGAAGAGCATCACCCGGCCGTTCCTGAACCGCGCCGTCGAGGTGGTCGAGGTCGGCGACATCCGCCGGTCGGCCCGCAACGGTGTGTTCGAGGTGCGAGGGCGTACCGACCCGGTGGCCGTCACCGACGTGCGCCCGGCCCGGCGCTGGAACGTCACCCTGATGGCTCACACCGTCTCGGACGCCGACGCGCTAGAGCTGGTGTTCGCGTCCGGCGACCCCCTGTACGTGCAGACCGACGGCACCCGCGACATCCCCGGCGGGTACGTGGTGGTCGACGAGATGACCCGCGTCCGCTACGGCACGATCTCCAACCGCCGGTACTTCGAGCTGCCGATGCGCAACGTGGCCGCGCCGGGCCCGGACGTCGTCGGCGCGACCTCGACCTGGGAGACGCTGATCGCCGAGTTCGGCACCTGGGCGGCCGTGCTCGCCGAGTTCGGCTCATGGTCCGACGTCCTGGAGCACGTGAGCGACCCGTCGGTGGTGATCGTCCCGTGAGGCCCGTGTCCGACCGGTTCCTCGCGGCGCTGCGCGGCTCGCATAAGGCGTGCTTTCAGGCGCTCGTCGTGGCCGCCGGGCAGACCGGCACCAGCCCCACGGGGACCGAGGTACCGATCCTCGGCGGGGACGTCCAGGTCGACGCGAAGGCCGCCATCAGGTCCACCCTGGTGCTCTCCACCGACGGCGACGGCACCTTCCCGGGCAGCGCCTCGGACGACTTCGCGCCGTTCGGCAACGAGGTCTTCGTGCGCCGGGGCATCGAGTTCGGCGGCGGGTCGGTCGAGTGGGTCAGCCTCGGCTACTTCCGGATCAACAGCGTCGAGCAGGACGACGCCCCGGACGGCCCGCTCAGGGTTGCCGGCCAGGACCGCATGAGCGGGCTGATCGAGGCGCGGCTACTCGCGCCGGTCCAGTTCGCCGCGACCGACTCCTACGGCACGGTGGTCGACACCCTGGTGACAGAGGTGTTCCCGTGGGCCACCGTCGAGTGGGACGACGCCACCGATACCGACCTGCTCGCGCGAGCACTGATCGCCGAAGAGGACCGCTGGGGCTTCCTCGACGAGCTGGTCACCGGCAAGGGCAAGATCTGGTACTGGGACCACCGCGGCATCCTCGTCATCAAGGACGCCCCGGACCCCGAGGACGTCGTCTGGCAGTGCAACGCCGGCGCTGGCGGCGTCATGACCTCCCTGTCCCGCGACCTGTCCCGAGAGGGCGTCTACAACGCCGTGGTGGCGACCGGCGAGGCGCTGGACACCACCGCCCCGCCGCGCGCTGTGGCGGTGGACGACAACCCGGACAGCCCGACGTACTGGGAAGGCGACTTCGGCAAGGTCCCGCGCTTCTACACCTCGCCGTTCATCACCACCGACGGTCAGGCGCTGACCGCTGCGACAGCGATCCTGCGGCAGAACCTCGGCCTTCCGTACAACGTGCAGTTCGGCCAGGTCCCGAACCCAGCTCTGGAGCCGCACGACCCGATCGCGGTCAACAGCGGCGTGGGCGCCGAGCTGCACGTGATCGAGCGGCTGACCATCCCCCTGGACGTCGACACCGAGCAGGTCGGCACCACCCGGCAGCAAACCCTCGTCGTGATCGGAGAGGCGTAGTGCGCAGCGACGACCTCGTACCTTTCCTCGGCCGCCCCGACCCCGGCAAGGGGGTCGGCTTCCGGCAGGGTGTCATCGTGTCGTGGAACGCCAACACCGCCGAGAACACCGTGCTTGCCGGCGACTCGTTGCTGACCAACCTGCCGATCCTCAACACCAGCGAAGCGTCGATCCTCGCCGAGGGCGACGTGGTCGGCATCCTCACGGCCGGCAAGACGTGGGGCATCCTCGGCCGCTTCACCATCCCCGGCACGCCCGAGGCGGCGTCGTCGCTGAGCGCGCTGCGGACGCAGTCGGACAGTGTGCTGACGGTCGAGACGACGACCTCGGCGGCGTACACCGATCTGGCCACGGTCGGACCCGAGGCGACGGTCAACGTCGGCCCGTCCGGCCGGGTGCTGGTGATGGTGTCCGCGGTGATCCAGTGTGAGGCGCCGCGCGGGTCGACGTTGAACACCGGCGGCGCGTACATGTCGTACACGATGAGCGACGCCAACACCGCGACGGCGATCGACCTGCACTCGGCGCACCTGGAGATCCAGTACGAAAACGTGTCCGCGTCGTTCATCACGACGTTGCGCAGCACGGGCGGCATCACCCGGGTCTCGCTGCGCGAGGGCCTGAACCCCGGCTCGACAACGTTCACGGCCAAGTACAAGCGCGCCACCGCCGGGACAGCCAGTTTCGACAGCCGCAACATCACCGTCATGGCCCTGTAGGAGGAACCCGATGGCCGACACGACTCCGATCTACGGGTGGCCCTACCAGGAGGCCACCGACCCGCCCGACGGCGCCGCCGTCGGCAAGGATCTGGCCGAGGCCGTCGAGGCCACGGTCGACTCCCTCGACGACCGGCTCGACACGGCAGAGTCGGCGATCACCAACAACGACAACAACGCCGGCGTGACGCAGACGCAGACGCAGACCAACTCGTTCACCACGGTCGCGGGCACGGAGGCGGTCGTGGTCTCCAAGAGCTACGCCTTCCTGGACGAGTACGCGTACCGGATCTCCTACAGCTTCCGCGTGCAGATCGCCGGCGGCACCTCCCCATTCGCGGTGAACCACAGGCTGCGCCGGGCGAACGCGTCCGGGTCCACGATCCACGACGCGGGGACCACGGCCGCGGTGACGACGAACTTCACCTGGATCACCGGCTGGTGCCTGGTGAAGTGCACGGCGGGTAACACGACGCAGACGATCTGCGCCACCGCCGCGTTCACCACCTCTGGATCGCCGACCTCGATGGACTTGGAGGGCTCCACCAGTGGCCGGAACACGCTTCTGATCGAGCGGTTGGGGCCGGCGTCGGACTTCCCGGACGCGATTGAGGTGCCCACGTCATGAGGCAGCCCACCTGGCCGCATCGGCGTGACCGCCGATACACGGAGCGGCCCCGGGGTTCCGGGGCCGCTCGTCGTCCGTTGCTGTGGTCAGATCCACCAGTAGTGCCACGCCGTGTAGTTGACGACGGCGAGGAAGAGCGTCGCCGGGAGCATCGCGGTCGCCAGGTCGAGCACGAGCGCGAGCAGGGCTCGCGGCTTCATCCGGCGTGTGTCGCGGCCGCGAGCCCGATCAGGTACGAGGCGACCGGAAGGCCGATGCCGATCGGCAGGAAGAGCACGAGCAGCCACCGTGCCCACGGGCTGAGCGGCTTACGGCGTTGTGCGGGGCGGTCGATCGTCGGTGCCGTCATGGGAGGGCCTTTCACGCCTTAGAGAAACTATGACGTGGGTGAGTCTGCCACTAAGCCACGTAAGAGTCTACGGTGGTCGCATGACCAGGGCAGCGATATACGTGCGGATCAGCGACGACCGCGAGGGCAAGGCCCTCGGCGTCCAGCGGCAAGAGGCCGACTGTCGGGCGCTCGCCGACCGCCTCGGCTGGACGATCGCCGAGGTCTACGCGGACAACGACATCAGCGCCTTCAGCGGCAAGACCAGGCCCGCGTACCGGCGCCTGCTGGCCGACGTCGGGGCCGGCAAGGTCGCCGCCGTACTGGCGTATCACCCCGACCGCCTCTACCGCCGGGCTCGCGACCTCGTCGAGTTCATCGACACCGTGACCGCCTCGGGGTGCGCCGTGCAGACGGTCGCCGCCGGTGAGGTCGACCTCTCGACCGCCACGGGCCGTATGCAGGCGCGCGTGGTTGGGGCGGTGGCCGAGTTCAGCAGCGAGCAGCAGGGCGAGCGGATCCGCCGGAAGCTGGCCGAGCGCGCCGCCGCCGGCAAGCCGCACGGCGGGCAGCGGCCGTTCGGGTGGGAGCCGGACCGGGTCACGATCCGCGAGGCCGAGGCCGAGCACATCCGATGGGCTGTCAGCGCCGTGCTCGGCGGGCTGCCGATCCGGGCCGTCGTCCGGTACCTGAACGCGGCGGGCTCGACCAACACCCGCGGCGGCCCCTGGCGGCACGTGACCCTGCGCGGCGTGCTGGTCAATCCCCGGCACGCCGGACTCATGCCGGACGGCAGCAAGGCGAGCTGGGACGGCATCATCACGCCCGAGCAGCACCGGGCGCTGCTGCGGCTCGTCAACGACCCCGCCCGCGTCAAGACGCCCGGACGGGCCGGCAAGCTGCACCTGCTCTCCGGTCAGCCTTGCGGCGTCTGCGGGTCGCCGATGAGGGTCGGCAAGTCGTCCGGACGGACGCGCGAGTCCTACCTCACGATTTGCTGCCAAGCACGCTGGTGCGTCGTGCGCAACCTCGCGCACGTCGAGGGCTTCGTGCGCGAGGTCATCGCGCGGCGCCTGCGGCGGGACGACGTGACCGCGCTGCTGGCGGCCGACGCCGACGAGGACGCCCGTAAGGCCCGGGAGGCGGCCGAGGCCAAGGCGACGGCGCTGCGCCTGCGGCTGGACGAGGCGGCCGACCTGTTCGCCGCCGGGGCGATCACCGGCGCGCAGCTCACGACGATCACGGGCAGCCTGCGGGCCGAGCTTGCCGAGGCCGAGACCGCAGCCGCTCCCCCTGCCGACCGGGCCGCCGCCCTCGGCGAGGTGCTGCGGGCGCCGGACCCTGGCGCGGCGTTCCTGGCGGCGAGCACCGACCGGCAGCGGGCGATCATCGACGTGCTCGCGGTCGTGCGCATCGGCCGGGGGCCGCGCGGCAACGTCTTCCGCCCGGACGGCATCGAGATCGATTGGCGCTAAAGCTCGCGGTCGTGCTCGGGCTTGCTGACCCGCCAGACCCCGTCGGCGATCTCCACCATGGTCCTGTCGGACTCGGCGAGGGCCCGCAGCAGCGAGTACCCGAGGGTCAGGTCCTCGTCCTCGGGCGTGCGGTACTCGATCCGGGGCTCGCCGATCGCGTCGCGGGTCAGTCGCCAGTTCATGTCAAGCCTTTCTGCACATGTGCACGGCCCTAGACCTAGCAGGTTACGTGACGTCAACCTCACGTACTAGACGCAATGTGCCGTTCCCGTCACGACAAGATCACGCAGTGTCTAGCGTCTGCGGCATGGCAGAGGTGATGCCGATGGGCCCGGCCGAGATCCAGACGCGGCTTGGCGTGAGCCGGCAGCGGGCGTACATCATCATCGGCCGCCGCGACTTCCCCGAGCCGTGGGCCGAGCTGGCCATGGGCAAGGTGTGGCGCTCGACCGACGTCGAGGAATGGATCAGCGCCCACCGCCCCGAGCTGCGGAAGCGCGATAAATAGCTAGCAGGAATTCTGCTAGGTAATTGCTAGGAATGGCTGCGGCAAACCCTCAACCTGCTAGGTCGAGAGTTGCATCCAGACCATAGCTTGCTCTACATTCGTCGCATCGCACCTGGGAGAGAGCCCGATGCCGAGGGAATCGGCAGCGAAACGGGTTAAGCGATGCCGGAGCAATCCAAGTATTACCGGGGCAAGCAGGCCGATCCCGAATTCCGCAGGGCGCGAGCGCGTAAGGCCGCCCTCGCTCGCCATTCGACCGACGCGCTGATCGATTCCATCGTGGCCAAGGCCCCGGAACTCACGCCTGAGCAGGTCGCCAAGCTGCGCCCGCTGGTCGACGTGGCGGTGCAGGGATGAACAACCCGGGCATGGAAAAGGCCCCCCAAGCCGTCCAAAGCGGGGGACCCATGGCAACACCTTCCGCCTCGGATCGTATCGCGCCATTGAGCGCGATGGAAGCCACGGAATTGGCCGACCTGCGTAAGCGTGCCGGCCTTGATGGGTCGCGGCTCACGTGGCTCGACCTACAGGTCGGCGATCGTTTCTGGCACATGGGCGAGGAACTCGGTGTGCTCTGGACCGGGCCGGTCGAGGAATTCGAGCCGATGACCGGGCGGCTTTGTAAGCAGGTCGCGGCCATCCCCGTAGCCGGCGGGCCGTCCCGGGTCGAGTGGGCGTTCCCCGAGGCCCGGCTGCTCGGCGGCGTCACCGTGGCCACGCCCGAGCTGGCTGCGGCGGCGCGGGCGTACTGGCAGACCCTTGCGTCGCAGGAGCGCGCCGAGCTGGCCCGGCTGCGGAAGGGGTGGTCGGCATGAGCGCCTGCGTCTCGTGCAAGCAGGAGAGCGACGAGCTCGGATGGCCCGAGGCCCTAGGTGTCTACCGCGGCCAGCCGGGCCGTTACTGCGGAGCGTGCATCGTCATCGGCGACCAGGAACTCGCCGCAGCAGGGTACGGCGCCGGGGCGGTCATTCACCGTAGTGCCCCGGCGCAGCCGAGCCTCAAATCCCGCCTGCTCACGCCGCAACAGCTAAGGGAGCGGCCACGGCCCAAGCACCTGATCAAGGGCGTGTTGCGGCTCAACTCGGCGACGTGGCTGATTGCGGCGCCGGCCAGCTACAAGTCGTTCATGGCGTTGGACTGGGCGGCGCACGTCGCCAGCGGGCAGGAGTGGAACGGGCGCAGGACCGAGCAGCGAGACGTGATCTACGTGCTCGCCGAGGGCGCGGACGGCTTCCAGGACCGGGTGACCGCTTGGGAGATTCGGCACGCGACCGCCCTCGACAACCTGTACGTGCTCCCGGTAGCCGTGCAGGCCCGCGGCGACGACAACCGCAGCGTCTCCACGCAGTGGCGCGAGCTGGTCACCCTGGTCGCCGAGATGCAGCCCGGCCTGGTCGTGCTGGACACGCAGGCCCGGCTCACGGTCGGGCTGGAGGAGAACAGCAACAGCGAGATGGGCGTTTGGGTCGAGGCGGTCGACATGCTCAAGCGGGCCGCTGACTGCTGCGTGCTGGTCGTGCACCACACGGGCCGGACCAACGGCGACGCCCGAGGCGCCTCGGCGATCGACGGCGCGCAGGATCAAGAGTGGCGGATCGACCGCGACAGCGAGCGTCTCTGCACGCTCAAATGCGACAAGAACAAGGACGGCCCGGACGACCTCAAGTGGACGTTCCCGCTGGATATCGTGGACGTCGATCACGACGAGGACGGCGAGAAGGTCACGTCGCTGGTGCTCGGCAAGCCGATCGCCCGGCGGGGTAGCGAGCCGGCCACGGCGCAGGTCGAGCTGACCGCTGCCGAGGGGCGCATGACGGACTGCTATGGCCTGGTGCACCGCATCCTCGGGGAGCTGGATCCGCACCGGGAGGGCATGAGCCTGACCGAAATCAACGCGGCGGCGGTCAAGGCCCGCAAGGCGGCCAAGCTGGAACCGTTCGCCAGGGAGAGCATCCGCTCGGCGCTCAACAAGGGGCGGGAACAGAGCGCCGTCGAGAAGATCGGGCGGTCCAACTGGACGCTCGCGGGACCGTCCGCCGAGGTGCTCCGCGAGCTCGCAGAAACCGTTGCGGGAACCGTTGGGCGCAACGGTTTGCCCAACGGTTCCGGACAACGGTCCGCAACGGTTGGCCACGGTTCGGCCTTACCGCTCTTGGGCAGGGGAAACATCGTGTCCGCCAACGGTTGACAACGGTTGACAACACTCGGTTGACACCCCCGACAACGGTTCGTCTCAACCCCGTAGGGGTTGAGACCGTGGAGAGTCCACAACGAACAGGAGCAGAGACATGATCGTTCCGCAGGGTTATCCGCTCTGGGTGGTCCTCACCTACGACGTGCCGCGAGTCGAACCGGTCATCGCATGGTCGATCGACAGCGAAACGGGACGCCCGACACCGATCACGACTGACGGGTTCGTCGCTGCCGAGGACATCGGCAGCTACGTCGACACCGAAGCGCAGGCCCTGCAACTGCGCGCGGAGTTCGACCAGGCGCTACGCGCCGCCG
>Ga0315910_10004338_pt1 | contig 11888 bp, 8 predicted proteins | sample EdamamesoilMG_FD_204470 | JGI IMG/M metagenome (GOLD analysis project Ga0315910, IMG submission 204470) | Garden soil microbial communities collected in Santa Monica, California, United States - Edamame soil | ecosystem: Environmental > Terrestrial > Soil > Garden | place: USA: California... | reverse complement strand
CCATGCTGGGCAAGGGACGGCGCCGCGGGCCGGCGGATCAAAAATCCAGGCTGCTCAGTGCTGGCCGAGCACGGACGGCGCTGCGGCCACGGCGTCCTGGACGAAGGCGAGCATCTCGTCGTTCAGGACGGCGTAAGCGCCGCCGAGACCGCAATTTCTCGCAATCGAGCCTTCGCCCGCGAAGCTCACGCCATAGACGGTGAGATCCGCAGCCGTGGTACCGCGGAAAATCGGACCGCCGGAGTCGCCCCAGCAGCTCAGGGAGTCGCCCGGCAGACCGCCAGCGAGGAGCTCGTAGCCCGGCTCGAGCTCATACGTCCCGGGAGTCCACCAGAGTGCCTCCTCTGCGGCACTGGGCGTCGCGAGCGACGCGTCCGTCCAGTACCAGGTGTCGAAGGCGTCATAGTCGTCGTTGAACAAGAGCGGGTACCAATCACCCGAGAGGGCGCGGCCGGTGACGCCGCCGACGAGCTTGTTCCCCGAGATGAACTGCTCGGTCTGGCCGTAGCCGGCGATCGTGAATTGACCGCTGACCATCGACGCGTCGAAGCGTCCGAGCTTGGCGGGAACGATGTTCTTCGGTGCCTGGTCGAGGTAGAGGACGGCGACGTCGCGGCCGCCGTCGCCGAGCAAACCCGGGTGGGCGGGGCTCGGGGGTGCGGTGACGTACGCCTTGATCTTCACCTTCTGCTCGGGCTTCCCCACGCTGGCCCCGAAAGCGACGAAGTTGTTGAAGCCCGGGAAAGGGAGGAAGTGCCAACCGGGGCCGCCTTCGACGCAGTGGCGTGCCGTGAGGAAAACCTGAGGCGCGATCAGCGTCCCGCTGCAGCTAAATTCCTGGATCTTTGCGGGCGCGAGCTTGAAGATGATGCCCCCGACCGCGGCGAGTGCCGGGTCGTTCGTCGGCGTGCCGTCGACGATGCTTTGCTCGAGGGAACCTCCGGCATCCTGATCAGGCGCCGCGGAGCAGGCTGCGAGCAGGCTCAGCGCTAGTGCGGTTCCAACCAAACGTTGCTGCTTGTTCATGTTCATGCGCAGCCGGATAACGGACACGACGCGCGGCTTCAAGCGGTATCGGTTCCAGCGCGACTCGCTCGAGAGGTGAACGCGGGCGTTGCCTGAGCGTCACGAGCAGCTTTGCAAACCGCTCCGCATCCCGCCCCGGCCGCTCGGCGTCGCCGTGACCAGAGCAGAGCGGCTGGTCAACCACTTTGCACAAGTCGTGCACCCCTAACGGCAGAACCGCACTGATCCGTAGCCTGAATACCAGTTTGAACCGTGCCGATGGTGCAGCGATCCGCCTCTTCTCGACGTCACGAGGATCACTCCTCGGGGTCGTTCTGGGTGCACTCCTAGCGGCGTGTTCGGGCGGTAGCGAAAGGGCGCTGGTGGGAGGCTCGGGTGGCATGCCCCTCCGCCCCGTGCCGACAGTGGAGACGTGTGATCCCGGCGCCGAGCGCGAGTGCGGGATCAAGCTCGACGAACGACAAGGTATTGTCACCTGCTACATCGGCACACAAACCTGCGACGACGGTCGTTGGAGCGACTGCAGAAACGGCAGCATCACGACCAAGGCGTTGCCCGCGAGCACGCCGGCAGGTGGGTTTCGCCCGCTTGGCCTGACGAGCCCGGTCGACTGCGAAGACAACCCCTGCGATCCAGGCTGCCGGGTGTTCGAGGAGGAGCCGCCCGATCCCGTCGTGACCCCGATCACCGGGACGACCTACGACTGGGAGGTCGGTTCTCTCGCCGGCATGCCGAACGGTCTCGTGAAAAAAGGGCTGACCGAGCCGTGCGAGACTGGGTACGACTGCCAGTTCAACATGTACTGCGAGGCGCCGAGCGCAGGGAGCTGCGGGCACGGCGTTTGCGAAGAGGGTGAGGAGCTCGAAGACGGGTGCAGCGACTGCGTGACGGCGGTCTGCGACCAGAACCCCCTCTGCTGCGTGTACACGCCGGAGGTCGATACCTGCGAGCACGATCCCTGCGAGCGCGGCGACGACATGAACAACGGCTGCAACTCGTGCGTTTCGCAGATCTGCGCGGTGCATCCTCACTGCTGCACGAACGGCAACACGTGGGATGCCACCTGCGTGGCGGCCGTCTCGACCATCTGCGGCAACACCTGCGAGTGCGCCACCGGGACGACCGCCTTCAACGGCCGCTGCTACCAGCACCAAACGACGACGCGCAAGCAAAGCCAGGCACGGACGGCGTGCCAGGGGATCAGCGGCAGCAACGACTGGGACCTCGTCCGCATCGATAGCTCCGCCGAGAACACGCACGTTCGGACGTGGGGCAACACGAACAACGTCTGGATCGGCGTCTACGAAACCAGCACGAACAACATCTGGCGCTGGACGTACAACACGCCGAGCACCACCTGGAATCAGTCGAACAGCACCGGCTTCTACGTCAACTGGAAGACGGGTGAACCCGGCAGCGACCAGTGCGGCATCATGCAAAGCGGGCAGGCCGGCAAATGGGACGGCACGAGCTGCAATAACCAGTACGGGGCGGTCTGCGAGGGTCCCCCGGAGCGGATGGTCAAGGCGCCGGAGCCGCCCCACGAGTGGTCCGATGATTGCGTCGACCTCGTGGCGACCGCGTGCGACGCCACCTGCAGCACGAGCGATCCTTCGGACACGACGGGCAGCTGCACCCCCTGGTATCCCGGCGAAACGGACCCGAGCTGCACGGGCATCGACCTTGCTCTCGGCGTGCCGTGCGACGGTGTGCTCGCCGTTTGCAACCACGGCCAGACGGCCGCACCCGCGGGCATCAAGGTCGTGCATTTCCCCGCCAACTCGATGCAGTTCCCGCTCACGAACCCGAGCCTGACGCATCCGCAAGTGAAGCAGTGCACGACGGCCGAGCCCATCCCGCCCGGCGAGTGCATCAACCTGACGACCTGCCCGGGGCTCACCGGAAACCGGGAAATCATGGTGAACCCCGGAACCACGGGCGTGACGGAGTGCAGCCAACAAGACAATTGGTCGCTCTTCAGCAGCGGGACCGAGTGCGGCGGGCCGATCTGTGCTGGAGGGAGCAGCGAGGCGAGCATGATCAAGGTGCCGGTCGACATCATCGTGTCGATCGACAACTCGTACAGCATGCAGGGCGAGATCCAGTCGGTGCAGAGTCGCATCGCCACCGACTTGGCGGACATCATCGAAGCGGCCGATATCGACTACCGCGTGATCATGGTGACGCGATACGGCAACGTGTACTCGCTCAACTACGACAGCGGCACGGCGACCGATTCCGCGTATTCCGTCTGTATCGGGAGCCCCATGAGCTCGCTCGACTGCCCGACGAGCTCGGGCGACACGACCCCCGCCGTCGCCAACACGCCGCCGAATTTCTACCACCACAGCACCGACATCGGCTCGAACAACATGTGGTGCCGCCTCCTCGAGTCGTACTCGGAGCCGGACCCGTATCCGGTCTCGCGTACCGGCTGGTCCTCGGTCGCGCCGAACGGCTGGGGAGCCTTCCTGCGCGAAGAGGCCTTCAAGGTCTTCGTCGCCATCACCGACGACGACCCGCTCGCGACCAACGCGACGTACACGCACGGCGGGAGCACGCTCGACCGCGACTGCCCCAACATGCTGGGCAATGCGAACCACGACGGGACGAACGACCTCGCAGGCGCCCAGGATTTCGACGCCGCGCTGCGGACGCTGGCGCCGACACAGTTCGGCGCCGTGGGCGGAACCAGAAACTACGTCTGGTACAGCATCGCCGGCATGACGGGCGCCGAGGACGACCCACTGACGCCGAGCGATCCGGTCGAGACGCGCTGCTGCCGATTCGATCGTGGCGCGGACACGATCTGTCAGGGGACGCTGGGCACCGCCACTCAGAACGCAGCGAGCTCGGGTGTCGGGTACCAGCACCTCAGCATCCTGACCGGCGGCCTTCGCTACCCGTCTTGCTACCACGACAGCTTCGACGTGATCTTCAACGCCATCGCCGACGACGTCATCCGGACCGCGTCGGCGTCGTGCGATCTCGTCCCTGCCGGCACTTCGGCGTTCGATCCGGATCTCGCGACGGTCGTGTACACGACCGTGGTGAACAACGGCGACGTCACCACCGAGCTCACGCGCGTCGCCAACGCCGGTGCCTGCGTCAGCAACGCCTGGTACCACGACGACTCGAGCGGGACCTCGACCATCAAGCTTTGCCCGACGATCTGCGCCACGGTGCAGGCGGACACGAACGCCCGGGTGACGATGGAGCTTGCCTGCCCGTCGAGCGTCGAACCCACGACGGAGACGTTCGTCTACGCCAGCGTCTGCGACGCCGACGAAGGCGGGCAGTGGATGGACCTCGGCTACGAGGGGTCGATTCCCGGCGACGGCAACGTGATCTTCCGCGTGCGCGTGGCAAAGGACGAGGCGTCGCTCGTCGATGCCGACTGGATCGATCTTCGGACGGCGACCACCGCCCAGGAGAGCTGCGCGCTCGGCTCCGGCTGCGAGATCGACGTTTTCAACGAGCTCGGTGCGTTCGACGCCCAGTTCGCTGCGCTCGAGCTCGAAGTGACGCTCAATCCGTCGTCGACCGGTAGCGCCGTCTCGCTTTCGAGCTGGAACCTCACCTACAGCTGCAGCGACAACCAATGAGTATTCGGGGTCTGGGGACGAGGCGAGCCCTTTCGATTCGGTGCTCGTGCGTGTTCGCGGCGGCGGTCGCGCTCGCCGCGGCGTGCGGCGAAAAAAGCGACGATCCCCCCGCGGGGGTGTACGGACAGGGTGCGACGGGCGGCTCGGGTGGGTCGGTGGGGGGAGCGCGCTTCGGAGCGAGCGGTGGGCGAGGTGGCGGCACGGGCAAGGCAGGGAGCGCTTCCGGAGGGAGCTCGAGCGGCGGCGCGTCGCCGGACGGTGGCGGCAACGGTGCGGGTGAAGGGGGTGATGCTTCCGGCGGAGCTGACGACGGAGGCCATGGCGGCAGCAGCGGCACGGGCGACGGCGCGGGCAGCGGCGGAACGGCCGGCGGAGGCGGCAGCCCCCGCGCGTGCGAATCCTCTGGAACGCTGACCGACCCCAGCAGTGTGGATGCCGCCAACGACGGCCTGCAAGCCGCGCCCCCGAGTGACTGCGGGTCGAACGGTCCAGCGTTGATTCACGAGGTGACGGTGGCATCGACCGGCATGCTGGAAGTCGAGACCACCGGCGTGCCGAGGCTCGCGGTTTCGATCTCCACGGCCTGCGACGATTGGCACACCCTGGGCTGTCGCCTCGGCAGCGCATCGGCCGCCGTGACCGCGGGCGATCGCGTGTTCGTCCGTGTCGCCGGCGTCGATCCGACCGACGAAGGCTATTTTTCGCTCTCCGTGTTCTCGCGTGCTGCCGACGTGTGCGGCGACGGCTACCGGGATCCTGGCGAGGGCTGTGACGGGGGAAACGATCGGCCGGGCGACGGGTGCGACGATCGGTGCGAGGTGGAAGCAGTCGAGACGCGGGATAACGATGCGTTGGCCGATGCCGACGCGTTCGCGGCGCCGTTCTTCGGCGAGATCGGTCCCGCGGGCGACCAGGACTACGTGACCTTCGACGTGGCGAGCGCCGCCACCATCGTCGTCGAGACTCGGAGCATCGGGGACGACGCCTGTGCCCGCGGAATGCTCGACAGCCTGCTCGAGCTTTACGACGCCGACGGCGACCTGCTCGCCATGGACGACGACAGCGGCGACGGCAACTGTTCCCGCGTTTCCATCACGACCGCGCAGCCGGTCACGTACCACGTGCGCGTCGCCGCCTCTCCGAGCGGCGACACGCCGACGTTCCCGTACGAGCTCGTGATCACCGGTCTGCCGTAGTCGTGGAGGCCGCTCTGCGGCGCGGCGCCACCGCTCAGGCGACCTGCGATACCCCGTTGCCTGCGGTCGGCGTGAACTCGCGCGTCGGCTTCGGGAAGCCGCACGACGTCCCGTCCGTGTGCTCGACCTCGCCTTCCCACGGGAGCTGGTAGCGCTCCGCGACGAGGTCTTTCATGTAGGTGTAAGGGCAATCGCGCGCGCCGCCGCGCACGGCGACGTAGCCGCGATGGCCCAGCTGATAGATGTTGTTTTCGACGCCCCAGGTGCGGCGCGCTTCGCGCACGAGATCGGGCCGAACCTCGGCGCACACGATCTCGTCGGGGCGGCCGCCGCCCGCCGCCATCGGCACCCCGTCGAAGCCGACGATCATCGCCTCGCCCATCGAGTCGAACGTGCCGTCGCTCCCCGACATGCAGACGGAGGCGGTGACCATCATGTTCTGGAACGCGTTCGCCTGATTGGTGATCTGCCAGGCATGTCGAATCGGCGCCGTGTAGCCCGCCGTTCGAACCATGATTTCGGCGCCCTTATAGGCGCATTCGCGCGCCATCTCGGGGAACATACCGTCGTGGCAGATGATCAGCGCGAGCTTGGATCCCTTCGGGCCGTCGCAGACCGGAATGCCGAGGTCTCCGGGCTCCCACGGTTCCACCGGAACCCAGGGATGGAGCTTGCGGTAGTAGAGCCGAATTTCTCCGGTAGCGTCGACGATGATGCCGCTGTTGTACGGATTGCCCGTGGGGTTTTTTTCCATGAAGGAGAAGCAACCCCAGATGTCATGCTCGAAGCACGCCGCGCGAAGGAGCGTGACCTCCGGACCGTCGAGCGTGCACATGAGCTCGGGATTCGTGTCCATCGAGAGCCCGTGCAGCGAGTACTCGGGGAACACCACGAGATCCATGCTCGGGTAGCCGCGCCGTGCCTTGCCGACGAGCGCTGCGACGCGCTCCGACTGCTTGAGCAAATCATCCGGCGTGACGACGTTCGGCAGCTGCAGCTGGACGAGGCCGATCACCACGCCGTTCTTCGTCTTGTTCAGGCCACCAAGTCCGCTCATCGCTTGCCTCCGAACGCCATGGCGAGACCCTCCGTCGATGCGCGTTTCCGGGGGATGTCGGCCGCGAGACCCCCGATCGACCGCGCTCGCGCCCGGGCTGCGGCGACCCGCCGCCGCTCCGTCCCCTCAGAGTGCAAACGACGAGGGCAACAAGCCCCGCTTCACCAGCACATCGACGATGGCAGATGCGACCACTTCCGGGTCGGTCGTGTCGAGGGAAACCACGAGATCCGGCGCCGTCGGCGGCTCTTCGGTTGGGTGCGTGTGCCCCGGTCCGTACACGCCGCGTGCGTCGCGGGTCCGCCGCTTCTCCAGCGAGGTCGCGACGTGGATCTCGACGAACCGCTGCGTCCCTACGGTCTCTCGTATCGCCTCGCGGTCACCGCGAATGGGTGACGCATACGAGAAGATCGCAACGACACCGGCGTCGGTGAAACGGCGCGCCAGCTCCGGCGTCTGCCAGGGGCTCGAGCCGTCCGGCTGCATCCATTTGGAGAGGCCGTCGTCGGGGTCGACCACCATCGCGAACCGCTTGAGGTCGAACAGGCGTCGTTCGAGCGCGTAAGCGATCGCGGTCTTACCCGTGGCGGGCAGGCCGGTCAGCCACACCGTGCAGCCCTTCTGGCCGAGCCGCTCGCTCCGTTCGTCCGCCGTCACGCTCGAGCTCACCGGGCCGAGCGCCGGCGGTCGCTGTGACTCGGTGTACGGCTCCGCCGCGCCGCCCTCCAGGATCATCCCGGCCGCGACCGTGTTGTTCGTCAGCTGGTCGATCAGGATGAAGGCGCCGGTCGCACGATTCTGCTTGTAGGGATCGACGTAGATCGGCCGCTGGCAAATGACGGTGACGCGGCCGATGTCGTTCAGGACCAGGCGCGTGGCCGGCGATTGCGTCAGCGTTTCGAGGTCGGTGGTGTAGGCGACCTGCTCGACGTTGGCGCGGACGCGCTGGGTCGTGTGCTTGAGCAGGTAGCTCGCTTGCCGGTCGAGGGCGCGCTCGCTCATCCACACCAGCATCGCGTCGAAACGTTGCGCCATCTCCGGCACGTCGTTCGGGTGCACGAGCATGTCGCCGCGGCTCACGTCGACCTCGTCGGTCAGGCGGATGGTGACGCTCATCGGAGCGAAGGCTCGCGGCAGCGCGCCTTCGAAGGTGTCGATGCTCGCCACGGTCGACATCTTCTTCGACGGCAAGACCATGATCGGATCGCCCTGCTTGACGACGCCGGAGGCGATCACGCCGGAAAAGCCGCGGTAGTCGAGGTCCGGTCGCAGCACCGATTGCACCGGAAAGCGGAAATTGCGCTGATTGAGCGCGCTCGAGACGGGCGCGGTCTCGAGGTGCTCGAGCAGCGTCACGCCGTCGTACCAGGGCATCGCGCTCGTCCGGTGGACGACGTTGTCGCCGGCGAGCGCGCTGATCGGAATGAAAACCGTGCCGTGAAAGCCGAGCTGGGCGACGAAGTCGGCGAACGCCTCGCGGATGGCGAGGAAGCGCGCCTGGTCGTACCCGACGAGGTCCATCTTGTTGATGCAGACGGCGAGGTGCGGGATGCCGAGCAGAGACGCGATGTAAGCGTGACGCCGCGACTGATCGAGCACGCCGAGCCGCGCGTCGATCAGCACCACCGCGAGGTCCGCCGTCGACGCGCCGGTCGCCATGTTCCGCGTGTACTCGACGTGGCCCGGCGTATCGGCGATGATGAACTTTCGCTTCGCCGTCGAAAAGTAGCGGTACGCGACGTCGATGGTGATGCCCTGCTCGCGCTCGGCCTTCAGGCCGTCGGTGAGGAGCGAGAGGTCGAGGTCGCGCCCGGCCTTGCTGGAGGCGCGTTTCACGGCCGAAAGCTGGTCCTCGTAGATGCCGTGGGTGTCGAACAAAAGCCGGCCGATCAGCGTCGACTTCCCGTCGTCGACCGAGCCGACGGACGTGAAGCGAAGCAGCTCCTTGTTCTGGTGCTGCTCGAGGTAGCCGAGGATGTCCTTTTGGATCAGCTCGCGCTCGTCGGCCATCAGAAGTAGCCCTCGCGCTTCTTGGTCTCCATCGACCCTTCCTCGTCGAAGTCGATCAGGCGACCCTGGCGTTCCGAATACTTGGTGAGCAGCATCTCGCGAATGATCTCGGGCAGGGTGGTGGCCTGGGAACGGATCGCGCCGGTGAGCGGGTAGCAGCCGAGGGTGCGGAAGCGGACTACCTCCATGCGCGGCTTCTCACCCGGCTGGAGCGGCAGCCGATCGTCGTCCACCATCAGGAGTGTCCCCTGACGTTCGACGACGGGCCGCGCAGCCGCGTAGTAGAGCGGCACGATCGGGATCTTTTCGAGGTAGATGTAGAGCCAGATGTCGAGCTCGGTCCAGTTCGACAGCGGAAACGCGCGGATGCTCTCGCCCTTGTTGATCTTGGCGTTGTAGAGGTTCCACAGCTCCGGCCGCTGGTTTTTGGGATCCCATTGCCCGTAGCGATCGCGGAAGGAATAGATGCGCTCCTTCGCGCGTGACCGCTCCTCGTCGCGCCTCGCTCCGCCGAACGCGGCGTCGTAGCCGCCTTGCGCGAGCGCCTGGAGCAGCGCCTGCGTCTTCATCACCTGGGTGTACTTGTTGCTACCGTGGTCGAACGGGTTGATGCCGTCCTTCACGCCCTGCTGGTTCGTGTACACCTTGAGGTCGAAGCCGAGCTCCTTCGCGAACGCGTCGCGGAACTCGATCATGGCCTTGAACTTCCACGTCGTGTCGATGTGGAGCAGCGGGAAGGGGAGCGTGCCGCGGTGGAACGCCTTCCGCGCGAGGTGCACCATCACCGAGGAGTCTTTGCCGATCGAGTAGAGCATCACCGGGTGCTCGAACTCGGCGGCGACCTCGCGCAGGATGTGGATGCTCTCGGACTCGAGGGTCCGGAGGTGACTCAGCCGGCCCTCGAGCAGGCGATCAGCCGACGGAACAGGCGGCATGGCGCCAGGCGTTCTAGCACCTAATCAATCGGGTATGTCGGGTATGCAGAACCCCATGAATTGATTGACTAAAATCCCTGTGCGAACGCTCAGGGCGGGGGGATCCGCATCGAGGAGGTGATCGTTCCCGCCCCGTGGCAACTGCAGCTTCCGGTCGTCATCGAATAGGAGGCCTGGCCCGGCATCGAGGTCGTGGTGCACGCGCCCGCGGTGCTCGCCTTGCAGTAGTAGATCCACGACGTGCCCTGGCGCAGCATCGCCGCGTAGCCGGTCACGGCGGCGTCCGTATAGATCTCCTTCACGGTCATTGACCCGTTGTCGTGCGGGTTCGCCGCTGCGCCTTTCCCGGCCGCGTACGACGTGCGCAGGGTCTTGTTGTACCAAATCTGGGTTCTCCCATGAAGCGAAGGGCCGTCCGCAGGTGCGGCGGCGTCCGGCGCCCAGTCCGCGCCCTTGTACTCGAGCGCGGCGAAGAACGCCTCGAGCCCGGCCTGCGAGGTGTCCGCCGGCCAGTCCATCGTTCCTGAGCTGGTTCCGGCACCGCCGCCGGTCGAGCCGCCCGTGCCCGCGCCGCCGCCGGTCGAGCCACCCGTGCCCGCACCGCCTCCGGTCGCGCCACCGGCGCCGCCGCTCCCTCCCGTCGTACCGCCTGCCCCGGCCGTGCCGGCGGGAGGGGGATCGTCCTCGCCGCCACAGGCGAAGGCGAGCGGGAGCGAGACGAGGACAACGGCGAGGCTAGCGACGGGGAAGTTCCGCATGGGGCGTCCTTTCGGAAATAGAGCGGCGCGACGGCACCGAATAAGTAGCACAAGGGCGGGGACATCAATCATGGTTCGACCGCCCCGAGGCCTTTGAAGGAGTCGCGGCAAATTCGTCAAGGAACCAGGCGAGGGACCTGGATATTCCTGGCGATGGCCACACGTCGCAAATACTCCGTACGTGGCACCGTGTACGCACCCAGCGATTCGAGGTGTGGGGTCACGAACTGCACGTCGAACAAGGTGACGCCGGCCGCGAACAGGCGCCTGACGGCGGTGACGAGTGCGACCTTGGAGGCGGAGGTTTCGCGGTGGAACATGCTCTCGGCGGCGAAGAGCGCGCCCCGTTGCACGCCGTAGAGGCCACCGACCAGGCGCTCGCCGTTCCACACCTCGATGCTGAGCGCGTGGCCGAGCTCGTGCAGGCGGGTGTAGGCGGCGACCATCTCGGGGAGGATCCAGGTGCCGCCCTCGCGCTGCTCGCCGCACTCGATCATCACGCGCTCGAACGCTCGATTGAACGTCACGCGGAAACGCTCTTGCCGGAGCTCGCGGGCGAGGCGCTTCGACACGTGCAAGGATGCGACGTCGATCACCGCGCGCGGATCGGGGCTCCACCAGAGCGGCGGGAGCCCTTCGGAGTACCAGGGGAAGATCCCGCGCTCGTAGGCAAGGAGCAGGCGCTCGGGTGACAGATCGCCGCCGACCGCGACGAGCCCCTCGGCGTTCGAGCGCTCGGGATCCGGAAACTCGAGCGGGCCGCCCGGGGCGATCACGGCGGGGCGGCGGCGTGAGGCCATGCTCAGCAGGCCTTGTGCACGCCGCTCGGGAAGATTTTCCCGGGGTTCAACAGCTCGCCGGGATCGAATACGCGCTTCAGATCGCGCTGCAGGCTGATCAGGTCGGGCGACTGCTCGAGCGGCAGGTACGGCGCCTTGAGCACGCCGATGCCATGCTCGCCGCTCAGCGTGCCGCCGAGCCTGATGACCTCGCGGAACAGGCCTTCGATCGCGCGCTCGACGGCGGGGACCTCGGACTCGTCGTCCCACAGGAAATTCACGTGCAGGTTGCCGTCGCCGGCGTGGCCGTAGGTGAGCGTCTTCACGCGCTCGCGTTCGCTGAGGACGGCGACATGCTCGAGCAGGGCGACGATGCGGCTTCGCGGCACGACGACGTCCTCGCTGAGCTTCTTCTTGGCGAGCTTGCGGACGGCGTGGCTCATGTCGCGGCGCGCAGCCCAGAGCCGTTCGCGCTGGGCGGCGTCCTGCGCGACCAGGACCTCGAGCGCACCGGCCCCGTCA
>Ga0315910_10004337_pt1 | contig 11890 bp, 9 predicted proteins | sample EdamamesoilMG_FD_204470 | JGI IMG/M metagenome (GOLD analysis project Ga0315910, IMG submission 204470) | Garden soil microbial communities collected in Santa Monica, California, United States - Edamame soil | ecosystem: Environmental > Terrestrial > Soil > Garden | place: USA: California... | reverse complement strand
GCGGCGGCGCTGGGCAAAGGCGAGGTGTGGCAAGGCCGCATCCAGAGCGTGCGCACGAGCGGGATGAGCTACGACGAGGACGCCACGCTGGCGCCCATCCGCGACGACGGGGGCCAGCAGGTGGGCTGCGTCGCCGTCAAGCGCGACGTGACGGAGCAGCTCGCGCTCGAGGAGCAGCTGCACCAGGCCCAGAAGCTCGAGGCGGTAGGCCAGCTCGCGGGCGGCATCGCGCACGACTTCAACAACCTGCTGCACGTGATCCAGGGGCACACGCACATGCTGCAGGGCTTGCACTACGGCGACATGCCGCGCAGCGACGACGTCCACGAAATGCTCGGGGAAATCGAGAAGGCCGCGGGCCGCGCGGCAACGCTCGTGCGCCAGCTCCTGGCCTTCAGCCGCAAAGGCGGCGCCGAGTTCACCGAGCTACGCCTCGACGAGCTGCTCGCAAAGAGTCAGGTGCCGCTGCAGCGCCTGCTCGGAGATAACATCCAGCTGATGCTGACCCGTCCCGCAGGCGAGGTCACCATCTTTGGTAACCAGGCGCAGCTCGAGCAGATGCTGACGAACCTGTGCTTGAACGCACGGGACGCGATGCGTCCGGGCGGCTACTTGCACATCGCCCTGGCCGCGACGATCGAGTCCGAGCTGCCCCCGCTGTTTCGCGGCCAGCGCGCCGACTCCTACGTGCGCCTGACGGTGCGAGACGACGGCAGCGGCATGACCCGCGACGTGCAACGCCGCTTGTACGAGCCGTTCTTCACTACCAAAGCCGCCGGCGAAGGCGTGGGGCTGGGCCTGGCGACGGTGTATGCCATCGTGCAGGCCCATCAGGGTTTCATCCAGTCGAGCTCGGTGCGAGGTCAAGGCACCACGTTCGACGTGTACCTGCCGCGCACGGAAGACGAGCCACCGAGCATGCGTCCCGGCATCCGCGAGCGCGTCGAGGGCCGCGGGCGGCTGGCGCTGGTCGCCGAGGACGAGCCGGCCGTGCTGCAGCTCACATCGTGCTACTTGCGCCAGGCTGGCTTCGAAGTGATCGTCGCGACGAGCGGGCCTGAAGCCGAGGCGCTGCTCGACGAGCGCGGCGCCGAGCTGGCGCTGGCGGTGCTCGACGCGGTGATGCCGGGTTTTGGTGGCCAAGGCGTGTACCAAGCGATGAAGGATCGAGGTCTCCGCGCGCCCGTCATCTTCGTGACCGGCTACGACTATCAGACGCTGGCGGGGTCGACGGCGGACGAGCGCGTCTCTCTGCTGCGCAAACCTTTCGGTCAGAGCGAGCTGCTCGACCAGGTGGCACGTTTGCTGGGTGAGCCCACGTGAGCGCCGGCGACACGACGGACGACCCGGACGAGCTCTCGCTCCAGGAGCGCTACGCTCCCCATAACGCCTGCTTCGGCTGCGGCCCCGCGAACGCCAAGGGCTTGCGCCTGCGCAGCTTCGCCACGGCGGACGGCGTGCGCGCCACGTTCGTGCCCGAGCCCCATCACGAAGCGTTTCCGGGCGTGCTCAATGGCGGCATCATCGGCGCCCTGCTCGATTGCCACAGCAACTGGACTGCGGCGTTCACGCTGATGCAGCAGCAGGGCGAGCCGTCGCCCCCGTGCACGGTGACCGCCGAGTTCCATGTCAAGCTGCGCGCGCCCACGCCGACGGGACGCCCGCTGGCGTTGCTGGCCCGCCCGACCTCGACCACCGCCGACCGCTGCACCGTCGATGCAGAGCTATCGTGCGACGGCAAAGTCACGGCGACCTGCCGCGGGACGTTCGTTGCTGTCAAAGAGGGGCACCCCGCGTATCATCGCTGGTAACCACAACCCGCGCAGAACGACGAGGCGCTCATGCTATTTCCGACCACACTCGTGGGCAGCTACCCACAACCCGATTGGCTCATCGATCGCAAGAAGCTCGCTGGGCGCTTTCCGCCGCGCGTCCGCGCCCGAGAGCTCTGGCGTATCCCCGAGGCCTTCCTGGAGGAGGCTCAGAACGACGCCACGCTGCTCGCGATCCGGGCGCAAGAGGCCGCCGGCATCGACATCGTGACGGACGGCGAGATCCGGCGCGAGAGCTACAGCAACCGCTTCGCGACGGCCCTCGAAGGGGTGGATCTCGACAACCCGGGCACCGCGCTCGACCGCTCGGGGCACCCGAACCCCGTGCCGCGCATCGTCGGAAAGATCCGGCGCAAGCACGCGGTGGAGGTGGAGGACCTGCTCTTTCTGAAGCGGCACACGACGCGCAAGGTGAAGATCACCGTGCCCGGTCCGTTCACCATGGCGGAGCAGGCGCAGAACGACTTCTACCCGAGCTCGGAGGCCGCGGCGCTCGACTACGCCGCCGCGGTGAACGAGGAGATCAAGGACCTGTTCGCGGCGGGCGCCGACATCGTGCAGATCGACGAGCCCTACATGCAGGCGCGCCCGCAGAAGGCGCGCGAGTATGGCCTCGCCGTCGTCAATCGCGCGCTCGAGGGCATCACCGGCAAGACGGCGCTCCACATCTGCTTCGGTTACGCCGCCATCATCCACGAGCGGCCCTCGGGCTACTCGTTCTTGCCCGAGCTCGCCGGCTGTAGCTGCAAGCAAGTCTCGCTCGAGACGGCCCAGTCCAAGCTGGACTGCTCGGTGCTGGCGGGCCTCGCGGGCAAGCAGATCATGGTCGGCTGCATCGACCTGTCCGACATGACGGTGGAGACGCCGGACGTCGTGGTCGCACGCATCGAGCGCGCGCTCGAGTTCGTCAAACCCGAGGACGTCATCCTCGCGCCCGACTGCGGCATGAAGTACCTGCCGCGCGACGTGGCTTTCGGAAAGCTCTCGTCGATGGTGACCGCGGCGCGCCGCCTGCGCGAAAAATACGCCGCGAGCTGACCCCCAGCCGCGGGTGCTTTTTGGCCCGCCGCGTACGGCCTGTCGTGCGCGGCGCGCCTCAGCCTGAATTTCGCGAGATGCGGGCAAAGATGCGAGAGAACGGCCATGACACGCTAGGAGGTGCGAAATTCAGGCTCAGGCGGGGACGCTAGCCCGAAACATTCGCGCGCACCGACGGCGCAGCGCTCGCGCGGCACGCGCTCGGCTGCCGACAACGGCTTGCCGCCCCGGCGTGGGGCCGCTATCCCTGTGGGGTATGCCCGAACAGCGCAGCCACATCCCGAGCGACGGCGACCCGAGCGGTATCGTCGATTTGTACAGCGACACGGCGACGCAGCCCACGGCGGCCATGCGCGAGGCCATGCTGTCCGCCCCGCTCGGCGACGAGCAGCGCCGCACCGACCCCACCGTGCGCGCCCTCGAAGAGCGCATCGCACAGGTGTTGGGCAAGGCGCGCGCCGTGTTGATGCCGTCGGCGACGATGGCCAACCAGATCGGCCTCGCCCTGCATTGCGCCCCCGGCGACGAGGTCATCTGCCACAAGAGCGCGCACGTCATCAACAGCGAAGGCGGCGGCCTGGCGGCGAACGCCGGCATTCAGGTGCTCGCGCTGCCGGGTGAGCGCGGCATCTTCGACAGCGAGGCCGTGCTCGGCGCGCTGCGTATCGACGATCCACACCAACCGGCGAGCCGCGCCGTGGTGATCGAGAACACCAGCAACGGCGGCGGCGGCAGCGTCTGGCCCGACGAGGCCTTCTTCGGCGTCAGCGGGCTGTGCCAGGAGCGCGGCCTCGCGCTGCATATCGACGGCGCGCGGCTCTTCAACGCGGCCGTCAAGCGCGGCGTCACGCCGGACTACTGGGGGCGGCATGCGCGCAGCGTCCAGGTGTGCTTCTCGAAGGGGCTGGGTTGCGCGTTCGGCGCGGTGCTCGCGCTCGACGAAGATCTCGAGCACCGCGCTCGCCGGCTCAAGCAGCGCATGGGCGGCTCGCTTCGCCAGGCCGGGATCGTGGCGGCGGGCATGCTGCACGCGCTCGACCACCACGTCGAACGCCTCGCCGACGATCACCGTCGCGCGGCGCGCCTGGGTGAAGCGCTGGCCCGCTTCGAGGCGCTGGAAGTGCCACCGGTCGAGACCAACATCGTCTACTTCCGGTATCGGCGCGGCAAAGCGGCCGATCTCGCCAGCCGGCTGCGGCAGCAGGGTGTTCTGGTCTCCCATGTGGGCGCCGACCGGCTGCGCGCATGCACGCACCTCGGCATCACCGACGCCGCGCTGGAGCGCGCCATCCGGGGCTTCGGCGCCGCGCTCGCCTGACGCGCGCGAGCGGGACCCTGCTCGCGCGCTTTCCCTGCGATTTCGGGGCTCGGTCGCAGGCCAGTGGGCCATTTTTTGCTTCCCCATTGTGGGGGCCAAAGCTGCGCGGTAACTTGCCGACCCCTACCCGCCTTGGAGAGTTGAAACCCGCATGGCTCGAGTGACCGTCGAAGACTGTCTGGATCAAGAAGAAAACCGCTTCGCGTTGGTGCTCCTCGCAGCCAACCGTACGCGTCAGCTCATGAAGGGCGGGCAGCCGCTGGTGCGTGGCAACAACAAGAGCGCGGTCATGAGCCTGCGCGAGATCGCCGACGGCAAGGTGCGCTTCCACCGCGAAAGCCAAGAGGTCGTCCGCGAGTGGCTGGACGAGCGCGGCGTCGAGATGCGCTGAGCTCGTCTCGCTAGCGCGGCCGAGCCGTTCGGGGCGACCACCAGGTCGCCCCGTTTTCGTTTTGTCTGACGATCTATCGCGCGCGGACGCCCGCGCGACGAGCCGAGCTCGCCGCGCGGAGCGCTAGAGGCTGCTCACCAGTCCACGCGGAAGCGGACGCCCGCGGTGCGCGGCGGGTTGAAGAAGCGCAGGTTGAGCGTGGGCGTCGTGATGATGCTCGTGGAGTAGGCGATGTTGCCGACGTTGTTCACGAAGGCGTTGATCGAGATGCGCCCGTCCGGGTGCTTCCAGCCGGCGCCGATGTCGAAGCGGGTGTAGGTCGGCACGACGTCGGTGAAGCGCTGCTGCAGCGACTCGTTCGCGTTCAAGCGGTTGTACAGACCCGGCGACTGCGGAGCCTCGCCCTCGGCGGGCTGCATCATTCGGCCGTCGCCGTTGTAGACGCTCATGTAGTGCTGGCTGCGCGTCTGCGCCTGGACGACCCAGTCGAACGAGCCAAACGACGTGAAGATGAGCTGCGACAGCGTGTAGTTGAGCGTGACGCGCGACACGCGCGGCAGCCAGTTGCCGCCGAGATCCACCACCCAGTTCTCGGCCGCGTTGTTCGAGGGATAGGTGTAGGTGGTCAGCGTGTCGTCGGCGAACTTCGCGTCCATCAGCAGCACGTGCAGCTCGGCCTCTAGCCCCAGCGGCAAACGCAACGTCGCGTCGACGTCGAGGCCGTAGATGGGGGTCGTGGTCGGCGCGTTCTGACGAACGGCCGAGTTCGGCGCCGCTTGGTTGGCGTTCTCGATGTCCCCGCTCGCGGTGTCGCCACCCACGCCGACGATCGTCTGGAACACGAGATCGTCGTAGCGATACAGGAAGGCCGAGCCGTTCAAGCGCAGGTTACGGTTGAAGAACGTGTTCTTGCTGCCGAGCTCGAACGCCAGCACGCTCTCGGGGTCGTACTCCGAGTTGTACAGCTCGCCCACCACGCCCGGCGCCGGCGGCGCGGTGTCGTTGAAACCGCCCGCTTTGTGCCCCGTCGTGACCGTGAAGTAGAGCAGGCTGTCTTTCGTCAGATCGTATTCGACGCCCAGGCGCCAGTCGACGAAGTCGTTCTCGACGTCGTTGTTCTGCGGCACCGCGTTGTAGAACTGGCTGCTCAAGGTGGGGCGAACACCGTTCGTGCAGCGCATGCCGACGCCGTCGGCGTTCGGCACGACACGCGCCTGCCCCTCGGGCGGGTCGTTGCAGATGGCCTGCGGCAGCGTGTCGCGCGCGCCGAAGCTGTCGACGCCATTCAAGAACAGGTTCACCCGGTCCTCGATCGTGCCGTTGAAGTTACCCTGCGCGTCGCGCGGGAAATCGTACAGCGTGCGGTTCAGCCCCTCCGGCTTGTAGCCGGGGGTGCCGAAGCGGTTCTCGCCGCCGGGGAAGTTCTGGTGCAGCGCCCACAGGCCGTCGTGACGGCTCTTGCTCTCGTGCGTGTAGCGCAGACCGCCGAGCGCGCGGAACGTCTCGGTGACGTCGAAGGTGGCGTCGACATAGGCCGCGTAGGACCCACCCTGCACGTCGGGCATGTTGAACTCGGCGCCGCCGAAGCCGTTGGCCGGGTCGGACACCTGCCCCGAGAACACCTGCTGCTGCTCGTCGAAGAAGAAGCCGCCCGCCGTCCAGCGCAGGCGAGCGTCGTCCGGCGCGAACGCGCGGATCTCGCCGATGAACGACTGCGAGCGCGTGTCCCAGAAGCCGTTGGTGTAGGCATCGGGCAGATCGGGGTTCGAGAAATCGTAGCCCGGGGTGACGGCGCCGGCGTTGGCGCCGGTGACCTGCTCGTAACGCAGCCAGCGATAGCTGGCGAGGCCTTGCACGATGACGGGGCCCGCGTCGTACGTCACCTCGCCACGGACGCCCTGGTGGATCAGGTCCGTCGAGGGGTGCATGCCGCGGTAGTACACGCGCCGCGGGTTCTCCAGGTCGCCGATGTCGAACGGGATGCCGACCGGGTTGGTCGCGCTCGAGGGCGTGCCGTCGGGGGCGGTCAGCGCGCCCGTCGTGTCGGTGGCCGTGAGCGGCCCCTGGAAGTTCGCGCCCAGGTAACCGGTGCCGCCTTCGCGCGTCAGGTCGTACCCCACCAGCACTTGCAGGGGCTTGACCGGCTGAAACAGGAGCTGCGCGCGCAGGGCGTATGCGTTGGCGTTTTCGGCCGGCGTCAGGTCGTAAATGGGACCGGCGTTCACGTAGTACGGGTCGTGCACCTCGGAGAAGCCGGCGACGCGAACCGCTAGCGTCTCGCCGATCGGGATGTTGACCATGCCCTGGTAGCGCCGCTGAGCAAACGTGCCGAAGGTCGCCTCCGCGTTGGCCCCAAACTCGCTGAGCTTGGGCCGCGCCGACACGATGTTGACGGCGCCGCCCATGGCGTTGCGGCCGCGCAGCGTGCCCTGGGGACCGCTGTTCACCTCGACGCGCTCGATGTCGAAGAACATCGAACCTACGCCGCGGGGGCGCGGGATGTACACACCGTCCACGTGCAAGGCGACGGCGGGGTCACCGAGCTCGGTGTTGTTGTCGGAGCCGACGCCGCGGATGTAGACCTCGGTGTTGCCTTCCTGCACACCGATCTGCAGGCCCGGCACCATCGCGGCCATCTCGCGCGCGTTGGTGATACCGACGGAGGCGAGCTTGCTCTCCGAGAACGAGGCGGCGACGCCCGAGTAGTCCTGCAGATCCTTGCGGCGGCGATCGACCGTGACCACGACCTCGTCGAGCTCACCCTCGCCCGGCGTGGCTTCGACGTCGCCGACCTCGAGCGACGGGTCGTCGAGCGGCAGCGCCTCATCCAGGCCCGGCTCGGCTGCCGCCGGATCCGCCGGCGCCTCGGCGCTGCCCGACGGCGGCGCGGGCTCGTTCGCGGCCGGCACGTCCTCGTCCGCGGGCTCCTGCGCGAGCGCGCTCGTGGACAGCAGCGAGGTGGACAGCAGGAAGGTGCCGACGGCACCGAGCCTGCTGACGAGAGACGCGCCTTCGGGGCGGCCCAGACCAACGGACCACCGACGCTGCCGAGGCACGCCTCCCGCGTGGAGAGGTCCGCTCGTGCTCGCGCCCACAATCAATGCCTTCATCTCGTGTCCTGCCTCGGTCTCGTTGGTGTCTCGAACGGCGCGCCTTGCAGCCGCGAGCCAGCGTATTCGCGGGGTAACCGGGGCAGGCTTTCTCAGTCAAGCTTTCCCGCGGGTGCGCTCTCCTGCGCTGGCGCACGCGATCCCGCCCAGCGCGCCTCGATCTCGCGACGCCGCTCGTCCGCCGCCTCGCCGCGCTGCGCGGTCGTGTCGCATCGCGCCAAGCGAGAGCGCCGGGTCGAGATGTCCCCGGTCACGCTGCGTCCGGACGCGACGTGGCGAGGTTCCACACGCGCCTACACCGAACCCAGCGGCCCGCTCGAGCCCGATCTCGCTTGACGAGGACGCAGCCTTCTGCGCGAGTCAGCTGCGTATCGCGGGAGCTGGCATGAAGGTCCTGTACATCGGTGGCAGCGGCGAGATTTCGTACGCTTGCGTGCTCGAGAGCGCGAAGCTCGGGCACGAGGTGACGGTCCTCAACCGCAATCGAACCGAGCAAGCGCTGCCAGCGAACGTGCGCCAGCTCACGGGCGATCTCGACAGCGAGGCCGCATATGCCAGCGTCGCCAACGAGACGTTCGACAGCGTGTGTCAGTTCTTCGCGTTCGACACGGCGCGCGTCGAGCGCGACGTGCGGACGTTCGCGGGCCGCACCGGCCAGTATCTGTTCATCTCGACGGCGTCGGCCTACCACAAGCCGATCGATCGCTTCGAGCGCATCACCGAGCAGACGCCGCTCGAGAACCCGTTCTGGGAGTACAGCCAGAAGAAGGCTCGAGCCGAAGCGCGGTTGTTCGAGGCGCACGCGCGGGGGGTGCTGCCCGTCACCGTGGTGCGTCCGAGTCACACCTACCGGCGGCGGCTGCCGAGCGCGCTCGGCGGCGGAGACTGGACCGCCCGGCGTATGCTCGAAAACCGCAAGGTGATCGTCCATGGCGACGGGACGAGCCTGTGGACCGTCACCCACGCCAGCGACTTCGCGCGTCCGTTCGCGCGCTTGCTCGGCAACCCGCGGGCCCTCGGCGAGGCCTTCCACATCACGGGCGAGAACGTGCACACCTGGGACGAGATCTTCGCCGAGCTCGGTCGGGCGCTGGGCACGAGCCCGCGCATCGTCCACGTCGCGAGCGACACCTTGGTGCGCTACGAGCCGGCCTGGAGAGGGCCCCTGCACGGGGACAAAGCCCCCTCCACGCTCTTCGACAACGCCAAGGTGCGTGCGGTGGCAGGCGAGTTTCCGACCACCGTGTCGCTGAAAGACGGCTTCGCCGCCGCCGCGCGCGAAGTCCGGCGCCGGCTCGAGCAGGGCGCGGGGCTGGATCCCGCGCTGGATGCAAAGGTCGATCGCATCATCGCCGAGCAAGAAGGCGTCGCGATTGTCGGCTGAGGCGCGCCCTCGCTCAAACATTTCCAGAGCTCGGCGACGAGCAGGAGCGCGCCGCGGTGCTAAGCTACCGGGGCGTGACGGAAACGACCCTCTTCGAAGAGCTCGGCGGCGAGCCGGTGCTGCGCAGCATCATCGCCCGCTTCGTCGATAGGATGTTCGACGACGCCATGATCGGCTTCTTTTTCCGCAAGGCCGATCGGCAGCGCGTCAAGGACAAGGAGTACGAGCTCGCGGCGGCACACCTCGGTGCCCCCGTGTTGTACACGGGCAGGCCCATCCAGGCCGTTCACGCCGTGCACCCCATCATGGGCGGGCAGTTCGCGCGCCGGCTCACTCTGTTGCAGCGGACGCTCGAGGAGGCCGGGGCGCCGCTCGCCGTCGTCCAGCACTGGATGGCCCACACCGAGAGCTTGCGAGCCCACGTCACTCGCGACGCGAGCGGCGAGTGTGTCGGGCCAGCGCCACAGCGGCCCGGTGGGCGCCCCCTGCCGCTCACGGCCGCCCGCGGCGGCGCGGGCGCGCGAGGTAAAGCCTGACCGTGCGGGCGCGGCGGCCCGCCCCGCCCGGCGCGCGGATCGAGCCGTTCGGGCTGCTCCTCGGCGCCGTGGCGCTGGCGTGTGCAGGCAGCGGCGATGCCGCTCGCGCGGCCGGCGACGACCCGCGTTCGTTCCAGCCGCCCGAGCCGGCGCCCAGCCCGGTCGCGGAGCGGCGCGTGAAGCGCATCACGGAGCGCGAGCCCCAGGCGCCGCCGGCCGCCGCCGGCCCGAGCGCAGCGGAGCCGGAGGGCGGCACCGCGCTCGGCACCTTCCGCAACACCTATTACAACTTCCCCAGTCAGCGAAACTACTCCGGCCGCCGCGTGACGGTGTTCGGCGCGCGCTGCCAACCGCTCGCAGACGTGCCGATCACGTTCCACGACACCCTGTGTGTGCAGGGCAGCGGCTCGCTGGCGAGCGGCGTCACGCTGAGCTTTGCCCGGCGCGGCTGCAGCTGCGCTCGCACCTGCCCGCGCACGGGACAACAGATCTGCTTCGACGCGCTCGATCGCGAACGCTTCCCGTGGGGGCGCGGCGCCGCCGGCACCCCCATCGCCCCCTTTCGCTCGGTGGCGGTCGACATCGGCGTCATCCCGCTCGGAACGCCCATCTTCATCCCCGAGCTCGTCGGGCTACCGACCGAGGCAGACGGCACGGGGCACCACGACGGCTGCTTCGTCGCGGAGGACCGCGGTATCCAGGTCGTCGGACGGCACGTGGACGTCTTCACGGGCGCAGTCGAGATGACGCGCTTGTGGGACGGCCTCGTGCCGACGAACCAGGGCGTGAGCGTCTACGTCGACAGCCCCCGCTGCCCGCCCCGCTGAGCCTGAATTTCAGGCTGCACCAGCGAAGGCGGACCCGGGCGCCGCCGCTCAGGCCTGGACGGCGCCGGCGAAGAGCCAGCGACCGCCGACCAGCTTGACCGTGTGTCGCTCCCGGCGTGGGGCGTCGCCCTCCTCGCTCGCGAGCGAGACGTCGACCTCGGCCACGTCGCCCTTCTTCTCGCAGCCGATGAGCTCGAGCTCGACCGGCGGATCCTCAGCCGCGGTGCCGGCGGCCTGGGAGGCCTCCGGGTGGAGCGATTTGACCAGGAAACGCGCCTCGCCGACCAGGGGTGCGACAAACCGCGCGCGCACCAGCGCCTCCGGCGTCGTCGCGCCCGCGTCGAACACGCTGCGGCAGCATTTCTTGAACTTGCTGCCGCTGCCGCACAAACACTCGTCGTTGCGACCGATCTTCACCCGCGGGCCCACGACCGGCGCGGGGTGGATCTCGGTCCCGTCGAGGAAGGCCCAGTTGCCGTTGTGGCGCTTGAACATCGCCCGCTCGTGGTGGCGCTGCGGCTCTCCACGCATCGAATACTTGGCGACGAACTCCACCTCGCCGGTCTCGTCCTTCTCGCCGCCGCCGCTCGTCGACAGCACCTCGAGGCCGTGCCAGTCCGCGTTCTCTGCCCACTGCTTCGTGCTCTCGCGATCGACGCCGCTGGCGCCGTCGGGATGGAGCGACCCGAGCAAGAAATCCACCTCACACTTGACGTACCCGGTGTATCGAGCCCTCATCAAGGCTTCGGGCGTCGCCGGCTTCTCGGCACCCGAGATGATCAGGCCGCAGCACGCGCCGTAGTCTTTCCCACTTCCACACGGACAGCTCAAACTCGTACTTCCTTCGGTTGGGCCGGAACCCCTCCGGGCCCGAGCGCCCGATGGATTGCCACGACTTTCCCCCGAAGGTAAGCATCATTTTCGCGGCGCCGGAGCCGCACGCGCGGCGAGCGCGGCGAGCAGCTTTTCGTAGATGCCGCCGAACGTGCCGTTCGACAGCACGGCGACCACGTCCCCGGGCAACGCGCGTTCGGCCAGCTCGGCCACGATCGGCTCGACGCCGTCGAAAGCGCGCGCTTCGGTGCCGCGGGCCCGCAGCTGTTCCGCAATTTGAGCCACGTCGAGCCGCTCGTCGGGCGGCAGGTCGCGCGCCACCCGCGACAGCAGCACGACGTTCGCCCCGACGAAGCTCTCTGGGTAGACGTCCTGGTGGATTTTTCTGCAGGCCGTGGCGCTGCGCGGCTCAAAGACGGCAAACAACCGCCCGCTCGGATGGCGAGAACGCAGCGCGAGCAGCGTCTCGCGCACGGCGGTCGGGTGATGTGCGAAATCGTCGTAGACGAACACGCCGCCGGGCGTTCCGATCAGATCCTGGCGGCGCGCGACGCCATGCAGCTTCGACAAAAGCGCCACCAAGCGGGTCGGTTCCACACCGAAACCATGCACCGTCGCGG
>Ga0315910_10004336_pt1 | contig 11892 bp, 6 predicted proteins | sample EdamamesoilMG_FD_204470 | JGI IMG/M metagenome (GOLD analysis project Ga0315910, IMG submission 204470) | Garden soil microbial communities collected in Santa Monica, California, United States - Edamame soil | ecosystem: Environmental > Terrestrial > Soil > Garden | place: USA: California... | reverse complement strand
AGTCGGGGCTGACCTCCAGCTCGACCACCGGGGCGTTCACGTCGAGGTCGGAGAGGCGCACGGCCGGCGCGCTGGCGTCGAGCCGGCGGCTGTACAGGGAGAAGGCGTCGTTCTGGTTCTGGTCGGCGACGTAGACGACGCGCTGGCCGTCGGGGCTGAGGCGGAAGGCCGTCACGTCGCCGCCGGCCGGCACGATGGTGCCGTTCAGGCGCGTCGCGGCGCCGCCCGTCGCGGGCACGCGCCACAGCTCGACGCGCTCGTCGATCGCGAGGTCGCCGCGCAGGACGACGAAGGCGCCGTCGGGGGAGAAGCGGAACTCGTCCTCGACGTTGCGCGCCGCCTGGGCCGGGGTCGTGACCAGCGGCACGGGCGCTCCGGAGTCCGCCGTGAAGAGCTCGAACTGCCCGTCGACGGCCTGGTCGGCGCGGTAGACGACGCGCGTGCCGCTCGGAGCGCACTGGAAGCTCGTGACGTCGCCCCCGGCGACCGGCGGGGCGCTGAGCAGGACGGGCGCGCCCGGTGTGGACACGGCGAAGAGCTCGACGACGTCGTTCGTCTGCAGGTCCGCGCGGCACAGGAGGCGCGTGGCCGAGGCGTCGAAGCGGTAGTCGTCCTCGACGTCGGCGCGCGGGACGAGGGGGGTCACGCTCCAGCGTGGACCACCCGTGACGCGCGTCAGGTAGAGCTGCACGACCTCGTCCTGCAGGCAGTCGCCGCGGAAGGCGAGCCAGTCGTCCCGGGTGCGGAAGGAGAGCACGTCACCGCCGGCGACGAGCGGGCCGCTGAGCGACGAAGGTGTGCCGCCGGTCACGGGCACGCCGACCAGCTCGAGGGCGCCGTCCACCGTGAGGTCCGCGCGGAAGAGCGCGCGGCCCGAGGGCGAATCGAGCTCGAAGTCCGGCTCGACGTCCGCGTGGGGCGGGAGGCTCGCCGTCAGGTAGCGCGGCGCACCGCCGTCCAGGCGCACGGCGTGGAGGCCGAAGCGCCCGGCGACCTCCTGGTCGCCGCGGTAGAGCGCCCAGCGCAGGTCCGTGCCAAGTCGCACGTCCGTCACGTTCCCCTGCGCGCAGTTGAGCGGCGGAGCGTGGACCAGCGCAGGCGGGCTCGAGCCGTCCAGGGGCACGCGCCAGAGCGGCGGATGCACGCCGTCCGCCACGAAGAAGGCCACGTCGTCGGAGTGCGCCACGTGGCCCGCCTGGTTGCCGCCCACGCCGCTGGCCACGAGCCGCGCGGGGCCGCTGCCGTCCGCGGGCACGACGCGCAGATCCGCGGACCCCGTGCCCGAGCCGTCGTGCAGGAACACCACGCGCGTCGCGTCGGGCGTGAACGAGGCGAGCGTGACCCGACCCGCGCCGGTGGAGGCAGTGAGCTCGACCGGAGCGAGGCTGCCGTCGGGGGCGCCGCTCCACAGCCGTTCGAGGATGCCACTCACGGGCCGGCCGTAGATCACGCGCGCCCCGTTCGGGCCGAGCACGAAGCCGTCGACCGGATCCGGGCCGCCCAGGTCGAGCACGGCTCCCGGCGTGGCGAGCGGGGCGCTGAAGAACGCGTCGGTCGGGCCCGGGTTCCACAGCACGCGCGTCGAATCGGCGGTGATCGCGTAGGGGCTGACCGGGCGCGAGCCGTCGTCGTTCAGGCGCACCGCGGTTGCGCTGCCGTCGATGGGGGCGCCGAAGAGGTCCTCCCGCCCGAGGGCGAGCTGGTCGGACTCGTAGACGACGCGCGCGGAGTCCGGGCTGATGCGGAAGCCGTCCACGTCGGCGCTCGCGACCAGCGGGCCGTTCAGCCGCACCGGCGGCAGGCTGCCGTCGAGCGGCACGCTGAAGAGCTCGAGCACGTCGTCGCTGAGCCCATCGGAGAGGTACACGGCGCGCGCCGAGTCCGGGCTGACCTGCGGGCGCAGGACCCTGAAGGCGTGCGGCGGGACGTCGCTCAGCTTCAGCGGCGGCGCGCTGCCGTCGAGCGGCAGGACGTAGAGCTCGTGGCGGTCGTTCACCTCCAGATCGGCCGTGAAGACGACGCGCGTCGCGTCGGGCGTCAGCACGAAGGTCACGATCTCCCGGCCGACCGGCAGCGCGGGCCCGAGGAACAGCGCTGGCGCGCTGCCGTCGATGGGGGCGGCGAAGAGCCCGCGGCCCGCGAGCTCGAGGCGCCAGTAGACGACGCATGCCGAGTCGGCGGCGATCTCGAAGGGGACGGTGAGGCTGAACACGCCAGGCACGAGCTCGCCGGATAGCGGCTTCGCCGGCGCGCTGCCGTCGAGCGGCGCGCTGAAGAGCTCGAAGCGCCCGTCCACGCGCGCATCCGCCACGAACACGGCCCAGCGCGAGTCCGGGCTGAGCGCGGGCTCACCGGAGCGCAGGCCGCCCGTGGCGATCATCGGCCGGCTGAGGAGCACCGGAGGCAAGCTGCCGTCGGAGGGCGCCGAATAGAGCCGGCCCAGCTCGATCGAGGGCGTCCGGTGCGCGACGAACACGGCCCGCTGGCCGTCGGCGGTCATCTGCACGCGCTCGACCCGTCCCGCCGCGCGCTGGGCGTAGTCGGCGCTCAGCTTGCGCACCTCCGTCGCGGTGACCTGCGGTGCGGCGGTGGTCCAGGCGAGGAGCAGTGCTGGGAAAGGCATTCCGGGCCCGCCGACCGGGCCCGCATGGAGCGTACTGGCGCTTCCTCAGTCTGGGGGGCCGGTGCGGGGAATCCCCTGCGAGCGGCACGGGCACGGCCCGTAGACTCGCTGGCCGCACGGTCCGCATGAGCGAAGAACGCCCGACCCCGCCCTGGCTGCTGGCGCTCGGCAAGGAGCCGCCGCCGCCGGAGATCGAGCTCGGGGCGACGCGCTACCGCCTGGTGCGGATCTTCAAGCACGACTTCTTCGCCTACACGGCGCTCTACGAGGCCGCGGTGGGTGAGCCGGGTCGCATCGTCCTCAAGATCGGGCGCAAGGCGTCGTTCTTCGGCCTGCCCCTGGGCTGGATCGGGCGCCTGCACGCCTGGCACGAGTCGGCCGTCTTCCGCGAGGTCGAGGACCTCGAGATCGTGCCGCGCTTCACCGGGCGCTACGGACGCCACGGCCTGACGCACGAGTACGTCGAGGGGCACCCGCTCGAGAAGGGCGAGCGCGTGGCGGACGATTTCTTCCCGCAGCTCTCCGCCGGTCTCGGCGAGATCCACCGCCGCGGGCTCGCCTACGTCGATCTCGAGAAGTGCGAGAACGTGCTGGTCGGCGCCGACGGCCGGCCCTACCTCTTCGACTTCCAGATCTCCTGGCGCTGGCCCTTCCGGTTCCTGCGCGCGCGCTGGCCGGTGACCTGGATCGCGCGCCGCTTCCAGGCCGGCGACCGCTACCACCTCGTGAAGCTCCAGCGCCGCACGCGCCCGGACCTGTTCACGCCCGAGGAGCTGGCAGCCGCGCGCCGCAAGCCCTTCTGGGTGCGCCTGCACGGTGGTCTGGCGCGCCCGCTGACCCTGGCGCGGCGCTGGGTGCTGGAGCGCGTCGACCCGCGCCGCAAGCGCGGCGAGCGCGGGCGCGTGCGACCGGAGACGGAGACCGGCCCGCGCACGCCCTGACCGAGCCCGGAAAGGCCTTCCCGGGCCGGCCGACGTGCCCGTCACACGTCCACCTTCCGGACCTGGGGTAGGCTTCTGGATCATGCTGGGCGTGATCGAGGAGCGCATGTTCGCAAGCCACCCCACCGAGATCGGACCGTACCGCGTGCTCGAGGTGCTCGGGCAGGGCGGGGTGGGCAACGTCTACCTGGTCCAGCAGCACGAGCCCTTCCGGCGCAAGGCGGCGCTGAAGCTGATCAAGCTCGGCATGGACACGCGCGAGGTCCTGGTGCGCTTCGCCCAGGAGCGCCAGATGCTCGCCTCGATGAACCACCCGAACATCGCCAAGGTGTTCGACGCGGGGCAGACGGACACGGGGCGGCCCTACTTCGTGATGGAGTACGTGGCCGGCGAGCCGATCACGGACTACTGCGACCGCCACAAGCTCCCGCTGCGCGAGCGCCTGGAGCTCTTCGCCGTCGTCTGCCGCGCGATCCAGCACGCGCACCAGCGCGGGATCCTGCACCGCGACGTCAAGCCCTCCAACGTGCTCGTCTCGAGCCAGGAGGGCCGGCACGTGCCGATGGTGATCGACTTCGGCCTGGCCAAGGTGCTGCGCACCGAGCCGGCCAGCGCGAACCTGCTGACGCGCGAGGGCCAGTTCCTGGGCACGCCGCGCTACATGAGCCCGGAGCAGATCGAGCTGCCCTCGGACCAGGTCGACACGCGCGCCGACGTGTACTCGCTGGGGGTCGTGCTGTTCGAGCTGATCGTGGGCGAGCCGCCCTACGAGCGCCCGATCACCGACGGGGGCCTCCCCAAGCTCCTGCGCTCGGTCAAGGACGAGGAGTCGACGCGCCCCAGCACGCGCCTGACGCGCCTGCGCAAGGACGGCGCCGAGGTGGCCGAGAAGCGCCGCACGGACCGCGCCGCGCTGCTGGCCCAGGTCAGGGGCGACCTCGACTGGATCGTGGTCAAGGCCCTCGAGCGCGACCGCGACCGGCGCTACCAGTCGGCGGCCGAGCTGGCCAACGACGTCGAGCGCTACCTGCGGCGCGAGCCGATCGCCGCACGCCCGCCCAGCGCGTCCTACCGCATGGAGCGCTTCGTGCGCCGCAACCCGCTGGCCGTGGGCGGCCTGCTGGTGGCGGTGCTGGCGCTCGTGCTCGGCTCGGCCTCCAGCACCTTCTGGTACCTGCGCGCGAACCGCACGCGCGAGCTGCGCGACGCCCTGAAGCAGGCCATGGTCCAGGTCGACAAGGACGTCGGCAACGCGCACCTGTGGTTCGAGGAGGCGATCTTCGGCGACGAGACGCTGGACGTCGCGCGCGACGTGGTCGCGCCGCTGACGCAGTCCTCGCTGGTCGTCGGCCAGGCCATGAGCGGGGCCGACACGGGGCTGAACGTGCGCACGCCGGTGGTCTCGGCCCAGCTCCAGCGCCTGCACGACGAGATCGGCCTCTTCCTGAACGTCACCAACGAGCGCTGGCGCGACAAGGACGCCGGGCGCATCGGCGGCGAGCTGGACCAGGAGTACGACGCGATCTACCTGCGCATCCAGGCCCTGTGCGACGAGATCGGCGGGGAGCTGGACCAGGACAACGCGCACGAGTGGCAGCGCGCCGCCGGCGCCGCCATCGCGGTCAACGGCGCGTTCCTCCTGCTGCTGCTGATCGGCTCGGGCGTGGCCCTGCGCTTCTGGCTGAGGCGCACCTGAGCCGCCGGGCCGGAGGATGCCGCCGGCATCCTCGGCCCGTGGGCTCTGGATCGACGGAGCGCGCGCTCTGCACGCGCTCCCACGACCAGGTCGCGCTAGAGCTCGGTGCCCCGGCTCAGGCTCTCGGCCGCGGACAGGCGCCGGGCGCAGCCGGCGCGGGCGCGCGAGTAGTAGTCCTTGCCGCCCAGCGACAGCGCGCGGTCGTACATGTCGAGCGCGCCCTGGAAGTCGCCCAGCGCCTCGCGCAGCACGGCCAGGTTGTAGGCCGCGCTGGCGGAGTGGGGGTTCTGCTGGACGTAGGCCTCGAGGTCGCGCGCGGCCTGGGCCGTCGCGCCGGCCGAGGCGGTGTCGAGGATCGCCTCCTGGCCCTCGTCCTCGTCGTCGAGGCGCACGCGCGTCGTGACCTGCACCGGCGTGATCTCGCGCAGGAGGTCGGCCAGCGCGTCGCAGGCGGCGGACTCGATCGCCTCCTCGCGCGGCCGGTCGGGAGCGACGCTGGCCGAGCCCTCGTACTCGGTCTCGGCCAGGAAGGCGCGCCCGGACGGGTCGAACAGCGTCACGGCCAGCAGCACGCTGCCGCGCATCACCGGGACGCGCTCGACCACGGACTTGCCGGTCGGGCTCGAGTGCGTGATCTCCTCCTCGTCGCGCGCGGCGTTCCACTCCAGGACGTCGATCCACAGGCCGGCCTGCTCCGGGCCGAGGGCGAGGGAGCCGTCCTGGATCGTGGCGTGGTTGCCGGCGACGTGCACGCTGTGGCCCTCGGAGCTCCGGTCGGTGAGCTTGAAGTAGCCCATCGTGCGGCACTGCTGCACCAGGACCTGACCGACGAACTCGCGCGCGCTGCGGCGGCCCTCGCCGCCCAGCAGGACGAGCTCGCGGGCCGGGCCGACGGCGACGGCGCCGGGCTGCATGCTGCGGATCGCGACCGTGGTGGCGCAGCCGCTGGCGAGGGGGAGGACGAGGGCGAGGACGGCGAGGGACGTGGACTTCATCGGGGGGGGATCTCCGGGGACTTCGTGACGGGCCTCCGCGGCGCAACATCGGCTGGTTCGGCACCTGCCTTGACCCCCGGCGCGCCCCGCAGGCGCCGGAGGCGCTGCGCACCCTTCTGCCGCGCGCTCCCGGGCGCTACACAGCCCCCATGGCCTCGCTCTGGAGGGACGCCCGACGCCCCGTCCTGCCCGTGGCCGCGTTGCTCGCGGCCGCCTCGGTCCTGACCATCGGGCTGCGGCTGCCCGTGGTCACGCTGCGCACGGGCCTGGCCCACGACGCCTACTCGGTCCTGGGCGGCGTGCGCGACCTGGCGCGCGGCGGCGAGGTCCTGCTGGCGGCGATCGTGCTCGGCTTCTCGGTGCTGTTCCCGATCGCCAAGCTCGCCCTGCTGGCGCTCGTGCTCTTCCGCCCGGGCGACGAGGCGCGTCGCGCGCACCTCGTGCGCACGCTCGAGCGCCTCGGTCGCTGGTCGATGCTCGACGTGTTCGTGATCGCGATCCTGATCGGCGCGGTGCACCTCGGGATCCTCTCGGAGGCCAGCGCCGAGCCCGGGATCCACGTCTTCGGAGCCGGGATCCTGCTCTCGATGCTGGCCACGGTGACGGTGCAGCGCCTGCTGGTGCGGCCGCGCGGGCGCGTCGTGCTGCCGCCCGCCGGCCGCGCCGAGCGCTGGGCGAGCCTGGCGGCGCTGGCGCTGTTCGCGCTGGGCCTCGCCCTGCCGCTGATGGTGATCGAGAAGTACCGCTTCTGGGACCACGAGTACACGGTCCTCGACGCGACGCGGCGGATGTGGGGCGAGGGCGAGCACGCGCTGGCGACGGTGGTCCTGTTCTTCGTCGTGCTCCTGCCCCTGGCGCGCCTGCTCGGGCTCGTGCTGCTGCGCTGGCTGCCGGGACCTGAGCGCCTCACGCGCGTCGTGCTCGTGCTCGACGAGTGGGCCATGCTCGACGTCTTCGGCCTGGCGCTGCTGGTGGTCGTGGCCAAGATCGGTGCCCTGGCCACGGTCGAGACGCGCCTGGGCTTCTGGGTCCTGCTGGCGGCCGCGGCGCTCTCGTTCCGCGACTCCTGGACCCTGCGCGGCGTGCGCTACGCGGCGCGGCGCGGGAGCGGCGTCACGAGCGCCGCCAGCGCCAGCGCCCCGACCGCCGCTGCGAGCCCGAAGAACACCGTACCGTAGCTGCCGCTGCGCGCCACGCCCTCGGCCAGCACCAGCGGCCCGAGGGCCGAGCACAGCACCGTCACCGCCTGGGCCGTGCCCTGGATGCGCCCGAGCGCGCGGCGTCCGTAGAGCCGCGGCCAGGCGCTGAAGAACAGCACCATCACGATCCCGCCGCCCAGGCCCATCGCGGCGGCCCAGGCGAAGACCTGCGCGCGCGTGGCGACGAAGGGGAGCGCCGCGAGCCCGAGCGCCAGCACGCCCTGCGCCGCCGCGGCCAGACGCAGGAGCGGCACGCGCCCGGCCAGCGCGCCGCCCAGGAAGTTCCCCGCCAGGCCGGCCAGGGCCGTGACCGCCAGCGTCTGGTGGTAGACCCCGGCGGGGAAGCCGCGCTCCGCCAGGATCGACTCGTTGAAGAGCCCGATGCCCGACGCGACCAGGCCGTAGAGCGCCGTGCCCAGGGCCAGCACCCAGAAGGCCGGAGTCCTGAGCGCCGCGCCGAAGGCGTGGCCCTCGAGCTCGAGCGGCCCCGCGGCCCGGGAGGCATCGCGCGCGCGCGGCGCGTCGCCGTCCGGCGCCAGCCCGCAGGCCTCCGGGTTGCGCCGCACGACCAGCAGCGCGAGCGGCGCCAGGCCGAGCGCGAGCGCCAGCCCGACCAGCAGGAACGCCGTGCGCCAGCCGAGGGCCGTGACCCACCCGCCGACCAGCGGGAAGGCCAGCATGAAACCCACGCTCAGCACCACGCTGTAGAGCGCCATGGCCCGCTCCGCGCGGCGCACGAACCACTGTCCGACCAGGGCGATGCTGACCACCGAGAGCGCGCTCTGCCCGAAGCCGCGCGTCAGTGTCAGCGCCACCGCCAGCTCGCCGCTCGAGCGCGCCGTGGAGAGGAGCCAGGTCGACGCGCTGAGCGTCAGGGCCACGCCCGTCAGCACCACGCGCCCGCCGAGCCGGTCGAGCCAGCGCCCGATCCCGAGCGCGAACAGCGCTCCGATCAGCGTCGCCCACAGGTTCGTGCGCGCGTAGGCCACGCGCTCGAGCCCGAGCTCCGCCAGCAGCGGCTCGGTCACGAGCCCGAGACCCTGCGTGCGCCCCGGCAGCGTTCCGACCATCGCCGCGGCCGCGACCAGCAGCACCCACCAGCCGTGGTAGACGCGCGGCAGGGTGCGCGGCGAGGCGGCCAGGGTCGGGGTGGTGGGCGTCATGGCGACCGAGAGCCTACCGCTGAGCACGGCCCGGCGAGCGTGACGACGCCGCGGCGAGGCGCGCGAGGCCGCAGCGGGGCACTTCCTCGACGGCGGCTGGCCCGGCGCAGGTGGGCCACGCGCCGGTCCTAGCGCTCCGCTTGCCCGGGGGCGGCCTGCGCCTGCGCCAGTGCCGCGCGCAGCTGCGCGACTCGCGCCGCGTCCACGCCCTCGCGGGTCTCGAGCGTCTCGAGCGCGGCGCGTGCCTCCTCCAGTCGTCCGGCCTGCAGCAGCGTCAGCGCCGCGCCGAACCAGGCCTCGTCCAGCTCCGGGTGGGTCGTCTGCAGCGCCTGGAGGCGCTTCAGCGCGGGCTCGAAGCGGCTCGCCTTCAGCTCGACGAAGGCCGCCTGAAGGCGCAGATCGGTGGCCTCCGGCTCCAGGGCTGCGGCGGCGTCGAGCGCGGCCAGCGCCTCGTCCGTGCGCCCGAGCGCCTCCGCCAAGCTGGCCCGTACGCGCCAGGCGCCGGCGTCCTCGGGCCGAGCCACCACGAGCGCCTGCGCGTGGTCGAGGGCCTCCGCGAGGCGCGCCGGCTCGCGTGGGCTCGAGCGCAGCAAGGCACGCCCCAGGTTGATCGCGCCCTCGCGCGAGGCCGGATCCAGGGCCAGCACGCGCTCGGCGTGCTCGACCGCGCCGGCCGCGTCGCCCAGCTCGAGCCGGCACGTGGCCAGCATGTTCCACGAGCGCGCATCGGCCGGATCGTGGGCGAGGATCGCACGCAGCTTCTCCTCGGCCTCGGCGAAGCGCCGCGCCAGGAGGTCGCGCCCGGCGCGCAGGCGCAGGGCCGCGTAGCCGGTCTCGAGCGCCTGCACCTCCGCGCTCCACCGGTCGGCGAAGACCGGCCTGCGGCCGTCCGCGCGGGCCGCGGCGCGCTCGGCGCCGTCGAGGTCGCCCTGCTGGCGCAGGGCCTGGGCCAGGAGGTGGTGGGCGTAGGGTGCGCTCGGCCCCGCGAGCAGCTCCGCGTCGAGCAGCGCCGCGGCCTCGGCCGGCGAGCGCCGCGCGAGCGCCAGCCGCACGGCGACGAGGCGCACGGCGGGAGCCTCGGGCGCCAGCGCGCGCGCGTGTGCCAGCGCGGCCTCGGCCGCCTCGAGCTCCCCGAGATCGAGCCGCCACCAGGCGAGCCACCACCAGGAGGCCGGGTAGTACGGTTCTGCTTCCGTGGCGCGCGCCATCGTCTGCGCGGCGCGCTCGAGGTCGCCGGTGCGCTCCAGCACGCAGGCCAGGCGGTGCAGGGCCTGGGCGTCGCCGGGCCCGAGCACGAGCGCCTGCTCGTAGGCGCGCTCGGCCGCGCCGAAGAGCCCGTTGGCCTCCTCGAAGGCCGCCAGGCGCCGCCAGGCCGCGGGGGAGCGGCGGTGCTCGCGCACGGCGGCCAGCTCCTCCTCGAGCCGCTCCTGCACCAGTGGGTCGAGCGCCTCGAAGTCCGCCGGGCGCGACGGCAGCGGTCCGCCCACGCGCTCGAGCCCGAGCACGAGCGCCGCCAGGCCCGCGACGAGGAGCAGCCCGGCGACGACCCAGCGGCGCACGCTCACCGCGCTCCGCCCTCCTCGGGCGCCAGCACGACGTCGCGATCGGCCTCGAACGGCCCGAAGCTGCGCTCGCGGCCGTCCGGCCAGCGCAGGCGCACGCGCGCGACGGCGGTCGCCTCTCCGAGCCCGACGTGCACGCGCGGATCACTGGCGGCGCAGTAGCCGTGGGCCGAGCGAACGTCGCGCCGCACGGTGCGGTCCGCGAGCTCGATGCGCAGCTCGGCTCCGAGCGCGTCTGCGCCGTGCGCGTCGAGCACGCGGAAGCGGATCCAGTGTCCGCGCTCCGCGACGACATTGCGCAGGACGTAGGCCGCGGCGTCTCGGTTCACCACGACCACGTCCACGCCGCCGTCCCCGTCGAGGTCGCCGAAGGCCGCGCCGCGGCTCGTGTGCACGAGGGGCGTCGCCACGCCGCCCTCGGGCGCGACGAGGGTGAAGCGCCCGTCGGGCCCGCCGGCCAGGAGCTGGTTCGGTTCGGCATAGGGATCCGTGCTGCGCGGCTCGACCTCGGCCGGCAGGGTGACGCGCCCGCTGGCGACGTAGAGATCGAGCCGGCCGTCCGCGTCGAAGTCGGCGCAGCCCAGCCCGAAGCGCGTGAAGGGCCGGGTCGCGCTGGCCAGGCCGAGGGCCGCCGTGTCGTCCTCGAAGTACGCGCCCTGGTTGCGGTAGAACGAGTCCGCCTGGGCGCGCAGGTTCACCACCAGGAGGTCGAGGTCGTCGTCGCCGTCCAGGTCCTCGGCCACGACGCCCATGCCGGCCTTGGTGATCCCGTCGCGATCGACGGCGCAGCCCGTGCGCGCGGCGACCTCGGCGAAGCGCCCCTGACCCAGGTTGCGCCACAGGTGATTCGGCATCTGGTCGTTGGCCACGAACACGTCGATGCGTCCATCCGCGTCGAGGTCGCCGGCCACGACCCCGAGGCCGTTCGCGCGCCGCGCCAGGAGCCCGGCCTCGGCCGAGACGTCGGTGAATCGCCCGCCGCCCTCGTTGCGGTACAGCGTGTCCGCCAGCGGCGCCGCGTAGCTGTTCGGGCTGCAGTAGTCGGGCCGGCCGGCGGGCGTCGTGCACGCGAGCTCGCGCTCCGGCGCCCAGTCGACGTAGTTGCAGACGAAGAGGTCCAGGTCGCCGTCGGCGTCGTGATCGAGGAAGGCGGCGCTGGTGCTCCAGGCGGGCTCGCCCACGCCGGCGGCGGCGGTCACGTCCGCGAAGTGGAGCTCGCCGCGGTTCACGAGCAGCGCGTTCGGGCCCACGTTGGTCACGTAGAGGTCCGTGCGGCCGTCGCCGTCCGCGTCGCCCGTCGCGACGCCCATGCCGTAGCCCCGCTCGTCGGCCCCGCTCCCCGCGGAGACGTCGCGGAAGCGCGCGCCGCCGTCGTTCGCGTGGAGCGCGTTGCCCGGGTTCGCGGCGGCCGGACCGCCCGGCTCGCCGGACTGGACGAGGTAGAGGTCGAGGTCGCCGTCCCCGTCCGCGTCGAGCACGGCCACGCCGCCGCCCATGATCTCGGGGAACCGTCGCCCGTCCGCGCGCGCGCCGGACACGTGGCGGAATTCGACCCCGGACTCCGCCGCGTTCTCGCGGAACCAGGCCGGCCCCGCGGGCGCGGACCCGCTCGCCGGCGGCGCTTCCGCGGCCCCGCAGGCGCTCACCAGGCCGGCGACGAGCCCGGCGCGAGCTCGGCACGCCGCTGCCGCCCGTTGCGCGGGCCTGGGCGGC
>Ga0315910_10004334_pt1 | contig 11896 bp, 20 predicted proteins | sample EdamamesoilMG_FD_204470 | JGI IMG/M metagenome (GOLD analysis project Ga0315910, IMG submission 204470) | Garden soil microbial communities collected in Santa Monica, California, United States - Edamame soil | ecosystem: Environmental > Terrestrial > Soil > Garden | place: USA: California... | reverse complement strand
TGAGGACGGTGTGCTCGAAGTGGGCCGAGGGCTTGCGGTCGCGGGTCACGACGGTCCAACCGTCGGCGAGCACCTGGGTGTCGGCGCGCCCCATGTTGACCATGGGCTCGATCGCGAGGGTCATGCCGGGCTTCAACTCGGCCGTGCGCTTGATCGGGCGGTCCACGAAGTTCGGGATCTGCGGCTCCTCGTGCATGCTGCGACCGACGCCGTGGCCGACAAAATCCCGCACCACGGAGAACCCGCGGCTCTCGACGTAACGCTGGATGGCCTGGGACACGTCGCCGACCCGCTTGCCCGGGACGGCGTGGCGGATGCCCTCGTAGAGCGCGTCCTCGCTGACCTTGAGCAGGCGATCGACCTCGGGGGTGACCGAACCGATGCGAACCGTGCAGGCGTTGTCGCCGATGTAGCCCTGGTGGACCACGACGACGTCGAGGGCGACGATGTCTCCGGAGCGCAGGATGCGCTTTAGGGAGGCGATGCCGTGAACGACTTCCTCATTGACCGAAAGGCACGTGTGGGACGGGAAGCGGCGCGAACCGACCTGATAATTGTAGCAGGCGCTGGCAGCGCCGTGTTCGAACATCAGGTTGCGCGCGATCTGGTCCAGCTCGTAGGTCGAGACGCCCTCCTTCGCGTGGGCCTTGAGGGCCTCGAGGACGGTGGCGGCGATCCGACAGGATTCGCGCATGCGCTCGATCTCGGCAGGTGACTTGATGGGTATCATCGGTCAACGGCGAGAGAACGCACGACGCTGGCGAACTCAACGAGGGTGGATTCAAGCGGGGCGGTGGCATCGAACGCCACACACAAACCCCGCTCGCGGTAATGGCTGGCCATGGATCGGCTTCCGCGGGCCTTGTGGTCAAACCAAGCGGCCACTTCGTCACGCGCATTCGTGCCATCGGCCACGAGAGCGGTGCGACAGTGGTCGCAGTGGCCGGGAACGGTGATCACCTCCCTGTTCGGGAAGTGGATCCGCCGGCAAGCCGGGCAGACCAGTCGTTCCGAGGCCTCTGCAAGGGCGTCGTCGCGGGAGTGTTCGAACCAGAGACAGCCGGTCAGCGCCTCATCACGGCTCTCGAGCCACTCGTCGAGAACCACGGCCTGCGCCCGATTCTCCGGAAAACCGGAAAGGGCGAAGCCGCGTGTCGACTTGCGGGTCCAGAACCATCGGCGCAAAACCGCATGGGCGACTTCATCGGGAACGGCGCGGCGGGCGGCTCGCGCCCGCGCACACTGCTGACCCAACGGAGTGCCACGCTCGATCTCGTCGCGGAAGAGAACTTCCGCGGAGACGTGCTCGGTTTCCTTCAAAGAACAAATCGAGTCCAGGACTCGGCGATGGAGCGCCCCCGGTGGGCCCACGAGAATCAGCTTCGCATGGAGTGCCGCAAGGGGCGAAAAGGTGACTGAATTGGCGGGCATTCCCTCCGTAGGCAAGAGCGAAATCAGCCTCGCTGCAAGGCCCACGCCAGGATGCCGACCAGGAAGATGCCTCCGACGACGGCGTAAAGGACGCCGGCGTTCTTGAGCTCAGGGGCGGCGGCCAGCACGGCCTCACGGCTGCCTTCGCTGCGACCGCGGATGCGGCCCTTCTTGAGAAACCCGTCGTAATGGCGCTGCAGCAGGTGCGTCTCGATCTGGCGCATGGTGTCGAGGACGACGCCCACGGTGATGAGCATGCCGGTGCCGCCGAAGAACGTCGCGATGCGGTAGTTGACGTTGTACTCGAAGAGCAGGTAGTCCGGGATGATCGCGATGACGGTGAGGAAAATCGCGCCGAAGAGCGTCAGGCGCGTCATGACGAAGTCCAGGAACTTGGCGGTCGGCTCACCCGGGCGCACGCCGGGGATGTAGCCGCCGTATTTCTTGAGGTCGTCGGCGATCTGGATCGGCTTGAACATGACCGAGACCCAGAAATAGCTGAAGAACAGGATCAGCATCGAGTAGCTGACGTAGTAGAGCCAGTGGCCGCGCAGGAGCTCATTGGAGAACTCGGTGAGGAACGGCACGTCGAAGGCCGCGCCGAGCTGCGAGAGGATCTGCTGCGGGAACATCAGGATCGCGCTGGCGAAGATGACCGGCATGACGCCCGAGTAGTTGACCTTGAGCGGGAGGTAGGAGCTCTGTCCGCCGTAGACCTGCCGGCCGACCACGCGCTTGGCGTACTGGACGACGATCTTTCGCGTGGCCTGCGTGATGGCGACGATCGAGGCGATGACGATCACCATGAGCAGGAGCATGAGCACGCCGTGCGCGAGCGTGAGGCGCTCGCCCGCGCCGACCGGCACGGTGAAGAGCCGCCACGTCGCCTGCACCGCACCCGGGAGGTCGGCGAGGATGCCGACCGTGATGATGATGGAGACGCCGTTGCCGATGCCGCGCTGGGTGACCTGCTCGCCGATCCACATCAGCAGCATCGTGCCCGCCGTGAGGAAGACCACGGAGTTGATCAGGAACCAGACGTGACTGGAGACGACGATCGGCCCGTAGGTCGCCAGGTCGTATCCTTGGAACAACTTCGCCGGGTTCTCGAGCGCGAGGATCAGCAGCGTGCCCTGGAGCAGGCAGATGATGAGCGTGGCGTAGCGCGTGTACTGCGTGAGCTTCTGGCGGCCGACATCGCCCTCCTGCTGGAGGCGCGAGAGACCAGGCACCACCGCGGCCATCAGCTGGAAGATGATGGACGCGCTGATGTAGGGCATGATGCCCAGCGCACAGACCGCACCCTTGAGCAGGGCGCCGCCCGTGAACATGTTGTAGAGGCCGACGAGCGAACCCGCGTCACCCTGCGCCTGATCCTGGAAGAAGCGCTGCAAGGGCAGCGTGTCGATTCCCGGAAGGGGAATGTTCGAACCCACGCGGGTCACGAACAACAGCGCAAGAGTCAGGAAAATGCGCTGCCGGAGCTCGGGAATCTTCAGGCAGTTGGCGAAGGCGGAAAACATTGGGGAATGCGGAATGCGGATTGCTGACTGCGGATCGGGCCAGGCACGGAGTGGTCAGCAGATTTGTTCAATCCGCACTCCGCAATCCCCAATCCGCATTCGGCTCAGCCGACGATCACTTCGCCGCCGGCTTTCTCGATCTTGGCCTTGGCGGAGGCGGAGAACTTCGAGGCCTTCACCTTGACGGCGCGCCCGAGTTCACCGTCGCCCAGCACCTTGACGAGGGCCGAGCCTCCACGCACGAGGCCGGCCGCGACCAGCGCCGCGGTGTCGATCTCGGTGACGGAAGCGTCGACCTTGGCCAGGTCGCCGACATTGACGACGGCGTAGGAGGTGCGGAAGTTCGCGTTGTTGAAACCGCGGTGCGGGAGCTTGCGGTAGAGGGGCATCTGGCCGCCCTCGAAACCGGGGCGGATGGAGCCGCCCGAGCGGGCCGTCTGGCCCTTGCCGCCGCGACCGGAGGTTTTGCCGTGGCCGCCGCCTTCGCCGCAGCCGACGCGCTTGCGACGGTGGACGGCGCCCTTGACGTTGGAAAGTGTGTGCAGACGCATGGTGGGAGTGTCCCCGGATGTTACTTGCCCGAGGCGGGAGCCTCGGTGGCGCGGAGCTTCGTGAAGTCCTCCGCGAGCTTGAGCTTGCGCAGGCCGTCGAGCGTGGCGTTGACGACAGCGATGTGGTTGTTCGAACCGAGCGACTTGGAGAGGACGTTCTTCACGCCCGCCGCCTCGAGCACGGCACGCACGCCACCGCCGGCGATGATGCCGGTACCGGCGCTGGCCGGACGCAGGAGCACGCGGCCGCCATCGGACTCGCCGATGACCTCGTGGGGGACGGTGTCACCCTTGAGGCGGACCGGGACCATGCGCTTGCGCGCACGCTCGGAACCCTTGCGGATGGCCTCGGGCACTTCGTTGGCCTTGCCGTAGCCGATGCCGACGCGGCCCTTCTGGTCGCCGGTCACCACGAGTGCGGAGAAGCTGAAACGACGTCCGCCCTTCACGACCTTGGCGCAGCGGTTGATGTAGACGACCTTCTCGGTCAGCTCGGGCGCGGAGCCCTCGCGAAAGTCCTGCTGCGACTGCTGTCTCTGGGATGAATAACTCATGGGCGGGTCAGAACTGGATGCCGGTGGAGCGGACGGTGTCGGCGAACGTCTTCACGACGCCGTGATAGACGCGGCCGGCGCGGTCGAAGACCACGCTGGACACGCCGGCGGCCTTGGCCTTCTCGCCGAAGGCCTTGCCGAGCGCCTCGGCACCCTTGAGGTTGGCGGCCAGCTTCTGGTCGCGCAGCTCGGGAGCGAGGGTCGAGAGGAAGACGACCGTCTTGCCGGCGGCATCGTCCACGCACTGGGCGTAGATGTGCTTGCTGGAGAAACGGACGGTGAGACGGGGCCGCGCGGCGGAGCCGACGACCTTTTTGCGGATGCGCCAGCGGCGCTTCTGGAGAAGATCTGCTTTCTTGATCGTATTCATGGGCGTGGGTGTGCTTTGGCGGGTCGCTCGGGTCGGGAGTGGTCCCCTCACCTGTCGCGTCCTGCTGACCGCGATCAGGCGACGGTCTTGCCCTCCTTGCGGCGAACACGCTCGCCGACGATGCGCACGCCCTTGCCCTTGTAGGGCTCCGGCGGGTAATAGCTGCGGATCTCAGCCGTGACCTTGCCCACGAGCTGCTTGTCGGGGCCCTCCACCTTCAGCTTGGTGCCGTCGGTGACGGTGATCTTGATGCCGGCCGGGATCGTGTAGAGGATCGGGTGCGAATAACCGAGGGCGAGATCGAGGACGTTGCCCTTGAGGTTGGCCTTGAAGCCGACGCCCTGGATCTCGAGTTCCTTCGCGTAGCCTTCGGTGACGCCCTTGACCATGCCGGCGATGACCGAGCGAGCGGTGCCGTGCATGGCCTTGGCGAAACGCGACTCCTCGACGGGCTTCACGTTGAGCTTCTTGTCGGAGAAGCTGATCGCGACGACCGGGGAGAAGGTCTTGCTGAGTTTGCCCTTGGGTCCCTCGACGTTGACGGTCGTGTCCTTGACGTCGACCTTGACCTTGTCGGGAACGGGGACGGGAAGTTTTCCAATGCGACTCATGGTGTCGTGCTCCTTACCAGACGTTGCACACCAGTTCGCCACCCAGCTTGTTGCGGCGGGCGTCGCGGTCCTTCATCAGGCCGTGCGAAGTGGAGAGGATGGAGATGCCGAGGCCGTTGAGCACGCGGGGAATCTCGGTGTAGCGGGTGTAGAGGCGGCGGCCGGGCGTGCTGACACGCTTCAGGCCGGTGATGGCGGGCACGCCGTCGACGTATTTCATCTGCACGATGAGCGTCTTGTGGCCGGCCTCGTCGGCGCCTTCGGAGATCGCGCCCACGTAGCCTTCATCGGACAGGATCTTTGCGAGACCTGCCTTGAGGCGGGAGTGCGGCACCACGCACTCGGCGAGGCGGGCCTGCGACGCGTTGCGCAGGCGGGTGAGAAAATCAGAGATGGGATCGTTCATGTCTTAGTTCAGGTGGAGGCGCCGGATGATATCCACACTTCCGACGCGCTGGAGGATTTCAGATCTGAGATTTGAAATTTGAGATCGTGAGTCGCGCCGCGCGACTCACCACGACGACTTCGTCACGCCCGGGATCTTGCCGGAGAGCGCGAGCTCGCGGAAGGTCAGGCGGGACACGCCGAAGCGGCCGATGAAGCCGCGCGGGCGGCCGGTGAGCGAGCAGCGGTTGCGCACGCGGATGGGCGACGCATTGCGCGGGAGCTTGCAGAGGGCGCGCTGCGCCTTGAAGAACTCGTCGTCGGTCGTGTTCGGGTTGGCGAGGATCGACTTGAGCTCGGCGCGCTTGGCGGCGTGCTTGGCGACAAGGGCCTTGCGGCGATCGTTCTTCTCGAGAGTGGAGGTCTTGGCCATGGCGGAAGTCGAAGGGATTAGGCGGCGGTGGGAGCCTTGGCGGGAGCCTCGGCGCGGCGGAAGGGCATGCCGAAGAGCTTGAGCAGGTCACGGCCCTCGTCGTCGGTCGGAGCCGAGGTCACGATCGCGATGTCCAGGCCCGGGTGGGTCTTGTGCGTCTCGACGTTGATCTCGGGGAAGATCGTGATGTCGGTGATGCCGAGGTTGTAGTTGCCCTGGCCGTCGAGCTTGGTCGGCACGCCGCGGAAGTCGCGGATCGTCGGGAGCGCGACCGCGATGAGGCGGTAGAGGAACTCATACATCGAGTCGCCGCGCAACGTGACCTTCACGCCGATGTTCTGGCCCTCGCGGAGCTTGAAGTTGGCGACGCTCTTGCGGGACTTGGTGATGACCGGCTTCTGGCCGGTGATCAGGCCGATGTCCTTCACCAGGTCGGCGAGGACGTTTTTGTCCGCGCTGGCGTCGACGCCGGAGTTGATCACGACCTTCGTGATCTTCGGGATCTGGTGGACGTTCGTGTAGCCGCGCAGCTTCTGCAGCTCGGGCTTGATCGTCTCGTTATAGTGCTTGCGAAGAAAGGCTTTGCTCATGACGTGTGCGCCGGATTTCCGACCCGGTGCGGGTGTTGCCTAGTTGATTCGTGGATACAGGGGCGGCTCAGGCGGCCGCGCCGCGCTTCGCCTTGCGGGCGTCGTAGTCGGAGGCGAGCATCAGCTTGGAGACGTGGAGCGAGCCCTCGCGCTCGACGATGCCGCCCTTGTCCGTCTCCTTGGTCTTCTTCTGCGCCTTCTTGATCATGTTCACGCCCTCGACGATGGCGCGGCCCTTGGCGCGCTGCACCTCGAGGACCTTGCCACGCTTGCCGGACTGGGAACCGTTGATGACGACGACTTCGTCGCCGCGTTTGATATGGAGCTTCATCAGAGGACCTCCGGAGCGAGGGAGATGATCTTCATGTAGTTCTTCGAGCGGAGCTCGCGGGCGACCGGTCCGAAGATGCGGGTGCCCTTCGGATTGCCGTCGGCGCCGAGGATCACGACCGCATTGCTGTCGAAGCGCAGGTAGCTGCCGTCGGCACGGCGGATCGGGGCCTTGGTGCGGACGACCACGGCGCGGGCGACCTCGCCCTTCTTCACCGAGGCGTCGGTGCTGCTCTCCTTGATGTTGACGACGATGAGGTCGCCGACGGAGGCGGTTTTCTTGGCCTGCCCGATGCGCCGGATCATCGAGGCCTTGCGGGCCCCGGTGTTGTCGGCGACATCGAGAATGGAACGCATCTGGATCATGGCGTGATCACTCCTTCGCGGCTGCGGTTTCGGTGGTCTCGTCCTTGAGCTGGGCGACCTGGTCGGGCGCGCGCTCGAGCACCTGGGTCACGCGGAAGCGCTTCAGGCGGCTGATCGGACGGGTTTCCATGACCTCGACACGATCACCGACCTTGGCCGTGTTCGCCTCGTCGTGGACGTGGAGGACCGACTTGCGGTTGATGATCTTCAGGTACTGGGGATGGCGGACCTTGAACGGGACCGTGACCTTGACGGACTTGTCGCCCATCTTGCTCGTGACGGTGCCGACGAGGACCTTGCGTTTGCTACGCGGTGAATTTTCCATGGTGGTGGGCGGCGCTTAGCTCGCGGCGGTCGCGGTGGCGGCCTTCTTCTTCTGGTTGAGGATCGTCTCGAGACGGGCGACTGTCTTGCGGCGCTCGCGGATCAGGTGGGTCTTCTCCACCTGGCCGGTCTGGCGACCCAGGCGCAGCTTGAGCCCTTCCTCGCGCGTATCGCGCAGGCGCTTCTCGATCTCGGTGACGGACAAATCGCGGATTTCCTTGGCTTTCATGGCGTCGTGTGGGCGGCTCAGACAGCGCCTTCGCGGGCGATGAACCGGCAGGGATGACCAATCTTGGTGTCGGCGAGGCGGAGCGCCTCCTTGGCGAGCTGCATGGGCACGCCGGCGATCTCGAAGAGGACGAGGCCGGGCTTGACCATGGCGGCGTAGTATTCGACCGGGCCCTTGCCCTGACCCATGCGGACTTCGAGCGGCTTCTTGGTGATCGGCTTGTGCGGGAACACGCGGATCCAGAGCTTGCCCTTGCGCTTGAGGTGGCGGCTGATGGCCACGCGGGCGGCCTCGATCTGGTTGGAGGTGAGCTGACCGCGGGCGAGGACCTGGATGCCGAATTCACCGAAGGCGAGCGTGTTTCCGGCAGTGGCGTTGCCGGAATTCGACCCCTTCATGGTCTTGCGGTACTTGGTGCGTGCGGGTTGGAGAGGCATGGCTTCTTAGGATCTCAGATTTGAGATTTCAGATTTGGGATTCCCCAAAATCAGTTGATGTCGGACTCCTTTTTGCAGATCCAGCACTTCACCCCGATGATGCCGTAGACCGTGTTGGCCTCGGCGAAACCGTAGTCGATGTATTCACGCAGCGTATGCAGCGGCACGCGGCCGGTGCGCTGGATCTCGGTGCGCGCGATGTCGGCGCCGCCGAGGCGGCCGGCCACGCGGACCTTGATGCCCTCGGCACCGAGGCTCATCGCCATCTGCACGGCCTTCTTCATGGCGCGGCGGAAGGAGATGCGGCGCTCGAGCTGGAGCGCGACGTTCTCGGCCACGAGCTGGGCCTCGATCTCGGGTTTGCGCACCTCCTGGATGTCGAGAAGGATCTCCTTCCCGGTCATCTTCGCGAGGTCCTCCTTGATCTTCTCGATCTCGGCGCCCTTCTTGCCGATCACGATGCCCGGGCGGGCGGTGAAGATCTTCACGCGGATGCGGTTCGAGGCGCGCTCGATGAACACGCGCGGCACGGAGGCGAACTTGAGCTTCTCGAGCAGGATGCCGCGGATCTTCTGATCCTCGGCGAGGACGAGCGGGAACGACTTGCGATCCGCATACCAGCGCGACTGCCAGTTGCGACGGACGGAGAGACGGAAGCCGACGGGATTGGTCTTTTGGCCCATGGTGGGTATCAGGCGGATTTCTTGGCTTCGTCGCTCAGGACGATGCGGATGTGGGACATCTTCTTGCGACGCGGGGCGGCGGAACCACGGGCAGCGGCCTTGAAGCGCTTGAGCACCGGGCCCTGTTCCACCACCGCACGTTTCACGATGAGCGTCTCGACGGAGAGCTCGTTGTTGTTTTCCGCGTTGGCGACGGCCGACTTGAGCGTCTTGGCGACGAGGCGGGCCGACTTGCGCGGGATGAATCGCACCAACTCCAGGGCCTCGGAGGCCGGGCGCCCCTGGATGACCCGCGTGATCTCGCGGACCTTCTTGGGCGACATGTGCGCGTAACGGGTGAGAGCTTGGACTTCCATGGCGTTGTCCTTGTCGATCAGACCGCCTTGGCGGTGTGCGCGCCGTGCGACTTGAACATGCGGGTGGCGGCGAACTCACCGAGCTTGTGGCCGACCATGTTCTCCGTCACGTAGACGGTGACGAAGCTCTTGCCGTTGTGGACGTTGAAGGTCTGGCCGACGAACTCCGGCGTGATCGTCGAACGACGGGACCACGTCTGGATGGGCTTGCGGGCGCCAGCCTTCACGGACTTTTCGACCTTGTCCATCAGGTGGGGGTCGACGAAGAAACCTTTTTTGACTGAACGGGCCATGGCGGATTAGAGCTTCTTGAGTTTCCGACCGTTGCGACGGTGGATGATGAGGTTGTTCGTTTCCTTCGACTTGCGACGGGTCGGGAAGCCCTTGGCCAGCTGGCCCCACGGGGACACGAGCTGGAGGTGACCACCACCACCCTTCGACTTGCCCTGGCCGCCACCGTTGGGGTGGTCGACCGGGTTCATCGCCATACCGCGCACGCGCGGGCGCTTGCCGAGCCAGCGATTGCGGCCGGCCTTGCCGAGCTTCTGGTTCATGTGCTCGCCGTTGCCGACCTCGCCGATCGTCGCGCGGCACGCGGCCGAGACGAGGCGGATCTCACCGGACGGAAGCTTGATCGTGGCCTGCTTGCCCTCGACACCGACGAGCTCGGCGGCGTTGCCGGCCGAGCGGCCGAGCTGGGCTCCACGACCTGGATACAACTCGACGGCGTGGATCTTGGTCGCAGGCGGGATGATGGAGAGCGGCAGGTTGTTGCCGACCTTGAACTCGGGCTTGTTCGTCGCGATGACGGTGTCACCCACCTTCACGCCGGCAGGCGCGAGGATGTAGCGCTTCTCGCCGTCGAGATAAGCCAGGAGCAGGAGGTTGGCCGAGCGGTTGGGATCGTACTCGATCGCCTGGACCTTGGCCGGGATCTCCAGCTTGTTGCGACGGAAGTCGACGATGCGCAGCAGGCGCTTGTGACCACCGCCGCGGCGGCGCGAGGTGATGCGGCCGTTGTTGTTGCGGCCGCCGCTCTTGCCCTGGGCCTCGGTCAAGGCGCGCTCGGGGCGCTTCTTGGCCAGCTCGCTCACCTTGTTCAGCTCGGTGAAGCGGAGCGTCGGCGTGATGGGACGGAATGATTTGATCGGCATGGTGTGTTACTCCGCGGGGTCTCAGACCATCTCGATCTTGTCGCCCTCTTTGAGGGTCACGATCGCCTTCTTGCGATCGGACTTGTAGCCGGGCAGGCCGCGGCGCGAGCGCGTGGGCTTGCCCTTGACGTTCATCACGTTCACGCGGGTGACGGTTACCTTGAAGACGTGCTCCACGGCCTCCTTCACCTGGAACTTGTTGGCGTCGGGAAACACCTCGAAGGTGTATTGATTGTGCTCGGACGACGCCCGGTTGGACTTCTCCGTGAGACGGAGGGTTTTGAGAACTTTGTCGGCGCTGACCATGATCAGGCTCCCTTCAGGCGGCTGACGACGGCATCCATGGCGCTCGCGGTGAGCAGGATCCGGCCGTAGCGGCACAGTTCGGTGGTGTTGAGGTTGGACGCCTCGGTCGTGGCAACACGGGCGAGGTTGCGCGCCGCGCGGCTGGAGGCGTCGTCGAGCTTGGTGTCGACGAGGAGGACCTTGCCCTTGGGGGCGATCTTCGTGACCACGCCGTTGAGGGCCTTGGTCTTGGCGTTCGGCACCTCGAGCTTCTCGATGATCTCGATCTCGCCGGCGACGGCGCGGTCGAAAAACGCGCGCTGGAACGCGAGCGACTTCACCTTGGCGTTGATCTTCTTGGAGTAGTCGCGGGGCTTCGGGCCGAAGACGACACCACCGCCGGTCCAGACCGGCGAGCGGGTCGAGCCCTGGCGGGCGCGGCCGGTGCCCTTCTGCTTCCACGGCTTCTTGCCACCGCCGCGAACCTCGCCGCGGGTGAGCGTGGAGTGCGTGCCGAGGCGCGCATTGGCGGCCTGGGCGACGACCACTTCCTTCACGGCCTGGACGCCCTTGTCGCCCTCGAAGACCGGGATGTCGGCATACTCAACCTCACGGTTGAAGGAGCCGTCTGCGTTGTAGATCTTGAATTTCATGGCGCGTGTCTCGTCGGTTACTTGCCGCCCTTGATGGCCGCGCGGATGACCACGTCGTCGCCGGTCGCGCCGGGGATGGCGCCGCGGACGAGGACGAGATTCTTCTCGGGGATGATCTTCACGATGCGCAGGTTCTGCACCGTGCGACGCTCCTGGCCCATGTGGCCGGGCATCGTCTGGTTCTTCCACGTGCGACCGGGCGTCTGGCGCTGACCGATCGAGCCGATGCGGCGGTGGAACATCGAGCCGTGGGCGGCGGGACCGCCGTTCACGCGCCAGCGCTTGACCACGCCCTGGAAGCTCTTGCCCTTGGTCACGCCGATCACGTCGATGATCTGGCCTTCCTTGAAGACCGCATCGACCGTGACGACGTCGCCGGCCTTCAGCTTCGAGGCCTCGGCGAGGCGGACCTCGCGGAGGAGCTTGTGCGCGTCGACGCCGGCCTTCTTGAGGTGGCCCGTCTCCGGATCGTTGATACGGTGCGCCTTGGTCTTGAGGAAGCCGATCTGGACGGCGTGGTAGCCATCCTTCTCCGGCGACTTGACCTGCACCACCGGGCAGGGACCTGCCTCGACGACGGTGACGGGAACGAGGACGTTGTCGCCGTCGTAAACCTGGGTCATGCCCAGCTT
>Ga0315910_10004333_pt1 | contig 11896 bp, 8 predicted proteins | sample EdamamesoilMG_FD_204470 | JGI IMG/M metagenome (GOLD analysis project Ga0315910, IMG submission 204470) | Garden soil microbial communities collected in Santa Monica, California, United States - Edamame soil | ecosystem: Environmental > Terrestrial > Soil > Garden | place: USA: California... | reverse complement strand
CGCTCGTGGATCAGTCGAAGCTGTTCGTGCAGCGACTGCCGTACGTCGAGTCCGTCGAGAGCGAGACGACTCCCGTGCCCGGCAGCGCGGATCTCGTGGACGTCGATTTCGAGATCGAGGAAGGGTTACCCGGTCAGTTCGGCGGCAGCCTCGGCTATTCCGAGACGTACGGCCTCACGCTCGGTGGCAATTTCATTCACTCGAACTTCATGGGTACGGGCCGCCGCGTCGCGATGGAGCTATCCGGCGGCGAGTACCAGAAGGTCTACAGCATCAACTTCACGGACCCCTATCGCACGATCGACGGCGTCGGGCGAACGATCTCGTTGTCCTATCAAGACTTCACGCAGTTCACGTCGGCCACCTCGGACTTCTCGACGACGACGTTGTCGGCCGGCATGAACTGGGGTTATCCGATCGCTAACTTCCAGCGCCTGAATTTCGGTTTCGCCTATCAGGACGCCGAGTTGCTCACGAGCTCCTACAGCTCGTTGCAGGCGCTGCAGTGGGTCGCGAACAACGGCGAGCCGTTCAACGCGCCTCAAGGGTTGATCGGCACCAAGGTCAAGAGCCTCGAGCTCTCGGCCGGGTGGGCGTTCGACACGCGCAATGCGTCACTGTTTCCGACGGCGGGCACACGCCTGCAAGTGGGCATGAATGCGTCCGTGCCCGGCAGCGAGGTCGAGTACTACGTCGCGAGCGTGAATTTTACAAAGTACGTGAACCTGCCCGGCGCCTGGATGATCCGGCTCAACAGCGACACGTCGTTCGGCGATGCGTTCGGCGAAACGACGGCGTTGCCACCGTTTCGTAACCGTTACGCCGGCGGCCCCGGCTCCGTGCGCGGTTTCAAGGAAAGTTACTTGGGCCCGAGGGACTCGCTCGGCAACCCCTACGGCGGCAACCTATTGTTCGTGAATCAATTCGAGCTCGTGATCCCGACACCGGAAAAGATCTCCGGCTCGACGCGAATAGCATTGTTTTATGACGTCGGAAACGTGTTCTCGACGGGTGGCGTGCCGTTCTTCGACAGGCTCGGCGACCCTATGGAGTACGACTTCGACTATGATAACTTGAAGAAATCCGTAGGAATCGGTGTGGAATGGCTGGCTCCGCTCGGCCTGTTGCGGTTCAGTTACGCAATGCCATTGAACGACGACGACCTCACGGATCGGTACTACGGCGATGAGACGGAGGGCTTCCAGTTCTCCATCGGCAACGCCTTCTAACGTCAGCAAGGAATAGGTTCATGATCCGTTCGAAATTGCCCCTCGTCGCTGCGTTGCTGGGTGCGTCGATCGCAACCACCGCGCTGCATGCACAAGCCACGCTGAAAATTGGTGTGGTCAACGTTGCGCGGTTGATCCAGGAAGCGCCAGGCGCGGAAGCGGTCCAGAAGAAACTCCAGGATGAGTTCGGGCAGCGCCAGCGAGACATCGCAGCGATGCAGCAGCGCATCACCACGCAAACCGAGACGTTTCAACGCGATGCGCCCGTCATGGGTGAGCAAGAGCGCGCGAACCTAGAGCGGCAAATCCGCGACGGCCGCCGCGAGCTCGAGCGCACGCAGAACGAGTACGTCGAGGATTTGAACCTGCGACAAAACGAGGAACTCGGCAGATTGCAGCGCGAAGTGCTCGAGAAGGCTCAGGCCTACGCGCGCGCGCAACAGTTCGATCTGCTGCTAGCCGATCCGAACGTGATTTTCGCCAGCACCGCCGTGGACATCACGCCGGCCGTGCTCGCGACGATGAAACCGGCGGCAGCCGCGCCTGCGGCGCCGGCGCCCAGTCGCTAGCCGAGCGCAGTTCCTTAGCGGTGTTCGATGGCCGCGACCTTAGGTGAGCTCGCGGCCCGGTTCGGCTGCGAGCTCGTCGGCGACCCGGCGTTGGTCATTCGGCGCGTGGGAACGCTCGCGAGCGGCGCCGACGACGCGATCACATTCCTCGCGAACTCGCAGTACAAAAGCCAGCTCAAGAGCACGCGCGCAGCCGCTGTGATCCTTGCGCCGGGGGACCGCGAGGCGTGTCCCGTCGCGTGCCTCGTGCATCGCGAGCCCTATTTGATCTACGCGCGCATCGCGACTTCGCTGCATCCCGAGCCCGTCGCGGTGCCCGGTGTGCACACGACTGCGGTAGTCGCTGCGAGCGCACGCATCGCGCCGACCGCGGAGGTCGACGCACACGCCGTGATCGGCGGCGATTGCACCGTCGGCGACGGCGCCGTGATCGGCGCCGGCACGGTGCTCGGTGCGGGCGTGACCGTAGGTGCGGGCACGCGAATCGGCCCACGCGTCGCCGTGCTGCACGGCGTCAAGATCGGCGCACGCTGCATCGTGCATCCCGGCGCGGTGATCGGCGCCGACGGATTCGGCTTCGCGCCCGATCACGGGGCGTGGCAGAAAATCCCGCAAGTCGGCGGCGTCGTGATCGGCGATGACGTCGAGATCGGCGCAAACACCACGATCGATCGCGGCACGATCGAGGACACCGTCATCGAGGATGGCGTCAAGCTCGACAACCTCGTGCAGGTCGCGCACAACGCGCGGCTCGGCGCGCACACGATCATGGCCGCGATGTCGGGTGTCGCGGGCAGCACGAAGGTTGGCAAGCGCTGTATGATCGGCGGGGGCACCGTCATGATCAATTCGCTCACGATCTGCGACGACGTGAAGTTCACGTTCCACAGCATCGTCACGCGCTCGGTCGACGAGCCGGGCACGTACTCGGGGCACCTGCCGGCAGAAGAAGCCGCGAAGTGGCGCAAGAACGCCGTGCGATTCCGCAATCTCGACGAGATGGCGGAACGCCTCGCGGACGTAGAACGACAGCTCGCAAAACTCGAAAAAACGTCGAAGGATCCCGATGGCCGAACCTAACTCGATCGATATCCGCGGGATCCAGGCACGTCTGCCGCATCGCTATCCGTTCCTGATGGTGGATCGCGTGCTCGACGTCGTCGCGGGCAAGTCGATTGTGGCCGTGAAGAACGTCACCGTGAACGAGGCGTACTTTCAGGGCCACTTTCCTGGCCACCCCGTGATGCCGGGCGTGCTCATCATCGAGGCGCTCGCGCAGGCGGGCGGCGTGCTCGCCTACGAGACCGCGGTCGGCGAGGCGGACCTCTGGATTCTGTATCTCGTCGGCATCGAGGAGACGCGCTTCAAGCAGACCGTTCGCCCCGGCGATCAGTTGATGCTGCGGGTCGAGCTCGTGAAACGGCGCCGCAATCTATGGCGCTTCAACTGCACGGCCGAGGTCGACGGCGGCCTCGTGGCCGAGGCGCAGATTCTCATGGCGGACGGACCCAAGCCTTGATAGACGCACGAGCCGTCGTCGACGCTTCCGCGAAGATCGGTGCCGACGTGGAGATCGGCGCGTACGCGATCATCGGTGCCAACGTCGAGATCGGGCGCGGAACGCGCATCGAGCCGCACGCCGTGATCAAAGGCCCGACCGTGATCGGCGCCGAGAATCACATCTTTCAGTTCGCGTCGATCGGCGACGAGCCGCAAGACAAGAAGTACGCCGGCGAGCCCACGCGGCTCGTGATCGGCGACCGCAACACGATTCGCGAGTGCTGCACCATCAATCGCGGCACAGTGCAGGACTTGAGTGTAACCACGATCGGCAACGACAACTGGATCATGGCGTACTGCCACATCGCGCACGACTGCGTGGTGGGCAACAACACGATCTTCGCGAACAACGCGACGTTGGCGGGCCACGTGCGCGTGGGCGATTACGCGATCCTCGGCGGCTTCACGGGCGTGCATCAGTATTGTCAGATCGGGCCCCACGCGTTTTGCAGCATGTTCAGCGCAGTGACGAAGGACGTGCCCGCGTACGTCACGGTTTCGGGAATGCCGTCCGAGGCGCGCGGCATCAACGCCGAGGGGTTGAAGCGGCGCGGCTTCACGCCGGAGCAGATTCGCAACATCCGCGAGGCGTACCGCGTGACGTTCCGGCAGGGGCTCACGGTCGAGGAGTCGCTCGCAGAGCTCACTCCGCGGCTTGCCGAGCAGCCCGAGATCAAACCCTTCCTCGACTCCGTCCGTGAAAGCAGCCGCGGCATTGCGCGGTGAAGCAAAGTGAATCTGCGCTCGTGGCCTGATGGCGTCGACGTGTCGAGGGGCCTTCCCGAGACAGTGCCAGGCTGGGCTGACATGCCGAGCATCCTTTTCGAGACACGCCGGAAGACCGTCCCTGGGGCTCGGCTGCGCACATCCCTGTGCGCAGACGGTCTCGAAAAGGACGCTCGACACGTCAGCCCAGCCAGACAGCGCGGTAGTGGAAGATGACACGTCCGTTGCGATTCGCGTTGGTGGCGGGCGAGGCGTCGGGCGACACGCTCGGCGCGGGGCTGATCGAGGCGCTACGCGCGCAAGTGCCGGATGCCACGTTCGTGGGGATGGCGGGGCCGCGCATGATCGCCGCGGGCTGCGAGGCCTGGTATCGCGCGGAAGAGATCGCCGTCATGGGCTTTCTCGAGGTGCTGCCGCATCTGCCGCGAATCCTGCGACTGCGCCGCGAGCTCGTGGAACGCATCAAGCGTAGCGACGTCGACGTGTTCATCGGCATCGACGCGCAGGAGTTCAACCGCTCGGTCACCAAGGGCCTCAAGCGCGTGGGCATCGCGACAGTGCAGTACGTGAGCCCGCAGGTATGGGCGTGGCGGCAGTCGCGCGCGGCGACGCTTCGCGATGCCGTGGATCTCGTGCTGTGCGTGTTGCCCTTCGAGCCCGCGTTTCTGGCCCGCTACGGCGTCAATGCCAAGTTCGTCGGGCATCCACTGGCCGACATGATTCCGCTCGACATCGACAAGGCCGCGGTCCGCACCAAGCTCGGTCTGCCGCAGGATCGCAAGATCCTCGCCGTGCTGCCGGGCAGCCGGAGCAGCGAAGTCTCGCGCTTGAGCCAACCCTTCATGGCGACGGTCGAATGGCTCAAGCAGCGCAGGCCCGAGCTCGAGGTCGTCGTCGCGCTGGCGAGTGAGGCTTCGGACGTGCAGTTCCGCGCAGCTGCGGCGGGTGTGGGGCTCAGCGGCGCCCGGCTCGTGCCGCAGCGCGCGCGCGAGATCATGGCAGCGTCCGACGCCGTGCTGGTCGCGTCCGGTACCGCGACGCTCGAGGCGCTCTTGATCCGGCGGCCGATGGTCGTGGCTTACAAGATGGCTGCGCTGAGCTATTGGCTCGCGCGCCGGCTCGGTCTCTCGAAGCTGCGCCACATCTCGCTGCCGAACCTGCTCGCGGGCCGGGAGCTCGTGCCGGAGTTCCTGCAAGAGCAGGTGCGTCCGGACGTGCTGGGTCCCGCGGTGCTCGCTGCGCTCGATGGCACCGAGCTCGCGACCGGCTGGTATGATGCGTTCACCGAAATCCATCGACAGTTGCGCTGCGACGCGAGCACCTCCGCCGCGCGCGAGGTGCTCGCGCTGGTACGGGGAAACCGGTGAAGCCTGGGCCATCGCAATCATTTAGCTTCGTCGCGGAGGATGCCGATGTGTGCGGCGTCGACGAGGCAGGGCGCGGCCCGCTCGCGGGTCCCGTCGTGGCTGCCGCCGTCGTGCTCGATCCGGCACGCCCGATCGACGGGCTCCGTGACTCCAAGCTGCTGACCGAGCTGCAGCGCGTGCGGCTGGCCGCGGAGATTCGTCGCAAGGCGAAAGCTTTTGCGGTGGCGTTCGCGAGCCATGACGAGATCGACGGCATCAACATTCTGCAGGCATCGCTGCTCGCGATGGAGCGCGCAGTGCTGCGCTTGCGGCTCGTTCCGGAGCTGATCCGCGTCGACGGGCGCCAGATCCCGTCGTTCCACGCGCACGCACGGCTGTATCGGGCGGAGCCCGTGATCGACGGCGACAACCTCGTGCCCGTAATCAGCGCCGCATCGATCTTGGCCAAGGTCTGCCGCGATAGGCTCATGCGCCGCCTGCATCGCCGCTACCCGCAGTACGGGTTCGACGAGAACAAAGGCTACGCCACGGCCGCGCATCTGCGCGCGCTCACGCAGTTCGGGCCCTGCGCGATTCACCGCACCACGTTCGCACCCGTGCGCGAGCTCGGCGTCGAGCACACGTAATGTTGAGCTTCGTCCATCTGCGGGTTCACACGGAGTACTCGCTCGTCGACAGCCTGTTGCGCGTGGACGCGCTCGTCGACGCGGTGGCCGAGCAGCGAATGCCGGCATGCGCGATCACGGATCAAGGCAACGTCTCGGCGCTCGTCAAGTTCTACAAGCCGGCGCTCGGGCGCGGCGTGAAGCCCATCATCGGCGCGGATCTCTGGGTCGCCGAGTCGCACGAGGACCGCGAGCCCTCGCGCCTGTTGCTGCTGTGCCAAGGGCGAGCAGGGTTCAAGCGTTTGAGCGCATTGCTCACGAAAAGCGCGCGACAGGGTCCCGTGGCCGGGCGCAGCGTGTTGCTCAAAGAGTGGCTCGACGTAGCAGCGCTCGAGGGGTTGATCGGCTTGTCGGGCGGCCAGCAGGGCGAGGTCGGCCGGGCGCTCGTGGCCGGGCGCGGCGCCCGCGGCGCCGAGGCCCTCGACTATTGGCACAAGCTCATGCCTGGCCGCTTCTACATCGAGCTGCAACGGCTCGGCCGCGCGGGCGAGCGCGAGTACGTCGCGCGTGCGGTGGAGGCCGCGGCCGCGCGCGCCGTGCCGGTCGTGGCGACGAACGATGTCTGCTTCCTCAAGCGCGACGACTTCGAGGCGCACGAGACGCGAGTTTGCATCGCGCAGGGCGTGACGCTCGACGACCCGACTCGAGCGCGCACGTACACCGAAGAGCAGTACCTGCGCTCCCCGGCCGAGATGGCGGCGTTGTTCGCGGATTTGCCCGAGGCCATCGAGAACACCGTCGAGATCGCGAAGCGCTGCTCGCTCGAGGTCGACATAGGGCGCGTCTACTTGCCGGACTTCGTCGCCGAGGACAAGACGCCGCCGCGCGAATACCTGGAGCGGCGCGCCAAGAGTGGTCTCGATCGGCGCCTGTCCGAGCTCGGCATCGCGGCAGAAGCCGAGCCGCGTTATCGCGAACGGCTCGCGCGCGAGATCGACGTGATCTGCAAGATGGGCTTCGAGGGGTATTTCCTCATCGTCGCGGACTTCATCGCGTGGGCCCGCGCGAACTCGATCCCCGTGGGTCCGGGACGCGGCTCCGGCGTCGGCTCGCTGGTCGCGTTCGCGCTCGGCATCACGAACCTCGACCCGTTGGCCCACGATCTGTTGTTCGAGCGGTTCCTGAATCCCGAGCGCGTGTCGTTGCCGGACTTCGATATCGACTTCTGCATCGACGGCCGCGATCGCGTGATCGATTACGTCGGCGAGCGTTACGGGCGCGAGCGCGTCGCGCAGATTGCGACCTACGGCACGATGGCGGCGCGCGCGGTCGTGCGCGACGTGGGACGCGCGCTCGGTCATCCGTATGGTTACGTCGACAGGATAGCGAAGCTGATTCCGTTCGAGATCGGCATCACGCTCGACAAGGCGATCGCCGACGACGAGGAGCTGCGCAGCGTCTACGAGAAGGAAGAAGAGGTTCGCGGGCTCGTGGATCTCGCGAAACGTCTCGAAGGCCTCGCGCGCAACGTCGGCACGCACGCGGGCGGTGTCGTGATCGCGCCACAGCCGATCACCGAATACATGCCGCTGTATGCCGACGCCGACGGCGCGTTGCTGACGCAGCTCGACAAGGACGATCTCGAGGCGATCGGCCTGATCAAGTTCGACTTCCTGGGGCTCAAGACGCTCACGATCATCGACAAGGCGGTCGCCACGATCAACCGCGAGCGCGCCGCTCGCGGTGAGCCGGCCCTCAACGTGGACGCGATCCCGGTCGACGATGCGAAAACGTACGAGTTGCTGCGCCAGTGCCGCACGACCGCGGTGTTTCAGCTGGAATCGCTCGGCATGCGCGACCTGATCAAGCGCCTGCAGCCCGATCGCTTCGACGACCTGACCGCGATCGTGGCGCTGTTTCGGCCGGGCCCGATGCAGATGGCCGACGAGTTCATCGCGCGCAAGCATCGCAGCGGCGCGACGCCGGACTACCTGCATCCGCGGCTCGAAGCCACGCTGAAACCGACCTACGGCGTGATCCTGTATCAGGAACAAGTCATGCAGATCGCGCAGGTCCTGGCCGGCTACTCGCTCGGCGGCGCCGACTTGCTGCGGCGCGCGATGGGCAAGAAGAAGCCCGAGGAAATGGCCGAGCAGCGCGCGGTGTTCGAGAAAGGCGCAACGGAACGCGGGGTCGAGGCGACTCGCGCGAACCACATCTTCGATCAGATGGAGACGTTCGCGGGCTACGGCTTTAACAAGTCGCACGCGGCGGCGTACGCGTTACTCGCGTATCAGACGGCGTGGCTCAAGACCCACTATCCCGAGGCTTACATGGCGGCTGTGTTCACGGCCGATCTCGACAGCACCGACCGTCTCGTAGTGCTCAAGGACGATCTGAAACGCATGGGGATCGTGCTCGAGCCGCCGAACGTGAACAAATCCGTGTTCGCGTTCACGGCCGTGGGGCCAAAGCGCATCAGCTACGGGCTCGGTGCCTTGAAAGGCGTGGGGCCCGGTGCGGTCGAGGCGATCGTCACGGAGCGAGATGCGCACGGTCCGTACACGAGCCTCGTCGATTTGTGCCGCAGAGTCGATCTCACGAAGATCAACCGGCGCGTGCTCGAGGCGCTCGTGCGGTCCGGAGCGTTGGACACGTTGGGCTTGAATCGCGCGACGCTGATGCAGGGAGTGCCGCAGGCGTTGGGCGCCGCGGAACGCTCCGTGCACGCGCAGGCGGCCGGGCAGACGACGCTGTTCGGCGGCGCCGAGCGGGATCAGAGCCTCGACATCGCGCTGACTCCGGTCCGCGACTGGAGCAAGCGCGAGCGCCTCGAGGCCGAGCGCGAGAGCCTCGGGCTGTATCTGACGGGTCACCCGTTCGACGACTTCGCCGAGCACTGCAAGCACTTCACGAACGGCGCGATCGCGAAGGTGCTCGGCGGCTTGCCGAGCTCGGCGTTGCCGTACCACGTGCGCAAAGAGGCGATCCTCGCGGGCGTCGTGGTCGACGTGCGACGGCGCGGCAATCGCGTGTCGATCATCCTCGACGACGACACCGAGCGCATCGAGGTCACGATGTTCGACGAGGTGTTCGCGCAGTCGAAGCACGTGATCGCGAAGCACGCCGTGCTCATCACCGAGGGCCAGCTCAAGTACGACGACTTCATCAACGGCTGGCGGTTGACGGCGAAGCGCGTGCGTTCGGCCGACGAGGCGATCGAGGAGTACGCGCGGCGGCTCACGGTGTTGTGGCCGCGCGAGGGCGCGGGGCCGGAGCTCGTGCGCGAGCTGCAGCGGATCTTGAAGCCGTTCACGCGTGGGCGGTGCGAGGTCTGCATCAGGTACCAGACTCCGGGCGCCGAAGCGGAGCTCACGCTCGGCGAGGCGTGGTCCGTCCGCGTGACGCGCGAGCTCCGCGACCAGCTCACGCGCCTGCTCGGCGACGACAGCTTCCTGATCCACTATCCGCGCCACTTCGTCTGATACCGGCGGAGGAGCGGCGTGCAGACCCGTGGTGCCGGTGTTACGGTTCGGTTTAGCCGAAGCACCGGCATTTCGGTTGAACCGAACCGTAACACCGGCACCTCTATACACAGCCCGCGCGCTTGCTCCGTCGTCGGGGGGTCGGGTAAGGTGGCCGCTTCGCGGTCGCCCGGTTCGCTATGGATCTGAAATTCCTGGAGTTTGAACAACCGATCGCCGAGCTCGAGGCGCGAATCGACGCTCTTAAATTCGTCGGCGAAGACTCCGAGCTCAACATCAGCGAAGAGATCGCGCGCCTCAAGAACAAGAGCGAGTCGCTCACGCGTAGCATCTTCTCCAGCTTGAACGCCTGGCAGATTGCTCAGCTTGCGCGTCACCCCCAACGCCCGTACACGCTCGACTACGTCGAGAAATGCTTCACCGATTTTCAGGAGCTGCACGGCGACCGCATGTACGCCGACGATCATTCGCTCGTGGGCGGGCTCGCGCGGCTCGACAACGAGGCCGTCGTGGTCATCGGTCACCAGAAGGGACGCGACACGAAGGAACGCGTCTGGCGCAACTACGGCATGGCGAGGCCCGAGGGCTATCGCAAGGGGCTGCGGTTGATGCAGCTCGCGGAACGATTCAGCCTGCCGCTGATCACGATGATCGACACTCCCGGCGCTTATCCGGGCGTCGGCGCCGAGGAACGCGGCCAGAGCGAGGCGATCGCCCGCAACCTGTTCGTCATGTCGACGTTGAAGGTGCCGATCATCAGCGTCGTGATCGGCGAGGGCGGTTCCGGCGGCGCGCTCGCGATTGGCGTTGCGGACCGCGTGATGATGCTGCAGTACAGCATTTACTCGGTGATCTCGCCCGAGGGCTGCGCGAGCATCTTGTACAAGAGCGCCGACAAGGCCGAGATCGCGGCCGAGGCCATGGGCATCACGGCCGAGCGGTTGCACCGGCTCAAGCTCGTCGATGAAGTGATTCCGGAGCCGCTCGGCGGCGCGCATCGCGATCCGCAAGTGATGGCGGACACGTTGAAGCAAACGCTCGTGCAGAATCTGGCGGCGCTGCAGGACGTGCCGATCGAGTCGCTGCTCGTGCAACGCCGCAAGCGCTTGGCCGGCTACGGAGTCTTCAAAGAGGGCTGAGCTCCGGCGCCGGAGCTCGCGCGGCGCGCAATGCAAGACCCAACCTCAGGCGCGAGCCCTGCGAGCGAGTCGCTGTTGGCGACGCTGCGCGGCGAGCTCGATTCGTGGGGCCCGCGTCCCAAGCGCATCACTGTCGCGCTCAGCGGCGGCGTCGATTCCACGGTATTGCTCGCGGCCCTGGTGCGACTCGGGCTCGAAGTCCCCATCCGCGCGGCGCACGTGCACCACGGCCTGCATCCCGATTCCGCGCGTTGGAGCGCGCATTGTGCCGCGCTGGCCGAAGCGCTCGGCGTCGAATTCGTGATGCGGAGCGTGAACGTGCAGCGCGCGAGCGGGCTCGGGCTCGAAGCCGCCGCACGCGATGCGCGTTATGGCGCGCTCGGCGAGCTCCTCGCGCCGGGCGAGTGGTTGTTGACCGCTCACCACGCCGACGACCAGCTCGAGACCCTACTGCTACGCCTAGTCCGCGGCTCCGGCGTGCGAGGGCTGCGCGGCATCGTGGCCTTCGCGCCGTTCGGCGTGGGGGTGCTCGGTCGGCCTCTGCTCGCGCTGACACGCGCCGAGATCGAGGCCGCCGCGCGCGAGTGGGGGCTCAAGTGGCTCGAGGATCCCGCGAATCGCGAGCTCGGTCACGACCGCAACTATCTGCGCTGGCACGTGTTGCCCTCGTTGCGCGAGCGCTGGCCCGCCGCGGCACGCTTGGGTGTGCGGCTCGCGGCGCAGATGGCGGAGGCCGAGCAGATTCTCGAGAGCGTCGCGGCCGCCGACGCGGAGGGCCTCGCTGCGCCGTGGTACTTGCCGCGAACCGTTCTCGCGGGCCTCGACCCGGTGAGGCAACGCAATCTGTTGCGCCACCTCGTGCGGCGCTGCGGGCTCGGCGTGCCGGCCGCCCACAAGCTCGACGAGCTGCGCACGGCGTTGCTCGACGCGCGGCCCGACACGCGGCCGCTGGTGCGCTGGCCGGCGGGCGAGGGCCGCGTGTTTCGCGATGCGCTGTATCTCGCGGCGCCGCTGCCGCCGCCGTCACCGGCGGGCTTTAGCGCGCGCGTCGCGCGCGACGCGAGCTGGAGCGGCCCCGAAGGCGGCGTCGCGCTCGTGCGGGCAGAGGGAGCGGGCGGCTTGCCCGAGTCATGGCTCGAAGACGGGCTCACGCTGCGCTTCCGCGCGGGCGGCGAGCGCTTTCGACCGCGCGGTCGCGCCCATCACCACACCCTGA
>Ga0315910_10004332_pt1 | contig 11897 bp, 11 predicted proteins | sample EdamamesoilMG_FD_204470 | JGI IMG/M metagenome (GOLD analysis project Ga0315910, IMG submission 204470) | Garden soil microbial communities collected in Santa Monica, California, United States - Edamame soil | ecosystem: Environmental > Terrestrial > Soil > Garden | place: USA: California... | reverse complement strand
TTGCTTGACTAGCCGCTCCCAAGCCCAGATTCCCACGATGCACTCGATCGACAACCCACTTAAGAAAATTTTATCCATGAACTGATCTTTACTAGGCTCATACGCAAATTTAGACACTTTTACTGATTGCCGGCGGCACCAATTGATCGATGGACCAGCGGGCTTGTGCGCGAATAGCCAACCCTTCGGATTGACCTCCGCGTACGCGGAGATAGCCAGCGTACGCGATCATGGCCGCATTGTCGGTACAGAATTCGGGGCGCGGATAGCTGACCTTGACGCCCGAACTTTGACCCATTGCGCGCAATTGTTCTCGAAGCTGGCGATTGGCACCTACACCGCCCGCGACCACCAAGGTTTGCGCGCCGGTATGGTCCAGCGCTCGCTTGCACTTCGTAACGAGCGTCTCCACCACCGCATCCTGAAAAGAGCGTGCAACATCGGCGCGGAGTTCGTCGTCGATCTTCAAGCCGCGAACCGCCACTACCACCGCGGTTTTAAGACCGCTAAAACTGAAATCGAATCCGGGCCGATCCAACATCGGCCGCGGAAAATTAAACCGCCCTGGCCGGCCGATTTCCGCCAACTTCGCCAAATGCGGCCCGCCGGGATACGGCAGACCCAGCATTTTGGCCGTTTTATCGAAGGCTTCTCCGGCGGCATCGTCCAAAGATGACCCCAGAATTCGGTATTGGCCCAACCCGGCCACCTCGGCAATGAGCGTGTGGCCACCGGACACCAGCAGCGCCAGAAAAGGAAACGAGGGCGGATCGGGTTCCAGCATGGGGGCGAGAAGGTGCCCTTCTAAATGATGGACACCCACGGCAGGAACACCCCAACCGAATGCCAAACTTCGGCCCACGGCCGCGCCCACCATCAATGCCCCGACCAACCCCGGCCCCGCCGTGTAAGCTATTGCATTGATATCGCTAGGTTTTGAGCTGGATGCCGCTAGCGCTTCCTCGATTAATGGCGTCAGTTTCCGTACGTGATCTCGGGACGCCAGCTCAGGCACTACCCCTCCGAAGCGAGCATGTAGATCGATTTGGCTATACAACCGGTGCGCCAAAAGACCCTGCTCGCCGTCGTAAACAGCCGCGGCAGTCTCATCGCAGGAGGTCTCAATTCCCAATACCCGCATTTAAATGATCTTCCGAGTGCTCAAGTTTTTGATTTTCCGCTGTCTGGTCATTAAACTCTCGCCCCCTTCGCCGACCGGCTCGCCCTGTTGGGGATGCCGGAGCACCCGTTGGCCACCGTTTTTGACCGAGGTTTAAATGCCTAGCGTTCGCGTACGTGAGAACGAATATTTCGATGCCGCTCTGCGGCGTTTCAAGCGCGCCTGTGAAAAGGCGGGCGTGCTAACCGAATTGCGCCGGCGCGAATTCTACGAGAAGCCCACCCAAGAACGGAAACGCAAAAAGGCCGCTGCCGTGAAGCGCCACATGAAGCGCGTTTCGCGCGACGTGGGCACCCCGCGCACTCGCATGTACTAGGACGCTTCGTTGTCTATGTCGCTCAAGGAGCGCATCACCGAAGACATGAAGACCGCCATGCGCGCTAAGGATAGCGAGCGCTTGACGACCATCCGCATGATTCAAGCGGCCATTAAGCAAATCGAGGTCGACGAGCGAATTGCGCTCGACGATGCGCGCGTGCTGTCGGTGGTCGAAAAGATGATCAAGACGCGGAAAGAATCCGCGGCGCAATTCCAAGCCGGCGGGCGCACCGACTTGGTGGAAAAAGAAAACAAAGAGATCGAGCAGCTGCAGGCCTATATGCCGGCGCAATTGTCGGACACCGAGTTGGACGCGCTCGTCGCAGCGGCCATCGCGCAAACCGGCGCCTCGTCCATAAAAGACATGGGCAAGGTGATGGGCATCATTAAAGGCCAGGCCCAAGGCAAAGCCGACATGGCTGTGGTCGGCGCGAAGATCAAAGCGAAGCTGGGCGGCTAACAAGCTGCTAGGCGCTAGCTACTAGCGGCTAGCCAGAGTAAAGACTCCGACTTCTCATTGGCTAGGGCCTAGTCACTAGAGGCTAGTAGCTCGCGTTAGCGTTATCCTTCCCCGCATGTCCGGCCGCATCCCCCAACACTTCATCGACGAGTTAGTCGCTCGCGCCGATATCATCGACGTGATAGGGACGCGCGTGCCGTTGAAGAAAGCCGGCAAAGAATTCAAAGCTTGCTGCCCGTTTCACGACGAGAAGAGCCCGTCGTTTCACGTAGTGCCCGACAAGCAGTTCTACCACTGCTTCGGCTGCGGCGCGCATGGCACGGCGCTGGGCTTTTTAATGGACTACGACCATCTGAGTTTCGTCGAGGCAGTGGAAGAGCTTGCGGCGCGCGCCGGCATGACAGTGCCGCGCGAGGAAGATCTGAACGCCGTACAAAAGCCCTCGGACGACTTGTATACGCCTCTCGAACGCGCTGCCGAACTGCTTCGCCAGCAATTGAAGACTTCGGATCGTGCGATCGCCTACCTAAAAAAACGCGGCTTGACCGGCGATATCGCCGCGCGCTTCGGGATGGGCTACGCACCTGATGCCTGGGATTTCGTCCTCAAACACTTAGGCAGTTCGGAAACCGAAACGCGCAAGCTGTTACAAGTGGGCTTAGTCATCGAACGTGAACAGCGCGGCGGCTTCTACGATCGTTTCCGCGATCGCATCATGTTTCCCATCCGCGATTCTCGCGGCCGCACGATCGGCTTTGGCGGCCGCATCTTGGATCAAGGCGAACCGAAGTATCTAAATTCGCCCGAGACCGAGCTCTTTCATAAGGGGAAGGAGTTATACGGTTTGTTCGAAGCGCGGCAGGCTACACGCAGCTTTAAACGCCTGATGGTGGTCGAGGGCTATATGGACGTGGTGCGTTTGCATCAGGCGGGCATCACGTATGCGGTGGCAACGCTGGGCACGGCGACCACGCCCGAACATCTCACGCGCATATTTCGTGTCTGCAGCGAAGTGGTGTTCTGTTTCGACGGCGATCGCGCCGGCCGAGCGGCGGCGTGGCGCGCGCTGGAAAATTCGCTGGCGCAGATTCGCGAAGGACGCCAAATACGCTTTCTGTTCTTGCCCGACGGTCACGATCCCGACTCGTTAGTGGGCGAAGAAGGACGCGAAGCGTTCGAAAAACGACTGGATACCGCGCTTGGACTGTCCGACTATTTCATTCGCGAGTTATCGTCACGCAGCGACATCAATTCCGTCGATGGCCGCGCGCAGTTTGCCGAAGCCGCCAAACCGCTTCTGCAAAAGATCCCTGCCGGGGTATATCGCGAGCTCCTGATCGACGCGCTGGCAAAAGTAGTGGGGATGTCACCCGAACGGATGTACGCACTGATGGACGGCGGCAGCACCCCAGGCAGCCAACCCGCGCGCCCGGTCGCCAGCAACATCGCAACGCCGACGCAATTGACGGGCCGGGGTACATTGGTGCGCCACGCCGTCCACATGTTGGTGCACTTTCCCAATGCAGCCTCCTCGGTCTCCATACCGGATGATTTGCAGGACGTTTCTCAACGTGGCATCCCATTGCTGGTAAAGTTACTTGTTACCCTTAAAGAAGATCCGTGCGCTTCCACCGGAGTCCTGCTGGAAAGGTGGCGCGAATCCCCCGAGCATGACTCACTAACCAAATTGGCAGTAACCGAATGCTTGGTAAAAGGCGCTAAAGAGGCCGCAACCGAGATCCAAGGGGCTCTTGAACGTCTTATGCAAGAAGAACACCGCCAACGGGATTTTACGAAATTGTTAAATAGTCAGGGTAAATAGCCGATATAACCTGGCGGAAACCCGGAACCTCAGGGCCTTTTGCGTGCCAAAGCAACCCCCATTAAGGTCCCTGCGTCCGATTTATTTTTGTCGTCTTTAACCCGTTGAGAACCTAGCCGAGCGTTGATCGTCTAAGTATACTTCGCGGTCTTTTTAACCCGCCGCCTAACTCCCTGCGAGGGTCGATTCTTGAGCAAAACTGCCGCCAAGAAAGAAATCATTCAGCCGGTTCCGAACATCGCCGACGAGCGTCAATCACAGCTAAAACTGTTGATCGCTCGCGGTAAGGAACAAGGCTACTTAACCTATGCGGAGGTGAACGATCACCTGCCGAGCGAAATCGTCGATCCCGAACAGATCGAAGATATCGTCAACATGATTAATGACATGGGCATTACGGTGTATGAAAAGGCACCGGATTCCGAGTCATTGCTGCTCTCCGAGCCGGTGGTCGCCGACGAAGAAGCTGCGGAAGAAGCCGCCGCTGCGTTGGCAACCGTCGATGCGGAGTTCGGCCGCACCACCGACCCCGTGCGCATGTACATGCGTGAAATGGGCACCGTGGAGCTGCTGACGCGCGAAGGCGAAATTCGCATTGCCAAGCGCATTGAAGAAGGCCTGGACGCAGTGCGTCTCGCTCTCTCCAATTATCCGTTGACCTACGATTTGATGCTTGCCGCCTATGAACCGGTCAAAGCCGGGCAAGGGCGTTTGGCCGACATCATCGTGGGCTTTATCGATCCGAACGCACCGGATGAAATTGCAGCGCCGATCAATCCGAAACTGGCAGCGTTAGCCGAACCCGCGCCGGCCGAAACGGAAGACGAGGAAGAAGGCGAAGGCACCGAGGAAGAAGAAGCACTCGAAACCGGCCCGGATCCGGTCGAAGCGGCAAATCGCTTTGCTTCCATTGCCAAACTGCACGCGCAGGTACTCAAGTCAGCGGCCGAGAAAGGCGCGGCCGACCCAAAAGCGTCCAAGTTGCGCAAGAAACTTTCCGATGAGTTCATGGAGCTGAAACTCTCGCCGAAGATGTTCGACCAAATGATCGCGCAGTTGCGCGACAACGTGGCCGAGATACGGGGCATGGAAAAACAAGTGATGCAGATGTGCGTGCGCGACGCAGGCATGCCGCGCAAAGACTTCATCAGCACCTTCCCGAAGAACGAAACCAACCTCACCTGGTTGGACAAGCACATTCGCGCCAAGCGCAAGCACTCGGCGGCACTAGCCAAACTGCGTGACGACATCGAGAAGCAGCAACACGCGCTGCAGGCCTTCGAACAACGCGCGCAAATGACCATTGCGGACATTAAGGAAGTGAACCGCGAGATCGCCGTCGGCGAAGCAAAAGCTCGCCGCGCCAAGAAAGAAATGGTGGAAGCCAACTTGCGCTTGGTGATCTCGATCGCCAAGAAGTACACCAATCGCGGCCTGCAATTCCTGGATCTCATTCAGGAAGGCAATATCGGCTTGATGAAAGCCGTTGATAAGTTCGAATATCGCCGCGGATACAAGTTCTCCACGTACGCAACGTGGTGGATTCGCCAAGCGATTACCCGTTCGATCGCCGATCAGGCGCGCACCATCCGTATTCCGGTGCATATGATCGAAACCATCAACAAGCTCAACCGCATTTCGCGGCAGATGCTGCAAGAGATGGGACGCGAGCCGACTCCGGAAGAACTGGCCGTGCGCATGGAGATGCCGGAAGACAAAGTACGCAAAGTACTCAAGATCGCCAAAGAGCCGATCTCGATGGAAACGCCGATTGGCGACGACGAGGATTCGCACTTAGGCGACTTCATCGAAGACACCTCGGTGGAATCGCCGATCGACTCTGCGACGATGGAATCGCTGCGCGAAACGACGCACTCCGTGCTAGCGGGGCTCACACCGCGCGAAGCCAAGGTGCTGCGTATGCGCTTCGGCATCGACATGCATACCGACCACACGCTGGAAGAGGTAGGTAAGCAGTTCGATGTAACCCGCGAACGCATTCGCCAAATTGAAGCCAAGGCGCTGCGTAAGCTGCGCCACCCAAGCCGCAGCGAGCAGCTGCGCAGCTTCCTGATGGACGACTAAACCTACGGTAGACGCTCCCTGTCTTGAATACCCCACGTTTGACCCCATAAAGCCGGTAACCCACAGTTACCGGCTTTTTTACGGGAACGCCTGACCCCGGGCGGGCGGTGGCCGATACCTGGTTCACACACGCCGCTGGCCTAGCGGGTTATGCTAAGTCACAATAGTCCCGCCCTTCGCCCGCTATTACTACGAGACCTATGAGCACAGATACCCTGAAGGAACACGCGCCCATTAACTGGGTCACCGCGATTGTCATTACGACAACGTTCCTCCTCGCCGCCATCGTCACACCGTGGTATGGCTTCACATATGGCTTCAGCACCGCAGCCTGGGTGTTGTTCTTTTTATTCATGGGCGCGAATGGCATGGCGATCACTGCCGGCTATCACCGCCTTTGGTCGCACCGCACTTACACGGCGCATTGGAGCATCCGCTTTCTGCTGATGATCTTCGGCACGATGGCGCTGCAAGCGTCCATTCTTCAGTGGGCGTCCAACCATCGCACTCACCATCAACACGTCGATGACAACGAGCGCGATCCGTACTCCGCGAAGCGCGGCTTCTGGTTCTCGCATATCGGCTGGATGTTGCGCGACTATCCGAGCGCTCGCACCGACTTTTCCAATATCCCTGACATTAAAGACGATCCGATCGCGACGTTCCAACATCGCTTTTACTTGCCTTTGGTACTAACGATTAACTTTGGCTTTACGTTGCTGGCCGGCTGGTTGGTAGGCGATGTCTGGGGTGTGTTCTGGCTGGCCGGTATTGCTCGATTGGTGCTCAGCCATCACATCACCTGGTTTATTAATTCGCTGGCTCATGCCTGGGGTTCGCGTCCGTATACCGACAAGAACACCGCACGTGACAACGGTTTCTTAGCCTTGATCACGTACGGCGAGGGTTATCACAACTTTCATCACTTGTACGCCAGCGACTATCGCAATGGCGTGCGCTGGTACCAGTTCGACCCGACCAAGTGGCTGATCTACGGTCTCTCTTTAGTGGGATTGGCCAGCAATTTGCGCCGCATGCCGGACGTGACGATTCAACAGGCGCGTTTGGCCATGCAGTTCAAGCGCCTTGAAGAAAAGCTAGTCTGCCCGAAGATCGCCGCCCGTTTCGATCTTGAACATTTGCGCGCGCAAATCGCTCATGAAACGGAGGCACTGAAGAAAACGCTGGCCGAATGGGCAACGGTCCGCGACGCCTGGTATGCGGATGCACGCAAACGGTTGATGCGTCGCTGGGAAAAGGCGCATTTCCGTACGCACAGCCGCGAAGTGTTGTACCGCTTACGGATGCAGCATCGCCGTTTAGTCCTGCTGAACGCGCAGTTCGCTTAAACACCGAACATTGCCGAGTCTTTCTGAGGGGTCCAAAAAATTGGACCCCTTTTTTATTTATGCGTCCTGCAAATCGCGCCCACGCGTCTCGGTTGCGAAAGGCAGCAATAAGAGACCGGCCAGCGGTATCAACCCGACGAGCAAAAGCGCTTGTGTGGCATATCCCTTCGCCGCCACAACGCCCACTGTAAACGGCCCGGCCGCGGCAAGCACACGTCCGATGTTGAAACTAAATCCCGCGCCGCTCGCGCGCAGCCGCGTCGGAAATAATTCCGGCAAATAGTACGTAAACGCGCCGCACACGCCGAATACAAACAAGCCGTTAAAGAAATAGAGATATAAGCGAGTTTCTGCGGGCCAGTCGATGCCAAACATGACAAAGATGGTGAGTGTGGAGCCCGCAAAGAAAATCGCGAACATGGCTCGACGGCCAAGCCAGAGCGCAAAGGGCAGCGTTAACAATGCACCGAGCAGCCCGCCCAAATTGAAGCAAAATGTGGCGCGAAATTTCCATGCCTCGACCAATGCCAACGTTGCCGATTGCGTCAATTGTTGGGCCTGCGCCGCCGTTTGCGCCCACCCCGTAACGATGGTCGCAATGAAGGCATTGCAACCCCACCAGGTAATCAAGGCGACGGTGGCCAGCAGTGCGGCAATCACCGTGATGCGTCGATAAGCTGGAGCGAACAACTCGCTCAATCGAACGTGCGGCGCCTGACTGCTGGCATGCAACCAGCGCTCCGGCTCTTTAACGAAGCGACGAATGAAAATGGTAATCGCCGCGGGAATTAAGCCGAATACAAACACGTAACGCCAGGACACCTCGGGTTGATCGGCCAGCCAAACGCCGGCAACCTGAAAATTCACAAAGGTCGCAAGAAACAACCCCAGCGGTGATGCCGTATATAACAATGCGCCCATCGTAGCGCGCCGGTGAGGCGGCATAACTTCCGCCACCATTGCAGCGCCGGCGGCCCACTCACCGCCGATACCTAAACTCGCAATCGCGCGAAACAACATCAGCATCCAGATATTGGGCGCAAACGCGCAAGCTGCGGTCCCCAGCGCGTACATCGTCATCGTCAGCATCAGCGTGCGCGTTCGCCCGATGCGATCGCAAACGACACCGAATAAAACGCCGCCGACCGCCCAGCCGACTAACAGCAACGACGACAGCAGACCGGTCCAATATAACGTCGCCGTCTTCGCTTCCGGCGAGCCGATGGTCAACCCCAGCAACGTCGGCACACAATTGGGCGCAACGTAACTGAACAACAGAGCATCGAAAACGTCGAATCCCCAGCCCAGCCAGGCGGCTACCAGCACCAGCCACTGCCGGCGCGACAAGTCCCACATCGATCCCCCAAATATATTGTTATGTCTGGATGTAAGTTCCAGGCATTGTGCCTTATTGCGCCGCAAAGCATTGAGCAAACGCCGCTGACTGCGGTCTAATCCCAATCCAGAAATCGATGATGGGTGGTTTATGCGCAATGCACGTACCGCAATACGCTTATTGGGTTTGAGTCTCGCAGTAATTCTATTGTCCGCCTGCGCCGCCAAGGGTCCGACAGTGCGCGCCGATTTTGATCGGGGCGTGGATTTTAACGCCTATCGAACCTTCGGCTTTCCGGCTGCGACCGGCACGGATCGCGGCGGTTACGCGACACTGGTCACCAGTTATTTCAAGGACGCCGTCAAACGCGAAATGGCAGTGCGCGGTTACGAATACACGGAAACCAATCCGGAATTGGTGGTTAATTTTTACAGCGAAGCGCGGGACAAGATCGACGTCGTGTCGCGCCCGGGTTCGCTAACCGGCTTCGGCTATGGTTATGGTTACTACGGCGCGCCCTGGCCGTACTACGGCGGCTATCCGCGTTACGGATATCCACGATACGGCTTATATAGTAGCTGGCCGTTTTACGATGACATCGATGTCGTCCACTACAAAGCCGGTACTTTCAAGCTCGATGTAGTCGACACCAAGCGCCAGCAAGCGGTTTGGGAAGCACGCGTAGAGGAACGGTTGAGTGAGCAATCGCAAGACAATCCGCAACCGAATATCGCGTATTTGGTGACGGAAATGTTCCGCAAATTTCCGCGCGGCGCGACCACTGCAGCTCTATCGCCGTAGTCTTCACTCGATTAACCTCACTCGATCCTCATTCGGTCGGTAGAATCCGACCGAATGCACCACACCGACCCCGCGCTAGACACGCTCTTCTTACCCTTCACAGAGGCAAGATTGACCTTGCCCGACGAAGTTCTATTCTTGCGCGCACGCGATGGCGCAGCGCTGCGCCGGCATCGCATTCCCACTTTGATCTGCGAGCAGAGCTTTAAGCCAGATGCCGAGGCATTGCAGCGCGCCGGGTTTTCGGTGACACCTCTGGTGGACTCCAGACAGTATCCGCTAGCGATGGTATTGCCGCCTCGGCAGCGCGATGAAACGCGTGCGCTACTAGCCCGTGCTGTTGCGTCGGTTCAACCCGGCGGCGTGGTCATGGCCAGCGCCAGCAATGACGAAGGCGCGCGCTCAATCGAGGCCGATCTAAAGCAACTTACTGGCGCGATCAACACAATGTCGAAAAGCAAGTGCCGGGTATTTTGGAGCGAACCGTTGAACGCCGAGCGAATCAATCAATCGGTGTTGGCACAATGGCGCGAACTGGATGCGCCACGTTCAATTGCAAACGATCGATTCATTAGCAGGCCCGGTGTATTTGCGTGGGATCGCATCGACAATGCATCGACCCTACTTGCCGCGCATTTACCGAGTGATTTAACCGGACGTGCGGGCGATCTCGGCGTGGGCTACGGCTACTTGTCAGCGGAATTGCTCACTCGCTGCCCGCGTATCAACGCGCTCGATTGCTATGAAGCCGAACAGCGAGCGCTCGATTTGGCGCGTCAAAACTTAAGCGCATTTGAAGCGCGCGTGCCGATACGTCACCTCTGGCACGACGTCACCACGGGTCTGCCGCACCAATATGATGTGATCGTCACGAACCCGCCCTTCCACACTCAAAGCCGCACGGATAGGCCGGACATCGGGCGACGCTTTATTGCCGTAGCCGCGACCGCATTGAAACCCGGCGGAAGTCTATGGCTGGTTGCCAATCGACATCTGCCCTATGAGTCGATCTTAGATGCCAGCTTCGGTTCCACACGTATCGTGACTCAGGACCAGGGATTCAAAATTATAGAAGCGATCAAAACCAAGACGAGCACTCCGGAGCGGCGCAAGCAATGAAACTGCTGAAACTCATTGCCAACCTGGGATACGGCAGCCGCAAGCAAGTCACGGCGATGTTTCGCGAGGGCCGCATCACCAATACGAATGGCGAAGTGTTGTACGCGGACGATAAAACCGAGCACGCCGATGTTCGTGTCGATGGCGAACCGCTCGATCCGCCGAGCGGTTTGTTATTGATGCTGCACAAACCCATCGACTACACCTGCTCCACTAGCGATCCCGGTCAGGTGATTTACGACTTGCTACCGGAGCGCTTTCGGCTGCGCGCTCCCATAGTCGCAAGCATCGGCAGATTGGATCGCGACACCAGCGGTCTCTTGCTCATGACCGACGACGGTCCATTACTGCACCGCATCGTGCACCCCAAAGCCAAATTGCCGAAGATCTACGAAGCAACGCTCGCGCGTGATTTGCGCGGTAATGAAGCGGATCTATTCGCCAGCGGCACGCTAATGCTGGAGTCGGAGCGGGAACCGCTGGCGCCGGCGACGCTGGAAGTAGTATCGCCGCGACAAGCACGGCTCACCTTAACCGAAGGCCGCTATCACCAAGCGCGCCGCATGTTTGCAGCGGTCGGCAATCATGTCGAGACGCTGCACCGCAGCCAAGTAGGCGGACTGCCTCTCGGTGACCTACCCTCGGGCGAGTGGCGCGTGCTCACTGCATCAGATCGCGAGCGACTGTTTAACAAGGCCGCCTTCATGAACGCGCAAACCGAATCTTGACTAATCGTCCTTGAATCGTTCGTTACCAATCAATCCAATCGACTTGATGCCATTCATTGCGCTGCGTAGCCGCCAACACCTTTGCCACCGTGTCGTAGTGAGCACGGCGATGCGCTTTAATCTGCAGAATAGGTTGCATGCGCTTAGCGGCAGCTTCTTTGAGATAACTCTCCAGCTGCGCTATTCCACTCACAGGCGCATCGTTCCATAGAACCGTACCGTCGAAATCGATTTCGACGACGATACGCTCTCTAGCCTGACCGATACCCCCGTCGCCGACGTCCATGTTCACCGCGTGCATCATGGGCGGTATCGTAACGATGAGCATAATCAGCAGCACCAACAGCACGTCGATCAACGGCGTCGTGTTGATATCCGTCAATAAGGCACTGTCTTCGGATGACGGAAAGAGCATCGACTTTGCGGCTGACATACTTCGACCCTCCATGCTGCGTTTTCACTTCGCCTCTATGTGACAACGCTGAAGACGGCCGATTCGGGTTAAGGGCTCCGCAATCGGGTTCGAACTGTTAGCGCTTTTCGATTTCGAGTAACTCCACCTCAAAAATCAATACCGCATTGGGTCCAATATAGGGGTCTTGTCCTTGTTCTCCATAAGCCAGGTTTGCGGGAATATACAACTCCCACTTGGCGCCGGCGGTCATCAACTGGATTGCTTCAGCCCAACCGTCAATAAGC
>Ga0315910_10004331_pt1 | contig 11898 bp, 9 predicted proteins | sample EdamamesoilMG_FD_204470 | JGI IMG/M metagenome (GOLD analysis project Ga0315910, IMG submission 204470) | Garden soil microbial communities collected in Santa Monica, California, United States - Edamame soil | ecosystem: Environmental > Terrestrial > Soil > Garden | place: USA: California... | reverse complement strand
CGAGGACGCGTTCCATTACGCGTGGACGCAGCGCTCGGGCGACCTGCACATCGCCGCCGACATCGCGTTCGAGGGTGCCGGGGTCGATCCGCATCGCAAGGCCGGGCTGATGATCCGCCAGAACCTTACGCCCGGCTCGCCTTATGCCGACGTGATGGTCCACGGCGACGGCATGGTCTCGCTGCAGTACCGCGAGGTGCAGGGCGGGCCGACGCGGCAGATCGTCTCCGCCGTCGCCCACCCCGCCCGCGTGCGGCTCGAGCGGGAGGGCAACTTCGTCTACTTCTCGGTCGCCGGGGAGGACGGGGTGCTGAGGCATGCCGGCGGCAGCTTCCGCATCGCGTTCCAGGCGCCCTACCTGGTCGGCCTCGCCCTGTCCGCGCACAACGACACCGTCACCGAGACAGTAACCTTCAGCAACGTCGCGCTGACCGTGCCGCAGCTCGCCTACGTCCCGGACACCGGCTACGCAGCGCAGGTCGAAGCGACGCTGGAGGTGATCGAGGTCGGCGGCACCCGCAGCCGCCAGATCGTCCGCCACTTCGACAGCAAGATCGAGGCGCCCAACTGGAGCCGCGACGGCAAGAGCCTGGTCTACAACAGCGGCGGCAAGATCTGGCGTATCCCGGTCGAAGGCGGCGAGCCGGTGCAGGTCGATACCGGGCGATTCATCGACAACAACAACGACCACGGCCTTTCGCCGGACGGCAAGCTGCTGGCGATTTCCGACCAGATCGAGCCCGACAACTTGAGCCGCATCCACGTCGTCACGCTCGACGGCTCGGCGCCGATCCGCACGCTGGTCGACGACCCGCAGGCTCGCTCGTACTGGCACGGTTGGTCGCCCGACGGCGCCACTCTCGCTTACGTCCGCGTGGGCCTAACGGACGGCAGCTACGACATCTGGGCCAAGGACCTCACCAGCGGCGCTCCGCGGCCGCTGATCGTCGGCCCCGGCGTCGACGACGGGCCGGAATATTCACCCGACGGGCGCTACCTCTACTTCAATTCGACCCGCTCGGGCGCGATGGCATTGTGGCGCGCCAACGCCGACGGCAGCGAGCCCGTGCAGTTGACCCACGACCCGGTCCGGCGCGACTGGTTTCCCCATCTCTCGCCCGACGGCCGGCAGATCGCCTACGTCTCCTTCGGTGACGACATCGTGATCGAAGACCATCCGCCGAACCGGGAGGACGTGCAGCTGCGGATCATGCCGGCGGACGGCTCTGACGCACCGGAAATCCTCACTCGCCTGTTCGGCGGCCAGGGTACGATCAACGTCCCGAGCTGGTCGCCGGACGGCAAGCGGGTGGCATTCGTCAGTTATCGACTGAAACGCTAGACTGAAAAATTACGCTTTTTCCGCTGCTTGCGTTCAAGTGCTATTCAGCCCGCCGGTCGTATGGCACGTTCCATCGATGACAGCCTCGTGCTCGAATGAGGGGGCATCCAGGCTGCGCGCGACTTATTCGGAGTGAAATTCGAGATGATCACAATGTCCAACATGGCGCGCGGCCTCAAGCTGGCCCTGGTGCCGCTGGCCCTTGCCGGGCTCGCCGCCTGTGCCTCGCCCTTCCGCGCAGACGTGTCGCGGTTCGAATCGCAGCTTCCGGCCCCGGCCGGCCAGACCTTCACCGTCATCGCGGGCGATCCCGAGCTGGAGGGCGGCATCGAGTTCCGCACTTACGCGCAGCTCGTGGCCGATCACCTGGCCTCGCTCGGCTATTCGCCGGTGAATGACCCGCAGACCGCCGACCTCGTCGTCAGCTTCGACTACGGCGTCGACGAGGGCCGCGAGCGCGTCCGTTCGACCGGGTTCTACGATCCCTGGTACGGCCCGTGGTACGGTTATCGCGGCTACTACCGCGGTTACTACGCGCCCTACTACCGCCCGTGGGGCTGGGGCTGGAACGCCGGCTACTTCGGCGGGCCGGACGTGCGCAGCTACACCATCTACACCAGCGGCATCGAGATGAAGATCGACCGTGGGGGTGGCGGCGAGCGCCTGTTCGAAGGCAACGCCCAGGCGGTTTCGACCTCGAACCGGCTGCAGTACCTGGTGCCGAACCTCGTCGACGCGATGTTCACCGGCTTCCCGGGTAACTCCGGCGAAACCGTCCGCATCTCGATCGCGCCGGAAAACCAGCGCGTCCAGCGCAACTAAGTCGCGCTTCGCGTGACTCGAACGAGGCGGGGTCCGCGTGGTCCCGCCTCTTTTCGTTTGGGGTGTGCAAATCCTGCCAGGGTAGTGTTCGCTTCAACCGAGCTTCGCGTGGCCCCCGGTCGAGCCGAAACCGCCCGCGCCGCGCGCGGTTTCGTCGAGTTCCTCGACTTCCTCCCAAGCTGCGAGCGTCACGGGCGCGAGTACGAGTTGGGCGATGCGATCGCCGCGCGTGATGTGGAAGTCCTCAGTGCCGAGGTTGATCAGGATCACCTTGACCTCGCCACGATAGTCGCTGTCGATCGTACCGGGCGTGTTGGGCACGCTGATGCCGTGCTTCAGCGCGAGGCCCGAGCGCGGCCGGACCTGGATTTCGTAGCCTTCCGGAATGGCGACCGAAAAGCCGGAACCCACCGCCTGCCGCGCACCAGGCGCTAGCATGACGTCTTCCGCCGCCAGCACGTCCATCCCGGCGGCACCGGGAGTGGCGTAGGCCGGGAGGGCCAGTCCGTCTCCATGGGGCAGGCGCTTGATGCGCACGCCGACGCGGTCAGTCATCGCGGTCGACTTCGACCTTGCCGTTGAGCACTTCCGCCACCTTTTCGACCAGCCGCCGCGCGACTGCCTGCTTGGTCATCGGTTCCCAATCCTCGGTCGTATGCTCTGAGATCAGGTGGACCGTGTTCTCGTCGCCGCCCATCGCCCCGTCATTCGTGACATCGTTGGCGACGATCCAGTCCACGCCCTTGCTCTTGCGCTTGCGATTGGCGTTGTCGAGCACGTCTTCGGTTTCGGCGGCAAAACCGATCAGCAGCTTCGGGCGGTTCTTGCCGCCGGCCACCGTGGCGAGGATGTCGGGATTTTCCTTGAGCAACAGCGCCGGCGGGGCGGAGCCGCGCTTCTTGATCTTTTCCGGAGCGTATTCCTTGGTCCGCCAGTCGGAAACCGCGGCGACCATGACCGCGGCATCGGCGGGCAGCGCCTTTTTGACGGCGGCCGCCATTTGTTCGGCGCTCTCGACGTCGATCCGGTCGACGCCCGGTGGCGTCGCGAGGCTCACCGGGCCTGAGACGAGCGTAACCCGCGCGCCGGCGGCAGCAGCGGCGGCGGCAACAGCGAAGCCCTGCTTTCCGGACGAGCGGTTGGAAATGTAGCGCACCGGATCGATCGGCTCATGCGTCGGGCCGGCCGTTACCAGCACGTGCTTGCCGAAGAGCGGCCGATGCTCGGGCTCGACGTCGAAATCGGGCTGGCCATCGAGCGGGTCGAAGCCATCCTCCGGCGTGGCGTCCGCAGCCACGGCATCCTCGGCCATGGGCTCGGGTGCGACCTGCTTCCGGTTGACCGTGTGATTGATCGCATCGGGATCCGTCGGCGGGGCGGCCTTGGCCTTGCCCTTCTTGACCAGCACCGGCCCGCCAACCAGGTCTGGCTCGGGCAGCAGCTCTTCGAGCGGTTCGTCCGGGAATTCCTCGTAAGCGACTTCATCCGCCTCGATCCGGCGCGGCGTGCTCCGCGGGATGAGCGAAGCAAGGAGACCCGCGAGACCGCCCTGCTTGCCGTCGTCCTCCGCGCCAGGTTCCTCGTCTTCTGGCTCTAGCGCCTCAAGGTAGCTCGCCATCTCGCGCGGGCCGACATCGCCCGGATCGAGCGCAAGCATGTCGGCGATCTCGAGCCAGACCATCTCCGGCTCCGGCAAGCGGCCGGCGCCATATTCGCCGCAGGCCATTTCGCCTTCGTCAGGCTGCATCACGCGGACGCCGGCCTGCTTGAGCCACTCGATGTTGCGCTGGGTCGCCGCGTGCTCCCACATGCGCACGTTCATCGCCGGGACCGCGAGCACCGGCTTGTCGGTCGCGAGGATCATCGTGGTGCCGAGATCGTCGGCGATCCCGGCCGCCATCTTGGCCATGAGGTCGGCGGTCGCCGGGCAGACCACCACGAGCTCCGCCTGGCGGCTAAGCTGGATATGGCCGATCTCTGCCTCGTTCTGCAGGTCCCACAGCGAGGTGTGTACCGGGTTGCCGGAAAGCGCGGCGAGGCTCATCGGGGTGACGAACTGCGAGCCGCCTTCGGTCAGCACGCACGTCACGTCCCCGCCGCCCTTCTTGATCAGGCGAACGAGCTCGCACGACTTGTACGCAGCGATGCCGCCGCCGATCACCAGCAGGATTCGCGTCGCAGCCATGTGCTTCTGCTGTACTCCCACGGCCTAATACCTAGCTCCGCAAGCCTAGCTTCGCGGCCCATTCAAGACCACCCCGCGCGGACCTTGCCTCGCGATGGTTAAGTTTTACCTAGCGCGGCCTTCGTCAAGGTCATCAGCGCGCGGGGCATGAAAGCGAGGCCGACGAACCAGGTCGGGATCACGATCAGCGCCCAGTAGAAGTTGTTCTCGCGCCCCGCGAGCATGAAGAACGCGCCGTAGCCCGCATGCAGCAGCGTGCCGAACAGGCCCGCGCTGCTGCGCCAGCCGGCCCAGCCGATCAGCGGCAGCAGCGCGACCACGGCGGCAAGCTCGGGCGGCAGGCGCCAGAGGATGCTCGAACCGACGATGTTGGAGGTCCAGCCTTCCAGCCCGCGGAAGACGAGCCACGGCGGCGAAGGCCGGTCAGAGGGTAAGACGTATTGCGACACCTCGGCGAGGTGAAGCGCCACTCCGGCCGCGAAGAGGCCGACGAGCGCGGCCCAAGCCAAGGCCTCACGCCAATCGCGCCGCCATGCCGCGAGCGCGCCCGCAAGCAGCACGAACGGCAGCGCATGCTCGCGGATCGCCAGCGCCAGCGCGGCCGCCAGCCAAGCGCCGAGCCATTTCCCCGGCCGGTGAAGGCCGAAGCTCAGGGCCAGCAGGAGGCCGGCCCAGACCTCGTGCTGATAGAGATACTGCGGTTTGAGCGCCAAGCCTGTGCCGATGACAAGCAGCAGCATCGGGATAGCCCGGTGACCCGATGCGCCCGGTTCGGTGCCGAACCGACGCCACCAGGCCACGAACACCCCCAGCGCCAGCGCCACACCGAGCGCTATCATCCCGCCGTTGCCCAGCCAGCCGGTCAGCAGCGCCAGCGTCGGCAGCCGCACGGCGAGGCCGGGGCGCACCGGATAGTTGCGGGTGCGCTGCTCCTCGGTTGCGGCCTCGTAGTAGTTGTCGCCCGCGCCGACGCGTTCGGCGATGGCCTTGTAGAGCAGCAGGTCCTTGTCCTTGGCGCGAATCTCGCTGAGGGCCTCGTTGGTGATGGTGGTCCGAACCGCCACGGGCTTGGCTGCCTTCGGTGCCGTGATCGCCGCCAGAGCCAGCAGCACGGCGAATCCAACAAGGGCAGCCATGGCCGCGGCGCGCGGCCAGTTGGCGAAGCGATCCCCCTCGGACGCCGGGGCGCTCAGCCCAGCCACCCCAGCACGACGCCCGCCCAGACCAAGGCCGCCCCGCCGATCGCAGCCGCTACGTAACCGAGCACCCCGACGCCGCTCTTCTCGGGGCGCTCCCAGACCAGCTCGATCTCAGGCAGCGGTGGCGGATCGGGCGCACCGCCGCGCGCGGGATAGCGCTCCTCGATGCGGCGGATGAGCTCGGGAATGCGCAGCAGTGTCTGGATGTCGGTGCGGATCTTGTCGGCGAGCGCCGCTTCGGGGCCCAACTCGTCGCGGATCCAGCTCTTCACGTAAGGCGCCGAGACGTCCCACATGTTGATCTCGGGATGGAGCACCGTCGCGATACCTTCGACCATGACCATCGTCTTCTGCAGCAGCAGGAGATGCGGCTGGGTCTGCATGTCGAAGTCGCGCGTGATAGCGAACAGCCCGTCGAGCATCATGCCCACCGAAAGCTCGCTGACCGGCTTGCCGCGCATCGGCTCGCCCACGGCGCGGAGCGCGGTCGCGAACTCCTCGACCGAGTGATAGCTCGGCACGTACTGCGCCTCGAAGTGGATCTCGGCCACGCGGCGGTAATTGCCGGTGGTGAGGCCGTAGAGGATCTCCGCCAGCCACTGCCGCGCGCGGCGGTCGATCCGGCCCATGATCCCGAAATCGATCGCGACGATCATGCCATCGGGCCGCACGAACAGGTTCCCCTGGTGCATGTCGGCGTGGAAGAAGCCCGAACTGATGGCCTGGTTGAGGAACGCAAGCACCAGCCGCTTCGCTAGCGCCGGCAGGTCGTGACCGGCCGCCTGCAGCGCCTCGACATCGCCGATCTTGATGCCATCGATCCACTCGATGGTCATCACCCGGCCGTTGGTGCGGTCCCAGTCGACCGAGGGCACGCAATAGCCCTCGAAGCCCTTCATCACCCCGGAAAGCTCGGAGGCCGAGGCCGCTTCGCGCCGCAGGTCGAGCTCGCGGTTGGTCCAGCGCTTGAAGTTGGCGATCGTCAGCCGCGGGCGCAGCCTGCGCGCCTCGCCGCCGAGCGCCTCGAGATGGGCCGCGGCCCATTCATACGTCTCTATGTCCCGCGCGAACTTCTCGCGGATGCCGGGGCGAAGCACCTTGATCGCCACCGTCCTGCCGTCGCTGGTCACGCCCTTGTGGACCTGCGCGATCGAGGCCGAGCCGACCGGCACCGGGTCGATATGCGAGAACACCTGGTCGAGCGGCTGCTCGAAGCTGCGCGCCATCTCCGCCTCGATCTCCGCGAAGGGGACCGGCGGCAGGCTGTCCTGTAGGCTCATCAGGTTGCGCGCCGCTTCCTCGCCGACGATGTCGGGCCGCGTGGCGAGCGTCTGGCCGAGCTTGATCGCCGCCGGGCCGATCGCCTGGAACGCGGCTGCGTAGTCGGGCACGCGCGGCTGCCTGGTACCGAAGCGAGCTATGCGCACGAGCCGGCGGACCTGCGGCGGCGTATTGGGATCGGCCTCGATCCCCCGCAGCGCCCCATGGCGGGCGAGCGTGCGGCCCCACTTGAGCAGGCGCCAGATATGGACGGACGGTCGGGTCAGATCTTCCACCCTGAGTGGATCGCCACGAGCCCGCCCATGATCGGCTCCACTTTCGTATGCTCGAAGCCGGCGGTGCGGATCATCGCCTCGAACTCCGGCATTGGCGGGAAGCGGCGGATCGATTCGATCAGGTAACGGTAGCTGTCCTCGTCATGCGCGATCGCCTTGCCGATCTGCGGAACGAGCTTGTGCGAATAAGTGTCGTAGACTTCCTTGAACCCCGGCCACTCGGTGGTCGAGAACTCGAGGCAGAAGAACCGCCCGCCGAACTTGAGCACCCGGAACGCCTCGGTGAGCGCCTTGTCGATATGCGTCACGTTCCGGATACCGAACGCGATAGTGTAGGCGTCGAAGCAGCGGTCAGGATAGGCCAGCGCCTCGGCATTCTGGCGCGTCCACACCAGCGTATCGATGCCGCGCTCGACCGCCCGTTCGAGCCCGACGTCGAGCATTTCCTGGTTGATGTCGCCGACGGTGACAGCGGCGCCCTTGTCGGCCATGCGGAAGGCGATGTCTCCGGTACCGCCCGCCATGTCGAGGATCGCCTCCCCCGGCTGTGGCTTCACCCGGCGGACGAACTGGTCCTTCCACAGCCGGTGCATGCCGCCCGACATGGCGTCGTTCATGATGTCGTACTTGGCGGCGACGTTCGAGAACACCTCGCCCACGCGGCGGGTCTTCTCTTCCGCGTCGACGGTCTCGTAGCCGAAGGAAACGGGCTCGCTCATGGCGCGTCCTCTAGACCGGCGCTTTTCGCCGCGCCAGCAGGCTGTTGCGTGCGAGCGGCGAACAGGCTGAGCGCGATTCCGGCGAGGATGAAGGCCATCCCCACGAAGTGGAATGGGTGCAGCCGCTCGCCGAGCGTCGCCGCCGCGATGAACGCGCCGAACAGCGGCATCAGCGTGATCGCCTGCCCGGCGTTGGCCGGCCCGACGATCTCGGTCGCATGGTTGTAGATGAAATAGGAGAACAGCGACGGCAGCAGCGCCACGTAGAGGATCGCTGCGACCACCTGCCGGCTCCACGCGATCTCCCGACCTGAAAGCAGTTCCATGGCCGCGGGCGGACCCATGGTCAGCACGCCGATCGAGAAGGTCACCGCGATGAAGCTCGTCGCCGAGATCGGCGGCTTCACCCGCAGGAACACCGTGTAGAGCGCCCACACCACCACCGAGATCAGGATCAGCGCGTCGCCGAACCCGAAATGGAGCCGCATGGCCGCCGACGGGTCGCCCTCGAATACGATCGCCGCGACGCCGATCATGGAGGCACTGACCCCCACGATCTGCCACCAGTTCGACCGGACGCCAAAGAACAGCCGGTCGCACAGCACCATGGCCGCCGGGATCGCCGCCTGCAGCAGCAGTGCGTTGGTCGCGGTCGTGTACTGCAGGCCGGTGTAGAGCAGCCCGTTGAACGCGCCGATCCCCATCAGGCCGAGGAACAGCAGCGGCTTCCAGCCCTGCCGGATCGCCGGCCAGTCGCGCTTGAGCGGGCCGATCGCGAACGGCGCGACGGCCAGTGTCGCCCCGCTCCAGCGCAGGAACGCTAGCGTGAACGGTGGTACATCAAAACGGACCGCGCGCGCGACGATCGAGTTGCCGGCCCACAGCACCATGACGAGCCCGAGCAGGAGGAAGGCCTGGGTGTGGCGGCGGTCGAGCATTGCGGGCGGCCTAGTCACCTGCGGCGCGCTTGTCTAACGCGTCGCGATGCCCGAGCTTCCCGAAGTCGAGACCACCGTGCGCGGCCTGGCCCGCTATCTCGACGGCGCGCGCATCGAACGCGTCCAGCTCAACCGGCCCGACATGCGCTTTCCGTTTCCCGAAGGCTTAGTGCAGGCGCTAACCGGCGCGACCGTGACCGGCCTGGGCCGCCGCGCGAAGTACGGCCTGCTACACACCGACCGGGATACGACGATGGTGTTCCATCTCGGGATGAGCGGCCGCTGGCGGATCGATCCCGCCGCGTTCGCCAAGCACGACCACCTGGTGCTCGAAACGAAAGACCACCGCTTTGCGCTCAACGACGCGCGCCGGTTCGGATTCGTAAGCCTGGTCGACACGGCAAGGCTCGAGGAATGGCCGGCCTTCGCGGCCATGGGACCAGAGCCACTCGGGCCGGAGCTGACACCCGCACACCTGCAAGCCGCGCTGAAAGACCGCAAGCAGGCGGTGAAGCTCATGCTCCTCGACCAGCGGATCGTCGCGGGGCTCGGCAACATTTACGTCTGCGAGGCGCTGTTCCGCGCCCGCATCGATCCGCGCAAGCCCGCGGGCCAGGTCACCCGCCCCGCGCTGGAACGCCTGGTGACGGCAATCCGCGATGTGCTCGAGCAGTCGATCGGCGACGGCGGATCCACCTTGCGCGACTATGCCCGACCCGACGGCGAGCTCGGCTACTTCGCCAGCCGCTTCGACGTCTACGGCCGCGAAGGAGAACCATGCCGGCCGCCGTGCATAGGAACCGTAAAGCGAGTGGTCCAGGGCGGGCGCAGCACCTGGTTCTGTCCGAAATGCCAGAAATGAGCCGCTTTGCTTGACGATTCGGCCCCTCGTCGGTAAGGGCGCCGCTTTCCGGCGGGAAACCGCCGTTTCCGTGACCGTTTAGACAAGGATTCCGGCCGCGCCGATGCGGCCCGAGATAAGGACCGACATGGCCAATACGCCGCAAGCCAAGAAGCGCATCCGCCGCAACGACAAGCGCGCCGACATCAACGGCGCTCGCATGAGCCGCATCCGCAGCTTCGTGAAGAAGGTCGAGACCGCGCTCGAAGCCGGTGACAAGGATGCAGCCAAGACGGCGCTGCAGGCGGCCCAGCCGGAGATGGCTCGCGGCGTGGCTCGCGGGGTGCTCCACAAGAACACAGTGGCACGCAAGATGAGCCGACTCAGCAAGCGAGTCGCGGCTCTCTGATTCGGTCCCCGGACTGTCACAGTCGGGGTTAACCAAGGAACGAAATTGGAACGGGCCGGTGGGTTTTCCACCGGCCCTTTTTCGCACCTGCGGTAGGGTAAAGTTCGCGTTACCAGAAAGCGCAGCATTTCCGGCGATTCGCTGAACTGTAACAGAATTCAGTATTGAATTCAGCTATTTGAACGCACGGCTGCGGGGTCCGCGTCTGTCAAGATAATATATTTCACTTTTTTTAGAGAGGCGGTCTTGCGGGCCGTGAAGAGGCGTTCATAACAGCCCTTCCCGCCGGGGCGACATCGCACAGGCAGGACATAGAAGAGACGACGATTCGGGACAACCTGCCGGTCCGGGGGCGGACCTGCGGGAGGGGGGTTTGCGTGCCTGTGACCGGAGTCGTGGAGGAGCGGATAGGCCTTTCGGGACAAGGACGGGTTTAATGATTCGGATGGGACCGCATGCAGGCCGGTCGGGACCGGTCAAGCACGATGCTGTTGAGGGGGTTATGGAAGATCAGGAAGCCGTCGACCTTGCCGCGGATTGGTCCGACATCAGTCAGGGCCTGCGCAAGGACCTCGGCCATCAGCTTTTCAGCCAGTGGATTCGGCCGATTCAGCTCGGCAGCTTCTGCAAGGAGACGGGTACGCTGCACCTGTTCCTGCCGACCGAGTTCTCCGCGAACTGGGTGCAGGACCGGTTTGCCGACCGACTTTCGCTCGCCTGGAAGATTGCCCGCAGCGAGGTGAAGAACGTCAAGATCGGCGTCCACCCCGGCCGTCGCAAGCTTGCGGACCTCGATTTCCGTGGCGAGGATGGCTTCGGCCACCGCGCCGCCAACGACGGCTCGTTCGGCGGCGGCAATGGCGCGGCCCGGGCGATGGAATCGATTGGCGAGGACGGCTTCACGTCTTCGGTCGGGCTCGACCCGTCGCTGACTTTCCAAGCGTTCGTCACCGGCACCACCAACGTGCTGGCCAAGAACGCCGCCGAGCGCATGGCGCAGGCCGAAAAGCCGCAGTTCAGCCCGCTCTACCTCAAGGCCGCGACCGGCCAGGGCAAGACGCACCTGCTGCACGCGATCGGCCATTCGTACCTGCAGGCCCACCCGCGCGCGCGAATCTTCTACTGTTCGGCCGAGCGCTTCATGGTCGAGTTCGTCCAGGCGCTGAAGTCGAACGAGATGATCGAGTTCAAGGCACGCCTGCGCGGGTTCGACCTGCTGCTGGTGGACGACATCCAGTTCATCATTGGCAAGGCCAGCGCGCAGGAAGAGCTGCTCTACACGATCGATGCACTGCTGGCCGAGGGCAAGCGGCTGGTGTTCGCCGCCGACCGCGCACCGCAGGCGCTCGACGGCGTGGAACCTCGCCTGCTCAGCCGGCTCTCGATGGGCCTCGTTGCCGACATCCAGGCGGCAGACATCGAGCTGCGCCGCTTGATCCTGCAGTCGAAGCTCACTCGCTTCGCGCCGCTCAACGTGCCGGACGACGTGATCGAGTTCCTCGCCCGCACGATCAACCGCAACGTGCGCGAGCTCGTCGGCGGCCTCAACAAGCTGATCGCCTACGCCCAGCTGACCGGGCAGGACGTCTCGCTCCAGCTCGCCGAAGAACAGCTGACTGACATCCTCTCGGCCAACCGTCGCCGGATCACGATCGACGAAATCCAGCGCACGGTCTGCCAGTTCTACCGCATCGACCGGGCCGAGATGTCGTCTAAACGCCGCGCCCGCGCGGTGGTCCGTCCGCGCCAGGTGGCGATGTACCTTGCCAAGGTTTTGACCCCGCGCAGCTACCCGGAGATCGGGCGCAAATTCGGCGGCCGCGACCATTCGACCGTGATCCATGCCGTTCGCCTCATCGAGGACCTGCGGCAGCGCGATTCGGACAT
>Ga0315910_10004330_pt1 | contig 11898 bp, 7 predicted proteins | sample EdamamesoilMG_FD_204470 | JGI IMG/M metagenome (GOLD analysis project Ga0315910, IMG submission 204470) | Garden soil microbial communities collected in Santa Monica, California, United States - Edamame soil | ecosystem: Environmental > Terrestrial > Soil > Garden | place: USA: California... | reverse complement strand
TGGCGGCGCAGTACCGCGCGGCCCTGCTCGGGCGGCGGGTGGAGGCGGCTGCCCGCGAGATCGAGAGCAACCTCAGCCGGCAGGCCGGCGCCGTGACGGCGTTTGTCGAAACCGTGGCGGCATTTTTTGAGTCGAGCGTCGACGTGAACAAGGCCGAGTTCGACAGCTTCATCGGCCGGACCGTCGGGCATTGGTCGGGCTTGGTCGCGGTGGAATGGCAGGCCTGGGTGCCGGCCGATCAGCGCGCGGCGTTCGAGATGCGCATGCGCGAACAGCAGCCCGATTTCCAGATCGTGGAGCACGACGGCAGCGGATCGCTGGTGCGCGCCGCCGAGCGTCCGGTGCACCTGCCGATCGTGCATGTCTACAGTTTTGGTCCCATCACATCGCGGCCCGGGCTCGACCTCGCGGCCAGCCAGGAGTGGTTTGAAACCAAGCTCGCGGCGATCAGCGCACCGCGGGCGCTGGCCTCAAACTCCTTCGGCATCATCGCGGCTGATGGTCGTCGGATTGGCGAGGGATTCTCGGTCAGCGACGCAGTGCTCACGGCCGGTCCCGGTCCCGCGCGCGAGCGGTTGCGCGGGTTCGTCTCCGCGGTGTTCTCCTACCGTCCGATCATCGAGTCGGCGACCGCGGGCGGACGCATCGACCAGGTGCGTGTGACGGTGCGCGATGTCGCGGACGCCGAGCCGTTCTTCTTCAGTTGGTCCGCGGGCGAGGTGGAGGAGGAGTCGCTCGCCTTGTCGACCCAGGTCATCACCGAGGTGTCGATAGCCGGGCGCCAGTGGGAGGTGGTCGTGCAGCCGGGGCCGGGCCTGATGAGCGGAATCGAGATCGGCATGCCGTGGTGGGTCGCGGGTCTCGGCCTTCTCGTCACCGCCGGTGGGGCGCTCGTGGTTCTGGTGCGGCATCGCTTGCGCACGGAGAGCGAGGCGCGCGCGACGGAACGACTGGAGATCGAGCGACGGTTTCGCGACATCGTCGATCGCATGAGCGCCGTCGTCATCGTGGTGCGCCGCGGGCAGGGAGCCGATCCGGGATTTCAAGTCGCTGAAGTCAACGCCTCCGCCGCCCGCCTCCTGGGATGCGCCGCCGAGGATGCGGCGGGCCGGGGTCTCGAGACCGTGTATCCGGAAGCACGTGCCGCGGGGCTGATTGCCGCCTTCGAGCGGGTCGCGCCGGGCGACGAAGCCCAGCGGATCGTACATGTCGATCTGACCCGGGGCGACCGTCGCAGCCATCTCGACGGATTGGTTTTTCGTGTCGGCACGGACGGCGAGCTTTGTGCCGTGCTCCAGGATCTCACCGAGCTCAAGCAGGCCGAGGGCGCGCTGCGCGAGGCGCGGGACGAACTCGAGCTGGCACTCGACGTCTCGCGGGTCGGGCTGTGGTCCTGGGATGTCGCGAGCAAGAGCATCCGTCTCGACGCGCGCTGCGCCCGGCTCTTCGGGCTCGCGGCGGCCGAGGTGGTCGACGACACGACGATCACGTCGCGCGTGCACCCGGAGGATCTCAAGATCATCCGCGAGGAGGTCGAGCGCGCGATCCGCGAGACGCGTTCCTACGAGGTCGAGTACCGCTTCACCCTCCCGGATGGCACGCTGCGCTACCTGTGCTCGCGCGCACGGCCGGTGCGCGAGCCGGGATCGGCCACGACGAAGATCGTGGGTTGCACCTGGGACGTGACCGAACGCCGTCGCATGGAGGAGCACCTGCGGCGCACCCAGCGTCTCGAGAGCCTGGGTACGCTGGCGGGCGGCGTGGCGCATGACCTGAACAATGCCCTCGCGCCCGTCACCATGGGATTGGACCTGCTCAAGCGGCGTCTCTCGGGCGACCCCGATGGCGTGGAGTCGGTCAAGCTCATGCAGACCAGCGTGCGGCGGGCCTCTTCGATCGTGCGCCAGCTCATCGCCTTCAAGCGCGGCGCCGGCGAGAGCCGGCAGCCCGCGCCCTCGCATCCGCGCCGGATCCTCGAGGTGCTCGCCTCCACGCTGGTGGAGTCGTTTCCCCGGGAGATCGCGGTGGTCGTCGAGCCCGCCTCGCTCGAGCTCCCGCGCGTCGTGGCGGACGAGCGCGAGATGCACCAGGTGCTGCTCAACCTCTGCGTCAACGCCCGCGATGCGATGCCACAGGGCGGAAAACTCGTCGTGACGTGCGAGCCGCTGGAGATCGGCGGCGCCACGCCCCCGGCGTTTCCCGAGCTGCGGCCGGGTTCATACGTGGTGTTCACGATCACCGACACCGGCACGGGCATCGCGCCCGACATCCGTCACCGCGTGTTCGATCCGTTCTTCACGACCAAGGAGGTGGGCAAGGGCTCCGGGCTCGGGCTGTCCACCGCGCTCGGCATCGTCAAGGCGCACCGCGGCGCGATCCAGTTCGAGTCACGCGAGGGCGTCGGCACGACATTCCGCGTGGCGCTCCCGACCGTCGCCGACGAGGAGCCGCCGGCGACCGTGGCCGTCACGGCCGTGCCCGAGGCTTCCGACAAGCCCGCGCGCACGCCCTGCCTGCTGCTGGTCGACGACGAGTCGCAGGTGCGCCAACTCGCGCGGCGCGCGCTCGAGCAATCGGGCTTCAAGGTCTTCACCGCCGCGAATGGCCGCGAGGCCGTCGAGCTCTTCTCCCAGCAGCCGCAGGCGATCGACGTCGTCGTCATGGACCTGCTCATGCCGGTGATGAACGGCGCCGCCGCGACCGCGGCGATCAAGCGCGTGCGTCCCGATGTCCCGATCGTCGGCGCGAGCGGCTTCGCCACCGACGCCCTCGTCGACGAGGCGCGTCATGCCGGGATCACGACCTTCCTGCCCAAGCCCTTCACCGTGCAGATCCTCGTCGACGCCGTGCGCGCCGCGATGGGTTCGCGCCCGGGCTGAGTCGGGATCGTGCGCGAGGCGGTGTGCGCGAACGCCGCCGTGCCCGCGGCCGCGCGGGAGCGCGGCCCTCCAGGTCAGCGGAAAGCGCGTCAGCGTGGAGGGCGGCGCTCCTGCGCCGCCGCGAAGACGGACGGATCGGCGCACGTCGTTCGCGGCGCGGGACGCGCCGCACCACCTTGCGGGACTCCCGGTGGTCGGGCTGGTCCCCAGCCCGATTCGTTCGCTGTCGACACGTGCACGTCGAACCCACGCGTTCCGCGCCGATCGGCGTGCGTCCGTCACGCCCCGCCCGCGGCCGCGCGGGAGCGCGGCCCTCCAGGTCAGCGACGAACGCGCCCGCGTGGAACGCGGCGCGGGCGATACGCCGCCGGCCCGCTCAGCGCTCCGCCGTCGACGCAATGCGTGCGGCGGCCGCCGCCTTGCGCTGGTCGCGCCAGTCCTTGTAGACGCGGCTGATGCTGCCGAGCCAGCGCACGCGCACGCGAAACTCCACGTCGTACTCGTCCGGGTAGTGTTTCCCTTCGACCGCGAAGCCCAGCTGCCAGCGGCCCGGGCTGTTGAACGCATACTTCGGCGGCACCTCGAAGATCACCGATGGCGTGACCGAGAAGTAGTTGGCCGCCTCACCGTCGACCGTGTGCTCCCAGCCCGCGGCCAGGCCGTAGGTGAACCGACCGCGATGATGGAGCACGCCGGGCGCGATGCGAAAGTAGTCGTCCTGCGGCCGGTCCGACGGGATCCAGCCGTCGGCCGAGGACGGCGTGATGTAGTCATACGAGAGGTTGAGAATGCCCTCGTAGTTTTTCCCGGAGCCGACCTTGCGCGAGAAGGCCATGAGCAGGCGCGTGCGGTTCACACCGTGGTTGAGCTCGTCCGGCGAGGAGGGATCGGGCCACACGAACTGAAGGTTGGTCGCGGCGTTGATCTGGCTGCCCTGCGTGGGCTTCCACTTGCGTTTGAAGGAGAGGCGGTAGTTGGCGATGCCGACGCCGTGTTGCTCCTCGGTCGGATTGCCGAAATAGCCGTCGATCTCGAACTCGCCTTCGGTGCGTTTATTGAAGCCGTAGGTCACGCCCATCGGCACGCGCACATACTCGTCGTCGATCAGGTCGAACACCCGCGGCTGCACCGAGAGTTTCCACGTGCCGCGCTCCTGCGTGTCCGGCAGCACGACGTCGAAGATGCCGCGCACCTGGGCGTCGCTCCAGTTCCAGATGGTGGAGAGGCTCCGCTTGATCGCGCCCGGGTTCTCCGGCTCGACCTGCTCCTCGGGCAGCGTCGCCTCCGGTTCGGGCGACTCCTCGGGCGTCGGCGGCACGCCCTGGGCGCGCACGAATGTGGCGGCGACGGCGCAGGCGACGATCGAGATGAGAAGGCGGGCCGGCATGCTGCGGTGCGGTCGGGGGACGCTCAGCGGAACGGCTCGCCCGTCGCGAGGCGAGGGCTTTTTTCCGGCGAAAGGGACATGGGCAGTCGGCGTGTCGATCGACCCGGCGCGATGCGCGTGAGTTCCCTCGGAAATCGAGGGAACGCGCGCGAGGAGCGACATCGGATGGAGCGATGACCGGACTGCATGAGTTGGACCAGTTCTAGCATCGTCCGCGATCGACGATCGGACCTTAAAAAAATCGTAAGAGAAACTTCGGCCGCGATCGGAACAGTTGCGGCCGGCGCGCGGTCCGCGCATGGTGTTTCCCGATGGCCATGCCGGATCCGACGCCCGGTGAAGGAGTTGGCCACGGTGCCCCGTCGACGACGCTACCCCTGTCGCCGCGTGCCCGTGGCGACGTGCGTTTATTCCTCGTCCTCGCGCTTCTCGCCGTCGCCGGACCGGGCGGAGCGGGTCTCGCCTCGGGCGCCGAGTCGGCGACGCCGCCCGCCGGAGGTGTGCACCGCCGCGCCGTGTCCGACGAGGAGATCACCGCGCTCTGGGAAGCGCGGCCACCGCGCGCCGCCGCGCACCGCGGCTACATCTTCATCGATGAGGAGGACATCGTCGACGTCGCCGAGCTGCCGCTTTTCCGCATCGAGGGCTCGCGTTATGGACCGCTGCGCAGCCTCGAGCGGATGACCGACGGCGATCCGGGCCAGGCCGCGCGCATCGCCGATCTCGCGCCCGAGCTCGCCCGTGAGACGGAGATGATGCTCCGCGCGGATCGGGCCTTCTATTCGCGGCGCTCGGCCGCGGCGCGACGGGACACGCCGGATCATCCGGACGTCGTCGCCGGCCCGATCCTCAGCCTGTTCGGCCGCGGGCGGTGAGCTATCGAGGCCGCGCAGGAGTGCGGCCCTCCAGGTCAGCGAATCACACGCTAGCGTGGAGTGCGGCGCTTCTGCGCTGCCGCGAAGTCGGACGGTTCGGCGCACGTCGGTCGCGGCGCGGGACGCGCCGCACCACCTTGCGGCTCTTCCGGTGGACGGGCTGGTCCCCAGCCCGATTCGTCCGACGTCGACCAGCGCGCGTCGAACGCTCCCTTTCCGCGCCGGTCGGCGTGCGTGCATCACTTCCCACGCGCGGCCGCGCCGGAGCGCAGCCCTCCAGAGGTGCGACGAGCCCGCCCGGTCCTCCGCGCTCACTTCTCCGCCGTGCCCGCGCCCGTGAACTCGCGCATCGAAAACACCGCGACGGTCGCGCCCAGCGCGACCGCGACGAAAAGCAGGATCGCCCCTGTGGCCGTCGCCGCGCTCTCCGGCGCGTGCATGCCGCGCGCGCCCGGCACGAGCGGCTGAAGCATGGCGAGCACGTGGTGCGTCATCGAGAGTTTGCTCACCTGCGTGGGAATCTGGCCGACGCCCATCTCGACCATCATGCCGTAGGCGATCGCCAGCGCGAAGTAACGCGTGGTCAATGCACCGAACAGAAATCCCACTGCCGCGAATCCCGCCACGATCAGGCCCTGCGCGAGCAGCAGGTGCGGCAGCATCGCGCCGAGCCGGTCGACTTCGTGCATGATGCCCACGCCGAACAGCGCGGCGAGCGGCGCCAGACTGCTCACGAGCAGGCACACGACCTGGCAGAGATAGCGCAACACCACGTAGACCGGACGCCGTACCGGGCGCGTGAGCACGTAGTCGATCGACACCGACGCCATGTCGTCGCGGATCGCGCCCGCGGCGGAGATGAGCGCGACCGACGGCAGCACGAAGGTCAGGTAAAACTCCACGACCCAGCGGTAGAAAAACTCCGTCTGCCCGTGCCGTACGTTCTGCGCCGTGAGCAGGAAGAGCAGCCCGCAGACGACGGCGAGCACGAGCAGGCGCCGCGTCCGGAAAAACTCCGGATAGGTCAGCCGCCACACGCCGCCGAGGGCGCGCGCGAGACCCGGGACCGGGGCCGCGGGTGCGGCCGTAAGCGTGGTGGTCGGGGCGTTCATCGAGGAATCATGGCGTGAGCGAAGGCTCGACGGCCCGCTCGAGAAACGAGGCCGTGCTGCGCACCTCGTGGATGGCCACGCCGCTGGCGAGCAGGATGCCGTGCGGGTCGGCGTGAAAACGGTCGGAGTCGCTCCACTGCACATGCAGCGTGCCCCGCTCGTCCTGGATCTCGCAGCCGCGGATGAGGTCGCAGGCGAAGAGATGGCGCGCGAGCGCGCGCGGGTCGTCGCAGCGGATCGTCGTCGCGGCAGGCCAGCGCCGGCGGGCCTCGGCGCTCGCCGCCTCGTTGCTCGCGCGCGGGATCCGGCCGTTGCGCAGGAGGATGAACGCACCGCAGAGCGCCTCGAGGTCGTGCAGGATGTGGCTGGAGATGAGCACGCTCGTGCCGTCGCGCGCGAGTTCGCGCAGCACGGCGGAAAAGTCCTCGCGCCCCATCGGGTCGAGCCCGTTCATCGGTTCGTCGAGGATGATGAGCCGCGGTTCGTGCAGCAGGCACTGCGCGAGTTTCACGCGCTGCTTCATGCCCTTGGAAAATTTCGCGACCGGTTTTTTCCAATGCTCGGGCGCGAGCCGCACGCGCTCGAGCGCGGCCGCACCGCGCGCGCGGGCCTCGCGCGCGGCGAATCCCGAGAGCTGACCCAGCGCGACGAGCCAGTCGAGCGGCCGCAGGGCCGCCGGCACCGCCTCGTTTTCCGGGCAGTAGGCCAGGCGGGCGAGCACGGCCGGGTTGTTCCAAGGGACCTGTCCGAAGACTTCGATGCGCCCCGAGCTGGGCCGGATCTGCCCGGTGAGCAGGCGGAAGAGCGTGGTCTTGCCCGAGCCGTTCGGCCCGACGATGCCGGTGATCCCGGGGCTCACGTCGAGGGTGACATTGTTGAGCCCGAGGACGAGGCCGTAGAACCGGCTGAGGTTTTCCGCGTGGATGATCGGGGTCATTCGGGACGCAACCTCCGCAACAGGACGAAGAGCGAGATGGCCACGAGCACGGCGAGGCCCGCGAGGGTCGTGGCGACGTGGGTCGCGCCGACGTCGTCGGCCATGTGCTGGAGGCCGTTGATGATGCCGCGGTCGACGAGCGGAAGCGACTCCGCCGCCTCCGCCGCGACCTGGTCGATCTGGAACACGGCCGAGCGCAGCTCGTTCAGGTCGTAGTGAAAGCTCGCCGCGCTCAGCCACTCCGGCGTGGTCGGAAAGTACGCGATGGCAAACGTGAGCGGCCACACGCCGATCCACAGGAAGATCGTGGCCTTGGTCGAGCGGCTGATCGACGACACGCCCAGCGCCACCGCGGCGAGCGCGACCAGCCCGATCGCGTTGAAGAGCAGCGCGCGACCCAGCGGCTCGATCGAGTGGACGAGAAAGTCGCTGTCCGGCGCCACCGCCATGCTCAGCAGCCAGCTCGCCACGAGCGGGCCCGTCCAGAGCAGCACGAGCACGCCGACGATGATCCCGAGCTTGCCGAGGAGATAGTCGAAGGACGTGAGCGGCCGCGAGAGGTAGATGGAGAGCGCATTGGACGCGCGATCGCGCGTGACCAGGCTCGGCACGAGCGCCGACAGCGCGATCAGGCTCAGCATCAGCCCGGCGTAGGAGTGCAGCCAGAAGAGGATCGAGAACATCCCGCCGATCACGATGTCGGGGTAGACGAGCACGATCGCCGTGAAGGCCGAGACCACGGCCTGCGCCCGCGGGCCCTTGTCGGAGACGAAGCTCTCGAGCCAGCCGCCCGAGGCGATCGATTGCGTGAAAAGGAAACCGCTGACGGCCAGCGCCAGTCCCGCGCCCCACGCAAGGAAGAGCATGATGCGGAAAAAGCGCGTGCGCAGCAGCTGGCGCAGCCCGGCCGAGACGATCGCCCAGCGGCGATGCATCACGCCCAGCGGCGCCTCGCGCCAGCGACTCAGGTCAAGCGTCGCGTCCATCGTTCGAAGAATTGTCGACGGCTCCGGCCGCGACCGAGGCCTGCTCCGACCCGGGCCCCGGCGGCGGCGGCGGCGTGACGCGCGTCGCGGTCGCGCCCTGGGCCCCGCCCACCGCCTTGAGGAAGAGTTCGTGCAGGGCGTTGGGGTTGGCGACGATCTCGGCCGGCGGCAGCCGGTGGTCGCGCAGGAGCGTGAGTATCCACGCGGCGGATTCCGTGGGCGACTCGAGCCGCAGCCGGCCGTTTGACAGGCGCTCGACCGCCACGCCGGCTTCCGCCAGTGCGGCAATGAAACGTTCCGGCTCGCCCGAGGGCGCGAGTTCGACCACGCGGCGGTGGCGCTCCTTGAGCGCGGCGATGCTGTCGTGCTCGAGCACCCGGCCGCCGCCGATGATGATCACGCGCTCGCAGATGCGCTCGATCTCGTGCAGCAGGTGCGACGACACGATCACGCTGATCCCGAGGTCGCGCCGCAGCGAGCCGATCAGCCGCAGGATGTGCTCGCGGCCGGAGGGATCCAGGCCGTTGGTCGGCTCGTCGAGGAAGACCAGGTCGGGGTCGTGCACGAGGGCCTGCGCGAGTTTCACGCGCTGCTTCATGCCGGTGGAGTAGGTGTCGACGAGCCGGTAGCGCTCCTGGCCCATGCCGACAAGGTCGAGGATCTCGTGCGCGCGCTGCCGCGCCTTGCGGAAGGGCATGCCCGAGAGTTGTCCGCAGTAGGTGACATACTCGCAACCCGCCATGCCCGGGATGTGGCAGTCCTGCTCCGGACTGTAGCCCACGCGCTCGCGCGAGGAGCGCTCGCCGGGGCGGATCTCGCGCCCGAGCACGCGCGCGGTGCCGGCGGTGGGCGTCTCGAAGTTGAGCAGGCACTTGATCAGCGTCGTCTTGCCCGCGCCGTTCGGGCCGAGCAGGCCGATCGCGCCGGGCGGGATGTCGATGGTCACCTCGCTCAGGGCGCGCTGCGCGCCGAAGAGCTTGGTCAGCCCGCGGGTCTCGATGATGGCGTCACGCATCGTGCCGGAAACGCGGAGTCAACGCCGCCGCCCGGCCGGAGTCAGCCGCAAAGGTCGCCGGGCCCGGGGACGCGACGCATCGAGGGAAAGGTGTGGCATTGGTGCACAGAACACCGAAGCCGCCGCACGGGTTACAGAAAGTTTTCCGACGGTTGTCGCCCGGTCCCGCTCACACCTGCCCGCGGCGGGCCTCGAGCGCCGCGCGGATCTCGGCCATGCGCGCCTGCTGGAGCGGGTAGACCGCGAGCAGGGCCAGCGCGACGAGGAACGCGGCCACCGGCACGACGGCGAAGAGGAAACGGATCCACCAGATCGCCCCGGGCGACTGTGCCCCCTCGAGCTCGGCATGAAAGCCCACGAGGTCGAGCAGGATGAAACTCCCGCCCACGGCGAGCGACATGCCGATCTTCGAGGTCCAGGAGAACATCGCACTGAACGCACCCTCGCGGCGCTGCCGCGTGGTCAGCTCGTCGTCGTCGACCACGTCCGCGCACATCGACGGAAGCACCACCCAGAATCCCGTCGCCGCGAAACCCGTGAAGGCCGTGTTCAGCACCACGCCCCAGGCGTGGCCCGGCGCATACATCCACCAGCTCGAGCCGAAGGCGGCGATGCCCGTGACGAGGGTGAAGACCAGCGCCGTGCGTTTGCCGAGCGCGCGCGACACCCAGCTCGTGACGAACACGCCGCTCGCGCCGAAGACGAAGTAGGCGATGGCCGAATACGACTGGTAGCGTCCCATCTCGGCCTGGTCGCCGCCGAACACGTAGTAGGCGCTGGCGTAGCCGCCGAGGTTGGTCACGAGCATGGTCGGGATCGCGTAGACCGCGAGGATCCCGAGCAGCACGCGAAACGGACGCGAGCGCATGGTCTGGCGGAACGAGTCGACGAAGCGCGTGCGCGGCTGCGCCTGCGCGGTGTGGTAGTAGCGCTCGCGCACGAAGGCGACGTTGGCGAGGCCGGCTGCCATCATGACGAGCCCGGCGAGCGCGCTCGCGACCTGCACGCCGAGCATGACGTTGCCTTCGCCCGTCGCCGGATCGACCTGGAAGGTCTGCGCGAACCACCACACCGACATCATCGGGATGCCGCTGAGTTTCTGCACGATCGCCTTCCACGCCATCACCGTGGTGCGCTCGTGGTAGTCGGGCGTCAGCTCCGACCCGAGGCTCGAGTACGGCATCGTGTAGGCGCTGATGATCGGCGCGTAGAGCACGGCCGAGATGAGCATGAACCAGAACACCTTGTTCTGCATCCATGGGACGGATGCATCCCAGCTCTCCTGCGCCATGAACAGGCACGGCAGGGCGAGGCCGGAGAGGATCGAGCCGACGAGGATGTACGGGCGGCGGCGACCCCAGCGCGAACGCGTGTTGTCGGAGAGCCAGCCGAAGAAGGTGTCGGTGAACGCATCGACCACGCGCGCCGCCGTGAGCACGACGGCGATGAGCACCGGCGAGAGATGCAGGTGCATGTTGAAGACATTGCCGGCAATGTTGGCGTACCACCAGTGGCCGTAGATGTCGTTCACGCCGCCGAAGGCGTAGGCCGCCTTGGCGGAGACCGGGAGTTTCCCGGAGTTGGCTGGCGGAGGGGAAGCGGGACCGGACGCTGGGGCGGGATCCGAGGACATGGGGAGTGCGGATCGTGGAGTGCGGAGCGGGGAATGCCGCGACCGTCGGCGCGATCGGCGTGTGGGGTGCGCCAGTGTCGACCACGACGTCGTGAGACCGCGACCCGAAAGCCGGTCTCACGGTATCGCGGCGGCGCAAGCTAACGGGCCAGCGTGGAGGGCGGTGCTCCCGCACCGCCGCGAGGACGGACGGGCTCACGCACGTCGAGCGATGTGCGCGACCGCAGGCGCATTCGCGGCCGCGCGGGAGCGCGGCCCTCCAGGTCAGCGAAACACGCGGCCGCGTGGGCGGTGCTCCCGCACCGCCGCTCAGCGCAGCACCGCCAGCGCCCCATCCAGACCGGCGGCGTCTTTGCCGCCGCCCATGGCGAAGTCCGGCTTGCCGCCGCCTTTGCCGCCGAGCTTCGCGCAGACCTCGCCGACGATCTTGCCGGCTTGCTGGCCGGCCTTCACCGCGGCGGATGAGCAGAAGGCGGCGACGCTGACCTTGTCGGTGCCGAACGCGGCGCCGAGGATGACGACGCCTTCGCCGAGCTTGCCCAGGATCTGCGAGCCGAGCGCACGCATCGCGTTCGGGTCGGAGACCTCGACCTTGGCGACGACGCGCTTGAGGCCGTCCTTTTCGGTGGCTGTGGCCGCGAGATCGTTGGCGAGGCCGGCTTCGGCCTTTTGCTGAAACACCTTGAGCTGCTTCTCGAGCTCGGCCTTCGAGGCGAGGAGCGACTTCAACTTGTCGGCCACGTCGGCCGGGCCGGCGGAGAGCGCGGCGGCGACGGTCGAGAGGGCAGCCTCGCGCTGCGCGATCAGGTCGAGCGCGGGCTCGCCGGCCACGGCCTCGATGCGGCGCGTGCCGGAGGCGATGGCCATCTCGGCCACGACCTTGATCGGGCCGATCTCGCCCGTGCTGGAAACATGGGTACCGCCGCAGAGCTCGCGGCTGTAGCCGCCGATGTCGACCACGCGGACGATCTTGCCGTACTTCTCGCCGAAGAAGGCGAGGGTGCCCTCGGGCTTCTTGTCGAACTCGGTCTCGTAGGTCTGCACCGTCGCGTTATCGATCACCTTCTCGTTCAC
>Ga0315910_10004329_pt1 | contig 11898 bp, 11 predicted proteins | sample EdamamesoilMG_FD_204470 | JGI IMG/M metagenome (GOLD analysis project Ga0315910, IMG submission 204470) | Garden soil microbial communities collected in Santa Monica, California, United States - Edamame soil | ecosystem: Environmental > Terrestrial > Soil > Garden | place: USA: California... | reverse complement strand
AGAAGTACGACGGTCTCTCCGACATCGCGGGCATCGATCTGCGTCGCCAACTCACGCGCCGCTTCGACCTGGGCCTGCACGCCGCCGTGCTGCATTCCTGGGAGTCGGACGTGCTCGACTACTCCACGGGCTTCGACGTCGGCACCACGTTCGCAAAGAACGTGTGGATCTCCGTCGGCTACAACTTCGCGGGCTTCCGCGACGACGATTTCTCGGCCAGCCGCCACACGGCCCAGGGTCCGTACCTGAAGATCCGCATCAAGGCTGACCAGGATACTTTCAAGGATTTGAGTCTCGACAGCCTGCGCCCGTCGCGCTAGCTTGCTCCGTCCGCCGAGAGCGGATTCACCCAAGCCCATTGATGCAATCACTCGACGAGGTTTTCGGCCCGCGCGGGCCCCTGGCGCGCTCGCTGCCGGGTTTCACGCCGCGCCGTTCGCAGCTGGCCATGGCCGGCCGGGTCGCGCTTGCGCTCGATAATCGCGCGCCGCTGGTGGTGGAGGCCGGGACGGGCACTGGCAAAACCTTTGCCTACCTCGTGCCGGCGTTGCTGTCGGGCAAGCGGGTGATCATCTCCACGGGCACGCGCACGCTGCAGGACCAGCTGTTCAACAAGGATCTGCCGCTGCTGGCCGGCGCCATCGGCGTGCCCGCGCGCGTCGCGCTGCTGAAGGGCCGCTCTAACTATCTGTGCAACTACCGGCTGAAGCAGCTCGGCGGGCAGAAAAACCTCGCAGGCACGCGCGACCGCACGCTGGCGCGCGTCGAAAGGTGGTCGCTGACCACACACTCGGGGGATCTGGCCGAGGTTCCCGACCTGGGTGATGCACATCCGCTGTGGCCGCAGATCACATCGACGCGGGAAAACTGTCTCGGCGCGCGATGCGCCGATATCGGCAAGTGCCACGTCGTAGCCGCCCGCCGCACCGCCATTGAAGCGGACATCGTCATCGTGAATCATCACCTGCTGCTCGCGGATCTCGCGCTGAAGGAAGATGGCTTCGGCGACCTGCTCGGCACGGCCGATGCCGTCATCCTCGACGAGGCGCACCAGATCCCCGATCTCGCCACGCAGTTCTTCGGCACGCGCCTCGGCAGCCGGCAGGTCGAGTTGCTCGTGCGGGATACACGGCAGGAACTGGGCCTGGCGCGCGCGCCCGCCGCGGCGTTATCCACCGAGCTTGGCGCGGTCGAGAAGTCCCTCGCGTCGCTGGCGGAAGTGTTTCGGAGCACACCGCGCCTCGACTGGCTTGCCGCGGACACGCCGCTCGACGAGGCCACGGGAGATCTTTCACGCGCGCTGCGCGCGCTCAACAACGAATTGAACGAGTTCAGCCGGGAAGCGGGCGTCGCGCAATGCGCCACGCGCGCCACCGAGCTCGCCGCGCGTCTCGATACGGTCATGCGCGCCGAAGAACACGAAGGTGCGCGCAGCGTCGAGCTTACGCAGCGAGGTTTCACGCTCAGCCTCCTGCCTTTCGACGTCGCCGCGCGTTTTGCGTCGATGACGACGGGGACGCGCGCGGCCTGGGTGTTTACTTCGGCCACGCTGTCGGTGGGCGAGGACTTCGCCCACTTCACGTCACGACTGGGCCTGGCCGAAGCGGAGACACTCGCCATCCCGAGTCCTTTCGACTTCGAGACGCAGGCGCTGCTCTATCTACCGCCACGGCTACCGGATCCCACGTCCGGCGCCCATACCGGCGCCGTCGTCGATCTCACGGTGCCGCTCATCGAGGCATCGGCGGGCGGCGCGTTCGTGCTGTTCACGAGTCACCGCGCGCTGCAGCGTGCGGCGCAGCTCTTGCGCGACCGCTGGGCGGAACTTGCCGACTTTCCACTGCTCGTGCAGGGCGAGGCGCCGCGTGAACAGCTGCTGCGCCGTTTCCGCGAGACCGGCAATGCCGTTCTGCTCGGCACTTCCAGCTTCTGGGAAGGCGTGGACGTGAAGGGGGATGCGCTGCGGCTCGTCATCATCGAGAAGCTGCCGTTCTCGTCGCCCGACGATGCGCTGACCAAGGCGCGCATCGAACATCTGAAAGCCCATGGCGGCAACGCGTTTCGCGAATACCAGCTGCCCGAGGCGGCATTGGCGCTCAAGCAGGGCGTCGGGCGGCTGATCCGCAGCGAGACGGATCGTGGCGTGGTCGTCATTTGCGATCCGCGACTCGTCGACAAACCGTACGGCCGCGTCTTCCGCTCGAGCCTTCCGCCCATGCCCGTCACGCGCGTGGGCGTCGAGGCGGAAAAATTCCTGCGGCGTATCGCGGGCACGTCGGCGGCGCCCGCCGAACTCACGCGCGTCGTGCTGGACGACGTATGAAGATCCTCGCAATCGACACCGCCACCGAGGCCTGCTCGGTTTCGCTCGGCATCGATGATCGGTCCATCGATCGATACATCGAACTCGAACGCGGCCACGCGGAACAACTGCTCCCCATGGTTGACTCTGTGCTGGCCGAGGGCGGCGTCTCCCTGAATGCGCTCGATGCCATCGCCTTCGGCCGCGGACCGGGTGGGTTCACAGGAGTTCGGTTGGCGGCGAGCGTTGCCCAGGGGCTCGCGTTCGGTGCACAGGTCGGGGTCGTGCCGGTGTCCGACCTGGCCGCGGTCGCCCAGCGCGTCATTCAGCTGAACCCCGCTGTGCGACGGGTGCTGGTGGCCAACGACGCACGCATGAAAGAGGTCTACTCCGCGTGGTTCGAGGTGGGCGCCACGCTGACATCGGGCGTCGAAAGCGTGGGTCCGGCTGTCGACGTGCAGGTGCCCTCGGATCAAGGGGGAACGTGGGCCGCTGCCGGACGGGGTCTCAAGGTCTGGGCGGCCCTCGCGGAGCGTTGCCGTGCATCCGGGGCGGAACTGCATGTGGAACTGCTCCCGCGCGCCAGCGAGGTGCTCGCGCTCGCGAGGCTCGCGGCGGCGGCGGGCCAAATCCTCGACCCGGCTGCGGGTTTGCCGGTTTATGTCAGGGATCGCGTAGCGGAAGCCTCTTTGTAATCAATCTGCAATAGACTGCCGCTGTAATGCGCACGCCACAAAAACGTCACTTGTGAACGTGTCAGCCACCATGTCAGCCAAACAGATTCTGGTAGTCGAGGATGAGCGACCCATCCGGGAAATGATCGCGTTCGGATTGCGCCGCGCCGGTTTCGAAGTGCGTGAAGCGGCCGACGCCCGATCAGGCCGCGCCGAGGTGGCGAACAAGCTGCCCGACCTCCTGCTCGTCGACTGGATGCTTCCGGACACGAGCGGTCTCGAATTCACGCGCGCACTCAAGCGCGACCGTGAGACGCGGGAGCTGCCCGTGATCATGCTTACGGCGCGCGCGGAAGAGGGCGACAAGGTCGCCGGGCTGGAGGGCGGCGCCGACGACTACATCACCAAGCCGTTCTCGCCACGCGAGCTGCTGGCGCGTATCAATGCCGTGTTGAGGCGCACCACGCCCGTCGAAGGCACCGAGCGCATCGACGTCGAAGGCCTGGTGCTCGACCAGAGCAGCCACCGTGTGAGTTCGGGCGAAAAGACCGTGGCACTGGGCCCCACCGAATACCGCATGCTCGCCTTCTTCATGACGCATCCCGAACGCGTGTACACGCGCGAACAGCTGCTCGACCGCGTCTGGGGCGGTAACGTTTACGTGGAAGAGCGCACCATTGACGTTCACATCCGTCGCCTGCGGAAGGCACTCGAAGAGTACGGCTACGACCGGTTGATCCAGACCGTGCGTGGGTCGGGTTACCGGTTCTCGGCGCGACCCCTCTGATCCCATGAACTCCGGCGCCTCGGCCTTCGTCTACGTTGTGTTGCGGGTCATCGCGGCGCTCGGCGTGGGTGCGGTGCTTGGATGGCTCGTCGGTTCCCTCTGGCTCGGCGTCGCGGGAGCGCTTGGGTTGTACCTCGCGTGGAATCTCTGGCAGCTGCGCGCGCTGCATTTCTGGCTGCAACACCGTAGCGTCGCCGATCCGCCCGATGCGATGGGATTGTGGGGGGACGTGGTGGCGCAGGTAGTTCGACTTCATCGTCGCAAGCGATTCCACAAGGAACGGCTCACGCGGCTGTTCCGCGAACTTCGCCGGTCCACGGCGGCGATGCCCGATGGCGTCGTCATGCTCGACCCGCAGGGCGAGATCGTCTGGTTCAATCGCAAGGCCGGCGAGCTGCTCGATCTTTCGCGGCGCGCGGATCTCGGGTTACGCATCGACAACCTGGTCCGCCACCCGGATTTCGTGCGTTATCTGCGCGCAGGCCAGTACTCCATGCCGGTCGTCGTCCGGCTCGATACGCCGACGGAGCGATTCATCGCGTTCCAGCTCATTTCGTATGGCGAGGACCAGCGGCTGCTGATGCTGCGCGACGTCACTCGCGAAGTGCGCATGGAACAGATGCGCAAGGACTTCGTCGCCAACGCCTCCCACGAGCTGCGTTCGCCGCTCACGGTGGTCGCGGGCTATCTCGAAAACTTCAGCCTGGATCCGGGCCTGGGTGAACTCGCAGGGCCAGTCGCGGAGATGCGCCGCCAGACCGATCGCATGACGCGCATCATCGAGGACCTGCTCGAGTTGTCGCGCTTCGAAGCCAACGATGCGCCCATCAAGGGCGTGCCGATCGACGTCTCCGCGATGGCGTCGCTGTTGCGCAAGGACGTTCTCGCAAGGCCCGTGCATCCGCGACAGATCGACGTGGCCATCGAATCGTCGGCCAGCCTCATCGGCGACGAAGCCATGGTGCAGTCGGCGTTCTCCAACCTCGTCGACAATGCCGCCAAGTACACACCGGCTGAAGGCAGCATGCAGATCCGATGGTGGACGGACGAAGACGGTGGCCACTTCTCGGTTCGTGACACCGGCCCCGGCATATCCGCCGAGCACATTCCGCGACTCACCGAACGTTTTTATCGGGTCGATCCCGGCCGGTCGCGCGAGACGGGTGGCTCGGGTCTGGGCCTCGCCATCGTCAAGCATGCGCTGTATCGCCACGGCGGCCGTCTGGAAATCGAGAGCGTCGAAGGCCGCGGCAGCACCTTCACCTGCCATTTTCCGCGCGATCGCGTGCTCGAAAGGCGCGTCGCGGCCAGCGCCTGATGTCATCACCCCGTCATCGCGCGCTAACAAACTGCATCTGAGGAAATCATGGAAACCGCCGATCTTTCGCACCACATCTCGCGCCGCTTCAACGAAGACCTCGAGCGTGTCCGCAACAAGGTGCTGACCATGGGTGGCATGGTCGAGCAGCAGCTCGCCAACGCGGTGACGGCGCTCGTCGAAGGCGACAGCAATCTCGGTGTCTCGGTGGCGCGCGACGACTTCAAGGTCAACGGAATGGAAGTGTCGATCGACGAGGAGTGCCAGAAGATCCTCGCGACGCGCGCGCCGGCCGCCAGTGACTTGCGCGTCATCATCGCCATCATCAAGACCATCACCGACCTCGAACGCATCGGCGACGAAGGCGAGAAGATCGGCTACATCGCCTCACGGCTCGCCAGCATGGAGCGGCCGGCGGACAAGTACCGCGAGATCAAGCACCTCGGCCGCATTGTCTCGGAGATGGTGCACCAGTCGCTCGATGCGTTCGCGCGCATGGACAGCGAGGCGGCACTGCGCGTGGCTCGCCAGGATCGCGTCGTCGACGAGGAATACGAGTCGATCCAGCGCCAGTGCATCACGTTCATGATGGAAGACCCGCGGAGCATCCGCCGCGCGCTCGACGTCATGTGGATCGTGCGTGCGCTCGAGCGTATCGGCGATCACGCCAAGAACATCTGCGAGTACGTCATCTACATGGTCCACGGCAAGGACGTGCGCCATACCAAGCTCGATGACATCGAGCGGGAGCTGCGCGACCGAGCCTGAAATGGGGTCAGACCCCATTTGCTAGGAATTGGGGTCTGACCCCATTTCTGTACAATCCCCGCCTATGTTCGACCGCCGCCAGAAGATCAATTTCGCCTGCGCGTTCGTCTGCGCAGGAATGTTGGGCTATGCCCTTTACGCCTCGAAGGTCCTCGGCCTCGAACCCTGTCCGCTCTGCATGTTCCAGCGCGTGTGCATCGGCGCTCTCGGGCTCGTGTTCCTCATTGCCGCCCTGCATCGGGTCCGGTATCACGGCGCCATCGTCTACGGCGGGTTCATCTTCGTGGCCGCCACGGCAGCCACCTGGGTGGCGGGCCGCCACGTCTGGATCCAGCACCAGCCACCGGGTTCGGTGCCGTCGTGCGGCGCCCCTCTCGACAACCTGCTTCAGATGTTTCCGCTGCTCGAAGTCATCCGCAAGGTCATGACGGGCGGCGGGGAATGCGGAAACATCGACTGGACGATGCTCGGGATTTCGATGCCGGGTTGGGTGCTGATCGCCGCCGTCACGTTGGGACTCGTTGGCGTGGTCAACAACGCGGTGTATCCCGTGCGAGCTAAACGCTAGAAGAAGAGCCCGCCGATCCACCACGCCAGCGCCGCGATGCCTGCCGAGGCGGGGATGGTGAGGATCCAGGCGATCACGATGTTGCCGGCGACGCCCCACCGCACGGCGCTCGAGCGTTGAGCAGCGCCGACGCCCACGATGGCGCCCGTGATGGTGTGTGTCGTCGACACCGGAATTCCCAGGAACGTGGCGAGGCCGACCGACAAAGCGCCGCCGGTTTCCGCCGCGAAGCCGCCGACGGGCTTGAGTTTGGTGATGCGCTGACCCATGGTCTTGACGATTCGCCAGCCGCCAAACAGCGTGCCGAGGCCGATCGCAAGGAAGCAGCAGGCCACCACCCAATAGGGCAGGTGATCCTTCGTGGTGATGCCCGCGGAAATCAGCAATAGCCAGATGATGCCCATGGTCTTCTGGGCGTCATTGCCGCCGTGACCCAACGAAAATGCGGCGGATGAAACCAGCTGCAGTCGCCTGAACCACCGGTCGACGCGTTTGGGTGTCTGTCGGAAGCACAACCACGAGACGAGCAGCATCAATACCGAGCCCAGGAACATGCCGAGAATCGGCGAGACGACGATGAATGCCGCCGTCTTGATGATGCCGGGCCAGAGCAGCGGCGCTGTGCCGGCCTTGATCAACGCGGAGCCGATCATGCCGCCGATGAGTGCGTGCGATGAGCTCGAAGGAATGCCGAAATACCAGGTGATCAGGTTCCAGCTGATGGCGCCGATGAGGGCGCCGAAGATCACCCGATTGTCGACGAACGCCGGATCGATGATGTTCTTGCCGACGGTCGCCGCGACGGCCAGGTGAAATACGGCCCAGGCGAGCACATTGAAGAATGCCGCCCAGAGCACAGCCTGCCAGGGCTTCAGCACCCCTGTGGAAACGACGGTGGCGATGGAATTCGCCGCGTCGTGGAAGCCATTCATGAAATCGAATGCCAGTGCGAGCAGCACCAGCAGGATCAGCGTCATCGAAACGGAGCCGAAGTCCATTACGCGTTTTCGAGCACTACGCTTTCGATGACGTTCGCGACGTCCTGGCACTTGTCGGTCGCCGACTCGAGCGACTCGTACACGGCCTTGAGCTTGATGAGCTGGCGGGTGTCGGTTTCATTGCGGAAGAGTTCGGAGATCGCGCTTCGCATGACCTTGTCCGCCTCCGACTCGAGGTGATCGATCTCCTGGCATATCTTGAGGATCGCCGGAGCATCGGCCATGGAGGCCATGAGGCCGACGGCGGACTGCACGCGTTCGGCGCAGCGCAGGAGCAACTCGGCGAGTTGCGTGGCCTCGGGACTCACTTTCTGGATGTCGTAGAGCACCAGCGACTCGCCGGTGTCCTGGATGAGATCGAGCACGTCGTCCATGCGCGAGATAAGGCGATGGATGTCGTCACGGTCGAAAGGCGTGACGAAGGTGGTGTGCAGCAGCTGGACGGTTTCGTGCGTGATGCGGTCGGCGCCGTGTTCGGCGTCTTCGATGGCCTTGATGCCCGACGCGCGGTCGTTGACGGTGTCGTAGTGACGAAGGAGGTCGGCAAGTGCGACGGCCCCTTCGACGATGAGTTTCGCGTGGTTGTCGAAGAGGATGAAGAAATGCCCTTCACGGGGCATCAGTCGCGAAATGAAGTTCATTGATTTTGTTCCGCCGCTCGATTTGCGACGCGGAGTTTAGTGGGTCGCCGCGGCCCTGTCACAAATGCGTCACGGGCAAGAGCCCATTGACTTAAGCGAGCATTTCTTTCAATGCATTCAAATAGATGCGATGCAGACGGTCGATGTCCGCCACATTGACGCTTTCGTTGACCTTGTGAATGGTGGCATTGATGACGCCGAGTTCGACCACTTGGGCGCCGAGCGGGGCAATGAAGCGTCCATCAGAGGTGCCGCCGCCCGTGGAAAACTTGGGCTTGATGCCCGTTTCCGCGTGGATGGCGCGGGTTACGCCTTCCGACAACGCGCCTGGTTGTGTATAGAACGGCTCGCCCGACACGTACCACTCGAGCGTGTATCGCACCCCGTGCTTCTTGAGGATGCCTTCTACGATCGACTTGAGTCCGTCGATGCTCTGCACCGGCGAATAACGCAGATTGAAGCGCGCCTTCAACTCCCCGGGAATGACGTTGGGCGCACCGGTGCCGGCGTTGAAGTTCGAGATCTGGAAGCTGGTGGGCTGGAAGTGCTCGTTGCCCTGGTCCCAGACGCGCGCGGTGAGTTCGGCCAGCGCCGGGGCAAACGTGTGCACGGGGTTTTCGGCCAGCTGTGGGTAGGCGATGTGACCCTGCACACCATGAACAGTGAGACGGCCCGACAGTGACCCGCGGCGGCCGATCTTGATGGTGTCGCCGAGTTCCTTCTCGCTCGACGGCTCGCCGACGATGCACCAGTCGATTTTCTGTCCGCGCGCACGCAGCGTTTCGACCACCTTCTTGGTGCCATCGACCGATGGGCCTTCCTCGTCGCTGGTGATCAGGTAAGCAATGGTGCCCTTGTGCTTCGGATGCGCCTTCACGAATTCTTCGGTGGCCGTGACCATGGCCGCGAGCGCGCTCTTCATGTCCGCGGCGCCCCGGCCAAAGAGCTGGCCGTCACGCACCGCTGGCTTGAACGGGTCGCTCTTCCATTCTTCGAGCGGACCGGTGGGCACCACGTCGGTATGGCCCGCGAAGCACAACACCGGGCCGCCCTTGCCGCGCGTTGCCCAGAAGTTGTCGACGTTGCCATAACGCAGGTTCTCGATTTCGAAACCGGCCTCGGCAAGGCGGCGGGTCATGAGCTCCTGGCAACCCTGGTCGGCGGGGGTGACGGAGTTTCGCCCGATGAGATCGAGCGTGAGATCGACGGTGGCTGACATCGGAGCGCGTTATACGGAACTGCACCCGGCGCAGCAAGGAGTTTTATGACTGTTCGGTGAAAAGCGGGGCACTGAAATATTTATGCAACCTTGCAGTCATAAATTGCCGCCCGTCACAACCGGAGGCAATTACAGTGACTCGCAAAATCCTGATTTCTTCGCTCGCGGCCGGCGTCGTCTGCGCCATGAGCGGCAACGCGTTCGCCCAGTCAGCGCGCGATTCCATCACCATCGTCGGCTCTTCGACCGTCTATCCGTTCACCACCACGGTGGCGGAGCAGTTTGGCCGAGCCGGCAAGTTCAAGACTCCCAAGGTCGAGAGCACCGGCACCGGCGGCGGCATCAAGCTGTTCTGCAACGGCGTCGGTCCGCAGTTTCCCGACATTGCGAACGCGTCTCGCCGCATCAAGCCGGCGGAGCTCACGACCTGCGCACAGAATGGCGTGAAGGATGTCGTGGAGATCAAGGTCGGTTACGACGGCATCGTCATGGCAGAGAACAAGGCCGGCTCGCCGCTGAACCTCACGCGCAAGGACGTCTATCTCGCGCTGGCCAAGACCGTTCCGGATCCGGCCAATCCGTCGTCGCTGATCCCCAACCCTTACACGACCTGGAAGTCCGTCAATCCGAAGCTGCCGGACCGCAAGATCGAGGTGCTCGGCCCGCCGCCCACCTCCGGCACGCGCGATTCCTTCGCCGAGCTGTACATGGAAGCGGGTTGCCGCACGTTCGCGTGGCTGGATGCGCTTCGCAGCCAGGACGAGCCGCGCTTCAAGCGCGCCTGCGACAGCATTCGTGAAGACGGTGCGTACATAGAAGCCGGCGAGAACGACAACCTGATCGTGCAGAAGCTCAACGCCAACCCCAGCGCGGTCGGCATCTTCGGCTACAGCTTCCTCGAGGAGAACCTCGACAAGTTGAAGGGCGCGGTCGTCGACGGCGTGTCGCCGACTTACGAATCGGTGGCCTCGGGCAAGTATCCGGCTTCGCGTCCGCTCTTCATCTACGTGAAGAAGGCGCACGTCGGCGTCATCCCAGGCATCGCCGAGTTCATCGCCGAATACACCAGCGAAAAGGCGCTCGGGGAAGAAGGCTATCTCGGCGACAAGGGCCTGATCCCGCCGCTGAAGAACGAGATCGGAAAGATCCGTGACGACGCCATGGCGCTGAAGCCGCTCAAGCTCTGAACCCAGACATCCACTAGTTAGAGAAAAATCATGAATCGCAATCTACTTTCCCTGGCCGTTGCGGGCGCACTCGGTTGCGCCACAGCCTTCGCGCCGGCTCCGGCGTTCGCGCAGAACGCCGAGATCGAGGCGCTGAAGGCGCAGCTCGCCGCGCTTTCCGCCAAGATCGAGCAGCTCGAGCAGTCGCAGGCACAGACCAGGAAGTCGGTCGAAGAAACCCAGGCAACGGCCGACAAGACTGCGGACACCGTCGCGCAGGAGAAGTCGCGGTTGTCGTTCGCCGGTGACCTTCGTTACCGCAACGAGACCTTCGACGTGGAATACGTGGATCGCAACCGCAGCCGCGACCGCATCCGTGCGCGTTTCAACGCCACGTTCCGTGCCAACGACACGATCACCGGCGTGCTCGGCATTTCGACGGGCGGCCCGGATCCCCGGTCGGGCAACCAGACGCTGACCGACCAGAACTCACGCAAGGACTTCGACCTCGACCTCGCTTACGTGAGCTGGGCGCCGAATGCGAACTGGAAGTTCACGGCGGGCAAGCAGCGATATCCGTGGCAGCGCACGGGTGCCTTCTTCTATGACGGCGACGTCAACCCGGAAGGCATCGCCATCAATTACTCGACGGGCAACTTCTTTGCGAGCACGTTCTATGACTGGCTCGCCGAGCGTGCGTTGTCGTTCAGCGCGCCGACAGGCACCAACACCGACTCGATCATGTACGGCGCGCAGCTGGGTTACCGCTTCCCGCTGTCCGACGCCACGAGGCTCACGGTCGCGGCCACGTACTTCAACTTCGAAGGAGTGCAGGGCTACAACCCGTTCTTCGGTGGCAGTTCGTTCGGCAACACCACGACGACCAGCGCTGGCGTGTGCAGCCGCACACTCGCCGCCGGTACCGCGTGCCTGTTGTCGGACTTCGACATCGTCGAAGGCTTCGCGGACCTCACCACGTCGGTGGGCGGCCGCCCGTTGCGCTTCTTCGTCGACTACGCGCAGAACATGGAAGCCGTGGCGAACCCGACCGCGCAGGAGAAGTTGGACACCGCCCTCGGAGCGGGCTTCTCGTACGGCGCGGCCTCCGCGGCCAAGGGCACCTGGGAATTCGGTGTCACGTACCAGCAGGTCGAGAAGGACGCGCTGTTCGGCCAGTTGCTCGATTCGGACTTTGGTGATGGCAACACGGACACCAACGGCTATGTGCTCCGCGGCGGCTACACGGTTGCCCGTAACTGGACGTTGAACGCGGCGTTGTTCCTCAACGACCTGTCCAACGATGTCCCGCAGTCGGTCACGGTCTTCAATGAGACGACTCCGGCCCCGTACGACACCCAGGTTATCAGCGGCATTAATGATCGTGATTACAAGCGCTTGCAGCTGGATTTGAACTTCAGATTCTAAGTTCGGTTTCACGAAGCTGTAACAAAGCGGCT
>Ga0315910_10004328_pt1 | contig 11898 bp, 14 predicted proteins | sample EdamamesoilMG_FD_204470 | JGI IMG/M metagenome (GOLD analysis project Ga0315910, IMG submission 204470) | Garden soil microbial communities collected in Santa Monica, California, United States - Edamame soil | ecosystem: Environmental > Terrestrial > Soil > Garden | place: USA: California... | reverse complement strand
ACGTGCGTGACGTAGTAGCCGATCAGACCGGCGCAAGCCGCGGCCGACACGACATAAGCGGCAGCGAAACCCAGATGCTCCGACAATGACAGCAGCAGCAGGAAGAACAGCGCCAGCGAGAATCCGACGAGGCCGTACTGCACCGGATGCACGCTGAACCGGCGCAGCACCTCCAGCAGGAAGAAGCCGGCGAAGGTGAGCGCGATGAACAGGAATCCGTACTTCACGGCCCGGTCGCTCTTCACGTACTGGTCGACCGGATCGATGAAGCCCACGCCGAAATGCAGCGTCGAGAATCCCGTGCAGTCCGGCGTGTGCCCCGCGCCCACGCAGCGCGACAGCCGCTCTTCCGCGTTGGTGGCGAAGTAGGAGGTCTGCCACTCGGCCGAGAAGCCGGCCGCCGACACCTCGCGCTTGCGCGGCAGGAATTCACCCACGAAGCTCGGATGCGGCCAGTCGGAGTTGAGCAGGACCTGCGACTCGCGTCCCACCGGAGTCACCTGGAAATCCCCGGTGCCCTGAAGGGGCAGATCGATGGCGTACTCCATTCGCTGCTCCGCCGCCGGACTGCCAGGTGGAAGCGTTGCCTGCACGCCAGAGGTGAGCAGGTCCGTGCCGGTGCCGGGCACGACGGGGATGGATGCGCCGTTGACCTGTACCGACAGTGCATTGCCGATGCCGCGGATGTCGGATATGCCAAGCACCAGTCGCGGCGAGCCGAATTCGTAGCTGCCCGCGTCCGCGCCCACGCCGAACTGCGCAGGCACGTCGAACCTTCCGGTGATGCGGGTGGCCGCATCGAAGATCCTCGCGCGGTAGATGCCACGACGGCGTTCCTGCGTCGTGAGCTGCCCCTCGAGCCGGAAGGTCTGGGGCAGCAACCGCAGTTCGCCCGCGACTTCGCGCGTCACCAGCACCATGCGGCCGCCCTCGGACTGCTGCTCGCTCACGCGCCTGACATAGGGAATCACGAGGATGGGACCCGTCACGGTCTGTGCGTAGGCCGCGCTGCGCGCGATCTCCTGCACCACCGAATCGCGCGCCTTGCGCCGCTCCTGCACCAGGCCTCCGACCATCAGCAGGGGCACGATCAGCAGGAAGGCCACGAAGCCGATGCTGATCATCCGCACGAACAGCCCCCGGCTCATGCCAGTGACCTGCGCAGCGCCAGCGCGGCCAGCGCCAGTGCGATGAGGTGGATGCCCGTGCGCAGGAGGGACCCGATTTCGGCGAGATAGTACCGCCCGCCCGGCACGACTCCAGCCACGGCCGGGATCACCAGTTCCATGCAGAGCACTGCGATGCTGGCGACGAACAGCACCCGCGCGGCGCCGTTCAGCAGCCACGCGGCAATGCCACCAGTGAGCAGCACCAGCGCCAGCAGCCAGAGCAGCATGTCAGCAACATTGCGGGCCGCGGCATCGAGCGCCTCGTCGGGCACGCGGCCCTGCAGCCCGTGGTACCAGGTGCTGTCCATCCAGCCCAGCCCCACGAGCACCGCCAGCAGCAGGGGGTAGCAGGCTGCCCACCACATGGTCTTCCTAGACTTCTGGTTCATCGCGGCTCCGGTTCGGTTCGACGCATTCAGCATCGATCCGCCGGGCGGCGGCGACTGTGGAGTTTGTATGGAGAATCCGGGAGTTTCAGATCACCGGCAGCGTCAGCGTGGCGCGTACTCCGCCTGGCGCATTGCCGATCCCGAATGCGCCGCCGTGCAGCTGCGCCACTTCCTGCACGAAGTTCAGCCCCAGTCCGGTACTCTTGCGGCCGCTTCCTGGACGCGGCAGGGAGTAGAAGCGCTCGGTAACACGTTGCAGGGCGAACTCCGGAATGGGCTCGCCCTCGTTGAACACGGACACCTCCACGCCGGCTGCCGCCGCGGCGGCGCCGATGCGGATCGTGCCGCCTGCCGACGTGAAGTCCGCCGCATTGTCGAGCAGATTGGCCAGGGCCTGTCGCACCAGGAATCGCTCGCCGGCGGCGATGGCTTCCGCCGGCACTTCGTTGATGGCCGCGATGCCGCGCTGCGCGAGAATCGGCACCCGGCCCTGCAGCAGTTCATCAACCAGTGGCCGCAGCACGATGGGGACCCGCTCCTCCAGTTCGCGGCGCTGCTCCACCTGCGCCAGATGCAGCAGGCGTTCACTCATGGCCTGCAGGCGCGCGGTCTCGACGTCGATATTCTCCAGCAGCCTCGCCCGCTGCGGCGCCGGCAGGTCCTGCTGCAGCAGTTCGGAGGCGCCGCGCAACGCCGCCAGCGGGCTCTTGAGTTCGTGCGTCAGGGTCTGCACGTAGCGCTCGACATAGGCCTTGCCATCCAGTTCGGCGCGCATCGAATCCAGCGACCTGGCCAGCTGCGTGAGTTCCACGCCGGGCAGCGCCGGAACGGCCGGACGGCCTCCCGCCGTCACGGCGTCGGCGTAATCCGTCAGGCGGCGGATGGCGCGGCTCAGCCACCACGACAGCAGGGCGCCGATGGCGAGGCCCGCGCCGATGAAAGCCAGCGCCATCGCGCCCAGTCGTCGCTGCGCGCGCTCGATGAAGGGCTGCACGCTGCGATTGGGCTTGGCGACCGTGACCACGCCGATGATGCGGTCCGCATCGCGGACTGGTGCCGCCACGTACATCACGGTGGAATCTTCGTCACCCGGAATCGCTTCCGTGGTGCGCGCGCCATACTGGCCGCGCAGCGTCCGGTAGACATCGTTCCAGCGCGAATAGTCGCTGCCCACATCGCGTCCAGTGGAATCCAGCAACACGATGCCATTCGCATCGGTGATGTAGATGCGATGCGTGACGCCATCCTTGCGGATGCCCCAGATGTCCGCGCCTGGATGCCGCCGCCCATACGCGGACATCACTCGCGCGAGGTCACCCTGCGCCAGACGTCCGTCGCGAAGATCGGCGGCAACGATTTCGGCGAGCAGATTGGCCGTATCGACCAGCGTCTCCTCGGTGGACTGCCGCACTGCGGGCTTCACCTCATCGAGCACCTGCCGCAGCGCGAACCAGCCCGCCAGCGCCACCAGCACGGCGCCCACCACGAACAGCCGCAATGTCAGCGACCATTGCCGCATGCTGCCGGTGCTCAGCCGGTTGCCGGCGCCGGGGCGCCGGGGCGATAGCTGTACCCGAATCCGCGGTGCGTCTGGATGGGTTCGCTCTCGGGAGCGATCTCCCGCAATTTCGCCCGCAGCGACTTGATGTGCGTGTCGATATTGCGTTCGTAACCCGCGTCAGTGGCGGCACCCACCCCGGCAAGCAACTCGTCGCGGCCGAAAACACGTTCAGGCGCACTGACCAGCTGCTGCAGCAGGCGGAATTCAAGGGCCGTCAGCTTCAGCAGCTGCCCGCGATAGGACATCTGCATTCGCTGAAGGTCCACGCCGAACTCGCCTGCGCCGCCATTCGCGGTCGCGGTGCTGCGCTTGAGGATGGCACGCACCCGGGCCACCACCTCGCGCGGACTGAACGGCTTGACCACATAGTCGTCGGCGCCGATTTCCAGCCCCACCACGCGGTCGATCTCTCCGGCGCGCGCCGTGAGAAACATCACCGGCACCTGCGAGAACTGCCGCAGCGTCTTGCAGCACTCGAAGCCGTTCATGTCGGGCAGCCCCACATCGAGGATCACGAGGTCGAACCTTCCGCTGCGCGCCAGCGTCAGGGCTTCCTGCGCCAGCGACACGTGCCGTGTGATGAAACCCTCGCCCTGCAGCGCGAACTGCAGCGTGTCGGCGATGGCCACCTCGTCTTCGACGATCAGGATCTGGGGCATCGGCTCAGGCAGACCCGGAACCCGCGTACGACCCGGGCGGCGGCGAAGCCGCCCGGCAGCGCTGCGGCACCCGCGCCCGGCCGGCTCCTGCGTCGCTTCACTTCCCGGGCTGTGGGCGGGTTGGGCATCCGCGGTCAATATAGGACAATTCCCCGGGACGGAGGAAACCATGGCAACCGGCTGGGCGCGCGAAGGCGCCGTACAGGAGCAGATCGATGCGACGGTGAAGGACGCGATCCAGCGCGCCCGCAGCAACCTGCCGGCCGGCGAAAGCCTGGTGCATTGCGAGGAGTGCGGCACCGATATTCCCGAGGCCCGGCGCACTGCCCTGCCCGGCGTGCGGCTGTGCATCAACTGCCAGGAAATCGCCGACCGAAATGAGGTGCCGGTCGCCGGCTACAACCGCCGCGGCAGCAAGGACAGTCAGCTGCGCTAAAGGGTTTCGGGTAATGTACGCGTCCCGCGTACACAACGATTCAACAGAGGGGAGATTCCGTGGAGAACGCGCCTGAAGCCCAGACGCTGCAGCTGTCGCTCGAAGACATCATGTTTCCGCTGCAGGAAGTACAGACCAACCAGGGCCACGATCCGAACGGGGACCGGGCCGGCACCCAGCTGCAATATGGCAACCAGATCCAGAAGCTGGAAGGCGCGCCTGGCCGTTTCGCGGTCGCCGTTTCCGTGAAGACCGACAACGGGCGCAGCAAGAATCCGCCCTACACCTTCAACGTCGAAGCCTACGCCATCATGAATGTCACGGGCACGGCCGACGACGCCACCATTCAGCAGTTCCTGACGACCAACGGCGTGCCGCTGATCATGGGCGCCATCCGCGAGCGTCTCGCGCACCTCACAGGTCGTGCGCCCTGGGGCCGTTTCCTGATCAACGTGATTCCGCTGCAGCCCGCAGCTACCGTCACCTTCATCTGACGCGACGGGGCTGCCGGAAACGGCAGCCCTGTTTCAGGGACGCGTTCTGCCGAAGAAGATGCCGTCCGGCGTCTCCGGCGCGGTGAACTGCCGCACCACCCGCAACGTGGCGGGATCGAGTACCGATACCTGGCCGCTGTACGCCGTGAGATACAGGAATCCGTTCGCGGGATTCACCTGGATTCCGCCCGTACCCACGCCCAGATTCTCCGCGCTCTGCGCCACGACCTTGCGCGTGGCGACATCAATCTTCCACACGCGGATGCCGGCGGGTTGGCGGTCGGGCTCCATGCCCATGTCGTAAAGGAATTTTCCGTCCGGACTGAAGCGCCCGACGAATGGCGCACCCTCGATCGGCACGGTGAAGTCCAGCATGTTGTCGGCGGTGCGATAGAACGCGACCTGCTTCGACTGCCAGAGGCTCGTCACGAACCAGCGGCCGTCGGGGCTCAGCGTCATGCGCTGGTTGGAAGCTCCGGCATCCACCGTCGCCAGCAATTTGCCCGCGGGCACATCGATCACGGACAGCGTGCGGTCACTGACATTGCTGGTGTAGATACGCTGTTCGTCCGCGCTCAGCGCGAAGAAGTGCGTGTTGCGCGAACCGGTGGGCAGGCGGCGCACGATGGCCCGCTTCGCCGGATCGATGACGAAGATGGACTGGTCCTGCTCGGCCGTCACGTACAGCGCGCCGCTGGCGCCGGTCTCGGCAAAGTGCGGACGTTTCACCGGATCCGTGTCGAGCGAGTACTCGATGCCACAGTCGTCCGTGCGCATGAAGTTGATGGTGTGTCCATCTGGACCGGGCTGGCCGATGTTCACGGAGCTGTAGATCGGCACGAACAGCAGGCGACCATCCCGGGAGAACGCAGCCTCGTGGGGCGCCACATCCATCTTCACCTGGCAGATCTGGCGGTCCGTCGCGGCGTCGTAGAGAGTGACGCCGGGCAGGCCTTTGCTGACCACAGCCATCAGCACCGCGGGCCGGGAGGATTTCGGCGCGTCGGCGGCTACGGCGATGAGACTGCATGCCGCCATCAGCAGCAGCCCGAAGGTCACTATCCTGCTCTTCATACGCGCTCCGCAGTTGCCGGCGTCGAGCCGGGCTGGCATTACAGCGCAACCGGCACACGGCCGCCATCGCCCAGGCGGTAGACTGCACCGATGTCCGTATCGACCGCGTCGCAGCTCTACCGCCACCGCCCGTTCGTTCTCTACTTCATCGGCCGACTGTTCTCGCACTTCTCGCGCCAGATCATCGCCGTCGCCGTGGGCTGGCAGGTCTACGAGATCACCGGGAGCGCATTCCACCTGGGCATGGTGGGCCTGGTGCAGTTCCTGCCCGCCCTGCTGCTCACCTTCAACGCAGGCCATGCAGCGGACCGCTATCCGCGCAAGCGCATCGTGCAGATCTGCCAGTGGGTGGAAGGACTGTCCGCCGCATACCTGGCCTGGGGCAGCTTTGCCGGCTGGATCTCTGTGGTCGATATCTACATTGCCTCGGCCGTCTTCGGCGCTGCCGCCGCGTTCGAGCGCCCGGCGGGCGCCGCCATGCTGCCGAACATCGTGCCGAACTCCCTGCTTCAACAGGGCACGGCACTGTCCAGTGGCGCCATGCACATCGCCACCACGGCCGGCCCCATGCTCGGCGGCTTCGCGATGGCTTTCTCCACGGGCTCAGCCTACGCGCTATGCGCGCTGTTCTGGCTCATCGCCGGCGTCCTCAACGGTGCGCTGCCGCTGAAGGAGCGTGTCGTGAACGTGGCTGCCGCGTCGGCGGAATCCCTGTTCGCGGGGGTGCATTTCGTCCGTCGCAATCCGACACTGCTGGGGACCATTTCACTGGACCTTTTCGCGGTGCTGCTGGGCGGCGCGACGGCACTGCTGCCCATCTTTGCCAAGGACATCCTGCACACCGACGAGGTGGGACTTGGCCTGCTGCGCGCCGCTCCTTCGGTAGGGGGCCTCGCGATCACCTACCTGCTGGCCCGGGCGCCAATCGAAAGCCGGGTCGGCATGCGGATGTTCCAGGCCGTCATCGTGTTCGGCATCGCCACCGTGATCTTCGGCGTCTCCACGAGCATGTGGCTGTCGCTGGGTGCGCTGGTGGTCATGGGAGCTGCCGACCAGGTCAGCGTGGTCATCCGCCTGTCGCTGGTGCAGCTCGCCACTCCCGACGACATGCGCGGCCGCGTCAGCGCCGTGAACTTCCTTTTCGTGAATGCCTCGAACCAGCTCGGCGAGTTCGAGAGCGGCATCACCGCTGCCGCGTGGGGCGCGGTGCCGGCGGTGATCGTCGGCGGCGTGGGCAGCATCGTCATCGCATTGCTTTGGATGAAGCTCTTCCCCACGCTGCGCGACGTCGAAAAGCTGGCGTAGAATCGGCCGTTCCTGGTCTTTCAATCAACGGAGGGGGCTGGCCATGTGTGATCACGATTCCATGGACGACATGCAGAAGGCGGGCGAGCTGTCGCGCCGTCAGTTCGGGGCGCTGGGACTGGGCGCCGGCGTGATCGCGATGCTGCCGCGCGCCGCGAATGCCGTTGAGGTTTCGGCATCCGAAGTAACCATCAAGACTCCGGATGGCAATTGCGATGCGCACTTCGTACATCCGAAGTCTGGCGCCTCGGCCGCGGTGCTGGTGTGGCCCGACATCTTTGGTCTGCGCGACCCGTTCAGGCAGATGGGCACACGCCTCGCGGAACAGGGCTATGCCGTGCTCACGGTCAATCCCTTCTATCGCACGCAGAAGGCCCCCACCGCGCCGCCAAATCCGAATTTCGGAGACCCGGCCACGCGCGAGGCATTGTTGAAGCTGGCCGGCACGTTGAATGCCACCACGCACAACTCCGATGCCAACACCTTTGTCACCTGGCTGGACGCACAACCGCAGGTGGACAAGCGCAAGAAGATCGGCACCGAGGGATACTGCATGGGTGGCCCCATCGTCATGCGGACGGCCGCGGCCCGCGCCGATCGCATCGCCGCGGGCGCCTCGTTCCACGGTGGCGGCCTCAACACCGCCAATCCGGACAGCCCGCACCTGCTCATCCCGAAGATGAAGGCCAGCTTCCTGATCGCCATTGCCGAGAACGACGACAAGAGCAACCCGACCTCGAAAGACATCCTGCGCAAGGCTTTCGATGATGCGAAGGTTCCGGCAGAGATCGAGGTCTATGCGGCTCAGCACGGCTGGTGCTCCATCGATTCGCAGGTGTACAACAAGGAACAGGCCGAGAAGGCCTACGCCCGCAAGATCGAGCTCTACAAAAAGGCGCTGGCATAACGCGGCCGCACGCCAATTATGGAAAGCCCGTGGCCGCGTGATCGTGATCGCGGCCACGGCACCCGCCCGGCCTCTCCCCTAACGTATTCCCGTAGCTTCAACGCGAGGGATACGCATGTTCGGCGAAGAGCGCTCGTACTTCCGGTACGTGGTCATGGGACTGATTGGCCTGATGATGGCCGGCTTCTGGTTCATGTCCAAAGGCTGATGGCCCCCTGCGGGGGTGCCCACGGGCATCGCCGCGGTCCGGGGCGACCGGTCAACCGGTTGCCGCCTGATGCGTTGAGGGCAGGATGAGGGACCTCCATCATGCCTGCCTGCCAAGTCCTGCCTTTTCCCCTGCTGATCCCGGCCGCGAAGGCTGAATTCCCGGCCGGCCGGCGCCCCTTCATGGCGGAATCGACTGCGCATGCGCTGAACAGCTTTCTCGCCGACGTCGAGCGGCGCGCCTTCCGCATGGCGCGGATGGCCCTGCGCCATGACGCCGATGCGCTCGACGCCGTGCAGGACGCCATGCTGCAGCTGGCGCGGCGTTATGCAGATCGTCCTGCCGCCGAGTGGCGCCCCCTCTTCTACCGCATCCTCGAAAACCGCATCCGCGACCTGCAGCGGCGCCGCGCGGTGCGCGGCCGCGTGCTGGCCTGGATGCCCTGGGTACGCGATGAGGACGACGCGACTCCCGACCCGGTGCAGCTCGCGCCCGATCCATCGCCCGGCCCGGTGGCGCAGCTGGAAGGAGAACAGATCGGCGTGGCGCTGCAGGCTGCCATCGGCATGCTGCCGGCCCGGCAGCGCGAAGCATTCCTGCTGCGCAATCTCGAGGGTCTGGACGTGGCCGCGACTGCAGCCGCCATGGGATGCAGTGAAGGCAGCGTGAAGACACACTATTCGCGGGCGCTCCAGCACCTGCGCGAACAACTGGGTGAGTTCCGTCCATGAAGAACCAAAGTGGCGACGAACAGAGCAGCTTCGAGAAGCGCGCGCAGGAACTGCTGCGCGACAGCGCGGACCAGCTCGATGGCGCGACTCGATCCCGCCTCACACAGGCGCGTCACGCCGCACTGGCGCAACTCGGATCCTCCTCCGGCCATCGCTGGCTGCAGGTGGCGCTGCCCGGAGGCGCCGTGGCCGCGGCTGCAGTGGTGGGGTTGATACTCTGGAATGGAATGGGACCGCAGGCCGGCGGCAGCAACGCCATGGAGGATCTGGAGCTGCTCGCCGATGCAGAGGGTTACGACCTCTCGCAGGAACCGGATCTGGATTTCATCGAATGGGCCGCGGCCATGGGCGATACGAAGGCCGGCACCTGACCCATGGATCGTTCGCGCATTTCAGTGCTGTTGCTGCTTTCCGCCGCACCGCTGGCGCACGCGGCGCAGCCTGCGCCGAAGGTGGACGCGGAGCTGCTGGAGTTTCTCGGCTCCATCGATGGCGACGAGGAAGGCTGGCAGGACTTTCTGGAACAGATGCCGGTGAAGCGCGCGCGCCCGACACCACCGGCCACGACACCGGACTCCAGCTCGACGACCAGGACCCCGGCGGCGGCGAGCGTACCGCCCGCCCCGAAAGGCACGCCGCCCGCAGCGGGCGGCCAAGGCAAGGCCGCGCAACAGGACACGGCCAAGGTGACAGAGAAATGAAGCAGATCATGTTGTGCTGCCTGCTGATGCTCCCGGCGATGGGCCCGGCCGTCATGGCGGCCGAACCTTCCGCACAGCAGCCGGCCGCACCGATTGCATGGAGCAGCCTGACGCCGGCACAGCAGCAGGTGCTGTCGCAATTCGAGTCGCGCTGGGATCAGTTGCCTCCGCATCGGCAGTTCGCGCTGTCGCGCGGAGCGGAGCGCTGGGGCAGCATGGACGAGGCCCAGAAGGCGCGCGCCCAGGAGCGATTCCAGCGCTGGCGCGGGCTCAGCGAACAGCGCCGCGCGCTGGTGCGCGAGCGCTGGGCCGAGTTCCAGAAGCTGCCGCCCGAGGAGCAGGCCCGTCTGCGTGAGGACTTCCGCGAGTTCCGGCGGCTATCCGAGCCGCGGCGTGCCGAACTGCGCCGGCAGTGGCAGCAGAAATCTCCCGAAGAGCGCCAGCAGATGCTGCGCGAACTGCGCGAACAGCAGCGGCAGCGCCAAAGTCGGTGATTGAGCTAGGCTAGCCCCATGGGGGCACTCGATCCGCTGTTCACTCCGCTGCAGATCCGCGGCCTGACGCTGCGCAATCGATTCGTGATGCCTGCCATGCAGCGCGGCTTCATGGAGGACGGTGCGCCATCGAAGCGCATGGTGGAGTACCTGCGTCGTTGCGCCGCGGGCGGCGTTGGCCTGGTGATCTGCGAGTCCACCTCTCCCGATCATCCTTCGGGCTACTGGGCGCCCGTCATCGGAAGGCTGGATGCAGGCACCCTGCCTGCATGGAAGCAGGTGATCGATGCCGTGCATGCCGAGGGCGCGAAAGTGTTCATCCAGCTCTGGCATCCCGGCGTCATGCGCAAGGTTGCCGAACATCACCCACTCGCGCGCTTTCCGACGCTCAGTCCCTCCGGACTGATCCAGGCCAATCGTCCGCATGGCCGGGCCATGAACCCATCGGACCTGGATGAGCTTCGCAACGCCTACGTGCGCGCCGCACTGGATGCGCAAGAGCTCGGCGCCGACGGCGTGGAAATCCACGCAGCTCATGGCTACCTGATGGACCAGTTCCTCTGGTCGGAAACGAACCGGCGCGATGATCGCTACGGCGGCACGACACTGGCGCAGCGCGCCCGCTACCCGGCCGAGGTGGTCGCCGCCATCCGTGCCGCGGTCGGTGCCGATTTTCCGCTCTCGCTGCGATTCTCCCAGTTCAAGGAAGTGGACTACGGCGCTACCGTGGCCGGCAGCCCCGACGAACTGCACGAATTCGTGCAGCTCATGCGTGCCGCCGGCATCGACATGTTCAATGTTTCCTCGCGTCGTTACGCAAAGCCCGAGTGGCCGGAAAGCCATCATCCGGACTGGTCGATAGCCGACTGGACGCGCTCGTTTGCGGACGCCCCCGTGATGACCACGGGCAGCATCGGACTGAACGTGGAGATGTTCGCCAACCTCTTCGACGACAAGGACCCTGACGAGACACCGGTGGAGCGCGACCTTCTCGAGCTAGCGCGTCGCGCGCAGCAGGGCCGCATCGATCTGGTGGGTGTGGGCCGCATGCACATCGCCAACCACGACTTCGTCAACAAGGTGCGCGAGGGCCGTTTCAGCGAGATCGCGCTGTTCCGCAAGCAGGTGCACCTGGCGGATCTGGGCGAGGCCATTGCCTCAGAGGAGCCCGGATTTGTGGAGCAGGCCCGGAAAAACGCGGCTCCGGACTGAACCTGCCCGGGCAGGAATCTGCTATACTCGCGTCTCTTCTGCCGGATCGCGACCGGTCAGTCTCAATGACCGGGTTCCCTGGTATCGCGAACCTCGGCCCCATCCAACAAGGATTTCCATGAGTTTTTCAGAACTCGGGCTCAAGCCCGAGCTGTGTGCTGCCGTGGCCGAAAAGGGCTACACCGTTCCCACCCCCATCCAGAAGGCGGCCATCCCTGCCGTGCTCTCCGGCCGCGACGTGCTGGCTGGCGCGCAGACCGGCACCGGCAAGACCGCCGGCTTCGTGCTGCCCATCCTGCAGCGGCTGGGTGGCCGCGAAGCGCAGGGCCCGCGCGCGCTGGTGCTGACGCCCACGCGTGAACTGGCGGCGCAGGTTGCAGAGAGCGTGCGCCATTACGGCAAGAACACAACGCTTCGCTCCGAAGTGATTTTCGGTGGCGTCAGCGAGCGGCCGCAGATCGCCTCGCTGGCGCGCGGCTGCGATGTGCTGGTAGCCACGCCTGGCCGGCTGCTCGATCTCGCGCAGCAGAAGGCCGTATCGCTGGCCAATGTGCAGGT
>Ga0315910_10004327_pt1 | contig 11900 bp, 12 predicted proteins | sample EdamamesoilMG_FD_204470 | JGI IMG/M metagenome (GOLD analysis project Ga0315910, IMG submission 204470) | Garden soil microbial communities collected in Santa Monica, California, United States - Edamame soil | ecosystem: Environmental > Terrestrial > Soil > Garden | place: USA: California... | reverse complement strand
ATCTCGTTGGGCAAATGAAACAACAGGTAAAGTATAAAAAAGAATACTCCTAAAATCGTCGCCACCAACCGAACCCGTATCCTCGCTGCCAGGCATATACCTGTGCCCACAAACACAATGCCGATAGAATATACCCATACTAAGAGCAAAGGGGTTTCTGCCGGAAAAAGTATTAGGGCGGATAAGGAGTGGCCGAATGCAAAATGTTCAACGCCAAATCCTATAATAGCGAATGCATATAAATAGCGACCTGATGTGATTAGGGTTTCCATCGATTAACATTTTGAATATACTTTGAATATCGAAGTGTTACAACACGCTGGCTGGCTCTGCACGATTAGTCCTTTTGCAACAGTACCGAAATATTCCGTATTGATCGAGTGAAGAGGAAAAGTGGGATGTACTGGATTCGAACCAGTGACCCCTACCCTGTCAAGGTAGTGCTCTAAACCAGCTGAGCTAACACCCCCTATGTGACCCCGGAGAGATTCGAACTCTCGACCCATTGATTAAGAGTCAATTGCTCTACCAACTGAGCTACGGAGTCATTCTTAAAATCGGATCACAAAGTAAACACTTGAGCGGCATGTGGACAAATCTATTTTCTAATTCCAGGTTATTAATTGACAATCTGTAAACGATCCATCGTATTTTTGGTAACAACCGGACGCCCATTGTATGAACCAGCAGTCAGCAATTTATTGGATTGAACATCTGAAACTTCAACCCCATCCCGAGGGAGGATTTTACAAGGAGACGTACCGCGCCTCAGAAAAAATTCCCGTTGACGGATTGCCTTCGCGGTTCTTCGGACCAAGAAATCTTTCCACCGCCATTTACTTTCTACTCCGGGCAAAGGATAAGTCGTTGTTTCATCGTATTAAGTCGGATGAAATATGGCATTTCCATGCCGGAGACACGTTGAATATTTATGTGCTCACGGATAACGGACTTATCACTCACCAGCTTGGACCAAACCTCGAAAAGGGAGATTCTCTACAAATAGTCATTCCGGCCAATCATTGGTTTGGAGCAGAAGTCGCCGGCGCAGGAACCTACACACTGTCAAGCTGTACCGTATCGCCAGGGTTTGATTTTAAGGACTTTGAACTAGCAAACCGATTTAACCTGGTTAAAGAATTCCCGCAGTACGAAAATATTATTGAGAAACTGACTTCTTGAAATTACGCGTCAGTCAGAAACCACCAGACGTTTGGAAATAGTTTTGTCAGGCAGCTCCAAAACCAGGGAATAAATTCCTGCGCTTATTGACCCAAAATAGAAAGGAAAATTATTTTCCCCGGCATGCAGTTCCTCCTGGTGGAAGGAAATGTTCCTGGATAATAAATCAACCAGTCGCACTTGTATGGGTTGATCACTAGCGGAAATAATTCGAACCGTAACGTGATCGCCGTTAGCAGGATTCGGGAAAACTGAAATAATCCCGCTGCCATGATTTGTCTCTGTGCCCACAACGACCGAAAACTGCGCGGTAAGAGAGACATTAAACGTGGGAGTCACCAACGTCTGGGCTGCTGTTCCACCGTTTGACCAGGACTCAAAGTTGTGGGTAACGTCATCCTTAACTTGTGGAGTAACTACTCCGATAGTTCGCAACATCCCCTCAACGCTCACCACAGATGCCGGCGTTTGCAAAGGCTGTCCGTCCAGCAGTATCTGCAGGCCCGGAGGATTCGTAGCGAAATTAAATGTTGATTTACTGGGATTAATATCCACCGAGTCTTTGCCGGTCGTGCCTTGTGAATCCGTCGCCGTTAATATTATACGGTACCATACATTGTCGGATGTTTCCCCTTCATTGGGAATCAGGAATGATCCCGACGACACTCCACTGATCGGTGGTTCATCATGTTTATGCGTGTCATGAAAAAAATTAATACTCCAGCTTAGCGCACTCGCTGGCAAAGGTCCATCTTCTGCATCGCTTGCGCTACCGGAAAAATTAATCGTTGTGCCGGCTACATACATTGATCCGGGCAATGGAGAACTGATTTCTGCCACGGGCTTCACATTGGCGCTAACCGATAGCGCAGCGACGTTACTAGCCGCATTTCCCAATGAGTTTGAAACCATCACCCGGTATTCTCCATTGTCGGCTGGTGTTGCTACTGGAATAGTAAATGTTGGTGCCGTCGCTCCCGGGATATCTGTTCCATTCTTCTGCCACTGATAGCTGAGCGGTGCGCTGCCAAGCACGCCAACAGAAAAGGTGGCTGCCTGTCCACTTGCAATGACCACGTCATCCGGATGATTCGTAATAAAGGGAACAGTGGTATTGTTGTAAATGATCCTGTATAATGCGCCGGCACTTCTGCTGAGATAATATAAATTTCCATCTGTTCCCATGGCAAGACTCAGACCATTTCCATTCAGAGAAGTAGCAAAGGATGCACGCACCGCATTTGCGCCGGATAGGTCAAGGGTATTAATCCAGCTGTTGCATAAGTCCTGAAAAAAATATTTCCCGAAATACGTTGAAGGGTAATTTGAAGTGACAGGACTAAAGAAGGTTCCTCCGGTGATGGCACAACCGTTACCATCACCACCACCATGGGGATAGGCATATACGGGGTTTGTAAAACCGGGATACGTTGCCGGGTTGAAAGTGCCCTCCGTCGTGGGCCAGCCAAAATTCCTGCCCCCTGTTGTCGCATCATTAATTTCCTCCCAGGTACCCTGCCCTACGTCATTCACCAAAATTCTTCCGGTTTCCGGATGTACGGCAAACGTATATGGATTTCTCAAGCCATAGGCCCAAATCCGTTTTCGCTGGTCACTCCCCGTGGTGAACGGGTTTCCCTCCGGCACACTTCCGTCCTTGTTTATCCGAAGCAACTTGCCATGATAGGTATCCAGATTCTGTGCGTGTGCGGTATTCGCGTTTTCGCCGATAGCAATATAAAGTTTTCCATCCTTACCAAAGTGCATAGCACCACCGTTGTGATTTGTCGCTCCGCTTAAGGGATCCAGTTCGAGTACAATCATTTCACTGTTCGGAAGTACAACGTCACCATTTGCAGTAAAGCGGCTGACCCGGTTGTGAATTGGCGATCCCGGAACCGTGTAATAAAGATAGAGGTAGTTGTTGGTGGTGAAATCGGGATCAAGAGCAATCCCGATCAGGCCCCTTTCACCCGAGGCGTTTACGTTCAAGGTAATAAACGGAGTTGTTAACAACGAATTATTCTTGATAACCCGCAAACTACCACCCTGCTGGGCGACGAAAATGCGACCATCGGGTGCAAATTCCATCACGGTAGGATTACTTATTCCATTGGCTACGAGCACCTGTGCAAAGTCAGCGGGATAAACCTGTGCATTCGCAAAACGAAAAAGGACGCTTGCCAAAAAAATGAAATGGACTGTAATAATTCTGATCCTTTTCATGTATCGTTTGGTTGAATCAAAGACTCGCTGCAATCACTACACCAGGTCTTAATGGAATATCCATATCACTGCGGCAAAAAGAAAACAACTTTGTGATTAAACCCGACGGACGTTTCATTCGTTCGTCCAGGTGGTGCAGACGCCGGAGTTTTCCTTAAATATCTTCGTCAAGTATACCGTTTTACGGGCGAGAAGTAACCGCGTTCAATTGCGCAATAGTATTGGAGCCGGCTCAAGGTTGTATCAGCCCTGGAAATTTATCTTTTTATGAGTCCCGTCACAGAAAGGTTTATTGTTTGATCCGCCGCACCTGCAGAAGGCTGTTATGTTACTTTTTTTTGTAATCGCTCCTTGCTGATCTTTCAACTCGATGTTTCCATGAACAAGAAGCGGACCATTTACCGATGGTTCGATAGTAATGGCTGTATTGTCTTTCTTTTCAACAAGGGGAATATCGTTATTAGTAGCCGGACCATCCTTGTTCATGTAGTAACTCAGGGCTCCTGATGGGCATTTTTTTATCTGTTCAACGATTTTATTGGAAGTAATTCCATCCGGAGTAACCCAGGGGCGTTTACGCGGGTCGAAAACTTCATTCAGACCCCGGAAACAATTGCCGGAATGCATACAGATATCCGGTTTCCAGACAATTGTAACTTCCCCGTTGGAATACTCTTTGGTAATATTTTTCATAACGTTCAGTAGCTCAGTTTAGGTTTACGTCTCAGCATCACAAGATGGTCATTTCTGTGTTAACTGTCACAGGATTTGAAAGTACTTTATGTACCGGGCAGGCATGTGCTATCTCCAGCAAACGTTTACGTTGCATCTCGTCAATATTTCCTGAAATTGAAATCAGGCATTGAAACATGGTTTTATACTTATCTCTTTCGTTGGTTACCGTTACTACGATCTTCTCAACATCCCATTTCTTTCGATCGGCATACATGCGCAACGTTATGGCTGTACAGGATGCCAGCGACATCCGCATAAAGTCGCCAGGTGTCGGGCCCGAATCTTTACCACCAACCTCTTCCGGCTCGTCGGCATAAAGTGAATGCACGGACGTTTTTACTTCTGTCCGGTAGTTATCTTTCCCGATCGACGCTGTTACTACTCTGCTATCCGCCATCAGAAGCTCCTGTTCATAACAAACTCCTGCTGAATAAAACGCTCGCGTGGCGCGGCTTCCCGAAGTTTCAACTTCTCCGGAAGTGTTTCAGGGTCGCCCGGGTATCCTACTGCTATAAATACACCGATTTCAAAAGAACCGGGAATGTTTAATTCTTCTATTGCTTTATCGTGATGGAAGCCGGCCATTTGGCGAACCTGCAGACCCAGTTCAACGGCCTGAAGTGAAAGAAAGGAATTTGCTCCTCCCAGGTCGTACATGGCATACGTATTCGTTCCGGTAAATCTTGTAAAATTCTTACGGGCCAGACTTAAAATTAATAATGGAGCATCTTTAGCCCAGATCTTGTTTCCTTCATTCAAACAGGAAAACAGTTTGTCCCATAATTCAACCTGATCGCGGGTGGCATAAATATAGACCCAGGGCTGTTCATTGGTACTGGATGGCGCCCACCGTGTTGCTTCAAAAAGAGAGTTTATTCTATCGGCTTCAATAGGCTGACTTGAAAAAGCACGTATGCTTTTTCTGTTCTTAATCAGGTCCGAAACCGGATGTTCGATTTGATTTGATTTTTGCATCGATTCCCTCACACAGTACGAAATTACAACTTCGACCCGTATTTAATGTATAACACTAAAATTAACCCCTCTGTTTAGAAGGAGGATTTCGGCTTCTCAAAACCGGTATTATTCCTCAATCAGGATACCCATCTTGCCCATTTTATAGTCACGCATGGCCTCCAGAATCTGTGTTTCAGAATTCATGACAAATGGACCGTGCGAAACCACTTTTTCGTTTAGGGGTTCACCGCTGACTAGTAAAACACGGGTCTCTTCCTTTGCCTCCATGGTTACTACCTCGCCATTCCTTTCAAACAATACAACATTCAGACCTTCTACCAGTCCGAATCCATCAAGGTTTAGTTTTCCATCCAGCAGATAAATAAAGGCATTGTGCTGTTCCGGAATTGGAATTGAAATGCGACCGCCTTTTTTAAATTCCAGCGTCGCTGCATTAACATTTGTGGGTGTCGGAATCGGACCGTTCAATTCGAGCAATTCTCCGGCAAAAACCCGGAGCTGGACCTTTTCATCGTCACTTACTCTGGTTGGAACTTCCTCAGCAGTAAGTGGAAAGTATGCAGGCTGATCCATTTTGTGTGATGCTGGCGAATTGATCCATAGTTGGATAATTTCCTGCCGTCCTCCGATTTTGTGGATATCATGAGGTGGGCGTTCACTGTGAATAATACCCATACCGGCATTCATCCATTGAGCGCCTCCTGCATAAATCACGTTGTCATTTCCGCGGCTGTCGCGATGATGCACGCCGCCCTTAAAAATGAATGTTACCGGTGAAAAGCCCCTATGAGGATGGGGGCCGACACCAGCGTCATCCGGGTCAACATGTTGCGGGGCCTTTACATCCGCATGGTGCAGCAAAAGGAATGGGTCGATTTGTTCTACCCGTTGCGTTGGGAACGGCTGACGTACCGGGAATCCGCCCATGTCCACCTCTTCCGCATATAATAATTGAGACACCGTTCTGTTTTTCATTGTTTTAAAATTTTGGTTAACATCTTCTTTTAACCGCTGCTTGTAACGTATGAGAATCAACTCATCGGTACTTCTATCAAGAGCACTTCCGAATCGCTATCGGACGAAAGGGTGATTTTATCTGTTTCCCACACACCCAGGCCATCACGCCTGTTGAGTTTTTGTCCGTTGATGGTAACTTCACCTTCGAGTATAAATGCATATACCCCATTTGTACTTTTGTTCACGGTGTAGTCGGCAGAAAAGCCTTTCGACAAACGGCCAATGGAAAACCAGGCATCCTGGTTGATCCAAAGACTGTTGGGGTTTTCCTCAGGTGAGACTACGGTTTGAAACTTATTGATCCGGTCTGCCGGTGAAAAAAGCTTTTGATCATAACGCGGTTCGATGTTCCTTACTTTTGGAAATACCCATATCTGAAGGAAATTAACATCGTCTGACTTTGAAGCATTGCGCTCACTGTGTGATATGCCCGATCCGGCGCTCATGATCTGAACTTCACCGGATTTTATAATCCCACGACCACCGGTATTATCTCCGTGTTCAAGGGCTCCCCGCAGCGGGATGGAGATTATCTCCATGTTGTCGTGCGGATGTTGTCCAAAACCATTGCCTCCTTTTACAATGTCGTCATTCAGGACCCGCAAGGCGCCGAAATTTACACGGGTCGGATCGTGGTACCCGGCAAAGCTAAACGTGTGATGTGAATCCAGCCACCCATGGTTGGCATGGCCGCGGGTGTGGGCTTTGTGCAGTATTGTTTTCATATACGTTGTGTTTGTTATTTTCTATCTGTTTCCTTTGGAAAAACATCGTTAATCGTTAATCGTTAATCGTTAATCGTTAATCGTTAATCTTTAATCTTTAATCTTTAATCGTTTATTCTTTAAGCCTAATCCCCTATACCCAATTCCCTATACCCTATACCTACCTATACGTATTTCCCATAATAAAGATACATACAATAGTTGTATATACATCAATTGACCGTGAGTTACTTTTGGGCTTGAAAAAATTTGAAGGAGAGTCCTCGAAATCGTTTATAGAGTAAAACTGGAGCTCAAAAGGGGGCTGTTAGCTCCTTAATTTATCAAGAATTCGATTTAGCTCAACAGCTTCAGTCTTTGTGATGCCTTTCAGCGTTTCTACCCAGGCTTCGGCCTCCGAATCAATTTTTTTCAGGGTGGACAGGCCCTTCTCGGTAATTGAAATATCAACCTGCCTGCGATTATTTTCGCAGATTTCCCGCTTCAAAAGTCCTTTTTGCCTGAGTTTCTCCACCAATCGCGTTGCATTGCTGTTCTTGTCAATCATTCGACAAGTTATATCCGCCAACATCAACGCCTTTGGATGACTGCCGCGAAGAATCCGTAATACATTATATTGTTCCGGTGTGATGGCATGCGTCTTCAATCGCGAAGCATTCATGTTATGAAGCCACCCGGCCGTAAACAATACATTTACCGCAACTTTCTCAAATTCATTCTGAAATTTTTCCTGTTTTATTTCCTTCTCCAATGACATGATATAAAAGTACACTCAATTATTGTATATACAACAATATCGGACATTTAGTTTCATTATGGCTTAAAATTTCTCTCCGTCACAAAATTTCTTTTTAGTTTGTGAACGGATTCTACCGGTGTTCCTGAATATCACATCATGTTACAATTCACAACCACGATACATAAATTTGACAAAAAAGGTGAAAAGACAGGCTGGACCTATATTGAAATATCTGCATCACAGGCAAAAAAATTAAAACCAGGCGTCAAAGTTTCCTTTCGTGTAAAAGGAATGATGGATCAGTATTCATTTGAGAAAATTGCCCTGCTCCCAATGGGTAACGGAAATTTTATTCTTCCCCTGAATGCTCAGATGCGCAAGGCAATCGGTAAGAAGCAGGGGGATAAGCTAAACATCAACATAGAAGCCGACAACAGGCAGCCCCAACTATCGAGAGACCTGATGACCTGTCTGAAGGAAGACCCTGAGGCTATGGCTTTCTTTAAGTCATTGCCCGGATCGCATCAGCTTTATTTCAGTAAATGGATTGAGAGTGCAAAGACTGCATCAACCAAGACAAAACGCCTCGTCACTGTAATGGTGGCCTTTAACAAGAAATTAGGTTACGGTGAAATGATGCGGTCATACCGGAACCAAGATTTTTAAGGCGCATCAGGACTTGCCACGTTTTTTCGTTGCCGAAACCTTTTTCTTACCCGCATCCGTCATGGCAAAACTACGGGTCATACTCTTTATATGTTCAACTTTACGGAAACGAAGTGCACTCCAATCTTCATCGATAGCCACCATCCGCACCGCCTCAAAACCATTTTTCCCCAGTTCGTTCCATCCCGTATCCCGGTTGAATTCACACGTATACTTCTTAGAGGTGCCCTTTGGGTAGGCAAACCACACAAGGCCATCGTCCTTTATTAGCGGGGTCACTTTTATTGTCAGATCATCCACCTCCTTTTGTTTGGTAACAAAGGCCAGAAAAAATTCAACCTCCTTCGTTTTACTCAGGCCGGTCTTTATTCCTGCCTTCGTCTTCATCTCATCAATTTCTTTCGCAAAACTTTTTGGAGCATTAAGTACATACAGTTCCCTTTGGTCTTTGTAGTTCAGTTTTTTAAAAATCTGGTTCATACTTCTTAGGGTTAGCCAAATTTAGGATTCGCATGTATAAGAATGAAACGCAGGTAGTCACCAAACCAGGAATTGGAAAGGAATCTTTTTTAACCAGACCAATGGCGTCAGGCGGCAAAGATGTCTACCTTCATACTTATGAATTTGTAGTTTAAAATTGTCAGCTATGCACGTCATTAATGGACCAGTACGATGGGGCATCATAGGATGCGGAGATGTTTGTGAGGTAAAAAGCGGACCGGCATTCAGCAAGGTGCCCGACTCGTCCCTGGTTGCCGTAATGCGGCGTGATGCACAAAAAGCTGAAGATTATGCGAGGCGGCACAAAGTTCCCAAATTCTACTCAGATGCGTCGTCTCTTATACAGGATCCCGAGGTCAATGCAATTTATATCGCAACACCGCCTGGTTCTCATGAGGCATACGCAATAGAATCAATGAAAGCCGGAAAGCCTGTCTATATTGAGAAACCTGTTGCTCTTAACAGCGAGGAATGTCACCGTATGATAAAAGCCTCGGCAGATCTTAAGGTACCCGCAACGGTAGCTCACTACAGAAGGTGCCTCGGGATTTTTGAACGAGTAAAATCATTAGTGGACCAAAAGGATCTTGGAGCCGCAAAAGTTGTAGTCATTAATTTATTCCATACGCATAAACCAGCCCCGCCAGCGACGGCCCCTGACAACTGGAGAATCAAACCCGAAATTTCAGGCGGCGGGTTGTTTTCTGATCTGGCGCCCCATCAGCTCGATATCATGTATTGGATATTTGGTACTCCTCTGAAGACAACTGGGCTATCCATAAATCAAGGAAAGCATTACAACGCTCCGGATGTGACATCGCTAACAGCAGTTTTCAACAATGGTATATTTTTCCAGGGACTTTGGTCGTTCAATTCTCCCCCGCATGCAAACACCGACTCCTGCAAGATCATCTGTGAAAACGGAAGCCTGGTGTTTCCCTTTTTCTCCACGTTCTCAAAAGTGAAGCTCGAGATACATCGCGGCAACACAATCGAGGAAGATTTTGTTTTCCCGGAACACATCCAGCAGCCCATGATCGAACAGGTTGTGAAACATTTTCAGGGAAAGGCGGAAAATCCATGCTCTATTGAAGATGCCCTGGCATCTATGAAGATGATTGAGCAAGGTTATTCCTCATAAAAGTTTCAACCAGACGATCTCGTTTGTTCACGGACAGAAGATCACGGTCCTGTTCTCCTTGTAATTAATAAAAAGCAACAGAAAAATTTTCGTCATACAAAGAATTTTTAACCATATTTATGAACAACAACAATTGCCATGCACGATGCTGGCATCTTTTTGCTAAAAAACTACTACAACAATGAAAGACAAACTTCGCAGCCAGGGTTGGTTTGGAAAAACCGGAAAAGACGGATTCATTTATCGTGCATGGATGAAAAATCAGGGTATTCCTGACTATGAATTTCGTGGGAAACCGGTGATTGGCATTTGTAATACCTGGTCTGAACTTACTCCCTGTAATGCGCACTTTCGTGAACTGGCAGAATCGATCAAACGAGGGATCTCGGAGGCCGGTGGATTCCCGGTAGAATTTCCCGTAATGTCCCTGGGAGAAACGTTGATCAAGCCTACAGCGATGCTCTATCGGAATCTTGTCAGCATGGATGTGGAAGAATCCATCCGTGCCAATCCGGTGGATGGCGTTGTTCTGATGTGTGGCTGTGATAAAACAACGCCGTCGTTGGTAATGGGCGCCTGTAGCGTCAACATTCCCACCCTGGTCGTTTCCGGCGGCGCCATGCTGACCGGAAAATATAAGGGACGTGATATCGGGACCAGCGATATCTGGCGATTCAACGATGCTGTTCGTTCCGGTGAGATGTCGGAAGAAGAACTCACCGTTTCTGAAGCGTGTATGTCCCGGAGTCGTGGACATTGTGCCGTAATGGGTACGGCTTCGACCATGGCATGTATGGTTGAATCGTTAGGACTTTCCCTGCCCGGAAATGCTGCAATACCCGCTGCCGACTCACGCAGAAAAGTACTCGCGCAGATGTCGGGTATCCGCATCGTGGAAATGGTTAAAGAAAATCTCCGGCTGTCAGATGTTCTAACTCGGGAAGCTTTTGAAAATGCCATCATTACCAATGCTGCCATAGGAGGATCTACCAATTTTATTATTCACCTGTTAGCAATAGCAGGTAGAATGGGCGTCGAGCTGGACATCAGCGATTTCGACAAGTTATCAGCTAACGTTCCCTTCATTGCGAACCTGCAGCCATCTGGAAAATATTTTATGGAGGATCTATACTATGCCGGCGGGCTTCCGGCGGTGATGAAAGAGATTGATCATTTTCTGCGTGGAAAGTGTATCACCGTAAATGGGAAAACAATTCAGGAAAATTATTCCACTGCAGAATGTTACAACAGGGAAATTATTGCAACAGCTGAAAAACCGTTTAATCCCCTTTCCGGTGTAGCCATTCTGAAAGGTAATCTTTGTGAGAATGGTGCCGTGATGAAACCGTCGGCAGCAAGTCCACATTTAATGAAACATACAGGAAAGGCTATTGTCTTTGAAGACATTGATGATTACAAGAAGCGTATTGACAGCCCTGAACTGAAAATGGATGAAACGAATGTACTGGTCTTAAAAAATGTCGGCCCCATTGGGTATCCAGGAATGCCAGAGGTGGGTAATATGGCCTTACCAAAAAGTATGTTAGCCAAGGGGATACATGATATGGTGAGGATTTCGGACGGAAGGATGAGCGGCACCGGGTTCGGCACGGTGATCCTCCACGCTTCTCCGGAGGCCGCGTTGGGAGGAAACTTTGCCGTCGTGCAAAGTGGTGACGTGATCAGCCTGGATGTTTCCAAACGTTCTTTAATTCTGGAAGTCTCGGAAGAAGAACTTCAAAAAAGGAAAAAAGCCTGGAAGCCATCACATAAGAAATATGATCGCGGTTATGTGAGTTTATATCAACAGCATGTTGAACAGGCGCATCTTGGAGCTGACATGAACTATTTGAAAGGTGGGTCAGGCAGCGAAGTATCCAGGGACTCCCATTAGTCTAACAGAAACATCATTTAAAATGCGAATACGGTCATGAAGATTTTTCAGAATCAGGTCGCCATTGTAACGGGTGCCGGACAAGGTATCGGACTT
>Ga0315910_10004326_pt1 | contig 11900 bp, 8 predicted proteins | sample EdamamesoilMG_FD_204470 | JGI IMG/M metagenome (GOLD analysis project Ga0315910, IMG submission 204470) | Garden soil microbial communities collected in Santa Monica, California, United States - Edamame soil | ecosystem: Environmental > Terrestrial > Soil > Garden | place: USA: California... | reverse complement strand
GCCCGCGCCGGCCGCAAGGAATGGATCGGGCTCGCGGTCATCGCGCTGCCCTGCATGCTTTATTCCATGGACCTCACGGTCCTGAACCTTGCGATTCCGCAACTGACGGCGGATTTGCGGCCCAGCAGCTCGCAGATGCTGTGGATCGTGGACATCTACGGCTTCCTCGTCGCGGGTTTCCTCATCACCATGGGCACCCTCGGCGATCGCATCGGCCGCCGCAAGTTGCTGATGATGGGAGCAACCGCGTTCGGGATCACTTCCATACTCGCCGCCTTTGCAACCAGCGCGGAGATGCTGATCGCGGCACGTGCCCTGCTGGGTGTCGCCGCGGCCACGCTCGCGCCGTCGACGCTCTCCCTGATCCGCAACATGTTCCACGATCCGCACCAGCGCACCATCGCCATCGCCGCCTGGATCACCAGCTTTTCCGCGGGCGCTGCGATCGGTCCGCTCATCGGCGGCGTGCTGCTGGAATACTTCTGGTGGGGATCGGTGTTCCTGATCGCCGTGCCGGTCATGGTGCTCCTCCTGGCCGTGGCGCCGTTCCTCCTGCCCGAGTTCAAGGATCCCGGCGCCGGCCGCATCGACCTCCTGAGTGCTTTCCTGTCGCTCGTCGCCGTGCTGGCCATCATCTATGGCCTCAAGCATGTCGCGCAGCACGGCATGAGCTGGGTACCCGTAGTGGCCATCGCGATCGGCCTCGCGGTTGGCCATGCCTTCGTGCGCCGGCAGAAAACCCTGGACGATCCGCTGATCGACCTGCGGTTGTTTCACCTGCGTGCCTTCAATGCCGCGCTCGCCGTCAACCACCTCTCGTTCCTGGTGATGTTCTCGAGCTTCCTGTACATCGCCCAGTACCTGCAACTGGTCCTCGGCCTGTCGCCGCTCGTTGCAGGCCTCTGGTCGCTCCCTTCGGCGCTCGCCTTCATTGGCGGTTCGCTGGTGTCTCCTGCCATCGTGCGCCGCTTCCCGCCCGCGCACGTCATGACGGCCGGGCTGCTGATGGCGGCAGTCGGATTCGCGGTCCTTGCTCTCGTCCAGGGTCCCCATGCCCTGGCGCTTCTTGTGGCAGGCTCGGTGATCATGTCGTTCGGCATGACGCCGGTCGTCACGTCCACGACCGATGTCGTCGTCGGTGCCGCCCCACCCGAGCGGGCCGGTGCCGCGGCTTCCCTGTCGGAGACCAGTACCGAGTTCGGCGGCGCGCTCGGCATCGCGATATTCGGCAGCATCGGGACCTTCATCTATCGCCAGCGCATCGATGCCGCCCTGCCCGCCGACATGGAGTCCGGCGTGGCGGAAAGCATCCGGGACACCCTCGGTGGGGCCGTGGCGGCAACCGCCGAGCTTGCGCAGCCGCTCGGAACCACGCTGCTGGAATCCGCGCGCGCCGCGTTCGCCTTCGGTTTCCAGGTCACCGCTGCGCTCAGCGTCGTTGTGCTGGTCGGCACCGCGGTGCTCGTCGCAACCGTGCTCAGGCGGGCGCAGCCGGCGCCGCACTAGCGCGCGGCCGCCTTTCCGTTTTCGCGCTCAATCGTCGCCGTGCGCCGGCAGGCGCGAGATGTGCTGGTCGACGATCCGCCACTTCCCTTCCATTTTTGCCCATACCGTGCTGCCCCGGGTGTCGTAGACCTCGTATTCCCCTCTGGTGTTGACCCAGTTCAAGGTGGCATAGCTGTTCTGGATGACGAGGTTGTCGTTGTAGACGTGCGTGACGGGTTGCCGGAGCAGGACGTTTCGCCGCGGGTACATTTGCACGAGCTGATTGAAGAAGGCCCGGATGGCCTCCTTGCCCTCGACGCGAAACGGCGAGAACGAGGAATGGAACGTGGCGTCGTCGGCGTAGGCGTCCACGTAGGCTTCGACATCGCCCGTCATGAGGGCCTTGAGGCGGGGCCCGGCGACCTGGGCCACTTCCTCGGCGGGTCCGGCCCAGGCCGGAAGGGCAATCAGGAACGAAAGTGCGGCAGCTGCAAGGATGCGTTTCATGGTCATCTCCCGGGATGCAGTGAATGGAACTGCCCACGGAATTAGATCAGGCCGCGCCTTGCAAATGCCTTACAGATGCGCGGGTGCGAGGCCGCTAGCTCTTCAGCCGGTAACCCGTGCGGAATATCCAGACCACGCCGCCCAGGCAGAGCAGGAAGAACCCGAGCGATCAGGGCTATGGATCATATGGGACTATGGGGTAAGCCTGATCCCATCGTTCCTATCATCGTTCCTAGAAACAAGAACTGGCCCCTTTCTTCGTTTCTATCGTCCCGCCCCGCCTTGAGAACTCTACTGATGGGTGGCTTAGTTTTCTTCGATTCTGAACCATTTAACGAAGTCTGCTCGAAAAGCGACGGTATAAACCTACAATGACTACTGCACCCATGAGAATGCCAATGTGATTCGCGAATCGATAAATCAAGTCACCTAGCGAGGCAATCGGCCCATAAGTTCGCTGCATAAGTTCAAGCCACAAAAGTTGAATTGCAATTGCAATAAGAACGATGTTCCACCCCGATCGTCGCAGAAGGAGGACCACTATTCCGCAGACGACTAGAGAATTGATTAACCCAGCCAATAGGTCTAACGCGATCACGGCTGTCAAGCTAAGTGTTAGTCCGCGGACCAAGTGAGCGTGAACGGAGATACCCGGCAGCTGCAATACTAATATCACTACTATCGATAGCACCGCGGCAACCAGAACACGTATTAGTTCTTTAGGCGACATGAGGTTGAACCTTTATAAGCCGAAGTAGTAACTACGCATCCAATAGTCTCGTTCCGTACGACCTGTGGGGACAAATTCGCCCATACAAAAAATGTTCCTCGTGACAACTTCGCATCCACATTTCCAGACTTGCTTTGTGTTGAGCGTTGCTTGTTTGTATTCTGACGATTCGTCATATCCCGTAATAATTTTCCAATACCCGACGGTAGTCGCTGTGGGACCGATCGGAAGGCGCCGATTCGGTAGTTTGGCCTTGATATCCCATACAACATTGGATATTGCGTATTCTCCAGTCTTGTATGTACCTGAGTCACGCCATGAATAGGAATAGCCCATGACATCATCTCGCGAAAGAAGGGTGCAGCCAGTCACATCGAAATTGCTAGGGTCAGAAATGCAAAACAACCCCATCGGATCAACAAGCATAGTAGGGCTTGCCTGCACATAACCGTACGTATTTGTACCTCCGACCAATCCTATCGGATCACTCTCAACATACCGTCCAATCTCTGGTGAGTAATCCCTGAAGTAGTTGAAGTGGTAGTTGGTTTCCTGGTCGAAGTACTGTCCTGGCAGCCGCAGGTTGAAGGTGAAGATGCCCAGTCCCAGCGGGTTGGCATTGACCATATTAGCCCCGAACGGGTCGTCGTTGTCCCACCGCCAGACGGTTACGGGTATCTGGTTCGCGACGATCCGTGGCGTGTCGAGGTGGTCGGTGTGGATGTAATAGAGGGCCGCACTGCCCGGCTTGAGGATCGCCACCGGCGTGTCGCCCAGCCACAGGTACTCCGTATAGCTCGTGCCGCCGTTGCTGGTCTCGGCGAGCAGATGCCCGGCCTGGTCGTAGAGGTAAACGGTGGTCGTGCCGCTCAAAGCCTTGGCGTAGCGCTGGCCCAGTGCGTTGAACTGGTAGTTTAGGTTCCCGAGTCCAGTCGTGGCGCCGGTCATCCGCCCCCGCACGTCGTAGGTGAAGGTATTCACCCCATCGTCCGTTACGGACCCGTTGGTGTCGTGGGTATAGTTCACGACGCTTCCTCCGGTGATGCTCGAGAGGCGATTGCTGGTGCCGGGGTAGGCATAGTTCTCGGTGTTCGCCCCCACGGTCTTGGAAGTCCGATTGCCGTTGGCGTCGTAGGTGAAACCGAAGGTGGTTGCCGGCGTGACCGTGCTGGTCAACCAGTCGCGGTCGTCGTAGCCATAGGTCACCGAGTTCGCCGGGACCGGGAAATAGGTTTGGCCCGTGATGCGGCTCGCCGCATCAAAAGTATTGGTCATGGCTGTGCCGGCCAGAGTGAAGCCCGCGATCCGGCCGTCCAGGTCGAAGGTCCGGGCGTAGGTCTGGCTGTTACCGAAGGTCCACCCCTTGGCCCGGCCGAAGGGGTGGTAGGTGACGCTGGAGAGCACGGTCGCCGGACTGCCGCCCGAAGGGGTGGCCGTGAATTGGCTCACCCGGCCCACTGAATCGAAGCTGTAAGCCAATGCCAATCCGGAGGGGTAGGTCAGGCTGTTCTGCCGCCCCGCGCTGTCGTAGCCGTAGCTTGTGACGTAATTCACCCCGCCGATTGCCCGGGTATCAGTCAACAGGCGCCCCTTCTGGTCGTAAGTGAAGGTGGTTGTGGTAACCACCGTCCCGCCCGGATTCTTCTCGGTCAGGGAAGTCAAATGCCCCTTCCCATAGGTTCCGGCGTCGTAGCCGTATTCGACCTTCGAGTTGTCGTCGTAGGTCGCCTGCGTGATGCGGTTCAAGGCATCGTAGGTATTGGTCGTGACCTGACTCTTGGCGTCCGTCGAAGTCAGAGCATTGCCCGCGGCATCGAAGGTCCTGGCCGTGGTCCCAGTGTCGGGGCTAACCTGCTGGCTGACATCGTCGAGCGCATTGACGGTGTAGGTTGTGTTGTTGTTGCGCGGATCAGTCACTTGAGTAAGCTGGTCCAAAGCATTCAGTACGAAATCTGCCGTGCCAGACATCGGGTACGTGATCTGCATCAACCGGTTCAGAGCGTCGTATGTATTGGTGGTGACGTGGCTTAGGGGGTCGGTCACCGTGGTGAGGTTGCCCTGGTTGTCGTAACCATAAGTCGTGATCTGGGTGAGCGGCGTAGTACCCCCGATGTCCTGATAGAGCTTATTCACGCTGTTGAATACGCGAGCGCGGGTCTGGCGCAATGTGTTGCCCGGATCCTTTACGTCCTCCTGGGTGCGGTTACCCATGGCATCCAGGGTGTAGAGGACCTTGTTCCCCTGGTTGTCGGCGACTTCCGCCAGGCGGTGGGCGTTGTCATAGGTGTACTGCAGGAACGAGGTGTCCGGCAGCGTAACCTTCGTGAGTTGCCCCACGTAGTCATAGGCATACGTCGTCGTCTCGCTTCCCAATGCCCGGGAGCTGAGCCAGCCGCGGGCATGCCAAGCAAGCGTGGTCACCAATCCGTTGGCATCGGTGATCGTCAGCGGCCGACCGTTGGTGTCGTAGGTATTGAAGGTGGTGACCTGCGACAGCGCGTTAGTGACGGTGGCGATGTTGCCGCGCTTGCCGACGTTGGCGTCGTTATTAGCGTAGTAGGTGTACGTGGTGACGTCCGAGACATCGGTGCGAGGGCCATTGAGCGTTAAGACCTGCCCGATCGCGCTGTACGTGTAAGTCCAGGTCCGCGACTCACTGGTGGCGGTGTCGGTCACCGTCTTAGTCAGCATGTTGCCGTTGGCGTCGTAGGTAAATGCTGTAGTGCGGCCCGACTCGGTGATCAGTGTCGGTAAACGGTAGGTGCTGTGCCAAGTCGTCGCGATCGTCCTGGCAACACCGGAGCCGGAAGCTTCCGTTCTCGAGGTTTCAAGATCTAGCCGACCGTTCGGGTCGGCACGGGTATACGTAGTGAGGTTCCCGTTCCAGTCCGTTCGAGAGGCCACGAATCCATTGGCATCGTAAGTCGTACCCGCAGGGCCACAAGCGGACATGCCGGACCCGATACCGCCGTCGTATGGGTAACCCCTACAACGGTTTGGTAGCTATTGGTTCGGGACGTAGAAAGTGGGTCAACAACGGTTCGTGTGCCATTGACGTTGTATGTAACCGCGTGGGCATCCGCCCCTCCAGCAAGTGCCGTGGATACGGCACGGGCCGAACTATCGTACTGAAATATCGAATATCGATTGCTGTTTTCATCCGTCACGCCCGTGAGTGCATTCGGCAGATTGGTACTCGCGGTGTAGGCCTGTTCGTTGTAGTGAAAGACGCGTTTCTGTGTTCCGGGAAACTCGATGGAGGTCAGATTGTTGCCCAGGGGCTGTCCGCTCAATACAACGGAGCTTGCCTCGTCGTAATAGAACTTGAACACGCTTCCGTTGGGATTGGTGACCTGCTTTACACGTCCGGAACTGTCATGCACGAACTGCAATGTCCGACCGAAGTGATCCGTGACGGTCACGAGCAGGCCCGGCCACGGCGCAATGCTCGGTGACGTCGCGCCAGTACTGTAAGTCAGCGTGGTCGTTTCGCCAGTGCGCTTGACGATCGATGTCAGATTGCCTTCCCCGTTGTAGTTCTCCAGTGAATAATCGGCGCCAACGCGATACTGCCAACCTGTAATTTGTCCGGATCCGTTGACGACCCGGGTCAACAAGTCCGGCACGTCCGCCTCAGGAATGAAGACATGCCCGGACGCAGGTGCTAAGAATTGATAGAACTTTCCATCCGGACGAAGCGCCGCTGCCTTTGATGTACCGACTATCCAGACATGGGAGCCATAGGTTGAGGTCCAACCATTGCCGAAAGCATACGGTCGCACCGGCATCTTTTTGACCGGTACAGAGTTATAGGTCAGTTCGAGATTGAATGTCGGGGTGTTGAGGACGGCTTCCCGTTGATACTTCTGGCCGCTACCTGGTTTGATTGGATTGCCGCAATTGTCCTGGCAGTCTGGAGGTTGACCTGCATTCTTCGCCGGAGGCGCAGGAAGCGCACACTGGCCCAAGTACGAGGCTGTTTCGTTTGGATCGCTACAAACGCTCGAACACTGCTCGGCATCACCATCCCAGTTTTCGGTGGATGGGCAGGAAGTTGGACGCGGCCCGCCACACGCCATGGCTCCGCCTGTACTCAAGTAGTACCCTTCCTGGCCGCCCGGGCAAACTTGCTTGTTGATGGTTATCGCTCTGGGACTGCAACTGCTAACCGGACAAGACCCGTCGAACGAATTGACGACACCCAGCAATGCCGAGCTGAACGCTATATTGGCGGCGCAAGGATCTACCGCACATCCAGGTTGGCACCACTTGCTCCCAGGAAGGCCATTGAAAGCCGCGATGTAGCTGTTAACTGCCGCTTGACAACTGTTGCTTGTCCCGACGGAGTTCGGGTTCTTTGCCGCTTGGCGCCAGCCCCAAGTTGTATCGGCGAACGTCGATGTAGAGTAGGCCAAGGCTATCGCGAAAATTGCACCCACAAAGCTGCCGGAAGGGAAACCTTTCATGGCGACTCCTTGTGACGGGCCTGCGAAGTATTTGCGTCAACGCGACCTGCATATCTACCGCTGAGAGCAAATTACAGATCAAGTATCACTGAGATGTTGGTTTGGCGGAAGGCTCAAAATGCAAAATCAGATTTGCGAGTAGGATAAAAACCTACTGATGGTGGAGAAATTTTCTGATGCTGACTATGTCGTGCCCTCAAGAAGTTAGCTATTCTCCGACGTGTCTTTCCACCTTCTCTCAGACCAGACTCGCGTGTCATTGAATTCATTTCCATTTTGTATTGATACAGTTCAGATGCACTTGTCTTTGTCATAACATCGTCGTTGTAGGCACGCAGGCGGGTTGACGGTCAGTGAGGGTCCGTCTCAGATACATCTGCGCGAGCTGTGAAGTGAGCCGGAGTGTGCAGGCCGCTGCAGAGCGGGGGCGAAGTGCCGGCTAGCTCTTCAGCCGGTATCCCGTGCGGAAGATCCAGACCACGCCGCCCAGGCACAGCAGGAAAAATCCGAGCGTGGCCACCAGGCTCACGCCGACGCCGACATCCGAGGTACCGTAAAAGCTCCAGCGGAAACCGCTCACCAGGTAGACGATCGGGTTGAACAGGCTCACCGTGCGCCAGGCAGACGGGAGCATGTCGATGGAGTAGAACGCGCCACCGAGAAAAGTGAGCGGCGTGATCACCAGCATGGGAATGAACTGGAGCTGCTCGAAACCCTTGGCCCAGATGCCGATCATGAAGCCGAACAGGCTGAATGTGGCGGCCGTGAGCAGCAGGAACGCGACCATCCATACCGGGTGCAGGATCTGGATCGGCACGAACAGCGACGCCGTCGACAGGATGACCAGCCCGAGGATCACGGACTTGGTAGCCGCCGCGCCGACATAGGCGAGTACGATCTCCATCGCCGATATCGGCGCGGACAATACCTCGTAGATGGTGCCGGTGAAGCGCGGAAGGTAAATGCCGAACGAAGCGTTGTTCAGGCTTTCGGTGAACAGCGACAGCATGATCAGCCCCGGCACGATGAAGGCGCCGTAAGGCACGCCGCCGACTTCGCTCATGCGCGCGCCGATCGCCGCGCCGAATACGACGAAGTACAGCGACGTCGTGATGACCGGCGTGACCAGGCTCTGCCAGAGCGTCCGCTTGAAGCGGGCCAGCTCGAACTTGTAGATCGCCAGCACGCCGTGGCGGTTGAAGGACGCGATTCCGGATGCCGTGCTCATGGGCGCTCGTGGACCAGGCTGACGAAAATATCCTCCAGCGAACTCTGCTCGGTCTGGAGGTCCTTGAACCCGATGCCCAGCTCGCCCAGCCGGCGCAGCAGGGCCGGGATGCCCACCCCTTCCTCCGTGGCATCGAAGTTGTACTCCAGCACGGTGCCGTCGGCTTTCAGGACCAGCTTCCAGTCCGCCAGCGCAGCGGGAATGGCCTGCAAGGGCTCCAGCAGGTGCAGGGTGAGCTGCTTCTTGCCGAGTTTTTTCATCAGGCGCGATTTCTCCTCGGCCAGGATCAGCTCGCCGCGGCTGATGACGCCGATGCGGTCCGCCATTTCTTCCGCTTCTTCGATGTAGTGCGTGGTGAGGATGATGGTCACGCCGCTGTCGCGCAGGCGGCGCACCAGGGCCCACATGTCCCGCCGCAGTTCCACGTCCACGCCGGCGGTCGGCTCGTCGAGGAACAGGATCTGCGGTTCGTGCGCCAGCGCCTTGGCGATCAGCACGCGGCGTTTCATCCCGCCCGACAAGGTCATGATCTTGTCGTGGCGCTTCTCCCAGAGCGAGAGTTCGCGCAGCACCTTCTCCAGGTGCGCCTCGTCCGGGGCACGCCCGTACAAGCCGCGAGAGAAGCCGACGGTGTTCCAGACGGTCTCGAACATGTCGGTGTGCAACTCCTGCGGCACCAGGCCAATCAGGAAACGGGACTGGCGATAGTCGCGCTGGATGTCGTGCCCGGCCACGACGACCGTGCCCGTGGTGGGGGTGACGATGCCGCAGACGATGTTGATCAGCGTGGTCTTCCCCGCGCCGTTGGGGCCCAGCAGCGCGAAGATCTCGCCCTGGCGGATTTCCAGGTCGACCTTCTTCAGCGCCTGCAATCCGGACGCATAGGTCTTGGTCAGGCCGGAGATCGAGAGGATGGGTTGCATGGGTCGGCAATTATAAGAGGCCGGAGGCCGGGGTGGTCTAGTCCGATCTTGCGCATTTCGGCAACCGTGTCGCCGCGGCTGCCGGCCTGTCACCGGACGCCCATGACAGCCCTGGCGTCCGTAGAATGGCGTTTGCATGTCGTACGGTCCGACGACCCGCCGGTAAGGGCGCCGGAGCCCCAGTTGCTCAACCCAGCGGAGGGATGGCCATGAAAGCGATCGTTGCAGCAGCCGTGTCGGCGTTATTGATGGGATTTGGAATCCAGGGATGGGCGGGCCCCGCCGAGGAAGTCGCGCAGATATCCGCGCCCAGGCTCAAGGCCCTGTTCACCGGCGACATCGACGGTTACGTCGAAGCCTTCGCCGACAACGCCGTGCTCTATTCGTCGTTCTCCCCGTTTCGCATCGAAGGCAAGGAAGCGATCCGCGCGTTCTTCAACCAGCTTGTGCAGATGTACCCCAGGCGCAACGTGCAGATCCGGCAGCCGGTCTCGCGCGTGTACAACGACAATGTCGTGATCCAGACCAGCTATGCCACCCTCAACTGGGTCAACGCCAAAGGGGAATACGAGATCTACGACACGCGCGGCAGCACGGTCTGGACGAAAGTCGACGGGCAGTGGAAGATCGTCGACCAGCATCTCTCCCGCCTCCCCGCGCACGGCGAGGATTAGCCCGGGCTGCGGTCGGCGCGAAACCACTCCAGGACGTCGTCGAAGCTGAAAAAGACGCGCATCGGCAAGGCGCGGGTAAAGGCGAGGTTCTCGATGAAGCGCAGCTTGGCGAGGCCGGCAGGTCCGGCGAGGATCGCGCAGGAGATATTGCTTTCGTGGAAAATGGAGCCGGCGTCGCGAAAAATGTACAAAGGCCAGTCGATCAGGCGAGCTTCCATGCCGCGCACGTCGAACAGGATGTGCTGCAGTCCATGGCGCGAAGTGAGGGTCGCCGCGCGCTGGAAGATGCCCGCCAGGGCCATGTAGTGCAATTCCACGGGGAGCTGCAGGTAGACATAGCCTTCGCCGATCCGCGACTCGATGATCAGCTCGTTTTCATCATCTGTTGCAAAGGTCATGCGGGTAACCTGTAAGCAAGTGCCTGGCTCGGATAGGGGTCGGCAGGGGCGGCGGGAACGGATACTGGAAGCACGGATCCATGCGCCTCCATCGCCGGGAGCCATGCCAGGAACGGCTCCGGAAGTCCCGCGCGCCCGGACAGCGCAAGGCGGGATCAGAACGGCGCGCATGGTGGCGCGGGCTGGCGCCGCGGGCCATTCCAATTTGGGTGATACCTCTTCTATATGAGACTGAAGATCGACCTGCGGCAGCTGGAATGTTTTGTCGCCATCGCCGAGGAAGGCAGCTTTCGCGCCGCCGCGGAACGCCTGCACCTGTCGCAGCCGCCGCTCAGCCGCCAGATCAAGCTCCTGGAAGAAGAGCTGGGCGTCAGCCTGTTCGAGCGCGGATCGTCCGGCGTCGAGCTCACCGGGGCGGGAAGCGCCTTCCTGCACGAAGCGCGCGGGACGTTGCGCAAGGCCCAACAGGCCATTGCAGCGGCCCAGAATCACGCCGTCCGCGCCCCGCGAACGCTGCAGGTGGGATTCAGCACGTTCATCGACCCGGACATCATCCCGGCCATCGAACCGGCCTACCAGAAACAGATTCCAGGCGGGACGCTGGCCGCGAGCCTCGACCTTTCCGTGACCCTCATCGAGCGCCTGGAGCGCAACACGCTGGACGTCGCCGTGATCGGGATGCCCTGCGACACGCGCGGGCTTGCGGCGGAAGCCGTGCATTCCGAGCCGCTCATGATCCTGCTGCCGGCCGGGCATCCGCTGGCGCGCCACAAGATCCTGTCGTTCTCGCAACTGCGGGACGAGCCGATGTTCTGGCCAAGCCGGCGGATGAATCCCGCGCTGTGCGACTACCTGGAGGACATCGTCCAGAAGCTGGACTGCGTGCCGACCAACCTGCTTGTCGCGCCGGTCTATTACCTCCTGTTGCTTTCCAGGGTGGCGCGCGGACAAGGCGTGAGCCTCATCCCCAGTTCGCTATCGAAGATCCGCCGCCAGGGCGTGGTGTTCCGGCCGTTGCGGGAAAAGGATTTCTGGATCGGACTCGGCATTGCGCACGACAACACGCCGCCAACGCCGGAACGGGATGCCCTGGTGCGCGTGCTGCGCCAGTTCGCGCGGCGCCATCTCAGGAAATTCACGCCGGAGCGGGCGCCCTCGGTGGGCCACTATCGTGAATTGAAGCGGCCGCCGCCGGCAAGCAAACGCCGCTCGCGTCCCGCTGTCTCACGGCGCAAGCGCTCAGGCGGGGCGTCGACTCGCTGAAGACTCCGCCAGCGGGTGGCGCGTATCGCTGGCCCGGCGAATGGATTCTGCAGTCAAGGCAGGAAGCGAATGGGGCGCGCGACCCCCGCTGTTTGAATCATCGACCAGGCCTGCGCGCGACCGTGGCCGGGTTCGACCTTCCCTTCTCCCGGGGGGCGGCGCGGGGGGGGGGGGGGGGGGGGGGGGGGGGCGGGGGGGGGGGGGGGGGGGGGGGGGGGGGGGGGGC
>Ga0315910_10004325_pt1 | contig 11900 bp, 8 predicted proteins | sample EdamamesoilMG_FD_204470 | JGI IMG/M metagenome (GOLD analysis project Ga0315910, IMG submission 204470) | Garden soil microbial communities collected in Santa Monica, California, United States - Edamame soil | ecosystem: Environmental > Terrestrial > Soil > Garden | place: USA: California... | reverse complement strand
GTAGCGCCTGCAGCGCGCGAGCGCTGAACTTCACGCGCTGCCCGGTCAGCGCCAACTGCTCGCCGTAGTGCTCGACCAAGGGCGCGATGTCATCCATGCGCGCGCGCAACGGAGGCAGCACCACGGTGATGCCCGCGAGGCGGTAGTAGAGGTCGGGTCGCATGCCTTCGATGCGGCCTTGTTCTATGGTGCGACAGGTGGCGCTCACCACGCGCGCGTGGAACGTGCGCTCTTCGTTGCCGCTCACCTTGCGGTAGCGGCGTGTCTCGAGCACGTGCAAGAGCCGCGCCTGCAGGGTCGAGTTGGTTTCGGAGACGTTGTCGAAGAACAGCGTGCCCCCGTGCGCCCGCTCCAAGATCCCCGGGTGTGCGTCCCGGGTGCTCGAGAATGGGCCTGGCGCAATCCCGAAGATCTCTCGTTCCAGATCGTCGGCAGGCGTGCGCGCACAGTCGATGGCTTCGAAGGGGCCTTCGTTTTCATCGAGATCGTGCAGCGCGCGAGCCACTTGCTCTTGTTCGCAGCCCGGTTCTCCCACGATCATCACCGGAAGGTCTCGGTAGCGCGCGACGCGTCGCAGCTGGGACCGCACGACCTGCATGGCGGCGGTGTGGCCGACGATGCGGCTGGCCGCGTCGACGCCGACGTCGGGTTCGGGCTGCAGCGACGGGGTCGAACCGTTGTGCTTGAGAATGGCTTCGCGGAGCCCGGTCGCTAGCTCGAGCGTGTCGATCGGTTTCTGGTAAGCGTCTGCAACGCCAGCGCGCAGAGCTCGCACCGTGCGTGGCACGTCGAGATGGCCCGACAAGATCACCGCGGCGGGCGGTTCTTTCAGCCGCGAATGCACGTCGAGCACCTGCCAGCCATCGACGGGGTGCATTTCGAGGTCGAGCACCACCGCGTCGAAGTTGCGAGTGCTCATCAACTGCATGGCATCGGCGCCGTCGTAGGTCACCTCGACGGTGAAGCCGAGCGCTCTGAGCGAGCGCGCCAAGCTGCGGGCGAACACCCGATCGTCGTCGACCAAGAGCACGCGAGTCGGGGTGGATGTGAGGCGATCTTCCGACCGAGCTTCGCTCATCGTACCGCTGCCGGGACCGGTAAACGTCATCGAATGCCGTACTTCTTCAGCTTGTCGCGCACCGTGCTGCGCGGCAAACCGACGAGGCGTGCTGCCTCGCTCACGTTGCTGCCGCTCGCCCGAAACGCCTGCAGAATCGCGGCGCGTTCGAGCTCCGGCAGCGACCCGCGAAAGTTCATGGCCTGACGCGTGCCGGACCCTGACTCGCGAGTGGAGTTTCGGTGCGCGAGCACGGTCTGCACCATGGCCACCCCCAGCTCTGGCGACTCGCACATGGCGGCGCTGTGCTGCACCACAGCCTTCAACTCCTGCACGTTTCCTGGCCACGTGTACTTGTGCAGTTCCGCGAGCGCGCCTTTGGTGATGCGCTTGGGGCAACCGGGGTGGCGTGCAGCGAACTGGGCCAGGAACTGCGAGGCGAGCAAGCCAATGTCGTCCACCCGCTCGCGCAGCGGCGGCACCTGGATGACGTAGGTGCTGGGCAGCTGGCGGAGCTGAGCTCCGAGTGACTCGGGCTCGCACTCAGAATCGTTCGCGGCGCAGATGACCCGCGCCGAGAGCTCGCTCGAGGGCGCCAGGCCGAGCGCGCGGGCGCGCAGCTGCTCGATCAAACGCTGGGCCGTCTTGCGGGGGATCGTGGCGATCTCGTCCAGGAACAATGTGCCGGCACCGGCTTTGGCGCTGATGGATGCGGCCGCCTGCAGCGGACCAAAGCCCCAGAACTCTGCCTCGAACAGGGGTTCGGGAATACCCGCGCAGTTCACCGGGACGAAGGGCCGTTCGGGTGCTGTAGCTTGATGGATCAAGCGCGCGAGAGTCGGCTTCTCGGTACCGGGTTCACCGATGATGAGCACGGGAGCCTGCGGCAGGCCCCCCAGCTCGGCAATCGAGCGACGGGCGGACTCGATGAACGGGTGCTCGCCCACCAGAGGTTCGACTTCACCGTCGAACGCTGCCGGTGGCGCTTCGCTCGACGAGCGTTGGAAGCGCTCGAGAATGTCGTGAGCCGTCGCCGGCTTCTTGATGACGTCGAGGGCGCCCGCGCGCATGGCTCGCACCGTCTCGCGGATGCCCACGACCCCCGAGAGAAGGATGGTGGGCGGCAGGGGCTTCTCGCCCGGCCAGTTTTCCAACAGCGAGGGACCGTCCGCACCTTGTAGCTGGTAGTCAAGGATGATCACGTCAAAAGCGCTGTCTTGGAGCTCGCGGCGAGCCGCTGGCAGATCGCTAACAATGGCAACTTCAGCGCCACCGCCGGTCAGCTCGCGGCCTAGTGCACGTGCAAACAGTGGGTCATCATCCACCACCAGCACTTTCAGTGACCCGACCATCCTCAAATCCCTAGCATCTTAACAGCAGCTTTGCTCACGCTATCACCTGGACCACGCGAGAGTTTCTGAAAGCATCCGCTAACTCGGCCGGTGGTCCAGTTGTTGCACGCCCTCTGTGGAGGGGCTCATCGAGGCCGCGCAGAGGGGCGCAGACCCTGTCGAGTACCGCCGGGTTTAGTCACTCTAGATCATGCCCAGAACGCAATCGTTTGTTGAGGGATCGTTGTTGCTTCTGTGCACCCTTCTGGCGCTTCTGCGCGACGCGCCGGCGTTTCTGCGCACGCGTCACTTTCGTAGCCACGCGAGGCTTTGGCGCATGGCGAATACTCAGAAGCATCGTTGCCAATCGTGTCAAGGCGTCGTGCTCGTTCTGCTTTCTAGAGCGCGTGACGTCGCTCACCACCAGGAATTCCCCGGTCTGAGTGACGTGCGCTGGGTAGCGCCGTTGCAAGCGGAGCTTCTGCGCGCTGCTCAGTACGATTGATTGCCGGAAGTCGAAACGGAGCTCGACCTTCGTGGCCAGCTTGTTGACGTTCTGCCCCCCAGGTCCACTGCTGCGGGCATAGCGAAACTCGAGATCTATGGCGGGAATCGTCCAGTCATGGGCGACTTGTAGGTTCAGCATCGTGCGCGTGCGGGGGTGCGGGGGTGCGGGCCAGCTACAGTTGTGAAATTTTCTTTGCTTGTCGCAAGTCGAAACGGATCGGAGCTCGTCAAATTTGGCGGATTTCGACACCCTTCTTGGCGGTGTGGGTCACCCGTGTCATGACGCCTACCCGCGATTTCGAAATGTGATACGGGCGGAACGTCGAAACGATGCCAGTCACCCTCTGTGTTCGGAGCAAAGTAGCGAGTTGGTCGGCTTCCAAGTGCCTCGTACTCGCGGCGGCGGTCGCGACGAGCGCGTTGTCTTGCGGCGGCGGTCAAGAGCCCGTGAAACATCCCGCGTCGAAGGCAGAAGCGTCGGCGGTGCCCGCCGAGGTCTTGGCGCCGCTCAGCGTGCTCCAGCGGCTGCGCGGCAGTGAAGCCGAACGGCGCGCGTGCTTTGGCGCAGCGGGTGAAGCCCGCGACGGTTTCGTCAAGCTCGCTTGGAACATCGGGCGCGATGGCAAGGTCGGCGACGTCGACGTCGAAGGCTCCAGTGTCGACGATGACGCCATCGAAACGTGCTTGTCGGAAGAAATTGCCAAACTCGACTATGGTCCGCGCGAAGCGCCGGCGCGGGCACGTTGGACGTTCGTGCATCAGCTGCCCAAGATGCCGGGCGCCGAGGTTGCCCGCGGCAAGGCCAAGCAGAAGAAGCAGAAGCGGAAACAAGACCAGGACGAGGAAGTCGCTGGAGTCAGCATCGAAGAAGCGTCACCCGGTAGCCTCGATCTGGGCCGCATCGAAGACATCGTCCACGCAGGTTTTCCCCTATTCGCCTATTGTTACCGCGCGGGGCTCGAGCGCGACCCCGAGCTCGGCGGCTTGGTTCGGCTGCGCTTCGTGATCGACGCAGACGGTGCGGTGATGGGCGTCATGGACAGCGGCTCCGAGTTCGACGACCCGAGCACCCTGGATTGCATGGCCGAAGGGATCTTTGCCTTGAGCTTCCCGGCGCCGACCGGTGGCGACGTGCGCGTGCAGTACCGTATCGTGTTCGAGGCCGGTTAGGCCTACTTGATGATTTCGGGATCGCGAATGTCGAAACAGGCGGCGTCGCCGCTCGCCCACTTGAGTGCGTTGTACCAGAACTGCCGCACCTGATAGTCGTTTGCTGGGTGCTTGTCGTAGCAGGAGTGGTTGGGTTGCTCAGTCCGGCAGTCGTCGACCAAGTCGGTACCATCCCATTGACTGGTGTACGTGACCCACTCGTCGTGGAACATGAAGACCCGCCCCGCGTCGGCCTGCACGGTTGCCCCGAGCGTCGTCGTTCCCGTGCGAGCGACGACTTCTGCTGTGGCCGGTGCCGCGATCGATCGACCGTAGTATGCGCCCACAGCGGTCAAATTCGCCGAGATCGGGTGAGTTGCGATCCAGCCCGTGGACGGAATCGACGCGCCGTAGCAATAGCAGCACTCATTCGGGCAACTGCCTTCGATCGCCGTGTCGCCGGAGCCCGTGAGGCCCGCGTATTGCAGCCCCGAGAAAGCCAAGAGGGCGTTGCTGGGAGCGGCTTCTTCCGGGAAGCGCCCATAACCCGTGAGCGCGATGATACCGCCGCCCGCGCGCACCCACGCCTCGAGCGCAGCGCTCTCGTCGGCGCTGAATTGCCACTGCGTGCCTAGGACCTCCATACCATCCGCGCCTGGAGGGTTGGGGGTTTCTAGCGCTTGCAGGATGAGCACGTCGTAGTCGGCCAGAAACTCCGTCGTCAACGTGGGTTTGGTGAGGTGGGATTGAGCGGCCGCGCTGCTGTTCTCGTTCAACCAAGCGACGAGCGCGCTGTTCGAGTCTTCGCCGGGCACGGCGCCGTAGGTGCCGTTGCGGCCAATCATGCCAATGTTGATGCAGGAGCAGTTGCCCTGGTCGTCACAGCGCGGGTCACGCGGGGCGGTGCCCCCGGAGCCATCGGTGGACGTATTCTGGATGATGCCCGTGGCGTTGTTGTTGGCGACGTTGATCGCGCCGACGTTGGTGGTCGCTCCGCTCGCCGCGCCGGAACCGTTGCCGCTCGAGTCGAGCTGCTGACGGGGCGAGGTGCTGGATTCGCTGCTGCAGGCGTTGATGGCGAGGAAGCTGCTGCCCAGGGCCGTCAACGCGACCCATGTGTTCGCGCTGCTCAGAGAAGGAAGCCAAGTCATCGTCGTTTACCTAATTTCAAAGGGTTCGCGGCTCGAACCACTCTCGCTGAACTACCACAAACCATCCAGAGTCGCACGGCAGCGGTAGCCCCGCCGCTAGGGCTTCCCGTCGACCGTGTTCGTCCAATCGCGCACTCCCACGGGGTTTTTCCAGCCCACGAAGCTAAGTTGGTGCTCTTTACCAAAAAAGCGCTCGGGCCAACTCACGGGAAATCGGTGTGGTGCGATGTCGCCTATGGCATCGATGTCGTGCACGCACATCGCGTTTGGGGCGAAGCGGGGCACTAGTTGCTGATGGTATTCTTGTAATCGTACATCAGCTGCGCGATCTCGAAGAGGTACAAAACGGGTTCGTATTGCAGTCGCTTGTCGCTGGTGCCGACGACCATCTGGTCGGCAATCTGCTGTTGAGCGCTCAGAAAGAACTCACGGTCGTTTTCGATGATTGGCCCCATCACCGCTGCTCCGGGGTACAGCTCTTCGACCGCGCCGAGGTCGCTGGTTTTGGTCCAGCTGCCCTTGGGGTTCTGGGCGAGGAAGGGCCGCATGTCATCGGGCGCGCGATTCACGCCGCCGGCGTGGCAGGCGATGCAACTCGAACCATTCAGCAAGCGCTTGCCCGAAAAGTCGTAGAACCCGCCGCTGCCCGGATCGCCGGGGAGATCACCGCGGCGCCGCGGGTCGATCACGACGAACGTGAAGGAATCGTCGCGGCGCTGGTTGCCCGCTCCGAAGATGGCATAACCCTGGAGCCCGTTGGGTAAGCTGAAGATCGCTTCCGAGGCCTGCGCTTGGGCACCCGAAGCGCCGGTGTAGAGGTTGGGGGTGGTGACCGAGCCATCGTCGTTGGTGACGATGGGGGTCGTGATGATCTGACTCTTGTCGCGTTCGCCGGTGAACACGGGGATCGGGCGCTCGTAGAACACGAAATCGACCGTCGAGAACTGGTCGACGGACTTCCAGTAGTAGCCGTCGCTGCTTTCGGCGCGCCAGAGCAAGCGCTCGCCGATGGTGATGGCGTCGTTGACCGTCATGAACTGGTAGGTGAGGTCGTTGTCGACGCCTACCTCGCGTTCGAGCGTGCTGGCGAGCAGCGGAATTTGCATGATCTCGTTGTAAACGGAAGGGCGCGTCAACGTGTAGACCAGCTGGGCTGCTTCGACATACTCCCGATGAAAGCCGCTGTTGTTCACGGGCTTGCCGCGAGCGACCCACTCGCTATCGTCCGCCGAGACAGAGTCGTTGCCGCGGGTGAGGCGCTCCCAGATCGCTGGCCCGCACTCCGGCGCCCGCACGACGGGGCCGGGCGTGCCGAAGCCGGTGTTGCTGGTGCCCGAGAAGCAGCTGCCGCCGGGCTCGCTGCGCTTGTAGCCCCAGTAGTCGCGAACATCGAAGCGGTAGACCAGGTCGTAGTCATCGATGGCAACCGGGTTCTCGATCGTGGGTGCGTAGCGCGCGGTCGAGTTCAGTGCCTTGGACAGCCCGGCGCGGGCGGTGTTCATCTCGTCGAACGTCGCCCCTCGGTTGTAGATTTCGTGCAGCGACGCGTAGCGCACGTAAGCGAGATCTGCCGGCGGGACGCCCGCGCGATCTGCGTCGATCCAAGTCAGCACCTGCGCTTCGGTCAGCTTGCCTTGGGGCAGGGGCAGCTCGATGTCGGGCAAGTTCTGGGCTCCCACGCGGTCGGACCAGCGCTGGACCTCGTTCTCGAATGCCTCGGCGTTGGCGCCGCAGTCGCTCCAGCAGTTGTGGTTGTCGATTTCGAGCCGGCTGAGCAGGCGCGAGGCCTCGACCTGGCGCAGGTTCACGTAGTCGAGCGCATTTCGATGCGCCACGACGACGTCGCCATCGGCGTGGAGCGGCAGGCTCCCGACGCCGGCCGAGCTGTGGCACTGGGCGCAGCGCGCCACGAGCAGCGGATACAATGTCTGTTCGAAGGCTGCCTGGGACACCGATTCGTTGAATTCGGGGTTCTGGGTCAGCGACAAGGCGCGCAGGCGATCTTGGGGTAGGGCGGTGCTGTCGAGGGGACTGGGGTTCGGATCGGTCCCTTCGCCTGCCTTCGCGGTGCCTTCGTGCACGACCTCGACCACGTTGCCGTGCGCATCGAGTACGCTCATCGTGCCATCTGCGGTGGTGATGGTGCTCGTGCCGTCGGGGTGCTTGACGACGACCGTGCCATCTTCGTAGACGGTGGTGATGGTGCCGCTGGCGGGGTCTTCGGTGGTGACACCGCGCCCGCGCGGCAGCGGGCTATCCGAAGGTGTCTCGATCTCCCCACTACCGCACGCGAGTGTCAGCCAGCCGCCAAGTCCGAGCGCGGCGGCCCGGGCGAGTGCTGAACGCGACGTGCGGCTCCACATGCTGAGTCCTGGTCGAGCTGGTGTGCGACCTCTAGCTCCGCTGCTGCGACCCGAGCGTGCTAGCGGGAGGCGCTGGCCGACGCGTCTTTCAGCGAGACGACCGGGGCCGGGTTCGGGCCTTCAGGGGGCTCTTGGCTGCGCCGGCGGCGCAGTTCGGCGGGGCCGTAGCCGAGGGTCTTGCGGAACACTCGGTGAAACTGGGCGTAGCTGCCGAAACCCGCCTCGAACGCCGCTTGCGTGATGTTCAGACGATAGCCGTCGCGGTAGAGTTCGAAGAACCGCTCGATTCGATGCCGATTGCGAAAGTCGACCATCGAAACGCCCATTTGTTGTCGAAACAGCCGACTGAGCCAGGAAGCGCTGGCACCACACGTGCGCGCGAGCTGGCTCAGCGAGTCGAGGTTCGGTTGGGTGCTGAGCAGCCTCGCGGCCTTCGCCACCGCCGGGTGGAGGTGCTCACCAGGCTCGAGCTCGCCCGCCTCTTGGTACTCGGACCAGGCGGCCAAGAGCAGGTACGACAGCCCGGCGTTGAATTGCTCCGAGTCACGACCGGGTGCTGCGAGATCTTCCAGCTGAAGCACCAAGCGCCGCGTGGCGACCTGAGTGAGTTGTCGACAGAACGGCTCGTTCGAATCAGCCGCGGCGAGAGTGCTCGTGGCGCGTGTCACGCAGACGCGTTCGACGAGGGAGGCTTCGAAGGAAGCCACCCAAACTTCGTGGTCAGGCGAGGGATGCAGCGCTTCGCAGCGCTGGTTTGGAAACACCCAGAACAGCGACGCGGGACTGACGTGATAGCGCTGCGCACCCACCTGGTAGGTGGCACTGCCACTCAAGACCAGAAGGAGGGACAAGCGCCCTTCGAGCCACTCCGGGGGGACGCGGACTTCGACTCCGCGTTCGCCCTTGTGGACCTGGCCTGCTTTCGCGGGCTGCCCGCTGGCGGGAGGGAGATGCTCGGACGGATCGGGGATTGTGCTGGGCATCATTTGCTTTTGGGACCACCGAGCATGCGTGCTGCAGGTAGGTACGAGGGCGGCTGAGCCCGCCGGATGTGCGAAGGGTTCAAAAAATGTTCGGAAACTTGTCAATTCCGGCTGTCTGGTGACTTTCCAGCCTGCTTCCGTGTGCAGACAGGGGTGCAATCCGTTCCCGCGGTAGGTCTCGGCTGCGTGGCGAAGCCTTGGAATCGGTTGCAACCGCGCTGGTCGCCACGAGGCACCCCCGATAAACCCGCCGTGGTGCCTTTGACATGAGGCAGTCTGGCTCTAGACATTTTATTGGTGCGCCCTTGGTTCGAGCCTCCACCCACCGTGCAGTTCGCGTCGGCGAGTACGGTGGCGTCGTTGGTCGCGTCGCAGGCCGGCCGGGGCGCGACACGTGTCGCGATCGAGAGCTGGGGCGCGGGACCTAGCGTCTCCCGATCGCGAACGTACGCGGAGCTCTGCGACCGCTCGCGTCGTCTGGCCAGCGCCCTCGTGGCGCGCGGTGTCGTTCGCGGCTCTAGGCTCGCGGTGCTCTCGGAAAATCGCGGGGAATACCTCGAGATCGTGCTCGCCGCCGCGTGGATCGGAGCCGCGGTCGCGTGCCAGAACTGGCGGCTCACGGGCCACGAGATTGCCGCCTGTGTGGCCTTGGTCGAACCAACGCTCGGCTTCATTTCACCGGCACACCTCGACAAGCAGTCGGCCTTGGCGTTGCCCGCCCTCGAGCTGATCACGTTCGGGCCGGACTACGAACGGCTGCTCACCGAACACCCTCCGCACCCCGGCGCTGACGATGTGTCGCCCGAAGACCCGCTGCTCTTGCTGTACACCAGCGGCACGACGGGCAGGCCCAAGGCCGCCGTCATCAGTCATCGTGCCGAAGTCGCGCGGAACCTGGTGACGCGCGCCGAATTCGGCGTGGCTCCGGCGGACACGTTCGTTGCCTGGTCGCCCCTCTACCACATGGGCGCCATGGACAATGCACTCGGCACGCTGATGTGCGGCGGCAAGGTGATCGTGCACGACGGCTTCGACGCGGATCGGCTGGCGCGTACCGTGGCGGAAGAACGGCTCGGTTGGCTGCTCTTGATGCCGGGCATGGTCGGACGCTTCATCGAGTCGCTGCGTCGCGGCGACGTGCGCCCGCAAGGGGTGCGTGTGTGCGGGGTCATGGCCGATCTCGTGCCCCGCCACGAAATCCAAGAGGTGACGGGCTTGTTGGCCGCTCCGTACGCCAATACCTTCGGTTCTACCGAGACCGGCTGTCCCCCCTGCTCGTCGAGTCTCATACCTGTCGGGGTCCTGCCAGAAAGGCTTTCGAAGCAACAGAGTCCGTTCTGCGAAGTCAAGTTGGTCGACCCGGACGATCGGGAGGTAGCGCCCGGTGAGCCCGGCGAACTGTGCATGCGCGGACCGACGCTGTTCAGCGGCTACTTCAGGGACGACGCTGTGAACCAAGCCGACTTTCGTGGCGGCTGGTTTCACATGGGGGATGTCTTCGTGCGCAACCCCGACGGCTCTCTCGATTTTGTCGATCGAGTGAAATACCTCATCAAATCGGGAGGCGAGAACATCTATCCCGCCGAAATCGAGAGCGTGCTCTTGCGTCATCCGGACGTGCTCGAGGCGGCGGTGGTGCGCCGTGCCGACCCCCATTGGGGCGAGGTCCCCGTCGCTTTCGTTGCCCTCCGCGACAGCGCGACCAGCGGCGGGCTGTCCGCGCCGGGCCCCGCGCAGGCGGGGGCCTCGGTGCGGGCCGAGCTCGAGGCCCACTGCCGCGAACACTTGGCCCGCTACAAGCAGCCCAAGGCGCTAGAATTCCTCGATTTCTCCGAGTTTCCGCGCAGCGCATCGGGTAAGGTGCAGCGCCACGAGCTGGAGCAACGGCTGCTCACCCCCCGCGAGTCCCCAACCGCGCCTACGCGCTGAACCTCGGAGCGCACGATGAGTCCCCTTCCCGAATCACCTACGACCAGTCTCGCCACATCCACCGCGGAAGACGTTTTCATTCGCGATCACAGCTTGTGCCAAGATCTGATGGGCAAGCTCAGCTTCACCGAGATGGCCTTCTTCTTGGTGCTGGGGCAGAAGCCCACGGAATCACAGCGGGCCGTCGTCGACGCTTGCCTGGTGACCCTCATGGAGCACGGGCTCACGCCGAGTGCCATCACGACGCGCCTCACCTACACCAGTGCACCCGAAGCCATGCAAGCGGCGGTAGCCGCCGGCCTGATGGGCGTCGGCAGCTTGTTTGCGGGCACCATGGAGGGATGCGCTCTGCTGCTCGATCGCATCGTCGCGGCCGGCCCCGAGTTGGTCGAAACCGAAGCCGAGCGGATCGCGCGCGAGCATCGCGAGGCGCGCCTGCCGTTGCCAGGTTTCGGTCATCCGCTCCACAAGCCCGACGATCCGCGAGCACTCCGCCTGCTCGCGCTGATCGAGGAACACGGACTTACAGGCGACCACACGCGCGCCTTGCTCGAGCTGTCTCGCGCGGTCGATCGCGTGTACGCCAAGCACATCACCATCAACGCCACGGGAGCGATCGCCGCCGCCCTCGGCGATTGTGGCGTCCCGCAGCGGATCATGCGCGGTTTCGCGCTGATTTCACGCTGCGCGGGGCTCGTGGCTCACGTGCACGAAGAACAAGCAAAGCCCGCGCTACGTGCCCTTTGGGAAGCAGGCGAACGCGCGGTACTTTACGACGGAAAGCAAGGTCGCTAACTATTCGGGCGCCCCCCACCCGTCGCACCAGTCAGAACGGAACCAGCATGGCCATCACGATCAAAGGTCTTCACCACAACGCCTACCGCTGCCGAGACTCGGAGCAGACGCGGCAATTCTACGAAGAGTTTTTGGGTTTACCGCTGGCGCACGCGCTCAGGCTCGAAGAGTCGAAGAGCGGCCGCAAGGTACACGTTTTACACACCTTTTATCAGATGGCGGACGGTTCGTTCTTGGCGTTCTTCGAGGCCCCCGACGAGCCCTTCGAGTTCAAGAACCAAGCGGACTACGATCTACACATCGCGCTCGAGGTCGACAAGAGCGAGCTCGAGCCGCTGCTGCAACGCGGCAAGACCGCGGGCATCGACACCCGCGGTATCTCCGATCACAACTTCATCGACTCCGTCTACTTCAGAGATCCGAACGGTTATGTCATCGAGTTGACCGCGAAGCGGCCCGGGCACGACAGCGCCCTCAGTCCCCAGAAGGCGCGCCAGATGCTCGATCAATGGCAGAGCACGAAGTAGCGTCCTAGAACGGCGCCCGAGAACAACTAGTGAGAAGTTCACGAGCGAGTCCAGGCTCGAGCTCGGTGTGCAATCGCTCCCGCTATGGACTGAAACTGTTCGGCCTGC
>Ga0315910_10004324_pt1 | contig 11901 bp, 4 predicted proteins | sample EdamamesoilMG_FD_204470 | JGI IMG/M metagenome (GOLD analysis project Ga0315910, IMG submission 204470) | Garden soil microbial communities collected in Santa Monica, California, United States - Edamame soil | ecosystem: Environmental > Terrestrial > Soil > Garden | place: USA: California... | reverse complement strand
CATGGCCAGCTTGGTGCCGGGGTAGTTCTTCTCGATATAGCCCTTCAGTTTCGGGATCAGGCCCACCCAAGGGGTCCAAAGGTCCTTGGCGTTGCCGTAGGCGTAGCACCAGGAGTCCTCGCTGATGAAGGTATCGTCCCAGAAGACCCTCAGGGCGTCGAACTGCTTGGGGGTCAGGACGGGGTCATAGGGGTGGTCGCCCAGGACGTTCACCTTCTGGCCCGTGGCTGTCGTGCCCCAGACCTCGGGGAAGCCATGGTTGTCGAAGTAATCGAGGAGCCTCACCCCCGCCTTGTCCGATTTCTTCTTCATTTCCCTTAGGAAGTACTCGGCATGGGAAAGTCCGCCTCTCGCCTTCCGGTCGGTCCATTTATCCTCCGGTTTGTCGGCGTCGCCGAGCTTGTAGCCGGCCTTGCCTCCGCGCATGTAGTCCCAGCTGGAACCGGCCAATTCCATCACGCCCCAAGACACGAAGCCGACGATCTGGGCGGCGGGGTCCACCGACTTCACGATGGACGCGTAGGTGGCGTTCAGGTCCACTAGTTCTTGGGAACCGACCCCTTGGGGCCGGACGTCCCGGTGGTTCCAGTGCCAGAGGCCCGTCTCGTTGTCCATGGAGTAGAACTTGACCCCCTTGCCGGAGGCTGGGCCGAATTCCTTGACCAAGGTCTGCACGAATTCCTTCTGGAAGGCCGGATTGGAGGGGATGTAGTTATAGTTCGGGTCGTTGTCCCAAATGGCGTAGGCTTTTTCCCTTTTGGTCGAGGTGAAGCCGCTCCCGCAGCCGTTGTCGTGTTCCGGCTGGCCGGGGTAAAGGGAGAGGGGGAAGGAGGACAAACGCTGTCCGTTCTCGGGGGGCCTCTTGGGCACCCAACCGATCAAGGGGATCGTGGTCATGACCTCCGTTCCGCCTTTGATGCTCTCAGTGGTGAATTTATGGTAACCCTTGTCGGATTCCTTGGCCGTGCTCTTGCCCTCGGCGGTATTGAGGAAGAACCAATCCATGCCACGGTTCATGGCGTCGTCCTTCCAGTTGTAGCTGGTGGTCGCGTTGCCCCCCCAACGATTCACGGTGGCGCCCAATTTTCGCAGGCCCTTGGCGTCCAGGCTCCAACCGTTGAGGCCATAGATATAGGGGGAGATGGAGCGGCTCGGCGCCCCGGCGACGGAGACCTGGGCGGCCCCCACTTTTTGGGCGCCGAGGGTCAAGGTCACGGCTTGGTAATCGGAGACGTCCTTTCCCTTGTAGGCGGCCACCCCGACCACTTGGGGCCCGGTCCCGCTGAACTTGGCGAACGGGAGCTTCACGCGGCGCTTGGGATAGGTCACGACCCCCAGGTCCTTCCCGTTCACCTGGACCTTGAAGCCGTCCGGCGTGTCGCCGGACTTGTCCCAAACGACCAGGACCCCGTCCTTGGATTCCAGGAAGCCCAGGTTCTCCACGGGGGTGAGCATCTCGGCGGAGGAGAAGTAGATGTTGCTCATCCGGATGTAGGCAGGTTGGTTCTCGGGCAAGGTGCCGGTCAGGCCGATGCGGATCTGCTTGGTGGCCGAGAGGGGGAAGGAACCGATCTTCGGGAAAGCGGTCATGGGGACCATGACCTTGGTCCAGTCCTTGCCGATCCTGCGGCCCAGGGCGTATTCCGAGGCCTTGACCTCGCCCGTGGCGGCGTCGTTGTCCCCGATGAGGGCGAGGGTCATGTCCGTATCCAGGTGGCTGGTCCTCACGCTCATCACGAGGAACTTGGCCTCGGTGAGGTTCAGCGCCCCCCAGGAGCGGTTGAAGGCGATCCCGCCCCCGGCCCACATCCTGCCCCAGAACTTGTCGGTGGCGGTGGTGATCCAGGTGTAATCGAAGGAGATGGCCTCCCCGTCGCCCATGTCCTCGAAGATGACCCATTCGGGATGGTCCCCGCGGGCCTTGGAGTCGATCTTGTCCTTGCAGGGGTCCTTGCGCATCGTGAAGGTGTGGGCCTCGCCGACGGTCACGATGGAGACCCCGCCCTTGCCGTCCCGGCCGGAGGAGTCCGCCCAGGAATGGGTATGGAAGCGGATGTCTTCCGCCCCGGCGGGGAGGCTCCCGAAGAGGATGGCGGTCAAGAGGAACAGGATCTTACGCATGGTGGCTCCTTGTGGTGGATGAGGCGGACAGCATTATCCCCGGAAAGGGAAGGCATTTCCCCGAAAAGTTCCTCGGGTGGGCGCGCGGCCCCTGAACTTTGGACGGTCGGGGCGGAGGGAAGGTTGCGGGCGGTCTGGCCTGAAATAGTACGGAAGGCCCATGACACTAAGGCGATATTCAAGGCGCCTGAGCGGGATGCTTGTTCGGAAAGGAGAACACATCACCCTCACCCCATTTCCGGGGTTCGCTTCGCTCTGCCGCCGGAAATGGCCCTCTCCCCTCGAGGGAGAGGGATCGTGTGGTAGGGTTTCTCGATTTTTTCCCTCTCCCTGAAGGGGAGAGGGCCTGTCCCCGTAGACGAGCGACCGCGAGGCACAGGGCAGGGGTGAGGGTGATTTGACGGACCCTCCGTTGGGCCGGATAATGGTCGGCCGATCGACCCCACGGAGGATGGAATGACCTTGAACTGGAAGACCTGTTGGATCGTCTTGGCGCTGGCCTTGGGGGTCGGGAAGAGCTTCGCGACGGACCTCCGGTGGCAGTCGGACGAGGAGAAACGCAAGGTCGACAAGATCCTCTTGGAGGTCGACAGGGTCCTCGCCGCCGGGCCTTACAAGGACGATTGGGAGTCCCTCAAGGGCTATCCCATCCCCGAGTGGTTCCGGGACGCCAAGTTCGGCATCTTCATCCACTGGGGCCTCTATTCGGTCCCTGGCTTCGCCAACGAGTGGTACTCCCGCAACATGTACGAGAAGGACAGTAACGAGTCCAAGCACCACATCGCCACCTACGGTCCCCAGGACAAGTTCGGCTACAAGGACTTCATCCCCCTCCTCAAGGCCGATCGGTTCAAGCCGGAGGCATGGGCCGCCCTCTTCCAGGAGGCCGGCGCCCGTTACGTGGTGCCGGTGGCCGAGCATCACGACGGCTTCCAGATGTACGATTCCGACCTTTCCCGATGGAACGCCAAGAAAAAGGGGCCTGGCCGGGATCTTTTGGGCGAGCAGGCCAAGGCCTACCCGAAACACGACCTGATCTTCGCCACTTCCTCCCATCGGGCGGAGCACTGGTGGTTCATGGGAGGGGGCCGGAAATTCGCTTCCGACGTGACCGACCCACGCTACGCGGACTTCTACGGCCCCGCCATGATCGACGATTCCTCCCCCGACGAGGAGTACCTGCGCAATTGGCTGGCCCGTTCTTGCGAGCTGGTGGACAAGTACCGTCCCCGTCTCTTCTATTTCGATTGGTGGGTGGGGGAGAGGGAGGTCTTTCGGCCTTACCTCAAGAAGTTCGCGGCTTACTATTACAACCGGTCCCAAGAATGGGGCCAGGGTGTTGTATTGATAACGAAAGACAAGGCCTATGTCCCTGGTACCTCCGTCATGGACATGGAGAAGGGGGGTCTCCCCTCCATCAATCCCCGGGCCTGGCAGACCGATACGACCATCAGCTGGAAGAGCTGGGCCCATCTGAAGGAGGACTCCCTCAAGGACACGCCCCTGATCCTGCGCACGATGATGGACGCCGTCTCCAAGAACGGGAACCTCCTGCTCGACGTGGGCCCGGGACCCGACGGGGTCATCCCTGAGGGACAGCAAAAGGTCCTGCGCGAGGTAGGGGTTTGGCTCAAGGCGAACGGGGAAGCCATCTATGGCACGAGGCCCTGGGTCAAGTTCGGGGAAGGCCCCACCCAGACCAAGGTGGGGAAGTTCAGCGAGACCGAGGTCAAGTACACGGCCGAGGACCTGAGGTTCACCCGCAAGGGGAGCTTCCTTTATGTCATGACGATGATGCCCCCGAAGGGGCCTGTCACCGTGAGGTCCCTCAAGGAAGGGGCTTTTCCGGACCTTCAAGTGGTCAAGGCCTGGTCCTTGGGCAACGGGAAGGAATTGGCCTTCAAGCGCCTCCCGAAGGGGCTGGTCCTGCCGGCCCCCAAGGGGGATTCCCCCGCGGTCTTCAAGGTCCAATTGGAGGGTTCGGCCCCCGGCGAGACCACCCTCACCCGGGAAGGTTTCTCTTTCACGACGAGCTTCGAGGTCCAGAACTACGGGAACGAGGGCTTGCCCCGCCAGGCCCGCTTGATGGTGGGCCAGACCCGAGTGGAGACGAAGCGGATCCAGGTGCCCGCCCTCTCTTCCGAGCGCGTGGAATTGACCTTCAAGGCCCCCCGGGCCGGGGTCTTCCACTACTCCCTCCTGGTCGGGAAACCCGGCTGGAAAGGGAAGAAGTTCAAGGGCGGCCGGGCCGCCTTGCCGACGATCGACCTCTCGGGGGAATGGTCCTTCCATAAGGGCGACGGGAAGGGTTGGGAGAAACCCGGACTCGATGAGAAGGACTGGCAGAAGGTGACCCTGCCGGCCAGTTGGGAGAGCCACTCCCAATACGGGGAGGACAATGTCTTCGGTTGGTACCGCAAGAAGGTCGTCTTTCCCCTGGATTGGACGGGCCGCAAGCTCATCCTGCCCATCGGGAAGGTCGACGACGCGGACGAGCTCTACGTGAACGGGGTGAAGGTGGGGTCCACCGGGTCCTTCCCCCCGAAGTTCGAGGGTTTCTGGGACAAGGCTCGGGCCTACGAGGTGCCGGCCAAGCTCATCCATTTCGGGGGGGAGAACACCCTGGCGGTCAGGGTCTTCGACGCCTGGGGCGGGGGCGGTATCTATGACGGGCCGATGGGCCCGGTCGAGGTGAAGTAGCGGCAACGGACAAACCTGTGTAGCCACGGATGCACACAGATGGATACGGATGGACGGGTGAATGGCACCCTCACCCTACCCTCTCCCCTTGAGGGAGAGGGCCTGTTCCCGTAGCTAAGCGAATGCGAAGCACGGGACAGGGGTGAGGGGTGGCCAAGGTTGTTCGGATCTTGTTTTGAAAGGCTCCGTGTGAAGACCCATTCGATTTTTGCGCTGTTGTTCGTCGCCCTGTCGCTTTCCGGCTGCGGGAATAAGCAATCCAAGTATCCCGTCAAGATCGGCCTCTCCATGGATACCCTCCGGGCCGCCCGCTGGGCGGTGGACCGGGACATCTTCACGGCCGAGTGCAACAAGCGGGGGGTGGGGGTGTTGGTGCAGTCCGCCGAGTCCCAGGACGCCCTGCAGAACTCCCAGGCCGAGAACCTCCTCACCCAGGGGGTGAAGTGCCTGGTGGTCATCCCCCACAACGCCAAGAGCTCCGCCACGATCGTGGAGGCGGCCCACCGTCAGAAGGTGCCGGTCCTTTCCTATGACCGTCTCATCCTGGATTCCGACGTGGACGCCTACGTGTCCTTCGACAACGTCAAGGTGGGGGAACTCCAGGCCGCCACCCTCGTGAAGCTGCGCCCGAAGGGGAATTACGTGCTCATGGGGGGCGCCCCGACGGACTACAACGCCATCCTCCTGCGCAAGGGCCAGAGGAACGTGCTGGATCCCTTGGTCCGGAGGGGGGACATCAAGATCGTGGGGGACCAGTGGTCCAACGATTGGTTGGCGGCCAACGCTCTGCGGAACATGGAGAACATCCTGACCAAGACGAACAACCAGGTCGACGCGGTGGTGGATTCCTACGACGGGACGGCCGGTGGGAGCATCCAGGCCCTGACGGCCCAAGGGTTGGCGGGGAAGGTGCTGGTCGCGGGCCAGGACGCGGAATTGGCGGCTTGCCAGCGGATCGTGGCGGGCACCCAGACCCTGACGGTCTATAAGCCCATCCCGAAATTGGCGGCCAAAGCGGCGGAGATCGCGGTGGCCCTGGCCAAGGGGGAGAAATTACCGGGAGGGGCGGTCAGGACCTTCAACCAAAAGGCGCAGGTGCCGAGCTTCTTCCTGGAGCCCATCCCTGTCACGAAGGACAACCTGGTCGCCACCGTCATCGCCGACGGGTTCCAGAAGATGGAAGAGGTCTACCGGGATGTTCCCAAGGACCAGTGGCCGAAAAGGTGAGGTGGAAGACTTTTTGTCATCTTGAGGAGTCGAAGACGACGAAGGATCTATGTGTTGGCCGTGTTCCCAGCCATCTGAACATGGATCCTTCGACTCGCTTCGTGCCGCTCTTCTTATGCATCTCATAAAGAGAGCGGTACAGCCCCGCTGGTGATGCGCCTGCCGGCGCATGGCGGGGTGCTCGCTCAGGATGACAGATAGGCTAAGCTCGAGCTAGACCTCGCGGGCGATGAACCTCACCCCGGGCCGTGAGCCGTTGACCTTCCAGTCGATCCCGGACCTTTGAAGGGTGAATTCCTTCGCGGTCTTGTCCTTCGGACGGAAGAAGAGGCCCTTCGCTTGCGGCCCCTTCCCGTAGACCCGCCACTCCACCTTCGACCAATCCAGCCACGCGGTGGACTGCGCCAATCCCAAATGTGGGATGGCGGAGCCGCCCCTGGCGAGGATCACGCAGGGGATGGGGCTAGGCTTCATGCGGTGCCATTGACCGCCCCGGTAGAGCTGGCCGCTCTGGTAATCCACCCAGGTGCCGGGCGGAAGATAAACGTCCCTTTCTTTCACGGTCTCGAAAAGGGGCGCCACCAAGAGGTCCGTCCCGAAGAGATACTCATCCTCGATGAGCCAAGAGGTGGGGTCGTTCGGGTATTCGAAGAAGAGGGTCCTGAGCATGGGGAAACCCTTCTTGGCGCTGTCGGCCGCCTGGGCCAGAACGTAAGGCATGAGGCGGTACTTCATCTCCACCGTGCGGCGGAAATCGTCCTGGAAGGCCTTCCCGAAGACCCAGGGCTCCCTCGGGTACATGCCATGGCAGCGGGTGTGGGAAGTGAGGACCCCGAAGGCCGACCAGCGCCGGTAAAGGTCCGCGTCGGGCGCGTTGACGAAGCCGCCGATATCGTGGCTCCAGAAGGTAAAACCGGAAAGTCCGAAGGAAAGGCCGCCCCTGAGGCTTCCCAGCATTCCCCCGTCGGTGCATTCCGCGTCGCCACCCCAGTGTAGGGGATAGCGTTGGCTCCCGGCCCAGGCGCTGCGGGCCCAGATGATGTTGGCCTTCGCCACCCTCTTCGTGACCTCGGCGGCGGCCTTGTTGTAGCGCAGGGGATAGAGGTTGTGCTCGGCGAAACCCGTCTTGCCATTGTGGTAGACCCCGTTCAAGGGAGCGGCCTCCCCGAAGTCCACCTTGATGGCCCCGACGCCCATCCGGAGCAAGCCCGCGAGCTTTTCCTGGTACCAAGAGACGGTCTTGGGGTTGCTGAAGTCGAGCGTGGCGTCCTCGGTGGGGAGCCCGCCCTTGCCGTCGGTGACCGCCAGGCCCTTGGCGAGGATCTCCGGGAAGAGACGGTTCTTGGGGTTGAAGTAGGGGAGCTGCCAAAGGGAGATGCGAAAGCCGTCTTTCTTCAGGTCCCGGATCATCTTGCCGGGGTCCTTGAAGCGGGTGGTGGAGAACTTGTAATCGCAGCGCCAGTCCTCCTCGAACCAGCCTGTGTCCAGGTGAACGACGTCCGAGGGGATCCGGTTGGAACGCAGCTTCCTCGCCACGTCCCTGGCCTCCTTCTCCGACTTGTAGGTACAGCGGCTCATCCAGAGACCGAAGGACCAGAGGGGGGGCATGGGGGAGCGGCCGGTGAGGGAGGTGTATTCCGAGAGGACCTCCTTGGGGTTCCCCAGGAAGATGAAAAGGTCCAGGTCCTCGTCGCCCGTGAAGAGGGTGGTGGTCTCGTTATAGGCCTTGCCGAAATCGAAGGTGGCGGGGGCGCTCGTGTGCAGGAACATGCCGTAGCCACGGCTGCTCATGAAGAAGGGGACCGGCTTGTACATGCCGTCGTGCTGGACGCCGTGGGCGTCGTAGGTCCAAAGGACCACCTTTTGCCCGCGCTTGTCGAGGCTCGTGAAGGATTCCCCGCAGCCGTAGATGCGCTCTCCCTGCGAGAGGGAAAAGGTGGGAGCGAAGAGGCGACGGTATTCGGGCGTGGGGCGGATGAAGCAGAAAGGGAGGGGGTCGGAGTTACGAAGGCTCCGGCAATCCTTCAGGTGCCGGGTGCGGGTCAGGAGCTTGCCTGAGGCGTCGCGGAACTCCAGGGCCCAGGGGTTCTCCAGGATCGTGACCGACCCTTGGGAACTTTGGTAGCGAATGGAGCCCTTCTTGCGGGAGACCTTCCAGGGTTTGCCCGCCTTCGGTTCTTTCACCAGCATCAGGGAAGGCTCGAACTTCTTAGGGTGCTTGCGGCCCCTCATGCGCAGGCGGATCGTCCGGTCGTTCAAGAACTGAAGGGCGAAGGGATAGGGCTCCTTCTCGGCCCCGTACTCGGAGGGGAACTCCCAGGGTGGGTTCTCCATCAGGTTGATGCCTTCTTGGTTGAAGGCCATGCGCACCTTGTAGGCATAGCGGCCGAAGAGGACGTTCCCCGAGGCTTTCTTGGCGTCGAAGGCATCCAACTTTTCGGGGAGGAAAAGGGTCGTCTCTAGGTCGGAGAATTCCTTCGTCAGGTCCACCGGATGGTTCAGGATGGTGTAGGGATGTTCCTTCATTCAGTTTCCTCCGTATGTTTTGAACCACCAAGACACCAAGGGCACCAAGTTAAACATAAAAGGCAAAAAGGTGTCCTGCAAAAAAACACCCTCACCCCTGTTTTGTGCTTCGTCACCCTTATCCATCCTTTTTGAACCAGGCTCCGCCTGGCAATGAAAGATAAGGGTGACCCAGTTCTCCCTACTCGGGGCCAGAGGCCCCGATCCTCAATGGAGGAACAGGGAACGCTCAGCTACAGAACAGGCCCTCTCCCATCAAGGGCGAGGGTCAAGGCGTGGGGCCATGCCTTTCCTCTTCTCCCCTCGCCCCTTGAGGGAGAGGGCCATTTCCGGAGGTGGGCTGCGGCGAACCCCCGGAAATGGGGTGAGGGGTTTATTCAGCCCCTTTGGAGGTTAGGGTCATGGCAGCACCTTTCAGGCCCGCTGACTCGGCCCTGAGCACGATCTCGCCCTTCCCATAGGTCGTTCCCACCAACGCCTGGCAAAGACCGTGGAAGGCGCTCCTCTGGGAAGCCTTGTCGGGTTCGTGACTGGAGGGATCGCCGTTGCCGACCCCCGCGATCCGGCCAGGCCCTTCCACCTTGAAGGTGATGAGGTTCCCGGCATCCGGTACGACCTGTCCCTTCTCATCCAGGATGGAGACGGTGACGGGGGTCACGTCCTCCCCATCGGCCAAGAGGTCCGTGGCGTAAGGTTCCAATCGGATGGCCGAAGGTCGGCCCGTGGTCTCCACAGAGACTTCCTTCGCGAAGACGCCCTTCTTATAGCCCTTGACCGTCAGTTTGCCCGGCTCGTACCAGACCTTGAACTCCGCGTGGCCTTGCCGTGGCACCTCGCGCCAGCCGATCGGCTTGCCGTTCAAGAACAGCTCCACCTGGTCGTAGTTCGTGTGGCACCAAACGTCGACCTGCTTGGCCGGTTCCTTGGGCCAGTTCCAATGGGGAAAGAGGTGGAGCACCTCCTCCTCGCCCCACCAAGCCTTGTAATACCAATAGTTGTCCTTGGGGAAACCGCAGACGTCCAGGATCCCGAAATGGGAGTTGACGCAGGGCCAGTGGTAAGGGGTGGGTTCGCCGCGGTAGTCAAAGCCGGTCCAAACGAAGGCCCCCGCCAGGTAGTCGCGAAGGGCGATGGGGCGCCAGGCCCCCTCGGCGGTGGTGGACCAGGGCGCGTGGTTCACGTCATAGGCGCTGACGTATCCCTTCTCTTTGCTGGTCGCGTATTCGCCTCGGGTGGAGACGGTGCTAGCGGTCTCGCTGCCATAGAGGGGTTGCTCAGGATGGTCCTTCCGGTAGAGGTCGTATTGCACGATGTTGTAATTGAAGCCTTGGGCTTCTAGGACGTTCGAGAGACCCTCGCCCCCATAGCCGTAGTTCATGGCGGCGGTCACGAGGCGCGTCCGGTCGTACTTCTTGACCACTTCCTTCATGGCTTCGCCCCTGCGGCGACCTTCCTTGGAGCCTTGCAGGGATTCCTCGTTGCAGAGCGACCAGGCGATGACCGAGGGGTGGTTACGGTCCCGGAGCACCATGGTCTCCACTTGCTTGAGGATGTCCTCCGTGTCCCCCAGGCGGCGATTCTCGTCGATGACCAACATCCCCAGGCGGTCGCAGGCGTCCAAAAGCTCCTCGGCGTGGGGGTGATGCGCGCAGCGGTAGGAATTCGACCCCATGGCGAGCAGTTTCTCGATGCGGAAGGAAAAGAGCCGGTCGGGGAGGGCGATGCCGACCCCCGCGTGGTCCTGGTGATTGCAGGTGCCCTTGAGTTTGACGGCTTTCCCGTTCAGGAAGAAGCCCTTGTCCTTGTCCCACTGGAGGGAGCGGATGCCGAAGGTCACGGTGGTCCCGTCGACGACTTTCCTGCCGACCAGGACCTTTGTAACGGCCTTATAGAGGTGGGGGGTCTTGAGGTCCCAGAGCTTGGCCTTTACGAGGTCGCCCTTTTGCGTGACGACGGTCTCCCCGCCGGCCGTGACGCGGAAGGGAGAGGAGAAACCCATCACTTTTTTGCCGGAGGGGTCGAGGATGTCCGTGGTGAGGATCCCGGAGGTCCCCGCCCCCTGGTTGATCAGGGAGGTCTCCACGTTCAAGGCGGCTCCCGTTCCGGCGGGAGCGGCGACCACATAGACCCCCCAGGGCTTCACGCGTAAGGGGTCGGCTTTATTGAGCCAGACGTGGCGATAGAGACCCCCGCCCTCGTACCACCAGCCTTCCGCCTTGCGGGCATCCACGTGCACGGTCAGGGTGTTGCGCCCGCCGTAAATGGCCTCGTCGGTCAGGTCATAACGGAAGGGCGTGTAGCCGCTTAAGTGACGTCCCAAAAGCTTGCCGTTCAGCCAGACACGGCTGTCGCGGAAGGCCCCGTCGAAATCGATCCAAAGGGCCCGGCCCTTGTCCGAGGCCGGTAGGTCGAAGGTCTTGCGGTACCAGCCCATGTCCTTGGGGAGGAAACCGTGGGAGTCCTGGGCCTTGGGGTCGAAGGTGCCTTCCACGATGAAGTCGTGAGGCAGGTGGAGGTCGCGCCAGGCGCGGTCGTCAAAGGAAGGGTCGGCCGCGGCCGGGACCTTTTCCGGCCGGCCTGGAGAGAGGAGGATCGCTTCCTTGATATAGCCGGGAGCGTGGAGGTTCTCCACCAGCACCACCACCCGATTGGGGCCGTCTTCCTTCCAGACCTCATCCAGGGGCACGTTGAAGGGGTCGTTCCAACCCTCGTGATGGATGAGCTTCTTGCCGTTCACCCAGACCGTGGCGTTGTCGTCCACCGCCACGAAATGGAGGAGCCTCTTGGGACCAGGAGCTGGGGGGAGTTCCAGGAAGAACCAAGCGAAGCCGGGTTTGCGGTCGAAGGCGTCCTCGGCGTTCTTGATGGGGCGCCAGCCGGCGCCGGAGGGAGTGAAGCCGGGGACAGTGGGGGACTCGTCGGTGGGCTTTTCTTTGCCCAGGGTCCTGGCTTTCCAACCTGAAAGGAGGAGGCCGTTGTCCACCTCGGAGCCCTTCAAGGGGCCGCGAAGGAACTTCCAACCCTCGTCGAAGCGGATGCGCTCCCGTCCCTCGCCCGCAAAGGCAAGGCTAGTCAAAAAGGAGAGGACGATCAAAGTCGAAAAGGTTCGCATGGTCTTCCATTTCTCCTCTCCCCTTGTGTCTCGGTTTTGAGGGCACACAGGGGTTCTTCCCTGTGAGAGCCTTTGGGGAGACGGGCGGCGCGAAGCGCCGGGTGAGGGGGGTCTTTGCTGTTCCGACGTTCGTGCAAATTACCTTAAAGGTCGGGGGCAAGGAAGGGGAAAGGCTCCCCTGAAAGCCCTGAAAAGCGGCTGAGATATCGTTCCGA
>Ga0315910_10004323_pt1 | contig 11906 bp, 9 predicted proteins | sample EdamamesoilMG_FD_204470 | JGI IMG/M metagenome (GOLD analysis project Ga0315910, IMG submission 204470) | Garden soil microbial communities collected in Santa Monica, California, United States - Edamame soil | ecosystem: Environmental > Terrestrial > Soil > Garden | place: USA: California... | reverse complement strand
GGAGAATTGAGGCCCCTGGATACAGAGGTAGGTGCCCCTTTCGTGGACATCAAATTCGGTGTCGCTCACTTCTCGAGCTGCTTCAATCGCCTGGAGCAGGGCCCGGTGAAGCTCGGCACACACAGGGTCGGCCAGGCCCACGTGCGCCACCACGCCTTCCTCGAAGTAAGTGCTGGCGCGGCCTTTGGTCCAATCGATGTACTGATCGACTACGACCACATCCCCGGGCACGATGTCCTCACGCATGGACCCCACGGCACTCACGCTCAGGAGCTGCCGCGCGCCCAACATACGTAGCGCACAGATGTTGGCTCGGTAGTTGATCTGATGAGGGGGGATTTGATGGTTTCTGCCGTGGCGGGCCAAGAAGAACAACCGGGTTTCCTCCTGTCCGACGGGATTTTTGGGGTGCTTGAGAACGCCCTCAACGATGGGTGAACTCGGACGGCCGTAAGGAGTGTCCACCTCATGCTCGGCGAGCACCGACAGTTCGTCGATGGAGTAGATGCCACTGCCTCCCACCACGCCCAAGGCCATCATGGCTGGACTTTAGTTGCCAACAGGGCTTCCGCCAATGCCGCCGCACGCAATCGACGGCACTCTTCCGCTCGAAAAATCGACAATAATTGTGTCGTAGCTATTTCGAGGTCGTCGTTGACCAGCACATAGTCAAACATGCCATAGTGCGCAATTTCTTCTCGGGCTGCTGCAAATCGACGCCGCACCGTCTGTTCATCTTCGGACGCGCGACCGCGCAAGCGCTGGAGCAAGATGTCCATGTTGGGGGGCAGGATGAAGACCGAGACCGCGTCGGTCTGTCGACTTTTGATCTGGCGAGCGCCCTGGTGGTCGATGTCGAAGATGATGCCCCGCTGACCTTGGGCGAGCATCAACTCTTTACGGCTAGTTCCGTAGAGGTTGCCGTGTACTTCTGCCCATTCCAAAAACTCGCCTGCGGCGATCAGCTCGATGAACTGACTACGTGAAACGAAGTGGTACTCACGTCCGTCCAATTCGTTGGCGCGAGGCGCGCGCGTCGTGTGCGAGACACTGAAGCGCAGGTCCACGATGGCATCGCGCAGACGCGAGGTGAGGGTGGTCTTTCCTGCACCGGAGGGGGATGAGATGATGAGTGGTAGAGGGTTCATTGTTAGGCGACGTTTTGAACTTGTTCGCGTAGGCGCTCGACCTCGCTTTTCATCTCGACGACCAGCTGGGCGATCTTGGTGTGGGGGGACTTGGCGCCGATGGTGTTGACTTCACGCGCCACCTCTTGGAGCAAAAAATCGAGGCGCCGCCCGACCTCGGTTGGGTCGGTGAGCAGCGCGGAAAATTGGGCAAAATGGCTATCGAGTCGCACCAGCTCTTCAGTGATGTCCGCACGATCAGCGAGCAAGGCCACCTCGTGTTCCAGGCGCTCGCTCGGCAGGCTCGGTGCGTCAACGAGCAATTGGTCGAGCCGTTCCTTGAGCTTCTGGCGACGATGTTCGACCAGATCGCTGGCCCCGTGTCGCACGCCCGCCGTGAGCTCAGACAGGTGGCTGAGACGCGCGGACAAGTCCTCGCGGAGCTTCTTGCCTTCCAGCTCCTGCATCACACCGAGCGCATCGGTCGCTTCGCGCAGCGCGCTCAGGATCGCCGCGCGACAATCTTCGAGCGCCGGACCATCGCTCCGCACCATGTCGGGGAGGGCTACTAGTTGTGCGATTTCGACCGTGGCATCTGGGTCCAGCTCGCGCGCTACTCGTGACAGCGCGTGATAGACTTCGCGGAGCCGATCCTCGGCGATGGTCACGTGGCTGACGAGGTTGCCTTCGATGCGCACCGCTACGTCAAAGCGTCCTCGCCCCAAGATTTCGCGCGACGACTGTTCTAGAAAAAACGCATGTTCGTGCAGTTCAGCAGGAAGTCGGACGCGCACTTCTTGATGACGATGATTGAGCGCACGCACCTCTACCGCGAGCTTGGCCCCGCCCACCGGGGCCGAACCTGCACCAAATCCGGTCATGCTGCGCATAGCTCGTGGTCACCCCAGAAATACTCAAGAAAATCTCAGGCCGGCGCGCAACACTCAAAGTCCTCGTCGGCGACGGATGTCCTCCATCATGCGATTGTACTCGATCTCCCAGACGGGGCTGCCCTCTTCCACATGGCGTACCTGGGAGCGGACTTCCTTATCCACCTTTTCCCGCTGTTCGGTCAGCTTGCGCAGCGGAATGCGCAGCTGTCGGCGGATTTCGTGATCCTCGCCATAAATTTCCTCGATGTTGGTGGAGGAGAGCACCATTTGCAGCAGCTGCTCGAGCAAGTAGTCCAGGGCCTCCTCGCCCACTTTGACGCCCTTCTGGTCAGCTAAGCTCTGCAGTACCCGAGCATAGTCCTTGTTGCTCAGGCCACGGCTCTCCAGAGTTTGGCGGGTGCGCGTGATGAGCTCCTGCTCGGTCTTGATGTACTGGTTGAGTACCGCCTCGAGGTCCAATTGAACCTCCCGGGGGACATCGGTCTCGATGAGTTCACTCTGCTGGAGCAGTTGAAGCATTTCGCGAGCGATGTCAGTGACCTTATGGGGAGGCAAAAGCATGGCCCCTCTTAGCAGATTTCTGGCACAACCGAAGCCGCAGAAGTGCACATTGCGCGAGCCGAGACGGCACCCCGTTGCTCAGTCTTCGAGGCCTTCGGGAACGTCCAACCACGCGTCGGGGGGACCAGAGGATTGGCGGGCCCCCAAGCGCAGGCGATTGCACACCGCGGCGCGTTGGCGCTGTTTGTAGGCTTCATGCGAAGCATCTCCGACTTCGTTGGCTGCATCGGTTTCCGCGTCCAGCATTTGAAACTCGCACAGCACGAACACCACCGGACCCAAGCTCTCACAGCCCGGAGGGGCGCCGGCGGCCATGTGCTCGGGTACCCGCACCGGGACGTCCGCCACGAAGTGAATCACCCGATAGTTGGCAGCGCTGAAGGTGTTGTCCCCGGGCACCAACGCTTCATCCAGTTCACCCTGGAAAGAATCAATCATTTCACGCAGGTGGGGTGACGCTTCGCAGTAGGTCCGGAAGTGAAACAGTGTGTTGGTGCTCTCCCCCGGGACGATATAATTGTAGGGGAAAACGTGCTCAGCCAGATACAGGAGCACCGGCAGGATGTCGTCCTTGGTGCGGGTGACAATGCGAAAGCGAAGCTTGTCGTAGAGTGCGGAGGCGGTGGATTGCTTTTTGGAGAGCAACTTCGTGTAGGTTGAATCTAGGTTCTTTCGACCGCCGATGAACTCGACGATGGGAAACCCGGAGCTGAGCATGTTGCCGACGACCCGGTAGATCCGCTCCTCCACCAACTGGAACACATCCTTGTCCGACACGGGGAGCCGAAACAGCAGTTCCCGCCCCGTCATGTGGTTGATGATGTGCATGGTCTTGAGGATGGAACAGGCGCAGAGCTGCCGATGCCCGCGGCCAGAGGCCATCAAGATGAGCTCGATCAGGGAGGAGTTCTCGACCGGACGCGGGATGGAAAAGTTAAAATGCCGTCGTAGGTAGGAGATGGCATTGTCTCGGATTTGTTCGGTAAACGCCAAGTCGCCTTCGTTGTTCAAATCGAGGCCGTGTTGCTCCACGAGGCGGCGTGCTTGGTCTTCACTGACGCAATTGAGACGGTGCCAATCGATCACCGACCCGCCCCGGAGGATGAGGCGGATGGCTTCGACATCATGGAGATCGAATTCGTCCAGACTCTTGAGGTGCGTCGCCAACGAGGGAGCAACGGAATGCGATTGCTCTTCCGGCAGCGCAGGGGGCGGACCGGAGTGGCGCGAGGGTGGAGAACTGGGACGCGTCGTCAAAGGACCCAGAGCCTAGGGAGGCTGGCGGCGCCTGGTCAACTTTGAATCGGAAAAAGCGCGCTCGGGGTCGTCAGCGCAGCTGAAAACACGGGTCACTCAAGACAGTGCATTCTCTGAGAACGGCCCAACTGCTGAAACCCCGGCGGCTTCAGAAAACGCGGCGGCTTCAGAGAACCCGGCGGTCAATGTCCAGGATTGGTCGTCGTGGCATCCCCGGGGCGTGAACGGCCGAGGGAGAGGGTGCCAAAGAAGATCCCCAATGTTACCCCGAGAACCGCGAGTTGTGCCCCCATTTCGCCGGAAACGGCCAGGAGAGTGAGGGCGGCGGGAACTACGAGGTACCAGGGATTTAGGTTCATGAATGACTTATCTCCATCAATGGTCCGAAGGGCACACCCCGCGTTTTCAAGGTGTGCGCTTGTCCTACATTGTGCCACCACCCTTGAGTGGGGCCAAGTTGTTACCGATTTCTGATGCCCGGCTCAAGCCCGATAAAAGCGTGGCTCAAATATCATTCGTTTGTGTTTCGTGAATGATGAAGGTGAGTGACGGGCCCAAGGCTCGCGTCCAATTTACGGATCTTCTGAGTTGCGGAATAGTCAAAAAATTCAAAAAAAGCAGCCGCTTAGCACCTTCATCAAGCACCAACAGGTCACCGGACCCACACAGCCGCTCACACCTCGCCACTCGCCCTTCGTGTGCATTTGCACCGCAAAGAGCGGCTGACGAGGCTTGGCGGGTGAGCCAGCGCGCTCGGCTTTGCGTCGCGGTGCTCAGAGCAAGCTGCCGAGTCGGATCTCCGGGCGCGCGCCGTAGTGGGAGATCACTTCGGCTGCGGCGAGCGCGCCCAGGCGTGCGCACTCCTCCGGGGAGCAACCGCGGGTATAACCAAACAAGAACCCCGCAGCGTACAGATCGCCCGCTCCGGTCGTGTCCACGATGCGCGCGACAGGAGCCGCCGGCACGTCTGCGCGGGCGTCGCTCGAAAGGACCACGGAACCGAGTGCACCGCGCGTGACAGCGACCCACTCCGCGCGGCCGCGAATGCGGGTGATGGCGTCCTCGAAGTGAGCGGTTTGGGTGAGGGCCAGGAGCTCTGACTCGTTGGCGAAGAGGAGATCGACGTGCTCGTCAATCAGCTGTTCGAACGAATCACGGTGGCGAGTGACGCAAAATGCATCGGAAAGCGTGAGCGCCACCTTGCGTCCGGCGCTGCGCGCCGCGCGCGCCGCTTTGCGCATCGCCTCCTGAGCCAGTGGTGGATCCCACAGGTAGCCTTCCAAATAGGTGACCCGTGCTTGAGCGAAGTCCTCCGGCTTGATGTCCTCCGGACTGAGCTCGACGCATGCGCCCAGATAGGTGTTCATGGTGCGCTGCGCGTCCGGCGTGACCAAGATCAGACAACGGGCCGTGGGCGGGCCCGAGGCGTCAGCCGGAGAACCTAGAAAATCAACGCCGGCGGCGCGAATGTCATGGCCAAAGACCTCTCCCAGCTGATCCTGCGCGACGCGACCGACGTAAGCGGCCTGGCCGCCCAGCGACGCAATTCCAGCGCAAGTATTGGCGACTGAGCCGCCCGACGTCTCGCGTGCGACTCCCATCTTGGCATAGAGTTCATGGGCGCGACGAGCATCGATTAAGGTCATGGCCCCCTTGGAAAGCCCGTGCTCCAAGATGAATGCATCGCTCGTGGGACTGATCACGTCCACAATGGCGTTGCCCACGCCGATCACGTCGTATTTCATGCTGTACCTTTCTGAGGCGAGTCGTGGTGTGACCCGCGTGGCGACATCTACCACTTGGGCACTGGGCTGGTAAGGGAACAAGCGCCTCAACGCAGCGCGGCGTTGGTCTACGGCGCGGTGGTGGCAGCTGAGCTGTTCCCCAACGGGGGATGATTGGCGGGCAACGTCGCACCCGGCGAGCTGTTCCCCAGCGGGGGATGATTGGCGGGCAACGTCGCACCCGGCGAGCTGTTCCCCACCGGGGGATGATTGGCGGGCAGCGTCGCACCCGACGCGATCGGCGCGGCTGAGTTCGACGAACTCCCGGGCGAGGGCCCCGTGGTTGCAGGGGCAGCTGCCGTGTCGGGGACGGCGGGCGGCTGCGCATTCAACATGCGGATCAGGCGCACGAGGCCTTGCAGGGTCTCGTCCGGAATTTGAGCGAACGCGGGCATGCGTCCGCGGCCCTTCTTGATGGCGAAAATGATCTCGGAATCGACAGTGACGCGTTGCCAGGTGGGGTCGGACAAATCCCGCGGACGGGTTGCCGCGGCTTGCGGTCCATCGCCGCGTCCGATGATGCCATGACAGGTCACGCAGTTTTGCTTCCAAGTGGCCAGCACCACATCATTGAGCCCTAACTTCTCGCCGCTGGGCATGCCCGGGGCCGGGTTGTCCACGTCGACCTGACCCGCTTTCGGCTCGGTCTGGTTGTCGTGGTCTGCGGGGGTCCACTCCGGGAGCTGCTGTGGGTCGTTGCGCGAGCAGCCCAGGCTGGTTGCGACGAGCAGGCAAGCTCCCAAGAGGGTGCGGCAAGAACGACGTGGTCCGCTGAGGCGTAAGCTCATGGGGGCGAGGCTTAACATAGGCAGGCCCAAGGCAAGAGAGGTAAGTTCCCGATTTGCCCCGTGGGCCTGGCTTGTGGTTGCCAAGCTAGGGAGGCCCGTCTAGGCCAGAGCTGTGTCGGCGGAATTTGCTCACTTGCACGTGCACACTCAGTACTCGTTTCTGACGAGCTCGGTGAAGGTCAAGGCTTTGGCCAAACGGACCGCCGAGTTGGGCATGCGGGCGGTGGCCATGACCGATAGCCACAACATGTTTGGCGCCATCCGGCACTACAAGGAGTGTCGCGCTTTGGGGGTGACCCCCATCATTGGTGCTGAACTCAACGTGGTGCGTGGCGGTCACTTGCATCACTTGGTGCTCCTGGCCGCTGACTTGACCGGTTACCACCGCTTGATCAAGCTCGTGTCCCAGGGGCACGCCAGCCCGGCCAGTGACGACGGCCCCAGTGTCACGCTGGACGCTATACTGAGCGATACCAAAGGGCTCATCGGCCTCACGGGGTGTTTGGGTGGGGTCGTCGCCCAACAAATCCTCGAACACGGCGAAGAACGGGGCCAAACCCTGCTCGCCCAACTGAAGGAGGCATTTGCGCCCGGGCACTTGTTCGCTGAGATCCAAAATCATGGGTTTGTCGAACAACCGGTGCTCAATGGGATCTTGGCCGAGTGCTCCAGGAAGCTCGATTTGCCCTTGGTTGCGACCAACGACGTGCACTTCATGAATCAAAAGGACGCCGCCGCGCAACTCTACTTGGAGTGCGTGCGTCGGGGTCGCACCTTCGATGAGGCACTCCCGACCCATCATGGGTCGAGTGAGATGTTTCTCAAGAGCCCCGCGGAAATGCAGTCTGCATTCTCGGACTTCCCCGCAGCGCTCAAGAACACGGTACTGATCGCCGAAATGTGCCAGGGCCTTGAATTGCCGCTCGGCAAGCCCATGTTGCCCAACTTTCCGGTTCCTGATGGGTACAACACAGATAGCTACTTCAGGAAAACGGCAGAAGATGGTTTGCACGCGCGCTTCGAGCACTTCAGGCGCATCGGTTTCAGCTTCGATGAAGCCGTGTACCGAGAGCGGCTGGAGACGGAGCTCGGCGTCATCATTCAGATGGGATTTCCGGGGTACTTTCTCATTGTTTGGGACTTTATCCTGCATGCCAAGCAACGAGGCATTCCCGTTGGGCCGGGACGCGGCTCGGGTGCTGGGTCGCTCGTAGCGTATTCGCTCGGCATCACCGATCTCGACCCGCTCCCTTACAATTTGCTGTTTGAGCGCTTCTTGAATCCTGAGCGCGTGAGCATGCCGGATTTCGATATCGATTTTTGCATGTCACGCCGCGATCAAGTGATCGACTACGTCTCGGAGCGCTACGGCAGGACGAGCGTCGGGCAAATCGCCACGTTTCAGAACCTCAAGGCGCGCAGCGTGATCAAAGACGTGGCGCGAGCCATGGGATTTCCGGCGCCAGAAGCTCAGCGCATTGCCTCCCTAGTGCCCGAGACGGGGCCGGGACAGACGGCCACGATCAGCGAGGCGCTCACCATGGAGCCCAAGCTCAAGAGCCTGGTGGACGAGGACGAGAAGATCCGCGAGCTGATCGAGCAAAGTCAGCGCCTGGAGGGCCTCACGCGACACGCCGGCATGCATGCTGCTGGCGTGGTGATCAGTGAAGGCCCGCTGGACGACTACGTTCCCATTTTCAAGAGCGACACCTCACTCGTCACTCAGTACGACAAGAACGACGTCGAGGACGCTGGGCTCGTGAAGTTCGACTTCTTGGGTCTCAAGACGCTCACGGTCATCGACACCGCGCAACGCTTGGTCAACCTGCGTCCAGATCGCAAGGACAAGCCGTTTGACATCAATCAATTGCCCTTGACGGACACGCCGACATTTCAGCTAATTTCCAGCGGTGAAACGACGGGTGTATTTCAGCTCGAGTCCAGCGGCATGCAGCAGTTGCTCCGGCAATTGCGCCCGGACTGCTTCGAAGACGTGGTGGCCGTGGTGGCACTGTATCGACCTGGCCCTTTGGGTACGGGCATGGTCGAAGACTTCGTTCGGACCAAACACGGGCGCAAGGAGACACGCAAGCTCGATCCACTCATCGACGACGTCCTTGCCCCCACGTACGGCGTCCCTGTTTATCAGGAACAGGTGATGCAAATTGCGCAACAACTCTCCGGCTATACGCTCGGCGGCGCGGACCTTCTGCGGCGCGCCATGGGCAAGAAGAAGGCCGAGGAGATGGAGAAGCAGAAGAAGACCTTCATCGATGGCGCGACCAAAAATGGCGTTGCGGCAGAAAAGGCAGAGGCCATCTTCAACGAAATCGAAGGCTTCGCGTCCTACGGCTTCAACAAGAGCCACAGCGCAGCGTACGCGCTGGTGACCTATCAAACGGCTTACCTCAAGGCGCACTATCCCACGGAGTTTTTTGCCGCAGCCCTCACCACCGACAAGGAAAAAATTGAAAAGGTGGTGCGCACGATCGCGGAGGCGCGCGCCTGGGGAGCGCAAGTGCTGCCGCCGGACATCAATGCCAGCGCCACCGACTTTACGGTGGACTATGCCTACCCCGAGGGGAACGCGCCCAAGCGACCAGGTCAGAAATTGAGCGACCCGTTTGGCGCACGCATCCGCTTTGGCCTGGGGGCTGTGCGCGGGGTGGGGGAAGCGGCGCTCGACAGCGTGTTCGATGTGCGTGCGCAGGGCGGACCATTCAAAGACCTGTTTGATTTTGCCTCGCGGGTAGACGGACGAAAACTCAACCGGGGTGTGCTCGAAGCGCTGGTGCAGTGCGGGGCGTTTGATTCTGTGTGTAGCCCAAACGGTATCCATCGGGCGCGTGCATTTGCCGCGGTGGAGCGCGCTCTCGAACGGGCGCGTGCGGCGACCAAAGATCGAGAATCGGGGCAGGCCAGCCTGTTTGGGCTGTTCGATGCGGCCCCCCGGGGAGCGGAACAGGCCCGGGACAACGAATATCCGGATGTCGTCGCTTGGGACCGGCTTGAGTTGTTGCGCCGTGAAAAAGCTGCCCTCGGTTGTTATGTCTCGGGGCACCCGCTGTTTCGCTACGGCAAGCAAGTGAGCCGTCTGGGCGCTATCGCCAGCGTGGAGCTCAAAGACGTAGAGCCGTGGAGCGCGCACTCGGTAGCGGGCATCGTCGAGAACTATCAGGAGAAGTTGTTCAAGAAAGGCGCAGCGGGCAAGGCTGCGTTTTTTGATGTGGAGGACGTGCACGGCCGGGTGAAGGCCAAGCTGCGTGGCGATCGCATCGACACCTTTGGGCATCTACTCAAAGGTGGGGAGCCTGTGCTCGTGAAGGGAAAAGTAAGCTTCCCTGTGACCGACGAGCCCGATGAAGAAAAAGAGCCAACGCTGTTCGTCGACTCGGTGGAGCCTCTCGCCGACGCGGTGCTGTCATCGAGCCAGCGCATGACGGTTCGCCTGGAGGCCTCTGCGATCAGCAGTCGGCAACTCGTGGCCATGAAAGCAGCTCTGGACCGCAACGCGGGCTCCACGGGTATTGAATTGAAGCTCTTGCTGGAGCGGGGTGAGGAAGCCACCCTGACCTTGCCGCAGACGGTCCAGCTTACCGATGTGATCTTGGGGGAGCTCGAGCGGATCTTTGGCGATACTGTCGTCGAGCTAGCGTAACTTCGCGGCGCGCTGGACCTTTGCTAGGATCCATCCTCGCATGAGCAGTAAACGCGACGAGCTGACTCGCATAGACGGTCACGGCATAGCGCACCCTATCGGCCCCGTGGCGAGTCAGCGTTTGCGTCAGCACGTAGGTGACTACCGCGTGCTCCCCTCGCCCAAGCACGTCGTGATGATGCGTTACACCGGCGAGGACGGTGAAGTCGACGAAGGGGACGGCGCACTCGTGCGCATCGCCGGAGAGATCGCAGCGCGCGGCACCATGTGCGACATCCTTGCGCTCCTGGCCCAGACCGGGTGGCGCGGGATCTTGAGCGTGCATCAAGGCAACGTTACGCGGGAAATCTACTTGTCCCACGGCAACGTGGTGGGCGTAAAAAGCACGGATCCGGACGAGCGGCTGGGGCGGGTCATGTATCGCTACGGCCACATCAGTGAAGAGGATCTGCACGGGCTCGAAGAAGCGGTGGGTCTGGGACGTCGATTTGGCGAAGTCGCCGTGGACTTGGAGATGGTCACACGCGAGCAAGTCTATAAGGCGTTTGGACAGCAGATCACGGAAGTCGTGGTGGCGACGCTGCGGGTGGCGGACGGAACCTACTTCTTTCTAGATGGGTTCTTGGATGCGTCGTTGCCCACGCGCTTGGCCGTGAGCGTGAACAGTCTGCTCATGGACGGCGTCACACGCATGGATGAATTGGCGTATTTTGCCGAGAAGATCCCCACTGTGGAGCACGTGCCGGCGCTGGGTTCTCAAAAGTCGCGCCCGAGCGAGGAGCTGCTCATGGTGTTTGAACTCGTGGATGGCAAGCGCAGCGTACGTGAGTTGGGGCGCCTCACGGGTTTGGGGGAGTTTGAGACGATCAAGAAAGTGTATGGCCTGTTGCAGACGCATCACGTAGTCATCAAGCCCCCACAAATGAGCGGCGGTCCAGTGGCCGTGGTCGAGGTGGCCAACGATGTACTGCAGGCTGCATTTGCCAAGGCGCGGCGCATCGGACAACAGGATGAACTCAGCAGGAGTCTGTCCACCTACGCTGTGGGGCAAGGCGTCTTTTACGATATCTTGCTCAGCGGTGCTGGGCCAGACGAGACCGGGCGACTCAACGCCGAACGGGTGGCAGAAAATGCTCAGAGGGTGGCGGGTGGTGATGACGTGGAAGAAACCTTGCGCAAGTTACTGTTCGACTATGTCAGCTTCGGGCTGTTCAGCTTGGGGTCGCTGATCGGTTCCGAACAAGAAAAAGCGCTTCACGCCGAGGTGGACGAAGTATTGTCGGCACTGCGCCCTGGCAATTGACGCGCCGCAACGGGGCAGACGCCTACCCAAGTTTCCGTGCTAGGCGTGGCTTTACCCCGAAAAATCCACTCAATTCCGCCCAATGAACCCGCCCGATTTTTGCAACAACAGAGGTTGCGCAAGGCCACCCGGGGAGCTAAAAGCTGCGTCCCTTCGGGTCGTTAGCTCAGTTGGTAGAGCATCGGACTTTTAATCCGCTGGTCCTCGGTTCGAGTCCGAGACGACCCACAGAAATTCTGTTCCTGCCGGCTCGCACGAGGGCGCTGTGCGAGAGGTAGCGCCACGACCGCTCAATCGTCCATCGCGCGTTTGAGGACCGACACCGCCAGGCCGAGCGCGATCACCATGAAGCCCCCAGCAACCCAGCTGAGGTGGACGGGTCCAAGGGTCAACGGAACACCCGTCATGCGGGCCACTGCGCGATCGAGAACCGTGATGAGGACGCTCACGGCCATGAATGAAAGGGCTGGACCCAGTGCCTTCCAAATCGATCGCCGCGGATAGGCCGAGACCGCTGGTTCAGGAAGGTTGCCTG
>Ga0315910_10004322_pt1 | contig 11908 bp, 6 predicted proteins | sample EdamamesoilMG_FD_204470 | JGI IMG/M metagenome (GOLD analysis project Ga0315910, IMG submission 204470) | Garden soil microbial communities collected in Santa Monica, California, United States - Edamame soil | ecosystem: Environmental > Terrestrial > Soil > Garden | place: USA: California... | reverse complement strand
TGTCGTCGTGAATGCCGGCGCGACTTTGACGGTAAGCAATCTGGGCACAACCAGCCTGGCTGCGGGCGACACGTTCACATTGTTCAGCACGCCGATCAGCGGCGCCTTCAGCACGGTGAATCTGCCAGCATTGCCAAGCGCCAACCTGGCGTGGACCAACCGACTCGCGGTCAACGGCACCATCGCAGTTGTCTCCACCAGCACGGTCAATCCCAACCCGACCAGCATTACGGTCACGGTGGTCGGAAATAACCTGACGCTCTCCTGGCCGCCGGATCACACGGGCTGGACCCTGCAAGTGCAGACGAACACACTCACCACCGGCTTGAGCAGCAACTGGGCGGATGTGCCGGGCTCAACGACTACGAATTCTGTAACGGTGCCGGTGGATTCAAGCCGTGGCGCAGTGTTCTATCGCCTGAAACTCTGACACTCCGGAAAATTGAATGAAATGAAGCTGGAGCACATGCGTAAACAAGCCTTCACGTTGATCGAGTTGCTGGTGGTGATCGCCATCATCGCGATCCTGGCCGCCATGTTGTTGCCGGCGTTGGCCCGGGCAAAGGAGAAGGCCAAACGCGCCGGCTGTTTGAACAACCTGCGGCAGATCGCCGTGGGGATGAACATCTACGCGATGGATTATGCTGATCGCGTGCTCAGTGCGCGCGACGACGGCGCCAGCGCCGCGCAAATCCAGAATTGTCTGAACCCGCCGGAAGCTTCGGCGGCTGCCCAGGTGGGTTTGGTGGTGCGAGCCAATACGCCTTCGATCTGGACCTGCCTCAGCCGGCCGGGATTGCCGATCCGGGAAACCGCACCAGACCAGTGGGTGATCGGATTCCAGTACTTCGGTGGATTCACCAACTGGAACAATCCATCGGGACGGTTCGTGGCGCGCAGTCCCGTCAAATTGTCGCAATCCAAGCCTGGCTGGGTGTTGGCTGCTGACGCCATCATGAAAATCGGCACGCCCTTGACTTGGGGCGGGGTGGAACCCGGGCGCGAGTTTGTCTATGCCAACATGCCGCCGCATCGCACGGGCAGCTCGCGGGCTCCAGCGGGGGGCAACCAATTGTATGTGGATGGTTCGGCGGAATGGGTGAAGTTCGAGCGCATGTATTTTTTGACCAGTTGGCGGACCAGCGATCGCGCGGCGTTCATGTATCAAAACCCGGACGATTTCGATCCCGTCCTCCGCGCTGCGCTTCCGGCCCTCGAAGCGAGACGCTGGCGCTGATCCATCAAAGCATGGAGTGCGGTGCTGACTGCATGCTTTTGGCTGGTAAGGGGACCGCGTGACCTTCAAGCGCGCCAAAGCTACGACCGATGCCACGCTTTACGTCGAGGCCGCCAACAGCCTGACGGAATTGATCGCAGGCGGAACAGAAATCTGGTCGAGCGCCACGAGCCATACGATGGCGGTTCAGCCGCAAGCACTCCGGTCACGGTCATCGATCCGCAGGCGATCACCAACGTTTCGCGTTTCCTTCGGCTCAAGGTGACTACGCCGTAAGAAGCCAAGCAATTCGGAGTAATTGAAAAATCTCGAATGGCAGAGGCACAACTTACTGTATCTGGATGCGGTAGAAATTTTGCGGTTGATTCGGCACGATGGTGACAGGCGAACCAAAGGGATTTGTGGTCCACGGGCCAATCAAATTCGTGGCTTGCAGCAACCTGCCATTGCCGATCCAAGTGAGGACGAGGTTGCCACCGCTGATTCGGTTGGTCAGCGTGACGTCGTAGAAGATTCCCGTGGCGCTGCTGTAGAGCGTGGCGATCTGATTCGAGGTCAACACTTGTTGATACATCGCCACGTCGGACAGACTGCCGCTGAGAAAATTCGCGCCGGTCTGGAGACTGCCGAAGCGCAGGGCCGGCGAATTGGTGCGGCTGCCCGTCGGACCGGTGGTGGCATTGTCCAGCTTGCCGTCAATGTAGAGTGCCATCGCGCCGCTGCCGGCATCGCGGGTGGCGACGACTTGATGCCATTGGTTGTCATTGACGGTTTTCACAGAGGTCAACGTCGTGTCAGGATTGCCGATGCCGAAGCCGACCTTGTTTCCCACCAGCGCCAAACCAAAATCACCGGTGGTGCCGCCGACCTCGCCGTCCACCAGACCCCGTCCGTTGTACCAATTAGGCGTGCCACCAGTGGTGGCGGTGCGCAGCCAGAACGCGATGGAAAAATTTGTGCTGCCGATGACGCGGGGGACTTGGGTGTATCCCGAGGTGCCGTTGTAGAACACGATCCGGTGCGGATTGCTGAAACCAGCCCCAGTGGCGCCACCGGTTGTCAGCGTGAAACCGCCGTTGTAAACGCCGTTGCTGCCGCGCACCAGTTCGTACGCCGTCGGCCCAGCGGTTTCGTTGAGTGGCCAGTAGGCGATGGGATTCAAACCGAAGGCCCAACCGAGATAGGAACCAGGCATGGCGCTGACCGGACTGGAGTTGGGGCTCTCATTCCAAGTTCCTTGCGCCGAAATCACAAAATAATAGGTGTACCCATTGGCCAAGCCGGAGATGGTGATGCTCGTTCCGTTCGTGCTGGCCACCACGGCATAGCCACTGCCGCTGCTGAAGGATTGGCGGATGTTGTAATTCGTCGCGCCCGTCACCGGACTCCAACTCAAGCGCACGGAGGCGTTGGTTCCGGGAATGGCCGTCACGCCCGTCGGTGGCTGCAACGGCACGCTGGCGGGCATGCCGCTCAACCCGAGGATCGCTGCGGTTTCGCTCGCACCCGCGGCGGCGCGGTTGGAAAAAGTAATGGAAGCCACCGGCATGGAGAGTCCCAGCGCCGCCAGGTTCACGGTGGTCTGATAGAGATTCGGATTGCTGGCGCCGTTGTCATCAAGCACCAGATTGGCTCCCAACTTCAGCCGACCAAAACCTTGGATCGCCACATTGGTGACGACATAAAACCAATCCTGCGCGTTGAACGCGAAGACCGGACTCTTCGCTCCGTTGGTGAAGGTGAGGAAGAATGTTCCTTGTCCGCCGCCGTTGGCCGAGGTTGCCAACACGGCGAGCGAGTTCAGCGCTTGCGGAGGATTCAGCGTGAGCTTACCGAAACGCGGGTAGCTGTTGCCGAGCATCAAGGCGTTGGGGGCACCGAACGGGCCAAACTTGAACGCCGTGTTGGTGCTGACCAGGCTGGTGAACACACCGCTGCCGGGCAGACCGCGCGCGCTGCCATTCAGACCTTGCTGATAGAAGCAGTAGTTGTTTGGAATATCGAACCCAGTTGCTCCGGGCGTGCCCGCTGTCGCGTTGTTGCTCGCGATAATCCCGGCGTTGAAGCCGGAGAGCGTAAGCGGCCAGTTCGCCACGGCGGTGTTCAAGGTGAAGGTGCGGACGGTATTGCCGCCGACGGTCGGATTGGTGAAGACGATATTCGCGGTGTAAAAACCCTGCGCCAGATTTGTGGCGATGGTGGTGTTCAGGCTCACTGTGACGGAACTGGTCGCACCGGCAGCGAGATTTCCTGCCGTGGCAGAAACCGTCAGCCAACTCGACGTGTTGCTCAGACTCCAGTTGAAGGCGTTGGTCGTCCCATTGGTGAGCGCGAACACCGTGCTTGTTGGCATGGCGAGTTGATTGAAGGCGGCGATGCCATTGAACCCGTTGGCTGGTGTGATGTCCGGCTGAAAACGGAAGAACGCGTTTTGAATCCACGTGGCATACTGCTTCATGCCCGCCGCGTCTGCCGGTGGATTGCAACCGGTGCAGGACGGCCAGTAGAAACCGCCCGGCCCGCCGGCCATACTCCAGTTCACCATGTTCGTGTAAAAGATCGGCGTGCGTTCCCAATCCCAATAACCGGGAATCACTTTCAGTCCGGGGAAATAAGAGTTCCACGTCGCCGGAGTGTTGCCCGCACCGCCATCGTAACATTGCAGATAGACGGCATCGCAGTTGGTGACGCTCAAACCGTTATACACCGCCTGCCAGTAGCCCGGATTGGTGTACGGGCACAAGGTGGACTTGAGACCGACCGACGCGCACATCTTGCCGAACTGGATTGTGGAGGCTGCGTCGTAAGCTGATTCGTCGTCATTGCAGATCGCGTCAATGCCCAACGCCGCTTTCAACGCGGCGAGATTGCGATAGAGCACCGTGCTGGTGTTGGTGCCATCGGCAGCGATCCGGTTTTTGATGTTGGTCCAACTGGGATCACCCCAGCCGGCGATGCTCATCTCGATGCGATTGATGGTCGTCGGTGCGACACGACATTGATTCAACAAAGTACCCCAGTTCGATGGCCCGACATAGACGCCATTGCTGCAAACCATCACGCCTTCGTTGTAAGTGAAATCACCGTTCGCCTGGACCGTCATGGTGAACAGAATCATCGTCGTGAAACCGGAAGCGCGCAGCCCGTTGATCTGGGAGGTCGTCAACCCACTGGCACTGCCCATGTTTCCGTTGCAGAAAATCATGGCGGTGGCCGCAGACGCCTTTGGTGCCGCAGTCAGGACAAGCCAGCAGGTCAACATGTTGAACAACGTTCGCAGGAAAGGCTTTGTCATTTCGGTCTATCTTGGTCAAAAGGTTTCAGGTGAATGGGCCAAATCTAACCGACTAGCTGCCAAAAAGCTTGTGGCATGAAACGGCCACCCGTCTATGCGCTGATGATTGCGTGCTTGGCCTTTGGCTGCGACTGGGGCAGTTTACAACCAAGGTCATTCAACAAACACACACGTGCGGAGCAGTCAGAAATATTTTGTCATTTTGCTTTGGTTTACGCTCCTCGCGGCGGGAAACACCGAGGCGCTTGGCACAGTCCTCTGGAGCCATCCGCAGGAAGTTTTAGTCTGCAACAACGAAAAAGGGGAGGACATCCTGCGCGGGGCGATCAAACCCCAGACCGCCAATTCCGCTGGTACGCTCTACTTCCGCGTCCTGGTCAATCCTATTTCCGACACCGCAGGAAAGGTGGTAGGCGAATTTGAGGCCGGATTCATGTTGGTCGCAAATGGCGTGGAAAATCTTGGGATCGGCAATGCGCGCGGGGCCATGGCTTACTCCGCGCTGCACGTCCCCAAAGCGCCCAAGGGTTTTCAAGATTTGAATTCGCGTGTGCCGCAGCCGCCTTTTACCTACGAGTACACGCGCGGCGGAATTTCACGGTACATCGTCATGCGGGTGGAGTACATCCCCGGGCAGGACGCCCGGGTGACTGCCTGGCTTGATCCAGACTTGTCAATCGGAGCGACGGAATTCAATCAACCCACCAACATCGTGGTGCAGTTTGAGGCCAATGCGAATTTCGATGAAATCCGGCTGATCCATCGCGGCTATGGCGGAGGATGGCGCTTTAGTCAGATGCTGGTCGCATCTTCGTTCGAGGACTTGCTGATTCGCCGGTTTTGGCAACAGCCATGGTTTCTGGGAGCCGTCGTCATCGCTTTGGTGTTCGTGGTGGCGGGCGCGGTGCGCTATTTCGAACGGCGCCGGGCCAGGCAAAGGATTTATCTGCTGGAGCGTGAGCGGGCGGTGATTTCGGAACGCGCGCGGATCGCCCGGGATATTCATGACGAAGTCGGAGCAGAGCTGGCCCAGATCGGCTTGTTGTCGGACATCGGCGCGGAAGTCCGGGCGGAACTGGCAGGGGAACGTTTTCTTCAGATCGGCAAACGAGCCCGTCACCTTGTCGGGGTGATGGACGAAATTGTCTGGGCCGTGAATCCCCAGAATGACAACTTGCGGCAACTGGCCGATTACCTGTGTCAGATGGCGGACGATTGCTTCAGCGAGGGAACGGTGCAACTGCATCGGGAAGTGCCCAGTCAATTGCCGGAATTTCCCATCCGTGCGGAGGTGCGCCATGATTTGACGCTCGCCGCCAAAGAAGCCTTGGCCAATGTGCTCAAACATTCGGGCGCCACGGAAGCCACGCTGCGACTGGATTGGAACAAGCCGGACTTGAGGATCTATGTCGAGGACAATGGCCGCGGGTTTGACACCTCGATTCCAAGCCAGGGGAATGGTTTGGGTAACCAACAAATCCGGCTGAAGCGGATCGGTGGTCGGGTGGAATTGACCAGCACGCCCGGCAAAGGCACGAAAGTGGTGTTCTCCATCCAGCTGAAAGACCCCGATTGAACGTCCCCCACAATTGCGTCATGGTCGTTACGGGATAAACTTGTCAGAATTGACAGTTATGAAACCGATGATTCGCGTTGCGATCGTTGAAGATCACGCCGGCTACCGAGAGACTCTGGGGCAGATTTTTGCTGATACCCCGGATTTCAAAGTGGTGGCTTCCTGCGCGAATGCCGAGGCGGCGTTGCAACGGATTCCCAGCGCCGACTGTAATCTCGTGTTGATGGATATCAATCTGCCCGGCCAATCCGGGATCGAATGTCTGCGCGCCCTGAAAGCGCAAACGTCCGGGCTGCGTGTGGTGATGCTGACGTCGTACGACGACAATGAGAATCTGTTTCAATCGCTGATGGCTGGGGCGGATGGTTACTTATTGAAGCGGTTCCCGCGTTTGCGTCTGCTCGAAGCGCTGCGTGACATCGTGGCGGGCGGCGCGCCCATCTCTCCGCAGATCGCCCGGCGCATGGTGGAGTATTTTCACAATCTCAACACGGTGAGTGTTCCCAGTTTGGCTCCGAACAAAGGGGCGGATGTCACCGCGGAATTGACCGCCCGGGAGCGCGAGGTCCTCGAGTTGCTGGCCCGCGGCGCGACTCCCAAGGAGGTGGCGGCCAAGTTGAACATCAGTTGGCAGACCGTGCGCAATCATATCCGGTTCATCTACGACAAACTTCACGTCCATACCCGGACCGATGCCGTGCTGAAATACCTCGGCCGGGACACCGCCCTCCGGCACTGACCGTCCCGGGTGGCGGCTCGAATGACGCATTTGCGTCATACCGGAGCCATGCCGCGGCTGTTACGGTCAAGCTCGAAGCCCGAAAGTTCATTCTTTGCGCGCGACAATCCTCGGCTTGTCAGCGTCGCTCGGGATGGCAGCGGGCGGCGAGATGCGCAACGTTCAACCAACCAACAAACCGTGCCGGCAGGTGCGGGCGGGGAAGCCGGCCTTGGTTTCTTCCGCGTGCTTGCCGCATCGAGAAGTCCTGTGCCCCAACTGCTCCACCTCTGACTCCTTCGGAATATGAAGAACCAATCAAACAACCACCAAACAACGTGCGATCATTCGTGGTCGCGTCGAATACTCTCAATCGTCCTTCTGGGATTGCTGCTTTCGCTGGCTTCAGACCAGGCTCGTGCGCAAGTCACCAACGCCTTCGATCAAGCGTCTGATCCTGCTTACGATGGCTTGGGAGCTCCGGACGGACTCGGAGTGGGCGGTCAGAACGGTGGCTTCGGCTTCGGCCCCTGGACGTTCACGCTGACGGGGACGGGCGGGTCGTTCATCCAGAACAACGGGCCCAGTGGCAGGTCGTTCGACATGTGGAATACCGGCGCCAATGGCGCCACCATCGCCACGCGCGATTTCAGCACGCCGATGACGGCAGGGCAGTCGTTCACGATTTCGCTCCGGCTGAATGGCCTGAACGGAGCGGATACGAACCGCTTTGCACTGCTCGACGCCAGCGGCAACATCCTGTTCAGCTATTGGCATAAAGGCGGTGACAACAATAACGGCTGGTATAGCGATGCTAACAACGCCGCCGGCACCGCGGTGAACTTTCCCTACGCCTTCCAGCAGTTTCAGACTTTCAAATTCACGCTGACCAGTGCCACCACGTACACCTTCACGGATATCTCTTCCGGTGGAAGCTTCACCGGCACGATCGCATATTCGCCGATCGCAAAGTTTTCGCTGATCCGCCGTAATGGATCGAGCGCACCTAGCGGCGGTCAAGATTTTCAGTTCGATCAGTTCATCCTCGTTTCGGCCGCACCGCCGAGTTTTGTGGTGTCGCCAGTCGCCGGAGCGTTGAGTGTGCCGACGAACGCGACGATCACGGCCAACATCGGTTCAGGAGGAGTGCCGTTGAACACTGGTTCGGTGACGATGAAACTGGATGGTAATCCGGTCGTGCCGACGGTGACGGGAAATTCCAGTGCCCTGAATGTCAGCTATACCCCCGGCGCTGCTTTTGCAAGCGGCTCTTCCCATACGGTCGAGATCGTGGTTCAGGATAACAACACGATTTCGTACACGAACACGTGGAGTTTCAATACGGGTTACGGCGCGCTGCCGATTACGCTGGCCGGTCCGTTCACCACTGGCGGCGGGGTTGACCGCACCATCATCACGGCGGCGGGCGAACCTTGGTTGGGGGCTAATTTTGACAACAGCTCCAGTCAGATTCTTTACACCCGCTTCAGCATGGCGTTCCACGATTTGAACGGTGAGATCGGTGGGGGCGGCGGTTACGGTGGGCTGCAATTCTTCCTCGGCAACACTGAAAAACTCATCCTCGGCAATGGTTGGACGTCGTTGTATTGGAGTCTGGATGCCGCAGGATCACAGCAGGACCTGCCCGGCCCGATTCCGGTTGGGTTGGAAGACTGGCACACCATCGTGCTGCGCACGGAATATGTGCCCGGGGGCAATGACAACGTGAAGGTGTGGTTCGATTTTGATTTCAGCCAGACCGAAGGCAATCAGCCCAATCCTCCGTACGAACTGACCTGCGACGCGAGCTTCGATAACATCCGCCTGCGGTGCGGCAACGGCACGGCGAGCGCCTCGTGGACGAACATCATGATTGCGCCGACGGCTCTCGGTGTGGGTATTCCTGTTGCGGGCCCGCCGACGTTCCAGAGTTTGTCGCCCGCCAATGGCGCTTTCAGCGTCCTCACCAATACTGCCCTCAGCGCTCAGGTCGTCATTGGTGGCAACCCGATCTCGGCGGTGTCGCTGACGTTGGATGGCGCGCCGGTGAGCATTACCACGAATCACGCGGCGGGTTTGATCACGGTCAACGGGCAGCCGGCATCCGCGTTGAGTGCTGGCAGCGTTCACCATGCGCAGTTGGTGGTGACCGATAACACCGGTTCGAAGTTCACCAATGACTGGAGTTTCACGACCGGCTTCATCGCTTTGCCGGTGACGTTGGCCGGACCGATCACCACCGGCGGCGGCAATGATCTGTCCATCTTCTCCGCTGCAGGCGATAGCTGGTTGGGGACTAACTACGGCGCTACTTCGAGCAAAGTGCTCTACACCCGCTACAGCATGGTCTTCAATGATCTGAATGGTGAAATCGGCGGCGGTGGTGGTTACGGCGGGTTGCATTTCATACTCGGTAACGCCCAGCAACTGATTGTGGGCAACGGTTGGACGTCGTTGTACTGGAGTTTGGATGCCGCCGGTTCACAACAAGATTTGCCCGGTCCGATTCCGGTTACGCTCGGCGAGTGGCACACGATCATCGTGCGCACGGATTACATCCCGGGAGGGACCGACACGGTCAAAGTCATCTTCGATCCTGAGTTCGATAAACCCGAATCGCAACAGGTCAACGTCTATACGCTCGCTGCAGATGCCAGCTTCGATAACATCCGACTCCGCTGCGGCAACGGTACCGCGAATGCGACGTGGACCAACATCGTCGTCGGCAGCACCGCGACTGCGGTCGGTCTCCTGCCGGAAGCCGAGGCAACCTTCCTGAACTACGTTCCGGCGCAGGCCGCGATCTCAGTGGCACCCAATTCGCCCGTCAGCGTGAAGGTTTTGTTCGGCAGTGCCGCCATCAATCCGGGGGCGGTTGCGATGACAGTGGATGGCAATGCTGTGACGCCAACCTTCGCGAGTACGCCGAATGATCTCACCATCACGTATCAGCCGCCGACACCGTTCGTGGCTGGTTCTTCGCATACGGTCGTGGTGAGTTTGACGGATTTGAATAATCAACCGGCCTCCACCTCATGGTCCTTCACGGTGGATGCGTACCCGGCTTTGCCGGTAAATCTGGCCGGTCCGGTCAGCGTATCAGGTGGCGGCGCGGGAATGACCATCTTCTCGGCGCAGAATGGCTGGCTCAATGGCGACACTTATCTGAATACGAATTACAGTGGCACGCTCTACACCACCTTCAGCATGGTGTTTGATGATCTGAATGGTGAGACGGGCGGCGGCGGCGGCTTTGGTGGGTTGCATTTCTTCAATGGCAACAACGAGCGGCTGCTCATCGGCAACAACTGGGGTTCGGTGAACTGGAGCTATGATGCCGCCAACTGGGGCAGCGGGGATATTTCAGATTTCCCGATCGTGGTGGGCGAGTGGCATACCTTGGTCATCAAGACGGTGTTCGTTGCTGGGAGCGCTGACAACGTCTCGGTCTGGCTCGATCCGAATCTGAATCTCACCGAGTCAGGTCAGGTCAATGCGCCGCAAGGCATCCTGGCGGATGCTTCCTTTGACAGCATCCATCTCCGCGCCGGGAATGGCAGTGCTTTTGCCACGTATTCCAACATTCTCATCAGCGCTGTCTCGCCATTTGCTGCGAGCGTGCCGCAAGGAGTCTTGAGCATTCAGAGCAATCAATTGTCTTGGACCAGCGTCGGGGTGTTGCAGGAAGCCCCAGCAGTGAGCGGTCCGTGGACGGATGCGGCGAATCAAACTAATCCGCAAATCTTGTCCACGACCAACACGGCGCAGTTCTATCGGTTGCGACAGTAAGAATGGTGGGGCTGGTTTATGGTTGGGTGGACTGGCCTTGGTGACGAAGGTGGCGAGGTGGGGACCTCGCCACCTTCAAATCTGAACGCAAGGAGTTGGCGAGATTAGGTTTCTGATATGAATAATAAATGCTTGGTTCGAACGAGAGCAGGGGCGGGACGGCGCGTTGAGGTGGGAGCCTTTACGCTAATTGAACTGTTGGTGGTCATTGCCATCATCGCCATTTTGGCGGCAATGCTATTGCCCGCGCTGTCCAAGGCCAAGCAACGCGCACAACAGGTAAATTGCTTGAGCCTGCAAAAGCAGCTCGGCCTGGCGTGGACCATGTACACGGTTGATAATCAGGACAAGGTCATCGGGTTTAGCACGGTGGCTGGCGCGGCGACGCCCAACTGGCGCATCCAGCCGGATCAAGTCACGGATACGGTTCCCGCCGGCTTGATCGGAACAGAAGCGGTGAAATGGCTGATCCAGCAGGGATACCGCAAGCAGCCGCTTTTCCAGTACGCCCCCAATCCCGATATCATGCATTGTCCCGGTGACTTCCGCGTGAGAATTCCGAATCACTTTACATGGACCAGTTATGCCGGGGTCAATGGATTCGTGGGCGGCGATACGGCGTATCAGGCGCTTCCCGGGTTCATCACCCGAAGCACGCAGTTACGAAATCCCAGCGAACGGTTTCTGTGGGTGGAGGAGTGCGATTCCCAAACCATCAGCGTGCGTGGCATCACCGTGGGCGAAAATCTTCGCACTTGGGATATGAATTCCGGAACCCCCGCGTTGAATTTCAGCGATGCGCAATGGGGTGATTCGCCGGCGGCGTTTCATGGCAACAGCAGCACGTTCAATTTTGCCGACGGTCATGCGGAAGCCCGCAAGTGGTTGAGCGGGGCGGTGGTCGCTTTTGCGAACAGCATGAATTCCAGCAAATTCACCATCACGGGCGGGGCCGAAGGCAATCAGGCCCAGAGCCAGGGCAAGCAGGATTTGTATTACGTCGCCAGACGTTGCCCCACCGTTCTCAATCCCTGACACCGACATCGCTTCAACCCGTGCGGGCTGTGGTTGGTGGTTTGGTCGGTCTTTGGTGGGGGGGGCACAAAGTCCTCCATGTTTCAGTTTTTGGAGGCTGAAAATTGAAAGGTGAATTCCAGCCAATAAAAACGGCCTTAAAACGAGGGTTTTAAGGCCGGAAATTGGTTGCGGGGCTAGGATTTGAACCTAGGACCTTCAGGTTATGAGCCTGACGAGCTACCGGGCTGCTCCACCCCGCGACAAGAGAGTCACATG
>Ga0315910_10004321_pt1 | contig 11908 bp, 14 predicted proteins | sample EdamamesoilMG_FD_204470 | JGI IMG/M metagenome (GOLD analysis project Ga0315910, IMG submission 204470) | Garden soil microbial communities collected in Santa Monica, California, United States - Edamame soil | ecosystem: Environmental > Terrestrial > Soil > Garden | place: USA: California... | reverse complement strand
AAACGGCTGCTGCCTGCGTGGCGATTGCGCTCGGCTACTTGAGCCCAGTCGGCGGCTTCATGCCGGAGCGCGAGGCCGAGAAGGTCCTCAAGGTCGGCCATCTGGAGCGCGGGTTCCCCTGGCCGAGCCCCCAAGTGCTTCGCGTCGGCGCCGAGCATCAGACGCTCGCCGTCGGTTCGGCAGTCGTGCTGCGGGGGCCGGAAGGGGATCTGGCCGAGCTCGGCGTGCACGAGGTGCGCGCGCGCGGCGATGCCGCGGTGCTCGCGGGCAACCTGCAGGCAGTGGAAGCCCGAGAGCTGGGATCTCCAGCCGTCTCCGAGGTTCGCAGGCAGGCAAGCGCCCTCGGCTTCGAGGACCCGGTCGTGGTCGTCGAGCTGGACGCCCCGAGCAGCGAGCGAGCGGTGGCCGCCCACGCCATGACGCGGGCCGCTCGTGGCCTGATCCTCTTGACCTCCCGGAGCCATGCGCAGGCCTGGCGGAGCGTACTCGGCGAGGCGGCTGGCCTGCTCGTCGTCCCGGCTCCTGCGTACCTCGAGAGTCACCCGGAGTTTTTGGCCATCGCAGCGCAGAACCTGGGCGGCGCGCGTCGGATTGACTCGCTGCTCGGGAAAAGCCCTTGATTAGACCTTCCGCTATGGTACTAGACGGCTCCCCACGAGCCGGGTGAAAAAATCCCGGAAATTCGAGGGATTTCGGTGTGTTCCGCGGGCCTCAACTCCCAGGGGACACGGCGAAATCGAGGGCGGCCCTGCCGTCGCCCGTGGAGCGGTAGTTAAGTTGGTTATAACGCCGGCCTGTCACGCCGGAGGCCGCGGGTTCGAGTCCCGTCCGCTCCGCTGAAATCATTCAAGATTTCGGCACTCGCCAGAAAGTCCTGCCGGAAAGTCGACCCGATGAGCGTCGCAGGCAGTGAGGGAAAGGGCGCCCCGAAGCCATCGCGCCCCACGGCGTCGGCCGTCGCCAGGTAGCCCTGGGTCGTGGCGAAATTCCGATGCCCGGCCCACTGCTGGATCTTCAGCGGGTCGGTCCCTGCAACGGCGTGCCAGGTAAGCCCGGTCCCGCGCAGGTCGTGGAACACGATGCGCCGGGAGGTCGCCTCTGCTTGGAGCAGGGAGCTCCGCTCGATGCCGGCGGCCTCGATGTAGCGCCGGAAGCCGCGCGCCATGTCGCGCTCGCTTGGCAGCTGGACCACGAGGCCCGTGGCGGGCTGTCCTTCACTCATGGCGCGCAGGAGTGGGAGCAGGGCAGGGTGGATCGGGATGCGCCTGGCGCGGCGCCCCTTCGTGGCCTTCGTGCCCCCCGTGCGCCGATCGTTGGCTCGGTGAACGTGGATGGTCCCGCGCTCGAGGTCGACGTCAGACCAGCGGAGCTTCTGCAGCTCGCCAAGGCGCACGAAGGTGTAGACCGCGATCGTGACGATTCGGCGCCACTCGAGCGGCACTCCGTGGCACTCGACGAATTTCAGAAACTCGGCGGGGTAGAGAAACTCCCGCGCCTTCGTGTCGCCACGGTCCGGGCCGCGCACGTCTCGCGAGGGGTTCTCGTCGCGGCAGCGGATCGCCTCGCTCTTGTGGCTGACCGCGTCGTCGCACATGCGCGTGACGGTGCCCCACACGTTGCACGCGGACTTGGGCGAAAGCTCTCCGGCGATGACCTTACTGTCGAGGCTCGTGGAGACGGCCCGCAAGTCGTCCCGGGTCCAGTCGCGGGGGTGCCGAACCTCGAGCACGGGTGCCAGGTGGTGCTTCCAGTGCGAGCCGTTCTCCCGGACGCTGGTCAGGCCACGGGCCTCGCGGTCAGCGAGCCATGCCTCTACCCACCTATCCGCGGCGCTCTGCGCTCCGCGTGGCGTCGCCGGCTCCTCGGTGGGCTGCAGCGCGTCCGCCTTCTCCTGCAAGTAGAGGGCGTGCTCGCGTGCTTTGGCCTCGCTGGTCCCGAGCGGGAAGCCCCCGCGGGGTAGGCGCTTCTGCGAGCCGTCAGCCAGCGTGACGATCGCTTGCCACCGCTTCCCGTCGGTCGTGCGGCGGATGGCCCCAGTGCGGGGGCGGCCGAGCTTGCGCGCGGCGGGCCTGATGTGCTTGGTATTGGTCATCGTTCCTGCTTTCTCAGGTTCGGTCATGGCCTCGGGAGCGTTTGCCGCGCTCGCCGGGGTTCACTTCTTTTTGGGCTTGGGGATCTTCACGCCGAGTTCGGCGGCGTACTTCCTGATCGCCCGCCGGATGATGTCGCTTTTGCTGAGCTTTTCGTGGGCCGCGAGAGCCTCCAACAGGGCTCGGTCCTCGTCATCCATCCGCACGTTGATCAGGGGGTCCCGCTCTGGTGCCATTCGTCCTTTGTCTTTACCACGGATTTCCATGGGTGGGGTAGCGAAATCGACGTCGTTCGCCCCCCCCCTACTCGTGCGGCGGCGGCTCCAGCTCCAGCCCCGCGAAGGCGCCCGAGACGGATTTCATCGCGGCTCGCACTGAAATGGCGTCCGTTGATGCCAGGGCTGATAGGTGCGGGCGGGACTTATCGAGGGCCTTCTTCCATCGCCGTGCGAGCACGACTTGGGGCTCAAGGGCTTCGTGCTCTTGCTGCAGGGCTTTCAGAGCCCCTCTGAGGTTTTCCAGTTGGGCTTCGGTGTTCCCGCGCTCGGTTGCCTTGGCGTCCCAGGCTCTCTGCGCGGTGCTGAGGCTCTCGGACTCCTGGTGGAGACGTTCCTGTCTGACGTCGAGGCGTGCCGCCTTTGCATCGAGGGACTTCTCGGTTTCTAGGTTCGAAGCCGCGCGTACGCGGGCGTCTGCGTCGAGCTGCATGAGGCGGGCTTGCGAAACGACCCACATCGCGCCGGCTTGCAGGAACGGAACGCCGAGGACGATGAACGCCGTGAGGACGAGCGGCACCGTGAACCCGTCCCACGTGTAGATCTCCTTGCCGATGAGCTGGACTTTCTTCCACGCGGGCGTCGCCTCAAACGTGTAGGGCCAGATCTCCCAGTTCCATGCCCCCCACGAAAGCGTGTAGGTGCTGACGATCGGATTTCGGAGCCTTTGCGCGATCGCGTCCGTCAGGGATTCCACGGGGTTTGCCATTCTCCCCGAGATCTCATGCCCGTGGCCTGGAGTACAGTTGGCCGCGCTGGCGGGGCTGGGCCTGGCGCGGCGTCAGTGCGCTGGACGGGTGGGGAGCAGAGGCGAGAGAATGCGGGGACCATGACGGACCTATTGGCGGACATCGAGGGTTTCGCACAGCTCCTACAGAACGTGACCCCGAGCGAACTTGGCCGACTGGACGCTGGCCCCCAGCAGCAGGTCGCCGACATCGTGGATGGCGAGTTCATGAAGGTCGTCAGCGAGTTTCTTGAGCTGGCGGAGGCGATGCACAAGCTGCCCGCGCATCTCCTGATCCCACTCAGGACCGCCGGGCACGACCTTCGGAGCGCACTGAAGCTACTCAACAAGTACACCCCAGCCCTGCCGCAACCCTTCGGGGTACCCGTCATCACTCGCGAGCAGACAGTTACGGGCGTCAGAGGCCACCTCTCCTCCGCTCTCGCAGCGCTAACGGTTTGCCGCTTCGGCATTGCGTCGTCTCCTTGGCTTGAGCAAGCCCAAACCCTTGTCCACGACCTGGCCTGGAAGGCGGGGAAGTTTGAGCCGCTGGTCAAAGAGGCGGAGCGCCTGATCGCGAATCTTGGGGACGCAACGGCGAGCAAGGTAATACAGGAGCAGGCGCGGCATTTCGCGGAGGCGCGAAAAGCTGACCGTTCCCATGGGTACATTTGGTTGGCGGTCAGCCTGGCGCTGGCCGCCCTGCTGGCGGTCCTTCCTTGGTACACCTCGCACCTGGGGATCGCGACGTTCTACTCCGACCTTCCGTGGACCACCGCGGGCAACTTGCGCTACTTCGGCGTAAGGGCACTCACCTACTCGGTGATCTCGTTTCTCCTTGTCTCGGCGGTGCGGAACTACCGCGCGTCGAAGCACAACGAGCTGGTCAATCGCCATCGCGCCAACGCTCTCGGCACGTATCACACGCTGAAGGGGTCCGTTTCCGACGACCTCCTTCTGCAGGCCGCGGTTGGCGCGATCTTTAGCAGCCAGGAGACCGGCTTCGGGGTTCACCGGCCACCGGCAACGCACATCAATGAGCTGAGCGGAAAGGATAGCGACTAGGGCGTGGGTGGCGGCTTCGGAAGCAGTGCCGCAAACTCGTAACTGAAGCGCAAGAGCATTTCGACGAAGCTGAGCAGCAGCTTGGCGTCGCCTTCAGCCATCGTCACGAGCTCGTGCGTGGCTTCGTTGCCCTTCGCCCGGATGTGGTCGACCCATTCCTTGCTACCCGGTGGGGCGTAGCCCTTCTCGCAAAGAAACTCGACGTAGCGAATGAAAGGCAGCCCTTCGTCTGCTCCCCTATGAACCGCGATGTGCATCAGCATCTTGCGGCAAAGCAGGACTGCCCCAGTGTAGCTCCCAGCCGACGTGCACCGGCGAGCCTCCTCATATGCTTGCTCGATGTCGGCCGGCAGGTGTTGAACTGGGTTCCCCAGCGCGGCCGTTGGGTGGCGCGTGCCAGACGCAGCGAAGAAGGTCGGGCCTTTGCATCCAGGGCAGATATAGAGCCCCGATTGCTGCGTCTTGGTTGCGCGGACATGCAAGGCGTACCCCAGAACCGACGAGACCAATGCCCCGCAATAGCCGCACATGAACTTGCGGGGGGAGAGAGACTGAGGGGTTTGCCAGGCGGCCTCACCCATAGGTGCGAAGTCCATCGGCATAATAAGATGCCACCGGTCCAGCCTAGGCAAGAGTCGCTCATCGGGGGCACGATCATTCACGCCGCCACCTGCCCGAAGCAATACCCGCCCAGCTCGCTCAGGCCAAAATTGGCCACTGCCGCTGCGTCGTATTCATCGAGCGACTCGAAGCGCGCCCCCGCAGCCCTCAACGCCGCGCAAACCGCCACCTTGGCCCCCTCTCGCGGGCAGCGCCCCAGGAGCAGCTTGCGGGCGCTCTGCATCGGCACCGTGTGGAGCTCGATGCCTGCGCGGACCAGCTCGAGCCGAACCACTCCGCCGAGCTCACCCAGGGCATGTGCGGCAGTGCTCTGCCCGAAGGCGTAGCCCTCGACGAAACCATGGGTGGCGCTCACCGCGCGTGCGAAGCCCACGAGACGCGCGGCGATCGTCTCCGTGCGCCTGGCGCGCTCCGCGTCGGTGGCATCTCGGCGGAGCTTCTCGCCGACCACGCACGTGCGGACGCGCGACCATTGGCCGTCCCAGTCGAGGGGGACAGCCACGGCAGCGGAAGCCGTGAGCGACAGGTCGAGGCCGAGCAGGACCATGGTCACGCCGGCTTTCTCTTCTTGTCGAATCGGATCTGGAACGGGCTGCCGTGCTCGGTGGGGACGAACGGAAAGCCGCCAAAGCGGGCGGTGTTTTGCAGCATGGCGCACCGAGCAAAGGAGTTGTCGCACCCCTGGCGAATCGTGAACACGGTGCCAGCGAGCGGTATTTCGAAGGAGCGCGAGAGCGTGATCCGCATGACCGGGCCGGTGCGCGATCCGAGAGCTTCCGTCTTGTAGAGCGTCCGGCTTTCGGTGGCGTCGCCGTTCACGCCCGTGATGATGCCGCCCTTCCAGAGGAGCACGCTGAACGGGTCGGCACCTTCTGCCCAGTCGGCCCGCAGCGTGTACTGGCCATTGACGGGGCGCGAGAACCGCACCACCTCAGCAATGTCCGTCACGGTGGACCACATCGACGTGAGGTCCTTGCCGCAGTTGGAATCGCCGAGGGACCAGTTGCACTGGGTTTGGATCTTCGTCTTGGGGATCACCGGCGCCAGCCCAGCTTCGAAGGGGCTCGGGAACACGAGAGAGCAGGCTCCGCCGCTTATCGTCGCGCCCGCCATGTTGCCCTCCCGGCGCATCACCGCCGTGTCGAGATCCGTCCGCTGGTAGCGTCGCCAGATGAGGCGCACGCTTCTCGGCGTCCGCAGCAAGCCACAGCGCGTGGCCAGGAGCGAAGTCGCTGGCACCGTCACCGTGAAGTCCGCCGAGTCCTCGCCGAACGGGGCAATGATGAGCGCCGAGCGGGATAGCCCTGGCAGCGGGGCGTACGTGTCGCCCTCGCAGGTCACGGCCACTTCGTCGGACGTGAAGAGCATCGGGTCGTAGCCCGTGATCTCGAAGCGGTAGACCTCGACGGGGCGGGACTGGTCGACGGAGGATTCAGACATTAGTTCTTCTCCTTCGCGCGCTGCGCTTCGAGGATGCTGATGCAGAACCGCACGATCATGGCCTCCGCCATGTTCCGGCTTGCTTCTTCGCGAGCCAGCTCGAGCTCGGCTGGTGAGAGCGTCGAGAGTCCGGTCAGAACCTGGCCCCCCTCGCTGAAGGAGGGCGAGAGTTGCTCGACCTGGCCCACAAGCTCGCTTGTGATGAGGTCTGCGATTTTCGTTCGATCAATGTCTTTCATGGTGACTCCTGGGCGATGCGCGCTCGTCGCTTCCGCAGCGCACCGGCGTTTGAAGCCGCCGCCATCGAGGCAATGGCGATTCGGTGTCGCTCTTCTTGGCCACTTCATCGAGCGCCGCTTGCAGGGCGTCCCGAAAGGCGTTGGCTTCCTCGTCTTCGGTCATCGGTTGCTCTCCCTTTGAAAAACCACTGCGCGGCCCGGGCCCAAGGCATGAATCCCGGGTCCGCGAGTGGAGCGCTCCGACGAAACGGGCGGGGACCATCCCGGGGTAACCCGCCCGTTGGCGCGCGCGACGCTGCGCACCGGGGCAGCCGTCACCCCTCGTCGAAAAACGTGTCATACGCCGTAGGGCCCCAGGTTGACGCTCACCAAGCTAGCTTGCGTGCCATCGAAGGCGGGGCGATGAGTGGCCAGCGATCGGAGCACGAGATGGCGGTTGATGAAGTCTCCTGTCTGGTTGATCCCCTTGCGGAGTGGGATCCAGTCGTGCGCCGCTTGCTCGCAGACGCAGAAGCTGAGATCCACGTCGACTCCGGCGACGGTAGCGCGCAAGTGGTAGCGTCCGACCGCGTTGAGCTCGATTTCGGTGAAGTTCTCGTCCACCGTCACGGTGGCGCCGTCCGGCTTTGCCACCTCGGCGATTGCCGTGATGCCAAACGGCAGAGGAACGCTTTCGCCCAGGATCAGCGGAAGCACGCCAGGCTTGCCGTTCTCGAAGACGATCCCGCCCCCGGGACCGTTGATGGTGATGGTTCGGCTGATTTCATGTGATGCGATCATTGGTGAGCCTTTCAGCAGTAGATGGTGGGATTGAAGGGCGCCTCGCCTCGGATACCGAGAAGCGCGCGAAAGTCGGCCGTGGGCCCGTTTTCCAGGGCGGCAGCGATGCTGTGCGCCGTAACGCGCTTGTCGCGGGTAATGGCGCGCAAGCGCTTGCGGCGCTCGAGTCCCATCGTCCGCGGGTAGACCATCGCTTCGAGCGCGCTGGCCGGATAGGCGGCGACTAGGACCTCGCGAATCCATCCGCCGCCGAGCGTGCACTCGAGGACGAACAGGCCTGGGCGGTCAGGGTGGAAGCGGCCTTGATCCATGCTGGCAGCGGAGCCGGCAGGGCCCCGGGCCAGTGCCCACGAGACGCACGTGACGTGCGGGCGGGTGGGCGTAAGCGCGATCGTCTCGTCGACCATGACCTCGAGGGCAGTGGCGGTCAGGAGGTCGTGGCTGATTGCTGGGTCGGGGTAGCCGACCCGAATTGGGAATGCGTCGCTGCCGCGCGCCTCGGGGCGGGTCCCGTGGTCGAGCCCCACCACGCCGGGCGGATGCTCCGGCGGCGGCCTGAAAGTGCGCGCCTCGGCCTCGGTGATGCTGATGGAGCTGCCCGCGGGAAAGGGGCTGACCGCCACGGCGCCTTGGGACACTTTCCCCTCTTTGGCGAGCGCTTCGAGCTCTTTGATTCGAGCCTCGCGACGGGAAAACGTGTCGGTACTCGGCGGCGGTGCTGGGGTCTGGGCTTGGGATTTGGCTTGGGTGGGCATGGTGGTTCCTTGTGGTGGTTAGCGGCCGGACGTTTCGTGGCGCACGTTCGCGGCGTGTAGGGTTGAGCCGGGGATCATTCGCTCCATGTCGGCCATGGTGGCGGTCAGCAGGAGCGCGGCTTCGTCGTCGTGGCCTGTGCCGCGCGCGCTGTAGGTGATGGCGCCGGTTTGCGTGATGCGCTCCGAGTAGGCGCCGAGCTCCTTGCGCAAGCGCTCGCGGTCGGGTGGGAGCACGAGGACGTCTTCACTCAGCTGCCGGCGAATGCGCCGGACGGCCTCTGCCTTGTTTTCGTTCGTCCAGGGGATCTCGCGGAAAAGGATGTGTTCCTTCGCGAACGCGGAAGCCAGAAAGAGGCTCTCTCGCTGGTCACCCACGACTGTGGAGACCCCGGCGCGCCGGAACGCTTTGGCGATGGTCGAGACAATGTGCTCGCCAGTGAGCACGCCCTTGAAGCGCCCCTCGAAGCTCGAGACCCACTGCAGCGTGAAGAGCGGCCGCATGGGCGTCATGTCCAGAGGCTCGAGGGTTTCGGGGTCGAGCTGGGCGCCATCCCTGCCGAAGACTATCGGCAGCGCCCTGTAGGGCGACTGGGGAACCACGTAGCGGGCGAGCGCGTAGGTGAAAGAGTCGCCACCTCCGGAGCTCGCATCGACCACGCCAATGGCGGGCCAATAGGCGCAGGGTGGCAAGGGCCGGAAGGCCCGCTGGACTGCCTCGAAGTCGAAGGCAGCCGAGATTGCGGCGCTGGGGATCGCGGCGTACTCGCGCTTCCAGATCCGCTCGTCGGGCTCGAGCTTGCGGGTCTCCTCTTTGGAGAGGGACGGGTTGATGGTCCACGTTTCGCCGAAGGCGACCGACTGCAGGTCGGTCTCGCCGGCATCGAAGGCGCGGGCGTGGAAATCATCGGGGCCCAATGGCGAGCTCACCAAGAAGAGCCGCGCGTCCGGCAGCGTTGAGAGGGCCGGGGCAAGGCTGCCGACCACCTGCTCGGCAGGGTTGGCCCCGGAGTCGTCATCGCGCCAACGGGCCACCTCGTCGCACCAGGCGAAGGCCACGGTCTCGCCGACGCTCGTGCGGAAGTTGGCGGTGACGACCGCGAAGACGGCCGGCAGCTCCAAGAGCTCGAGCTGATTCGTGGCCGCGTTCTCCCGGTACTTGATGCCGAGCGCGTCCAGGATGGCCGAGACCCCTCGGAGGCGGTTGGCGGCCTCACCTCGGCGCACGCTCAGGAACGCGTAGACGTGGGGGGGCGTGCCGCGCAGGTGCTCGTGCTCGCCGAACAACATCTCGGCCACGGCCAGGCGGGGCGCCACTGCTGTCGAGGCGAAGACCCGGCGGCCCTTGCGGACCACCAGGCGACGCTTGCCCGAACGGTAGAAGCGCTCGATGGTCGCGACCCACCAGGGCGGCAGGGCCGCGAAGCCGTGCTCGACGAGCGTGGCCTCCATGGCCCAGAGGCGGGCCAGGAAGCGGCCCTGGTCGCGCTGCCCGGTCATGTGGCGTCGCTCCCTGCGGCAAGGATGGCGCGCAGCCCTGGGTTCGATTCCTTGGGCCGCACCTGCGCCTCGCGGGCAGCCAATTCCCAGGCCGCGAGCTCGTGCTGCCTGGCCGTGCTCGCCAGCGCGCTCGACTGCTTGAAGAGCTCAGGGTCGCCGGTCTCCGCCGCACGAGCCGAGAGGAACCGACTGGCCGCCATGGCGAGGGCAGCGCTCTCGACGATGGCACCCACGCCGGCTGAGATCTCGCCCCCGTGCGCCCGTGCCAGTTCCCGGCGCCTGTGAGCGGCGTAGCGCGCGCCCCAGCGAGCGAACGCGCGGAAGTCGGGCGCCGTCTTGTCGATGCCCTGGAGGCCACGCGGGCCGACCTTGAAGCGCTTCGAGGTGCCCGCCCGATTGCCCGGCTGGAACTGGCCGAGCGCGTTTCGTTCGGAGCGGACCGCACCTCCGGGAGTAGCCGGCGGGAGCTCGTCGGGTGGAAGGACTTCGAGGCGAGGCACCCCGGCGCCCTTGCCGTGACCGGTCCGGAGGGTCATCGGGGCCCCCCGCCGTAAGTGCTTGATCCTGGACCGGGCACCACCCGAAGGTGGGGTGGAGATTCTGGCAGCTGGGCCGTTGCAGCCGTTTTTGCCTGCTTCGGACGGGTTGCTCGCCCGTCGAGTGCCAGTAACTCGGCTTCGGCCCGGGCTAGAGCTCCGTCGTCGGACTCGGCGGGCGCGCGCCTCGTCGAGGGTGCCCACGCACGACTGCGGATCCACGCCTCGACGTCGCTTCGGAAGGCGAGCAGGCGACTGCGCGGTCCGCGGTGCACCGGTAGGCCGTCCCTGGCAGCGCTGGCCAGGGACTCACGACTGAACCCGAAGTCCCGGCGCAGGGCGGCAAGGTCCAGCGCTTGTGCCGGTGCCTCGGCGCTTGCCAGCTCGAGAGCGGCGGCGCTGGCTTCGAGCTCGGATGCCAGCTGGCGGAGCTGGGCAGCTTGGGCGCGGAGCTGGGCGGGAGAAGCGGGGTCGGCCATCTACTCACCACCATGCCCGGCGCGGTGGTCGCTACGTCGGTGCAAATTCTGACCGGGGGTAGCGGGGTGTGCTGATCGGTTCCGGGTGGTGGTGCCTACGCGGCGCGGGCTAGTCCCCACCCCGGCATAGGGGTGTCGGGTTCGCTCCCCTAAAGGGGAAGCGACACCCCCCCACCGCCTGCCTTGCCCACCCGTGTCGGACACGGTGTCGGACACCCGCGACACCGTCATTCGTCCGCCCCCCCGCTGACGGGCTCAACGTGCCAGACGTGCGCGGTCTCGTTGCCGAGGTCGACCAGTCTGGACCCACCATGGCCGCCCTTGAGCAGTTCCACGGCTGCCTTGATGCGATCCACGCCCCAGCTGTGGCCAGCAACGCGGAGAGCGGTGCGGAGCTCTTTTGAGCCAAGCCCGGGCTGAGCGGCAAGCAGTCTGGTTAGGGCCTCCGCGTCCCGCTCCACCTTGCCGCGGTTCTTGCTGACCTTCCGCTCCTCAGCCTTGTCGACTGATGCCGCGTCTTTCGTTGGATCGGCGCAAGGGGTCACCGAGTGCCGATCCAGATCCAGGCGGAGCCAGAACTCGCCCTTGTGTGCGCGTCGGTTCTTCGAGACCCGAACATGCACGATGTCGTCATGCCCTTTTGGCGTTCGGAGCATGAGCTGCGTTTGCGCGGAGAACTCGATGGTCCGCGACTCCGCACCGGACGCCAGATCATTGCTGGTCTCGGCTGCTTCCTGGTTCCGGTAGCTGGCCCGGTTCGCTTCGGAGGTCGCGACCACCAGCATGCGGTGCCCGGTCGAAACGGCCCGGATGGCCGCGAGGTTTGCCTCTACCGCCTCCCGCGCGCTCATGGCGCTGGTCCTGGTGACGGACCGAGCCGTCTGCACAGAGTCGATGAAAAGAGCGCCGCGTCGCTGCTCCGCCGCTGCCCACTCGGCGAGGTCGGCTCCCGCTTCCTCTATCGTCCAATCGGAGTCGTACATGCGGATCCGCACCTCGGCGATCGCGGCCTTCATGTCGGCGAGTGTCTCCGGATCGCGCAACTCTGCGGCCGCGACTGAGAAGCCTGCCATTTGCGCCAGGCGGACCGTGACGTCGGACGGGTCCTCGTCGACGGCCAGAACGCCTACCACCATCCCGCGCTCTGCCGCTCCTCGGGCGAGCCGGTCTGCGATCACACTCTCGACGAAGGTCTTACCGGCGCTGGGCGCGCCCACGATGACGACCCGCCAGGGGCAGGGGAACCCACCGCGAGAGAGCTCGTCGAGGGGACCGATCCCGGTCGGGGTGCGAACCAGCGGCCCTTCGGCGGCCCACTGGTCAATGACGTCTGCCGGAGTGAGCGCCCGGCGCTTTGCCGTCGGCTTGGTGTCACCGGTCGGTGACACTTGCTCGAGCTCGGGA